>Ga0302274_10004330_pt1 | contig 12371 bp, 9 predicted proteins | sample III_Bog_N2_1_FD_198755 | JGI IMG/M metagenome (GOLD analysis project Ga0302274, IMG submission 198755) | Peat permafrost microbial communities from Stordalen Mire near Abisko, Sweden - III_Bog_N2_1 | ecosystem: Environmental > Terrestrial > Soil > Wetlands > Peat | place: Sweden: Abisko...
TCCTGTTTCAGGCGGATCAAACTGCACCGAAGGTGATGCTTGATGTGGGCGGCTACCGCGCACAGGCGCGCGAGGTGCTCGTAAAAAAGGCGCAGGAAGCCGCCGAGAAAGTCCGCCGCTGGGGCGACGCCGTGGAAATGGAACCGCTCAACGCCTTTGACCGCCGCATCGTCCACCACGCCCTGCGCGACGATCCCGACGTGGAATCGCACAGCGTGGAAGTGGAAGGCACGGAGAAAAAAGTCCTGATCCTGCGCCCGAAACGGCGCTGACAAGATTCCAATTTCCGAATTTGCAGAGCGTTCACCCGCCTTGATTGGGAAGATGGATTATCAGCCTGACGTTCATTTGGGTGGACAATTCTTGTCCAATGATTGAACAGAATTGTGATTTGAGGAAAATCCATTGACTGTCTTCCGGCAGGCGATTAAAAATCCCAAGTCAAATGGTCTTGGGAATAAAAGTTAAGGTTACTGCCGCCACTCTCGCGCCGCCACTCTCGCGCCGCCACTCTCGCGCCGCCACTCTCGCGCCGCCACTCTCGCGCCGCCACTCTCGCGCCGCCATCCGGTAAACGCGCGGCGCGCTTTTTCCGCCCCAAAGTCAAGCCGGTTTTCTGTGCACACCCAATTATTGCCGCCGATGTTGCCCCGCTTTTTCGGCGGCCAAAAAATGGGCGGGCAGGTCTTTCCGGGCAATTTTTTGCTCCCCAATATCTCCCGGCCAGTGTTGCTAACCGATTTTTTACTTCCCCAAATCCGTCGTCATCACTTGCCGTTGGGTTTTTGGCTCCGCCAAACCGGTGGGCAAGCCTTTCCCATCCATTGGTGGCTCCCAAAAATGTCTCTGCCACACTTGCCGAGAGTTTTTTTGCTTCCCCAAACTGGTCGTCATCACTGGCAGACGGTCTTTTTGCTCCAAAAAAACGGACGGTATCACGCTCAAGTCACTTATTTTAAACCAGATAACTAACAAACACTAAAAAACACCGAAACACCTATGCTTGGCAACATTACCCCCAAAAGTTACGACCCCATCATCCAACACCTAGAAGATGCCGCCGATGGCGCACACACCTACGGCACCGCCGTGGGGCTGGCGCATAATGACGAACCCGACATCCGCGCCGACCTGAACGCGCTCATCGGCACTCCCGCCGGCCCCGGCGGCGTGCCGCCCGCCGTGCCCGGCCTCAAAACCCTGTGGAACAACTCGCAGGCGAACAAAACCGCCCAGACCGCCGCCCTCCGCACCGCGTGCAGCAACGCCCGGCTGTTTGCCCGCACCTGCCTGCGCACCCTCATGCCCGTGCTGGGCGAGAGCTGGAATTCCCAGTGGAGCACCGCCGGCTTTACCGGCGGTTCCCTGGCCGTGCCCGCCAACCCGCTGACCCTGCTCCTGCAATTGCGCGATTATTACGGCCTCAACCCCGCGCGCGAAACCACCGTGCAAGGCGTGGCCTGCACCGCCGCCGCCTGCGAGGCCAGTGCCAAGACCATTACCGCCGCCGAAACCGCCAGCAACCAGAGCAATACGGATTCCGGCACCGCCTACACCAATTTCCAGAACGGCATCGCCACCGGCCGCGCCCGGCTCATTGGCCTGCGCACCGAGCTGGAGCAGTTGCTGGATGATGATGACGACCGCTGGTATGCCTTTGGCTTTGAAAAACCGTCCGACCCGCACACGCCCGAAGTGCCTGCCAACCTGACCGCCGTGGCCGGGGCCGCCGGCAGCCAGACCGTGATTGCCGACTGGGGCAACGCCCGCCGGGCGGACAGCTACCGGTTAAGTGCCGTGCTGAAAAGCGATGGCAGCACCGTGGCCAGTGAAATCACGGCGGACAGCCAGTTCAGCCTCACGCTGACGGCATTGGCCAGCGGCACCGTGGTGGTGCTCACCGTCACCGCCCGCAACGCCGCCGGCGAGAGTCCGGCGAGTGATCCCGTGGAAATCGCCGTGCCTTAATCACCGCCAAGACTCCAAGTCGCGAAGACAACAAAAATGAAACCGCGAACCACGCCAAACACGCGAAAGGGAAATCCCGGTTCGTGTATTTCGAGTATTTCGCGGTTCAACTCCCAACAGCCAACTCCCATCTCCTAATTTTACATGAGCAAAAAAGTATTGAACTATGCGGGCAAGCGGCCGATGCTGCTGGCGTTAATCATGGCAACTTTAACCCTTGGCCTGCTTTTCTCCGGCTGGTTGACGCCCACGCCCGGCAAGGCGCAGCAAGACCCGCCAAATCCAACGCCAAACCAAGAGAATTGTGCTGCAAGCACAAATGTCTTGTCTGGAACCCCTCCATCAGTGGTTACCAATAGTTCGGTGAGTCCAACTTCAATTATCGTGTGTTATAGCAATGCCCCCATAATGCCAACGACTATTATTGCCCCTGCCTATTCCACCAACAACATATATACACTGGCGATTACTGATACCAATTGCAATACCACCACCAACACCGAAAATGTCACCTATGCGGTGAGTGGAGTTTTTTGGACTAATATTACGGCTGCTCCATATACCAATTTTCCGGCCAATGTTACAAGTTCATTTACCGCAGATGCCGATGTATTTGTAACCAGCAGCGATACGAATATTTGCTCTTCACCCGGACTCGTCAACCTAGCCACAGTCTCTTGGTATTCAATACAAGTCACAGTGGATGCTCCCGATTATGATCCGGACGCAATGAGTAGCGATGCCATGAGCCCGAGTGTTAGCAGTTCGGATTCATGTGGCTGTGGGTTGGGTGATGCAACTATTTGGTGGTTTAATGGAGAAGACCTTACTAGTTATGGTTATACCATGAAGACAAAGGCAACTGTTACTGGTGCGCCAAGTGGCGCGACAATAGCATGGACAGTTACTGCGCCGGCAATTTATACCGGCAGTGGTTCCACGATTACAATCACAGCCACTAACTTTAGCGCAGAACACGGCGTCACCATAACCGCAACCATCAGTGGAACGGAAGTGTGCAAACAATACCTTACGGTATTGGCTCCGCATAGTCTCGAGCACCTTCCTGCTCCTGATGGCGATGTAGATTCTGCTATCGCTAATGTGGGCGGAGGGAGTTCTGCCATTGCCTATCAGTCAATAATCACGGACAAGATTCTCGACAATTTAGGACATATGCTTCCCTTGCTGGTTCCTATGAATGAGGACATTGATGGGGATGGGAAATATAGTGATGGCCCTACTTTAACAGGGGAGTCAGTATGGGACTATCCGTTTAATCCAAAAGGTTGGCCTTGGGGCCTTATAGTTGGACAAGGAGGTGAAATAGGAGGTGATGCGAATCCTAAGAAATGTTTTGACACAATAGCTCGTGCTGCCGATGACGGAACATGGATTCCCCCCTGTTTAAACCCTCAAAATCCGCCTAGAGCTACGGTGATTAATCATCTTAAAGGATTCATTTATATTGGGAGCAAAGCTATTGCCAAAGGTGTTAAAGTGCAAAATCTTACTTGGCAAATCTACGTGGACCACGGTCGTCATGAAAATGTTTCAACGCCATAACAATATAATTAAACGGACAATGACAAATCAATTATTGCTAATTATCCTGTTCGGATGGTCATCATCTGCTGTTTATGGTTATGTTGTTAATGATTATCCTGATGAGGGAGTTTTAGCAAGCCAGTTAATTTCAGCACCCATAATCGAGATCGGACACGTTGATTCGTATCATTCGAGCAAAACGCCTGATACCAATGGGTTGTTTTCATACGTTGGCCAAATAAGTGTAAGTGAGATGATAAAGGGTGGATCCGAGAAAAAGCACAGCCTGAATATGTGGCTTGACTTGAGTAGTGGTTATGGACCTCATCATGGAACCGATTGGGCGGCTATACCGCATTCCGGGGAGGAATGCGTCTTTTTTTTATCTTATGACAAGAAGTCCGGTGAATATACTCCGATCTCCCAGGAAACATTTGCCATTCAACTGGAGCACGAATCTGGTGAAGAGTTGAGTTCGCCGCTGGAGCGGCTTCGCGCCATCGCCGCGACCAATGTTGAAGCAACCAACTATTTTGTTGCTATAATGTGGGCAAGATTCTTGCGTGACTTGCATGATGACGCACATAATGATTTTTCTTATTGGACGAATAAAACACATGATGCCCGTTTTCTTATTCGTGTAACCGCCTATGAAGCGCTCATTCAAAATGACTCCAAAACACCCGGGCTCCGGGCTGATGTCGTGAAATGTCTAAGCGATGAAGCGCCGCTTAAAAATGATGTTTATTTGGGTCATCGTGAACTGATTGAGTATCTTCCAAAAATATTCGGCGAGACTGGCCCCCGAAATGATGAAATCCAAGGCTTGCTTGCCAGCAATGACGAAAGCGTAAATGAAATAGCGTTGAGGTTTATAAGACGCAAAGGTGATGTGTCCATGGCGGCGGATGTGGTGCATTTGATGACAAAGAGCAAAAACAGGGATGTTCAATATTATTGCGTCCAGACCCTTTATCGTCTGGCCGGCAATCCGTTTTGTATTACCCAGCAAATGTTTTTGCAACACCCGGATGACTACATAAAAGAATGGAAAACTATCGGCGAGAATCTTGGCAAATAGTCGGAACTCAATAAATGGCCTTTCTCGATATGGTGGTTAAGGTATAAAGAATATGAGCAAAAAAGTATTGAACTATGCGGGCAAGCGGCCGATGCTGCTGGCGTTAATCATGGCAACTTTAACCCTTGGCCTGCTTTTCTCCGGCTGGTTGACGCCCACGCCCGGCAAGGCGCAGCAAGACCCGCCAAATCCAACGCCAAACCAAGAGAATTGTGCTGCAAGCACAAATGTCTTGTCTGGAACCCCTCCATCAGTGGTTACCAATAGTTCGGTGAGTCCAACTTCAATTATCGTGTGTTATAGCAATGCCCCCATAATGCCAACGACTATTATTGCCCCTGCCTATTCCACCAACAACATATATACACTGGCGATTACTGATACCAATTGCAATACCACCACCAACACCGAAAATGTCACCTATGCGGTGAGTGGAGTTTTTTGGACTAATATTACGGCTGCTCCATATACCAATTTTCCGGCCAATGTTACAAGTTCATTTACCGCAGATGCCGATGTATTTGTAACCAGCAGCGATACGAATATTTGCCCTTCACCCGGACTCATCAACCTAGCCACTGTCTCTTGGTATCCGATTACAGTGGCATTGGGTGTTGATGGCAATTCTGCGAATGTCAAAAGCGATAGTGCGAGCGTCGATAAGGTCATCAAGCCTATGGATGGTGGATGTAGTTGTGGATTGGTTTCTGCTGCTATTTGGTGGTTTAACGGAGAAGACCTTACTAGTTATGGTTATACCATGACGACAGTAGCGACTGTTTCTGGTGCGCCAAACGGCGCGACAATCGAATGGACGGTTACAGGACCGACAACTTATACCGGTAGTGGTTCCAGCATTACGCTTAAAGGCAAAGCTGAAAGCGCGGATTTGAACGACGTTACTGTGCAAGCAACCATCAATGGAACGGAAATATGTAAAGCTTATCTTACAGTTATGGCTCCGCATAGCCTCAAACATTTGCCGGATAAGGATTCTAGTGTTGTTAATAATAATCCTAAAGGGAATGGCCTTGCTTATTCGTCAGTGATAACAGACCAGATTCTCGACAAGTGGGGAAATGTGCTTCCATATGCTCTTCCTGTGAACGAGGACGTTGATGGGGATGGAAAATTTAGTAATGCTCAAACGCTAAGCGGTGAAGCAAATGATGCAAATCATGCTGACTATACTGACCACCCAATAGTGGGTTGGGGTTTTGGTGATGAACAAGGTTGGGATAAGAAAGATCCAGGCAATTGTTATGACACGATAATAAGATATGATGACGGAATATGCGTGCCTAGTGTTTTTAACCCTCGATCAGAGAGTGTGAAAATTAACCATCTAAATGGATCCCTTTATGTTGGGAGCACTACTGTTGGAAAAGGCGTTCCAATTCAAGCAATTAAATGGCAAATCTACCAAGACCACGCACGTCATGAATAAAGCGACTCCAAATTAATGTTTAAAGACATTGAGAAACTATTTTTCAGTGGTAAATGCTGGAAATAGCCAGTGGTTTTGAGTTTTTAAAAAAATCAAAAAATGAAACAACGCATTCTGCAAATAATCATATGGGTATGGTTTTACGCTGCTGTTTATGGAGATCCTTTTGAAGCTTCAACCAGTCAGTTGATATTGGCACCCATAATTGAAGTCGGACACGTTGACTCATATAGCGGGACCAAGACACGGAACACTAACGGATTGGTTTTAAACATTGCCCAGATAAGTGTAAATGAACCTATAAAGGGTTTGTCTGGCAAAAAGCATGACCTGAACCTCTGGTGTGACGAGAGAAGTGGCTATGGCGAATTTGGTGGAGTAAAGCAGGCTCCCCCTCCCGGGTATCAATGCGTCTTATTTTTATCTCATGATAAAAAGACGTTTGAATACGCCCCGGTCTCCCAAGAAGAATTTGCTATTCAACTGGAGCGTGATCCAAGCGAGAAGGCGGGTTCAACCCTGGATCGGCTTCGGGCCATAGCCATTGCCAATGTTGAGGCCACCAACTATGGTTTGGCTGTAAGGTGGGCAAGGTTCTTGCGTGACTTGCACGATGACGCGCATAATGATTTTTCGTATTGGACCAATAAAACCCAAGATGCCCGGATTTTGATAAGGGCAACAGCCTACGAAGCACTTCTGAATAATTTCCCACTCACACCGGGTCTGCGCGCGGAAGTGATCAAATGTTTGAGTGAAGCAAATCCGACAAACGTAGATCAAGATGTTTGGAGCGCCGATCAGCAAATGATGACATCCCTTTCAAAGCTATTTCACAATGAGCCGCCGAAAGCCGAAGAGATTCAGAGTTTGCTCGACAGTGGTGATGAGGAGGTGAATAAAATGGCCTTATCGCTGATTAGGAGCAAAAAGGATTTATCCATGGCGGCAAATGTGGTGCATTTGATGACTGGAACCAAAAACCGAGAAGTTCAGTATAATTGCATCAAGACTCTTTACGTCCTGGCGGATAATCCATTTGTGATTGGTTATCCACATTTCTTGGAGCACCCCGATGACTACATAAAAGAATGGAAAAGAATTGGTGAAGGTCTTGCTAATTAGTCGAAACCGAACAAATGGCCTTGCCTCGATTTGGCGGACACATTGGAAAAAATCAGAACTTAATTTTACATGAGCAAAAAAGTATTGAACTATGCGGGCAAGCGGCCGATGCTGCTGGCGTTAATCATGGCAACCTTAACCCTTGGCCTGCTGTTCTCCGGCTGGCTCACGCCCACGCCCGGCAGGGCGCAGCAAGTTCCGCCAAATCCACAGCCGAATGTGGAAAGCTGCACAAATTGCATTAGTGAGGGATCAGTTGTATTTGAAGGCGAAACTTACGTTCCTGTAGTTTGTATTGGCAATTCGGTGACAGTAGATTCAGGTTCTTTCTTGATATATTCGGCGGATGTTAGGGTTATCACAACCAATTCCGATGGTTCAACCACCACTACGGACTACGCTGTCCAACCGAATTATTCTATGACTTGGACGGCCAGCGTGGGAAGTTTTAACGCCAGTGGAACCGGAGATTCGGCTACATTCACTCCGACCAATGGCGGATGCGGGACGGTGATTTTCACATGCAATTATACCAATCTCACCCCATGTGGCGATATCGGACATCCAACCACCACAAGTGGTTTTTCCGTGGCGCAAATGTCCACCAACTGCACCTCTGGAACCGTTGTTTTGGGCAACAGTTCGTCCGCCACCAATCTCTGGTATGCCGCCAACATGAGCGTGACCCTTTCCGCGACGAACAATAACATCTCCAACTCCATTGTGGTGACAACACATGATCCATGCGGTATAAATCCTGATACCTATGTTACCAACCTTGTTGCGGCCACCATTATTACCAATTGGTGGACTGTCAACTATGGGAGCTTCAGCACCAACGGTTCGGGTTTGTCAGCCACATTTACGCTCACCAATCCCGGCAGCGGGACGGTTACGTTCAACGAAGAATACACGCAGAATACGCCCTGCGACACCAATGTTTATAGTGCGACGCCTCTATCCATCCCGTTTAATGTGATCAGCGTGACCTTGACCAACATGGGTTTTGCCAATGGCAATCACCAGATTTCCAAAGACGACGGCAGTGGCACATATCCATCGCCGGAATGGCAACTGCTCACCAATAACATGACCACCAATTACCCCACCTGCTACACACGGAACACGTCCATGACCGTGACGCCAAACTGGATCATCATTCCGGGAGGTTTTTCCGGGCCGGTGCTGGTCAAGGGTATCAGCAGCGGGCCGCAATTGCCGGTGGTGTCAGGGTTTCCGGGCTCGGTGACTTCTACCGATAATTTCAAGAACAAGGTTGACTTTCTAAACCCACTGACGATTGACTGGCAGGCTTCGCTGGATGGCGGAACCAACTGGCATGATATCGCCACCACCGCCAATCAAGTGTATGTGACGTTGAACGACCCGACCTGTGCAACCTTGTATCACACGGTGGTGTGGTTGGCCTGTGTAAATGCTGTTGGACAGACAACTGTGGGTGGAACAGCCGATGCCGTCTTTAGTGGATTTACAGGTTTAGTTGTTAAACGAGTAAGTGACAACATACAAATGACTTATTGGATGACAAACAGTATGGGCGATTACCAAATGGGCGCGACAGAAACGGGAGGGATATTGAGTGCTGCTGATGCAAATGGTAATTGTCAGGCTTGGAGCGCCCTATTGCGTGACTGCTTTAGAGCGCATGGAATTTCTGCTGATCGAATTAAGGCGCTTCCGGTGGCTGCATCAGATCAATCAATTCTTGTCAAGGATTGGCAATTTAATAATCCACCAAGTGGTTCAGGAACGTATCCTTACAACGTCGGAACTGATGCTTTTGATCTTCCTGGTGTGCCTGGTCAGGGAAATTCAAACCCTCCAGGCGGCTTCAATGGACATTGGATTACATTATGCAACGGGTCTTATTATGATCCATCTTATGGAACCTCGAAAGTATCTGGTGCAAACAAAGACAAAGATTATGAAGACGGAAGTTTGGCTGGATACGGTGAGAGCCTTCCGCCTTCGAATGGAACCGGGGTTCGAAAGAATGATACTTCTGCGGGTTCTGCAAGTGAATTGCATTACACAACTGACAATTAACCGTATAAAGGAAAGCAATTATGAAAACACTAATTATTTTAGTCGTGGTTATCGCCATCGTGAAGATAGGATCAGCATCTGCAGATGACCAGAATAAACAGTTGGCTACAACCAATAACCAGATTCCAGCACTGACAAATCACGAGGTTAGGTTAAAAGGATTCATGATCAAAACGAAAGTTATAGCTCTTGATCAATCAGTAATTGACAGAATTAAAGTCGCAAATGTAAAGATGAAGCTAATCCGTTCGGCTCATCCGCAAGATAATGCTCCAGAAACGATTGTAGATGCTGGGGAGTATCTTGGCCAGCATATGGCGATGATTGCTGCACCTGACGTTTGTGTGGAATACGATGGAATATTTTACTTTTCAGGGGGCACTTCATCGGCACAGGATACAAACTTTCTATCCGGATTTGCCATAAAGAAAGGTGAAACCATCATTAATTCATGGTAAATAGAAGTGGAAGTTTAGCCCTGTCCCGAAATTGTGGTGGCATTGTCCCGGATCTGTGGGCTACCAAAAGGTGAGTGTGTGAAGCGAAAATCTAGCATTGCTTGTTTCCTGACTTTTCTGCTCACGGCGGCAGGCGTTGCAACCAATACTGTTTGGCAAACCTTCCCGCAGCCCGGTTCATTCATCATGTCCTTGGCGCGGGATGGAATGGGCAATCTTTGGGTCGGCACGGAGGGGAACGGGGTCTGGGAGTATAATCCCAATGCCATACCCAATCGGCAGTGGGTGCAGTTCAAAACCAAGGATGGTCTGGGGGATGACTATGCTTATTCCGTGGCGGTGGACAAGCAGGGGCGCATCTGGGTGGGCCATCTGAACCATGGCGTTTCGGTCTATAACGGCACAAGCTGGCGCAATTATGACGTTCCCCACGGCCCCATCGGCGAGCGGGTCTTCAAAATCGCCGTCTGTCCCATGGACGGGGATGTGTGGATAGGCACGAGCGCGGGATTGACGAGGTATGAGGTGGGCAAGGATGAGTGGAGAAATTATACGAAGGGGCAAAACCACCTCACCCGGCCTGCGGCCACCCTCTCCCCCGCTGACAGCGGCGGAGAGGGGCAGGGTTTGCCGAGCGACCAGATCAGCGCCATTGCGTTTGATGCGAAGGGGAACATCTACGTTGGCACACAGTGCGATGGGATTGCGATGGCGAGCCGGGATTCGGATTATACGGATTGGCGGCAGGCTCCGCTGGCAGATCAGGAGTTGCCCACGTTCGCGGGCTACGGCCTGTCTTCAAAATTGATCAATGATTTGCTGGTGACATCGGATGGAACCATCTATGCGGCGACGGATGGCGGGCTGGCCTGGAGCCGGGACAGCGGGGCAACGTGGACTTTCCGGCGCGGCAAGGATTTTGCGGACAAGATGCGGGGGCTGGCGGGCGGCCCGCCGAAAGGCTGGTCGGCGCAGTCCATCCCCAGGGATGTGCCGCCGGAGGATTATGTCACCTGTCTGGCGGAAGATGATGCGGGGGTGATTTGGGCGGATTTCCGGCAGCACGGGCTGCTGGCCTTGTCCGGCTACGGTTATGAGGAACTGGCCAAGATGCCAACCGACAAAACCGGCGGGGCGGACTTTGGCCGGGCAATCCTGCCGATGCCGGATTTTCGTCCGTGGCTGGCGAGCTATGGCAGAGGGCTGTTGCGCGCGGCGCAACCCCGGCGGTTGCTGCATAAGACGGTGGCGAAACCCGAACTGCCGGAAGTGGCGGCGGATGTGCCATTCCCTACGCCCGCCCATGCGCCGGACTTGGCGGAGCTGAACGGGTTGTTAAAGGAGATTGAATCTGTGCCAGCCGCCCGGCTGACAAACGGCGCGGTGATTCCGCTGGAGGATGACTGGCGGACGGAAGGCCAGTGGACGGGGCGTTACGGGCGGTTCTGGATTGTGCTATGCGCCAACTGGGCACCCAAGTCTGACGTGTGGGGCTCGGGCTGGGACGTGATGTATGACGCGCGGATAGGCTCGAACCATGCGCCGGGCGATTCACTGCGGTATTGGGTTCACTGGCTGGCGACGAAGGACAACCGCTGTCTGGAAATGTCGCCGACGTATCTGCACAGCCGGGTGCTGAAAAAACTGACGACATGGGACGTGGATCGGCGGGAATCGGAATGGGACGACCATGGCGAGACCTATCCCATGAGCAAGGACGGGCCGCATATCTATTGTTCGTTGAGCATCCCGGCGGGGCTATTTTACCTCTCGCTTTACGAGATTGATCCCAACGGGCATGACGGCGGCAACCGGTTCCGAGATTATGAAATCTCCATCCGCCCGCATCCCGGACGGGCATCGTTGGATTCGCACATTGGCAAAACCACGATTATACGGTCGTTTTATGACATTGTGGAGTTTGACCAGAAGCCGGAACTGGCACACGCGCGGGCGCATGATTTCTGGGGCGGCGTGTATAAGCGGTTTCTCGTGCGCGGGCCGGCGAAGCTGACGATCCAGGTCAACCGCAATAATTCGATGAACACAATTCTGCCGGGCGTGATGCTGGATTTGGTGGATGAACTGCCGCCGCCGTATTATTGCACCCGGCAGGAATGGGAATCCAAAGCGCCCCGTAACGCGGATGGAAATGCGGTTCCATTTGTCGCCGCCACGAATGCGCCGGAGGCTGCGCAACGGCTGGCGGCGGCGTTGGCCGCGATGCCTTCCAAAAATGAAACGTGGTGGGCGGAGAACAAACGGCGGTTTTATCTGCCGCTGCTGCGCTGGCAATTGGCGGAAGGCGACAAAACAAATTCGCCGGCACTGGCGACGAGCTTTTACGAGCTGAACCGGTTTGCGGATTGGGAAAAGCAGCTTCACCAGCAGGGCATCACCACGGCGCGGGAAATTGAGCAGGCCCAGCGCTGGGACGGCGTGACGTATTCCTGCGCGGGCCTGGGCAACCAGATGGTTTCCGCCTACGTCAAGGCGCACCCGGCTGAGAAGGGTAACAAGCCAGCGCTTAATTGATTTTATTTCGTCCGTAAACAAAAAAGCGCGGACATCGCTGTCCGCGCTTTTGCTTTGCCTAAATTTATTGGTCAAGAACCTTCAGGGTATAAGCCGGCGACCACGCGCTGTCCGGCTGCGCGCCGTTGCCGAAGGCGTTGTA
>Ga0302274_10004336_pt1 | contig 12364 bp, 10 predicted proteins | sample III_Bog_N2_1_FD_198755 | JGI IMG/M metagenome (GOLD analysis project Ga0302274, IMG submission 198755) | Peat permafrost microbial communities from Stordalen Mire near Abisko, Sweden - III_Bog_N2_1 | ecosystem: Environmental > Terrestrial > Soil > Wetlands > Peat | place: Sweden: Abisko...
CCAATGGACGTCCTATTACTTTTCTTTGACCACGCGCCCGGTTTCGTGGTAGGGTGGGAGGCAGTCACCCAGAGCATGCAGCATGAATGCGCAACCCATCAAAGCCTCCGCTGGGAAAATCCTGGTGGTGGATGACAATCCGATCATCCGGCGCTCGGTCTATTTCGCCTTGCGCGACCGGGGTTATGAGGTGTTGATGAGTGAGGAGCTGGCGGAGGCGTTGAACATCGTCCGCAAAGAAACTCCCGACATCATTTTGCTGGATATCAATTTCGGCCCGGACACCAGCCTGGGGGCGGCCGGGGTGCGCGACGGTTTTTGGGCGCTGGAATGGTTGCGGCACATGGATGAAATCAAAGGCGTGCCGATTGTGATCATTTCCAGTGACGACCCCAGCTCGGCCAGTCCCCGGGCGCAGGCGGCCGGGGCCGCCGGGTATCTGCATAAACCCCTCAGCAAAGAAATGTTGACGCTGACCGTTGCGGAATTGATGTCGCAAAAACGCTCGGGGGCCACCGGTTGAACCGGGGGCCGATCCAGAACCGATGCCCGGTCTGCAAGGGTGGATCTGGAGACGGTCCTTGCGGAGTGAAAAATGGGGGAGCTCCGGGTATAACCATCCCTCACCCTTGAATCCCTCTCCCCATTGAGGGGCCATTGAGGGGAGAGGGAAACCCGTTATCCAGCGGCGATGACGCTTGGACGCACCCGGCAACATCAAGTAAAAATCGAGGACAGTGGCAAGATGCACCCGGTCTGCAAATTATTTCATCTTCGGAGTTGAAACGACCTGAAGATCCTGTACTCTTTTCGTTCCAGTGGTTCGGGGCGTAGCGTAGCCCGGCTAGCGCGCTTGCTTGGGGTGCAAGAGGTCGGGAGTTCGAATCTCCCCGCCCCGACCATTTTCTGGAGGGATGAGCGTAAACTCGGCTTTATGGAAGAACAAATTTTATGCAGGAACTCCATCCAGAAACCACGCCCGTAGCGGCCCCGCCGTTGCCTGACTACAAGGACCGTTCGACCGGCCTGATAATCTTCGGCATCCTCACGCTGCTACTGGGCTGCCTCGCCGGGCTGTTCATGCTGGCAATGCTGGCCGTGTTGCTGGGGCCCAAACCCGCCGGCACGCCACCGGTCAACGCTTCCCTGATTTCCGTTGGCATTTATGGCGGACTGGCGGTGACGCTGCTCTGGCTGGGCATCGGTTCCATCATGGCCCGGCGCTGGGCGCGGGCGCTGCTGCTCATCCTCTCCTGGAGCTGGCTTGTCATGGGCGTCTGCATGACGACCGTCATACCGTTAGTCATGGGCAAGGTGTTGGCGAATATGCCGCCCGATGCGCAGACCGGCCAGCCGGTCATGCCGCCGGCGGCCATCACTGGAATGATTGTGGGCATGACGATTTTCTGCTTCGTGGCCTTTGTGCTGGCACCGGCGCTCTGGATCTTTTTCTACGGCAGCCGCCATGTGAAAGCCACCTGTGAGGCGCGCGACCCGGTGACGCGCTGGACGGATGCATGTCCCCTGCCCTTGCTGGGCTTCTGCCTGTGGACGTGGCTGGCGGTGCCGATCATGCTCATCTGGCCCCTGAGCGGCCATGCGGTGATGCCGTGCTTTGGAATGTTCATCACCGGCCTGCCGGCGGCGGTGTTCTGCCTGGTCATCGCCGCGGTGTGGGGCGTGGCGGGCGGGTGGTTATACCGGCTGGATGCGCGGGGCTGGTGGCTCATCCTCGTGGCGATGGTGGTGTACGCGGTGTCCACCGTGCTGACCTGCTCGCACCACGACCTCATGGAGATGTATCGATTGCAGGGGCTGCCGCAGGCACAGATAGACCAGATCCAGAAGCTGGGCTGGTTCACCGGCAACCGCCTGGGCTGGTTCACGGCGCTGTGTACGCTGCCGTTCCTGGGCTACCTGCTGTTCATCAAAAAATATCTACGGAAACGGTGAAAGGCGTTAGCCCGAATGCCTTTCGGAAATTCAAATTGGCCGGAAATCGATGGGAAGATGCAACCCCTTTGGGGCAGGTCATTGTTGGGGCATTTACCCAGGGTAGCTCCTCCGTCGCGACCCTGGGCTGAACGATGGAATCCCTTTGGGATTCAAGCTCGGAATTTCCGAAAGGCATTACTTTTAGCCCGGATATTTCGTAGCCATTTGGGAAAGAGTCGCGAAAAACCCAATTAACAGAGGGGCGCAAACACGTTCGAATGCGTGGTTGAAACGACACGGCACGCAGGTTTGGAAACCTGCGAGCCGAAGCTCGGCTTGCCAACAGCAGGCTGGGAAGCCTGCGCTACGACGTTGGAATGCCGTCGTGCCAGCAGAAGAATGGTTGCGCGCTTTCAGCGCTTGATGGCAACGGTGGCGGCAGACCCAGGGCGTTGCCCTGGGCTGTCATGTTGCGGCCTTTCAGGCCTGCTCTTTGCGGCGTCATTCTGGATGAAGAAAGCCATGGGTTTTCCGTTGACGGAACGGCTCAGGGGTTGCGATACGGCAGGCTGGGAAGCCTGCACTACGACGTTGGAATGCCGTCGTGCCAGCAGAAGAATTGTTGCGCGCTTTCAGCGCTTGATGGCAACGGTGGCGGCAAACCCAGGGCGTTGCCCTGGGCTGTCGGGTTGCGGCCTTTCAGGCCTGCTCTTTGCGGCGTCATTCGCCTCGCAGCATTCCGGGGTTTGGTAAAAGCGCTCGCCACAAGACTGCAATTTTCTTAACCTGCCCCCATGACGGCATTGTTCAAGCCCGAAGTCATTCTCACGCACGAAAGCGATCTGGATGGTTTCTTGTCCGGCCTGTTGCTGCAACGGCTCGCCCAGCATCTGTTTGGCGAAACCGTGCGGCTGGAGGCGTACCACTATAATTTCTGGAAATTGCGCGATCTCCGCGAAGCCTCGGCCTGGGTGGCCGATTTCACGTTTGAAACCCGCATGGACAAGCCCAACTGGCTCGTCCTGGATCATCACGTCACCGAGGTGGTGCCCAAGCACGCGCGCCTGGTGCATGATGTGACCAAGTCCGCCGGTTTGTTGTGCTATGAATTATGCCAAGCCCATGGCTTGGGAACGCCCCAGCTTGATCGCTTGGTGCAGCTGAACAATGTGTCCGACTTGTTTTTGGACAAAGACCCGGATTTTCTCGTGGCGAGCGATTACGCCAGCCTGGTGAAATGCTACCAGTTTTGGAACCTCCACACCGTCCTGGGCGGCGACCCTGAAAAACTGCTGGATCATCCGCTCTTGGAAGTCATGACGGTCAAGCGCCGCGTCGAAGATCCCATCGGCCTGGCATGGAGCCGCCGGCATATTGTGGAAATCTCGCCGACGGTCGGCTTTGTGGAGACGGTCATCGGCAGCAGCAACCAGATCGTGCATCAATTGCTGGAAAGCGGGGATCTCAAATATCCGGTGCTGATGACGTTGTTCCGGCGGGCCAACTCGATTTTCGCGAGTTTCCGCAGCCGCCAGGGGGAGGCGCTGCCGATCGCCGCGAAATTTCAAGGCGGCGGCCACGCCAACGCCGCGGGAGCGATCCTGCCCAAATCGGTGCGGAGCATTGAGGACGGGATCGAATTTGTCCAGAAGGCGCTCAACCCGAAGCCGGTGGCGAACAACCTGAACACGCTGGAAGGCTTGTTCGCGGGACTGGAGTTCGGCAAAAAGTAGGCCCATGAACGAGCGATTTGACCGGGCGATCCAGCGTTTCGACGAGGAAAATTCCCGCGATCCGAACCTGGAAGCGGGGCAGCCGCGCGAATTGCTTTATGCCGGGCGGCTGACGCAATGGGTGTTGAAATTGCAGCCCAACGCCAGCGAAGTCCTCCGGCTGGCGGCCCGCTGCCAGCATATCTGCCGCTGGCAAAGCCCGCGCGAGAATTACCCCATGACCCGCCCCGGGTATCTCAAATGGCGGGCCGACCTGAAAAAATTCCACGCGGACAAATCCGGGGCGATTCTTCGCGAGGTGGGGTATGACGAGGACACCATCCGCCGCGTGCAGGATTTGAATTTGAAGAAGAATTTCCCCGCCGACCCCGACTGCCGCGGGTTGGAAGATGCCCTGTGCCTGGTGTTTCTGGAATTCCAGTTTGCCCCCCTCGCGGCCAGGAGCGACGACGAAAAAATGATCAATGCCCTTCGCAAATCCTGGGAGAAAATGAGCGCGGCGGCGCGGGCGGAGGCGTTAATGCTGGCGTTCGGCGAGCGGGAGAAGGCATTGGTTAACCGCGCGCTGCAACCGCAGGCGTGAGGGCGGAAGTTTTTTGACGGCCGGAAAGGTGCCGGTTTGGAAACCGGTGCCACGGCGTCGGGGCGCGTTTATGTTTGGCGCGGCATCAGGGCGCATTTACAGCGCTTGATTGCAATTAACACACATCATGCCCAGGGCGCTGCGCTGGGCTTGAGACCGCGTCAGTCCGAAGCAAGGTTCCGACGCCCCTCCGGGGCTGGTTGGTATAGTCGTTGCAGTCCGGTGGCTGCGCTCTGCTTGCCACCGGCTAATATCCAGCGTCCCTCCGGGACACCTCCGGGACACTCCAGTGACAGCAGCCACACGCCATAAAAGTGGACTTACAACCGGCGGGCCGCGTGAGTTGCTTTAGCCCGGATATTTCATAGTTGGTTTGGAAAGAGTCGCGAAAAACCCTACGAAAAGAGGGGTACAAACACGTGCGAATGTGTGGTTGAAAAGACATGGCACGCAGGTTTGGAAACCTGCGATACGGCAGGCTGGGAAGCCTGCGCTACAAGGGTTTGCCATGGTTTTGCCGGTTTCACTATGAAATATCCGGGTTAGAGCCGCCCTGCCCGCGGCGGAAAACAAAAATGAGTTGCTTTTGGCCGGGCAGATTCGAGACACTATTACTCTCAATATGAGGACATGGAAGTTGCTTCTCTTAGGATTGTGTTTGCTGGGTCTGCCCGCCGTGGTGCAGGCGCAGTTTACTTATACCACCAACAACGGGGCCATCACCATCACCAGTTATACTGGAACGGATGGCAATGCCGTCATCCCGCCCGAGACCAATGGCTATCCCGTCACAAGTATCGCGGGGTTTGGCGACGGGTTGGGGTATGCTTACAGCCCGACCAATATCGCGATTCCCGCCAGCGTGACCAACATCGCCAGCGGGGTGTTTGCCAATCTGAGCAGCTTGACCGCCATCACGGTGGCGGCACAAAATATCATTTATAGCAGCACCAATGGGATTCTTTTTGACAAGCTGCAGACGTTTCTCATCCAGGCACCCGGCGGAATTGCTGGTAGTTATGCGATCCCCGGCAGTGTCACCGGCATTGGCGACGAGGCGTTTTATGACTGCGCCAGCTTGACCAATGTCAGCATCGGAACCAATGTCACGAGCATTGGAGACTTTGCGTTCAGTGGGTGCCAGGGTCTAACCAGCCTGACCATCCCGAACCAGGTTCTCAGTATTGGCAACTGGTCATTCCAAGCCTGCGCGAGCCTGACCAACATCACCTTGGGGACCAATGTCGCCAGTGTCGGTGACTATGCGTTCAGCTCCTGTTCCGGTTTGACGGAATTCATGATTCCCAACAGCGTGACCAATATCGGCAACGAGGCCCTGGAATTCTGCGGCAGCCTGACCAATGTCAGCCTCGGCACGGGTGTCACCACCATCGGCAATGACGCTTTTGCATACTGTTCCAGTTTGACCCGCATTGTCATTCCCAAAAGTGTCACCAATATTGCGAGCATCACGTACAGTCTCGTCTATGTTGGCGGCGGCAGACTGCAATTAATCATTGGCCCCATTGAAATGGTGGCCCATTGCGGAAGATTGACCGACATCACGGTGGATGGGCAGAATCCCGCTTACAGCAGCGTCAATGGGATCTTATTCAACAAGGCGCAAACCACGCTGCTCGAAGCGCCGGGAGCCTTCGCTGGAAGTTATACCGTTCCCGGCAGCGTCACCAGCATCGGAGGCGAGGCGTTCCAGAATTGCGGGGGTCTGACAACCGTTTCCATTCCGAACGGCGTCACCAACATCGGGTCCTCTGCCTTTGCCGCGTGTGGCAGCCTGACCGCCATCGCGGTGGACGCGCAAAATCCCGATTATAGCAGCACCGACGGGATATTGTTCGACAAGCTGCAAACGACGCTCATCCAATTTCCCGGCGGCATCGGCGGCAGCTACGCCGTTGGCAGTGGCATCGTCAGCTTGGGCAGCGCCGCATTTTCCGGCTGCACCAATCTGACCCGCATTACGATTCCGGCCAGTGTCACGAATGTTGGGAACGCCACTTTTGCCAACGCTTCGCAGGCGGGAATCTATTTTGCAGGGAACGCCCCGGTGGTCAATGTGTCGGGGGGGTTCGGCTTGATCCCCGGGCCAACCATCTCCCTTTTGGGCAACAACTTCTATAATCCCGACGCCGAAGCGGTCTATTATTTGCCGGGCACCACGGGCTGGGGCGCAATCTTCGACGGGGTCACGGCATATTTGTGGGTTCCGCCCTATGTTTGCACGCCCGCAAGCAATTCAATCACGATCAATGGATTCACGGGTTCCGGGGGCGCAATCACCATCCCGGAGGTGATCAATGGACTGCCCGTCACCGCCCTGGCCAGCGGGTTGTTTGACAACGCGACTGGCTTTGGCCTGACCAACATCACCTTGGGGACCAACCTCACGACGATTGGAAGTTATGCCTTCGCCGCCTGCGCCAATTTGAACAGCCTCACCATTCCCAGCGGGGTCACCAACCTCGGCAGCTACGCCTTCACGTTCTGCGACAACCTGCAAAGCGTTTATTTCCAGGGGAATGCGCCTGAGGCCGCGACCGGTGTGTTTTTTCAGTGGGATGGTTATCCGTTTCTTCCCATCGCTCCCGGCTCTCCCAGCTATGAGCCGCCCACGCCGACGACCGTTTACTACCTGCCGGGCACCACGGGCTGGGGCTCGACGTTTGACAACCAGCCTGCGGTGCTGTGGAATCCGCAGGTCCAGGCCGGCGGCGCGGGCTTCGGCCGGAACGCGAATCTTTTCGGCTTCAACATCACCGGGGCCAGCAATCTGGTGGTGGTGGTGGAAGCCTGTGCCAATCTCGCCGCCCCCGACTGGCAGCCGGTGCAAACCAACACGCTCGCCGGCGGTTCGGCCTGGTTCAGCGATCCGCAATCCACGAATTACCCCGGCCGCTTTTACCGCCTGCGGCCGGCCCTCCCGTTTGCCTCGCCCCAGTTTCACCTCCCCGGGGTCTTTTAATTTGAGTCAACCCGCCCTGTTTGGGTGCCGTCTTTTCAGGTTGAAACTTCCGGACTGAACCGCAAGACTGGCGGCCATGCAGCTGCCTGCCGATTATCACATGCACACGCCCCTCTGCCGCCATGCCGTGGGCGAGCCGGTGGATTATGCCCGTCAGGCTTTGGAGATCGGCCTGACCGAAATCGGCTTCACGGATCATTCGCCCATGGCGCAGGATGGTTTTGATGACTGGCGCATGCTGGACCGGCAACTGGATGAATACGTGGCCAGAGTGCGGCTCGCGCAGCAAACCTTCCCGCAACTCACGATCCGGCTGGGATTGGAAGTCGATTATCTGCCCGGCCACGAGGATTGGATCCGGCAACTGGCCACGCGGCATCCGTGGGATTATTTCATCGGTTCCGTGCATTACGTTTCCGATTCGTGGGACATTGACAATCCGGCCCGGCTTTCGGAATGGAAGTCCCGCGACACCTTTGCGGTGTGGAGCGCATATTTTGACCGGCTGACCCGGGCGGCCCAATCGGGGCTGTTTCAGATCATCGGCCATGCGGATTTGCCGAAAAAATTCGGCCACCGCCCCACCCAGGACTGCCAGCCGTTGTATCAGAAATTTGTGGCCGCCGCGGCTGCGGCCGGTTGTGCGATGGAATTGAACACGGCCGGTTTGCGGAAGGATTGCCGGGAGATTTATCCCTGCGCGGAGCTGGTGCAACTCGCCTGGCGCGGGCGCGTGCCCATCACTTTTGGTTCCGATGCCCATGCGCCGGCGGAAGTCGGCCTGAATTTCGCCGAGGCCATGGCGCTTGCCCGGGGCGCTGGCTACACGGAAACCCTCCGGTTCAACCGTCGCGCGCATGAATTCGCCACATTCTGAAACCACGCCCGCGGCCGGGCGGAAGTGGTTCCTTTGGGTGAGCCTGCTGCTCGCGTTGGGGACGGTCGCGTTGTACTGGCCCATTACCAGCCATCCGTTCATCGAGTTTGATGACCAGGCCTACATCTCTGACAATCCGCATGTCACGGGCGGCTTGAGTTTCACCAATGCCGTCTGGGCCTTCACCACCAGTGAGCAAGCGAACTGGCATCCGCTGACGTGGATTTCGCATCAGGTGGACTGCACCCTTTTTGGCGTTGCCCCCGGGCGGCACCACCTGGTCAATCTGCTCTTCCACGTGGCCAACACGTGGTTGTTGTTCCTGTTTTTGCAGCGCGCGACGGGAGCGCGGTGGCGCAGCGCCTTGGTGGCGGCGTTGTTTGCCTGGCATCCGTTGCATGTCGAATCCGTGGCGTGGGCGGCCGAGCGGAAAGATGTGCTCAGCACCTTTTTCTGGCTGCTGACCCTGCTGGCCTATTTGCGTTATGCGCGCAGCGTGACGGCGTCCGGGCGGCCGAACCGCCGGGCGGTGTGCGCCTATGGCGCGGCGTTGCTCTGTTGCGCCGCCGGTCTGATGAGCAAGCCGATGGTGGTCACCCTGCCGTTTGCCCTGCTGCTGCTGGACCTTTGGCCGCTGAATCGCATGGCCGGTTTTCCGGTGGAGCAGGCCGGAGCCAGCGGCTGTCAACCGGTCTCCTGGCGGCGGCTGGGGCTGGAAAAAGCTCCCTTCTTCGCGCTGGCCATCGCGGGGAGTGCGGCGACCTATCTCATTCAATCGGGGGCGGGGGCGGTGGCGGGGTTGCCGCTGGCGGAACGCCTGGCCAATGCCGCGCTGGCGTATTCCCAATACACGGCCAAGATGTTTTGGCCGGCCGATCTGGCGATCGTTTATCCGCATCCCACGCACTGGCCGCTGGGGTTGACACTGGTGGCGCTGACGTTGTTGCTGATATGGTCGGGGATGTGTGTTTACCAGTGGCGCAAGCTGCCGTTTCTGGCCGTGGGTTGGTTCTGGTTTTTGGGCACGCTGGTGCCCACCATTGGCATTATCCAGGTTGGTGCCCAGGCCATGGCGGACCGCTATACCTACATTCCCAGCATCGGCTTTTTCGTGGCTGTGACCTGGGGGGTGACGGAATATTTTTCGGGGCGCGACGGGGGGAAGATCATTTTATCCCTGCTGGCTGGCGCGGTGCTGCTGGGCTGCCTGGCGACCACTTCCTGCCAGATCTACCTCTGGCGCAACAGCTTCGCCCTGTTTCGCCATGCCATTCTCGCAACCGCCGACAATTATGTGGCGGAAAACTGTCTGGGCAAAGCCTATGAAAAGGCGGGGGACAGTGAGGATGCCCTGAAGCTTTACCGTTTGTCGGTGGAGACCGAATCCCACTTTCCGTACAGCCAGTTCAATCTGGCCATGTTGCTGCTGGAAAAACGGGAGAAGCCGGAGGCGCTGAAACATCTGGAGGTGGCCGCCGCCCTGGAGCATCGCGATCCGGTGATTCAATATGATCTGGGGGTCTATTTTTACCAGGAGGCGAGCTGGACGAACTGCCTGATTTGCTTCAGCAATTCGCTCCGGGCGCGGCCGGATTTTGCGGCGGCACAGATGTTCATGGGCGGCACGCTGGCGGAGCTGGGCCAACCGGCTGAGGCGGTGCGACATTTCCGGGAGGCGTTACGGCTGGATCCAGATTCCACGCAATCCAGAACCAACCTCGACCGCCTGCTCCGGGAGCATCCCGAATTGCGCTAACGTTGGCGCGCGGTCCGGAGCCTGCCCCAGGCTTCCAGTTCCTCGCGCAGCAACTCCACCGGCAGGCCCACCACGTTGCTGTAGGAGCCGGAGATTTCGGAAACCAGCATTTCGCCGGATTCCTGAATGGCGTAGGCACCGGCCTTGTCCAGAGTGTTCACGTGGGTGGTGTATTCCCGAATCTGCGCCGCGTCGAGCGGATGGAACAGCACGTCGGTGCTGACCGCGAAAATGCGTTCCTGATGTTTGCGCAGTTGCATCAGGCTCACGCCGGTAACCACCTGGTGCGACCGGCCTTGCAACCGGGAAAGCATCCGGCGGGCCTCGGCCAGATTGCGGGGTTTGCCGAGAATCTCATTGTCCAGAAACACGAGGGTGTCGGCGCCGAGCACGAGGGCGTCGGGGATTTTTTTGGCCACGGCAAAGGCCTTGCGATGGGCGTTGAGCTGGCACACCTCCAACGGGGAGAGGTGTTCATGGGCGACTTCTTCCACGTTGGCCGGCATGACTTGGAAGTCCACTTTGAGCAACCTTAACAGGTAGGCGCGGCGTGGCGAGGCCGAGGCCAGAATAAGCGGCGGCAATTTCACCCTCTCAATGTATCAAAAACTGCGCTGGTGTCGAGTCCCCGCAATTTGGCGTGCGTCCGGGGCGGTTTTCCGCTAATTCATGCGCATGAACAATGGCCGACATCTGGTGAATCTCGCGCTCGTGGGTTTCATGGGCACGGGCAAGACCTCGGCTGGCCGGCTGGTGGCCGAACAGTTGCACTTTGAATTTCTCGACACGGACGAATTCATCCAGACCCGCAGCGGCCGGAGTATTGCCGATATTTTTGCCGAAAACGGCGAGACCACGTTCCGCGAGCTGGAACGGGATGTGGTGCGCGAACTGGCCCGGCGCACCCGCACGGTCATTTCAACCGGCGGCGGGCTGCCCACCAACCCGGATAATCTGGCCGCGCTGAAAGCCCATGCCTTGGTGGTCTGCCTCTGGGCCTCGCCGGAAAAGATCTGGGAGCGGGTGCGCAACCAGTCGCATCGCCCCCTGCTCCATGATCCGGATCCGCAGCGCAAGATCCGTGACCTGCTGGAGCTCCGGGCTCCGTTTTACCAGCAGGCCGACGTGCTCATTGACACCGACCGGCGCTCGGCGCGGGAAGTCGCGCAGAAGATCGTGTTGCAGTGGAAGCTGGCCTGAGGTTGTGAAAACGGCCATTGTTCAGCGCGCGGCAGAACTGGGATTTGATGATTGCCGCGTGACCACGGCGGATCCGCCGGCCAGCGCCGGGCGCTTCCAGCAATGGCTCGCCCAAAACCATCACGGCGGCATGGCCTGGCTGGAGCGCAATGCCGATAAGCGGGTGGACCCGCAAAAAGTGCTGCCCGGCGCCCGGAGCCTCATTCTGCTCGCGACCAGCTACGAAACTCCCGCCCCGCCCGCCGCCCCGCTTCCCGCCGCAGGCGTGATTGCGCGCTATGCGCGCTTTGCGGATTACCACGATGTGCTCGGCGAACGGTTGCGGACCTTCACTGCATGGCTCAACCAACTGGGCGGGCCGGCGACGCGGTCGCTTTGGTATGTGGACACCGGGCCGCTGTTGGAACGGGATCTGGCGCAACGCGCCGGGCTGGGGTTTGTGGGCAAACACACCAACTTGATCAGCCGGCGGCTGGGAAATTGGATCTTTCTGGCGGAAATCCTGACGACGCTGGAATTGCTGCCGGACGCGCCGGAACACAACCACTGCGGTCATTGCACGCGTTGTCTGGCGGCCTGCCCCACCCAGGCCATCACCGCGCCATTCCAACTGGATGCCCGCCGGTGCATCTCGTATCTGACCATCGAATTGAAAGGCGCGATTCCCGTGGAGCTGCGCCCGGCCGTGGGCAACCGGATTTACGGCTGCGACGATTGTCTGGCGGTGTGTCCATGGAATAAATTCGCGCGGGAGGGTCGTTTGCTGCGGCCGCACCTGCGCGCGGATTTGGCGCAGCCGGACTTGCTCGATCTGCTCCGCCTCGACGCGGCGGGCTTCAAGGCCCGCTTCGCCGGCACGCCGCTGGAGCGGACGAAACGGCGCGGCTTGTTGCGCAATGTTTGCGTGGCCCTGGGGAATGTCGGCGACGCCACCGCCCTGCCCGCTTTGGAACGCGCCGCCAGCGACCCGGAGCCGCTCATCGCCGAGCACGCCCGCTGGGCGATGGAACAAATCGCCAAAATTCAACCACGGACGGACCCGGACAAATCCGGATAAAAACCGAAGGGGTATCCACGAATGGCGCGCAGCCGATTCAAAACGCGCCGGGCCGGAGACCGGCTCCATCATCAGTTCAGCGCCTGCGGTTTTGTTCGCAATGCGCCAGGGCGGTGAGAACGGTGTCGAGCAGCAAGTCGAGATGCTTGCCGGCATCTTCGGCCAGGAAACGCAACACAAAATAGCCGTGCTGTTGCAGCAACACATCTTTCCAGCGATCCCGCCGATAAGCCTCGGCGT
>Ga0302274_10004347_pt1 | contig 12354 bp, 10 predicted proteins | sample III_Bog_N2_1_FD_198755 | JGI IMG/M metagenome (GOLD analysis project Ga0302274, IMG submission 198755) | Peat permafrost microbial communities from Stordalen Mire near Abisko, Sweden - III_Bog_N2_1 | ecosystem: Environmental > Terrestrial > Soil > Wetlands > Peat | place: Sweden: Abisko...
TCTTAAAGCCGTATAGAATTTTCTATACGGCTTTTCTTTTTTAATAAGCCTGTATGATAATTTGTTGCATATGCAACATAACCCATCAAAGGAGTTGTCATGCGATTTCATTTGCAGAACACTTTAGCTTCTCTTTTTCTTTTCGCTTTTTTGGGCTCAGCCAGTTGGTCTTTGGCTGACACAACCCCTATCGACTTTCACGCGACCATTGTTCCCATCCTGAAAGACAGCTGTTTTGCCTGCCATGTGCCGGGCGCGGCTGCCCCTTACGCGGGCACAGACCCGGTTACTGCGAAAAAGATTAAAAAAGAAGTGGGTGACGGCGTGGACGCCTTAACCATGGGCGACAAATTTCCCTTTGCGGATGAAGACCCGGCTGCCAAACAATTGAAACATTTGGAAAAGGAACTTGCCAAGGGTTTCATGCCGCCCAAAGCCCAGGCCAAATTATCATTGGGCCTGCCGCTTTCAGACAAAAACCGGAAAATACTGTTGAGCTGGGTTGCCCAGGAAAAGAAAAAGGCTCAATAAACAATTTAGCCTTTAAAAATAGCCTCTTTCCAAAAGAACGAGGCTGTTTTTTTACCGTGAAAGCTCCAAGAACAGACTATTAAGAATGGGAATTACATACTTAACTCCCAGTCACTCCGTTGTTTCCATGAATATCTTAAAAATCATTCACGGAGTAGGCCGAGTTTTAAGGTGTTGATAGGCTTTTAAAACTTCCGGTAAAAGCCTTCCCATTTCAGATATTCATCGCCACAAAATAAATCACAGGTCCCCTTTTTTGTTATAGTTATCCGTCTCTCCTAAGAAAAGGAAATCTTTATGGCCAAAACGAAAAAGCCAAAGAACCAAACCAATCATGCCCTTCTTTTTATATTCATAACCGTTCTACTGGATATTCTGGCGCTGGGACTCATCATCCCCATTCTTCCCAAGCTGATTCTCAATTTCGTAGACGGCGACAGTATGCAGGCCGCTCAAATGATTGGAATCTTCGGCACCGTCTGGGCTTTCATGCAGTTTTTCGCCTCGCCTATTATCGGCTCCCTCTCCGATCGGTTCGGACGGCGGCCCATTATTTTGCTTTCAAACCTGGGTACGGGAGTTGACTACATTGTCATGGCGGTCGCGCCTACCATCGGCTGGTTGTTCGGAGGCCGGGTTGTTTCGGGAATCACCACTTCCAGCATTTCCACCGCTTTTGCCTATATCGCCGACTCTACCACTCCCCAGAAACGCGCCGCGGGATTCGGACTCATCGGCGCGGCCTTCAGTGTGGGTTTTGTGTTGGGCCCAACGCTGGGCGGAATTTTAGGCGCCATGGACCCCCGTCTACCATTTTGGGTCGCGGCAGGTTTGAGCATCACCAACTTTTTCTACGGGCTGCTGGTACTGCCCGAATCACTGCCCAAAGCGCGCCGGGTAAACTTCAGCTGGAAAAAAGCCAATCCGGTGGGGTCGCTAACATTACTCAAGTCTCATAAGGATCTATTCGGGCTGGCGGGCATTTACTTCATCAACATGCTGGCCCATGTAGTTCTCTCCAGCGTATTTGTTCTTTACGCGCTTTATCGTTATCAATGGGACGCCAAAGCGGTCGGGTACTGCCTGGCGGTGGTCGGCATTTGTACCGGCATTGTACAGGGCGGACTTATCCGGCCTTTTGTGAAGCGCTTCGGCGAACACCCCGCGCTTCTGGTGGGTATCTTCTTTGGTATTGTGGGTTTCGCCGGTTTTGGTCTGGCGCCCAGCGGCTTTTTGTTTTACTTCGCCATTCCCCTTTTATCCCTCTGGGGCCTGGCAAATGCCGCGGCCCAGAGCTTGATGACAAAACACGTCAGCCATCAGGAACAAGGCCAGCTCCAGGGAGCTAACGGCAGTTTAAGAGCCATCGCCGAATTAATTGGCCCCAGCCTTTTCACTCTCGTCTACGCCTTTTCCATCAACCCCAGCCATTCCTGGCAATTGCCGGGAGCGCCATTTTATTTAGCGGCTCTCTTAATGGTTTTGAACGGACTTTTGGCCCTTTTCGTATTACAAAGAGAACGTTAGACAGTCTTTCCTTTTAACCCCGATCCGCATAAAATCGGGCCTCATTTTATCAAGGAACCACACCCATCATGTTTGATCATTTAACCGACCGAATTCAAAAAGTTTTCAAAAACCTCCGGGGTCAGGGAAAAATAACCGAAGCCAATGTCGAGGAAGCACTTCAAGAGGTCCGTCTCGCCCTTTTAGAAGCCGACGTCAATCTGGAAACCGTCAAACTGTTTCTGGAAAAAGTGAAAGTTAAAGCGCTCGGACAAGATGTGGCTTTAAGCCTGACCCCCGGTCAGGTGATGATCAAAATCGTCCACGAAGAACTCATTCAGCTTTTAACCCCCAAAGATAAAAACGCCACCAAATTTAAATTCGCCCCAGCCCCGCCCACACTGATTCTATTGGCCGGAATACAGGGTACGGGTAAAACCACCACCGCCGCCAAGCTGGCCTTGTGGTTCAAAAAAGACGGACGCAAACCCGGACTGGTGGCGGCCGACTTGGTGCGCCCTGCCGCCATTGACCAGCTGGCCACTTTGGCGCAGGAAATTCAGGTACCCATCTTCAAACCCGAAAACGGCGAAAAGGCTTTGGATGTCTGCGTCAGAGCCGTGAAAACCGCCCTTCAAAACGACTGTAATATTTTAATTTTGGATACGGCCGGCCGTCTTCAGATCGACGAAACCATGATGAATGAAATTTCGGAAATTCAAAAGAAGCTCAAGCCCACCAACATCATGCTGGTCGTAGACGCCATGACGGGGCAAAACGCCGTCAATGTGGCGACCGCTTTTCATTCCAAATTGCCTCTCACCGGATTGGTTCTTACCAAAGCGGACGGCGATTCCCGAGGCGGCGCTATTTTCTCAATCACGTCCGTAACCGGCGTGCCGATTCAGTTTGTAGGCGTGAGTGAAAAGATGGAAGGCTTGGAAGCTTTCTATCCCGACCGTATGGCTTCACGCATTTTGGGAATGGGCGATATGCTGACCCTGATCGAAAAAGCGGAAGAAGTCGCCCGCCAAAGCACCATGGCCCAAAAGCTGACCAAGGCTTCGGACTTTAACCTAGATAACATGCTGGAACAGATTCAACAGCTGTCCAAAATGGGGTCGATGGATGAAATTATCTCTATGCTTCCCGGCGACCATGCCCAAAAGAAACAAATGATGGCTCAGGCTCCTGACGCCAAAAAAATTAAACGGATGGAAGCTATTCTTCTTTCGATGACCAAAAAAGAACGGAAATTTCCCCAAATATTGGACGGTTCCCGCCGCCGCCGTATTTCTCTAGGCAGCGGTACCAAACCCGACGAGGTAAATACCCTTTTAAAACAATATGACATGATGAAAAAAGTCATGAAAAAGGGCGGAATGATGCAGAAAGCCTCCAACCTGATGGGAGGCATGGGAAAAGGCGGTCTTCCCCCCGGTGGTTTTCCCGGAGGCCACGGCGGTTTTCCAGGATTGCCAACCCGTTAGAAACCATTTTAACGCGCATTGACCTCGTAAAAGAAACAACGATACAATGAGCGCCGCTTCACCGAATTTACCCTCAATATGGAACTGATCACATGGCTCTCTTCGGCAGTAAAGACGACAAAAAAAAGGAACTTTTAGAATCAGGCCAAAAACTCGCCCAGCAAGGCGACAGCACCCGCGCGTTAAAAGAATTTCAAAGAGCCATCGATGTGGACCCTGAATATAAAGAAGCTTATTGGGCGATCGGTTTTCTTTATTCGGATTTGGGCGATTATGAACAGGCCGTCCAAACCTTTAAAAAAGTCATCAAGATTGACAAAAACTCTCCTGAAGCCTGGAACAATTTGGGATTGACCCTCGCCCGCTGTGAAAGATACCGCGAAGCGGTTAAAACTTTTGAAGACGCCATCACCATCCACCCTAAAAACGCGACCTTTCACAATAACCTGGGAAACGTCTATTTCGCCGAGGGCAAATATGTCGAGGCCATGCAGGTTTTCCAAATTGCCATTCAGTTAGACCCGAGCTACGCCGATTCTTACCACCGTTTGGGCATCGATAAAGACGCGGTCGGTAATATGGAAGTAGCTTTGAAACGGCTGGAAGAAGCGGCAAAGACCGGCAAAAACAAAGCCAAGAACGCCTATGACATGGGAACCTTGTACGCCAAACAGGACTTGTTGGACAAAGCCATCAAAGCCTTCCAGGAAGCGATCAAGATTGATCCCCGTTTCGAGGCCGCTTACATGGCGCTGGGGTTTGCCTTTGAAAAAAACAGCGACTTAAGAAATGCCCTGGATACTTTTTCCATGGTCGTGACCCTGAACCCCCAAAGCGCCAAAGTGCATAACACCATGGGGCTTATTTATGACAAACTTCGTCTTTATAAACAGGCCATCAACGAATACCGGACCGCCATTAAGCTGGAACCCAATTACGCTAACGCCCATTTTATTTTGGGTCAGGTTTACGAAAATAAAGGAATCACGGAAAAAGCCATAGCCGAATATGAAAAATTTATCCGTATTCATGAAACCGGCGCCATGGTGGACGAAGCGACCTCTCGGTTTGCCCGGCTTAAAAATATTCCCGTCGGAGAAGTCGAAGCTTTATTGAATATTAAAAAACAAGACGCCGCCGCCGCGAAAACCGCGGAAATTAAAGCGGAAGCCGACGCGGTGGCCGCGGCACAGCCATCCGTTCCTCACGCGGGGGCGGCGGCCGGCATCAAAATGACCGACCCCAAAGAATACTTAAGACAGGTACTGGCCAAAGCTAAAGCGGCGAAAGCTGGAGCGGCCGCTGCCGCAACCCCGGCACCCGCAGAAGCGGTTCAACCTACGACGTCAGCCGCGCCAGCAGCTCCTCCCGCGCCCAAAACCCCTGTGGCGCCTCCGCCCATCTCCCCTTTGCCCAAAGCTGTATCGGCGGCTCCGGTGGCTCCTGTCTCCATTCCTGTTCCCAAACCCATACCTCCTCCACTGATGCCCAGCATACCGGTTCCAATCGCACCAATTCCCCCCATCCAACCTGTTCCAGATGCTCCACCTGTTCCAACGGTAAAACCCGCTCCGGCGCAACCCCCAGTCCCCGATGTAACAAGCGCTCCAACTGAGGTAATGCCGCCCGAACCCCCTCCTGCGGAATCCTTGCCGATTCCGGAAGAAGAAGTTTCTCAACCTCCTGTGGTTGAATCCGTTCCATTCGTGGAAGAAGAAGCCGCCATACCCGCTTTTAGTCTCGATGCCCCTTTGCCCGCCTCCGCGTTAGATGGCTACGTTTTGGATGAAGATGAGGTTTTTAACGCAATTACCCAATACGACACGAACAGCATCGAAGCGGAAAGTGAAATTTTGGAAGCTATGGAAGTTTTAAGCGGACCTGTGATGCCAGCCGCGCCGTCAGACGAAACACCCGCTCCTATTGCCGTTCAAGAGACTGTCATACCCCCAGAACCCCAGAAAGTTATCCCAAAGCCGCCTCCCCCTGTCCCAACAGCTCCGGAACCAGCTCCAGCGGCGCCCGCGCCAGTTCAACCAGCTCCGGCTCCTCCAGAAGCCGCTACCCCGGCCCCCAAATCGTCCAAATCCAAAAATACGATCAAACACGGCTTCGATTTTTAACCCTCCCTTGAATCTTTGCCGGGTGAAGATTGACCTTCATTAAAGAATTTCTATTTTTGTATTGTTTCTTTCAAAGACCTTCCTAAAATTTAACCGTTGAATGATTCACTCAAGGAGATTCCCATGCCCGATGTCAGTTATTTATCCAATTACGCCCCCTTTAAAACTTTTGACGGAAACGACCTCAGCGCCCTCGGTTCAACAGGCGAAGAAAAGTCTTATCAAAAAGATGAGTTGATTTTCGACGAAGACTCCAAAGGCGACAGCATGTACGTCATTAAAACCGGCGCCGTTAAAATTCAGAAGAAGGTCAAAAATCAGGAAAACACCATCGCGGTTTTAAACCCCGGAGAATTTTTTGGCGAGATGGCTTTGCTGGACGGCCAACCCCGTTCCGCCGCGGTTCGGGCCACCACCGACACAACCGTTCTGATGGTTTCGTTAGAAGGGTATCAGACACTCCGCAAGGACAGCCCGCACACGGCTTTAAAATTGATGGATATTATTATCAAGGTTTTGTCCAACCGTCTGCGGCAAGCCAACAAGAATTTGGAAGTCATTAGTTTCTGGATTGAATAGATACTCCAGAGTCTAGTTAAAGATTTTTCAACTTTAAAAAATCCTTCAAACCTTCCCATTCCAATACGCTCTTTACAGAAGAATCCGTATTTTTCACGCAAAACAAAGCTTCTTTCAACTTACAAATTTTGTCCGGGTAAATTCCAGTGATCAGAATGACAAATGAGACATTGAAGGTGAGTTTTTCAAAGGTTACAATTGCTTTACATTGATGAGCTATTATTTTTAAAAAGCAAAGGTTCTTAATGAAAAAAAATATTATATTTTCAGCCTTATTAATCATTTCCTGCGGCTTTTTATCATCCTCAAAGGCTTTCGCTTATTCTTCCGCCGACTATTACAAAGCCGGACTCCAGCTCTATACAGCTAAAAATTACAGTCAGGCGGTTCGTTATTTCGGCGCCGCCATACAATTGGATCCCAACAACACCGCCGCTTTACAGGCACGAGGCAATTGTAATTATGTCCTCGGAAACTATCCCGATGCCTTATCGGATTACCAAAAAGTTCAAGCCATATCACCTTCCGACGGCTTGGCCCAATTCATTTCTAAAATTCAGGCTAAAATCAATTCAACCTCCGCCGCCCCGGCACCAGAACCAAGCACTCCAAACCCTTATTTCACTCAAGGGGTTAGTTATTTTCAACAAAGGCAATACGCGCAAGCTATCCCCTACTTTCAACAAGCCACGCATCAAGACCCAGGTAATTACAAACCCTACTATTACTTAGGTTTCTCTCAAATGATGATGCGCGACTCTAAAGACGCGGCGGTGGCTTTGGGCATCTGCAATTTAAGACACCCCGATCCTTCTATTGAAGCCTATGACAACAAATTAAAAGCAAGTCTTTCAAGCGATGATGTTCAATGGGTGAACGATCAAATAGCCATGGCCGCGAACCAAACCAGTTACGGAAACTCTCCTCAATACGCGGACCCCAATACGTTTGGCATTCGTTTGGAACCAACTCTTCAGACTTTCAGTATCCCCTTGCTTAATACTTTCGAACAAGAGGATCAAACTGATGCTCAAAATGCCAATACCAGTTTTACTGCCTCTGTTCCCACTGGCGGTCTTGAGTTAACTCTTGAACCGACATTCAGAATCACTTCAAACATCGAGGTCGGCTTACCCATTTCTTATGATTCCGTTGGAACCTATTCAGATACCGAAGGTGTTACGTTTAGTTTTACGGATATTTCCTTTGGTTTAGACGGAAGATATTTCATTTTCACAGGTGATATCCAACCTTTCATCGGAGCGGGAATCGCTTATCACATGTCTTCAGAATCCACACCCAACGCCAGCGGTTCTAGCGGTTCCGGTGGGTCGAGCAATTCCGCGTCCATATCAGGAATTGGAGAGCAAGTTCAGCTAGGCGCGGATTGGCATCTTGATAAGATGTTTGCCCTTTCACTTTATGGCGGGTTTTCTTTTGCCAATCTGGGCCAAAACTGGACAGCCAATGGTCAATCCAGTTCTTCAACCACCAACAACGCTTTAAATTACGATTTAAGCGGTCCCTTTGTGGGCTTGCAAATAGGCGTTTTTTTCCACTAATTCAATAAAGTCCTGAAAATAAAAAAGCCTCGAATGGGGATTCGAGGCTTCAAAGAGGGGGGGACCCCTCAGTGCCCAGCCGTGAGGCCGGAACACAAAAATCAGTTGTTTTGGTTCTGCTTGTTGGCTAATTCCTCAGCGTGTTGTTTACGGCGTGTTTCGCGATCCTCATCCGACTTCAAGGCTCCCATAATATTGCCAATACGGGCCTGAATGCTTTTCAAAGCCTTCTCTTTACCGCCTCCCAAATCGGCGACGATAACCTCGCCAAACGGAGCCACCTGAGTCTTCGCGTAAAATTTGCCATGCTTCTCATAAATCTCAACTTCAAAATCTTTTTCATGAATGTTTACTTTAACTTTTTCGTTCGCTGGCATGGTCACACCTTTAATGAAGTTGTGCTGTTGGGGTCGGTATATTAACTGCCAGATTAGCCTTTTTCAAGAAAAACCCCGGTCCGCCCCAGTGGTTTTACGGCCTCACAGTACCATATTCGCTTGATTCTTGCCAAAGACCTTGAATAATATCCACGAAAACAAGCCAAATTACACGGTTTCAATTCGGATAAATTATGCTCGCTAACATTAGAAGCGCCGCTCTTTTAGGCATTGACGCTTACTCGGTCGAATGCGAAGTCGATATCTGCCCCGGCCTGCCCACTTTTCAAACCGTAGGACTTCCCGACGCCGCTGTCAAGGAGTCCAAAGACCGGGTTAAAAGCGCTATTACCAATTCCCAATTTACCTTTCCTATCCAGCGCATTACGGTCAATTTAGCCCCGGCGGATACTAAAAAAGAAGGCCCTTCGTTTGACCTGCCCATGGCCGTCGGCATTCTGGTAGCTTCGGGCAAATTACCCGCCAAAGCGGTAGAAGGCTTCTGGATGGTCGGCGAATTAGCCCTGGACGGCAAAATTCGGCCTATTCGAGGCGCCTTATCGATTGCTCTCGCCGCGCGTGATCATCAGGTGACCGGTCTCTTGGTACCGGCGGAGAATGCCAAAGAAGCGGCCGTAGTGCAAGAAGTGCCCGTCTATGCGGTAAAAAACCTTAGAGAAACATACGAGTTTTTGACCGGGACCAAAACACTTCATCGCATGGTCGTGAATATTGAAGAAGAATTTAAACAACACTCGACCTACAAAGTTGATTTCGCGGACGTCAAAGGACAGGAAAACGCCAAAAGGGCTTTAGAAATCGGCGCGGCGGGAGGCCATAACATTCTTTTGGTCGGCCCACCCGGTTCAGGAAAATCCATGCTGACCAAACGATTGCCCACTATTTTGCCGCCGCTTTCTTTAGAAGAAGCCATTCAAACCACCAAAATTCATTCGATCGCCGGTCTTCTGGCCCGAAGAAGGGCGCTCATGGGCACCCGCCCCTTTCGATCACCCCATCATACCGTTTCAGACGCCGGTCTCATTGGCGGTGGCACTATTCCCAAACCGGGTGAAGTCAGCCTTTCGCATAACGGCGTTTTATTTTTGGACGAGTTTCCGGAATTTAATAAAAATGTTTTGGAAGTTCTTAGGCAGCCTTTGGAAGACGGCATGGTGACTATTTCACGGGTTCAATCCACCCTTACCTTTCCCGCTCAATTCATGCTGGCGGCCGCCATGAACCCCTGCCCTTGCGGTTATTACACGGACCCATCCCGGGAATGCACCTGCTCACCCAATCAAATTCAAAAGTATCTGGGCAAAATCTCTGGTCCTCTTCTGGACCGTATCGACCTTCATATCGAAGTGCCTTCACTCAAGTGGAAAGAAATTTCAGACACCGAACTAGCCGAACCCTCCAGCGCTATTCGGGAACGGATCAGCCACGCCAGAGCCATTCAACAAAAGCGCTTTGCCGATGACGGCATTCATTGCAACGCCCATATGAACACCGCCCAATTAAGAAAATACTGCCAATTGGACGAACCTTCCCAGACCCTGCTGAAAACAGCCATGGAAAAATTCGGCCTTTCAGCCAGGGCCTACGACCGTATCCTCAAAGTATCACGCACTATCGCCGACCTGGATGGGGAGACACCCCTCAAACCCTCTTACATCGCCGAGGCCATCCAATACCGAAACATGGATCGAAGCGTCTGGCGAAGTTGAAAGAATTTAACCTGAAAGTTACTGCACTTTCATAAAGGTTAGACCACTGACGGTTATGTTGGTTCTCCAAAAGAAAAAACTTTTGGAGGAAGCATCTGCGTATCGCCTATTTTACCGAAAGTCTTCCTCCTCTCACTGACGGCGTAGCCCGCACTTTTACCCGCTTGGCGGAAACGCTTAATCAAAGAAAAATCGACTTTCGAATTATCTCTCCCTTTCTTCCCACTGAAGAAGAACCCTGGCGAGGCAGGGTCACTCAAGTGCCTTCGGTCCCCTTTTTACTTTACCGCTACTATCGAATAGGGTTGCCGCCGATCTGCCAGCTCGAAAAAGCTTTGGATGAATTTAAACCCGATCTAATTCAAGTTTCGGCTCCTACTCCTATTTCGTTTTATGGTCAAAACTACGCCTTCCGCCACAATTTGCCTTCTGTCGTGGGTTATCACACTCATTTTGTGGATTACTTTCCCTATTACGGTTTGGGTTGGGCCGTCAACGCGGGCTGGAGTTATATGAAATGGTTTCACAACCAAAGCCACGCCACGTTTGCCCCCACACCGGGAGCGGTCTCCACGCTGATTTCTAAAGGTTTTAATGGGGTTCAACTTTGGTCGCGGGGTATAGACCGCCATAAATTCTCACCTTCGTACCGAGACAATAACTGGCGCCTAATTCACGGTCTAAGAAAAATTCCCTTGTTTCTTTTTGTGGGGCGTTTAGTAGCTGAAAAAAATCTCAGCGAACTGGTGGAGGCGGCAAAAATACTTCGACAGAAAGGCTATCAATTTAAATTGGGCTTTGCGGGTGAAGGCCCTTATTTCAAAACATTAAAAGAAAAATTCCCTAACGACTTATTCTTCGGTTTCATCAAAGGCGATGAGCTGTCTAAGGTTTACGCTTCTTCCGATCTTTTTGTTTTCCCTTCCACTACCGAAACCTTTGGAAATGTGGTTTTAGAGGCGTTTGCCTCCGGCTTACCTGTGGTGGGGGCCAAAAAGGGCGGCTCCGCGGATTTAATTCAACATCAAAAAAACGGCCTTTTAGCCGCGCCTTTTGACGGAGTTGATCTGGCCTGTCAAATCGAATGGATATTGAACAATCCTCAAAAAACAAAAAGTCTTCGCCAAAAGGCTCTGGAAACCGCCGAGCATTACAACTGGTCGTCCATCAATGGTCGGCTTATTGCCAATTATAAAAATCTCATAGAAAATCACCCTGTCGAAAAAATTGAATTAGTCTTACCAACCCCACACTCTAAAAAACACCGGAAGTCTCCTATCATTCAAGCTCACAAGTTAGGCTAATATTTGCCCGGTTTATTTCCCACCGGGACTTTTCCAGCTTAAAATAGCGTCGATGAAAAAAACGCTCATAATTTTAATTCTGCTCCTGGGTCTCCGAACAACCGCCTTGGCCGATAACTTCGAAATCCCCAATTTTAGTTTGATGTTTCATGGCGGCGGAGAAATGCCCAACGGATTTATCCAAGCGAATGGCCCCGCTCCCGAGGCGGGAATTTGGATGGGTACAGGTCTATCCCAACGATGGGACGGTTTTTTCGCCATAGATTATTTCACCATGCCTAATTTACCTCTCACCATCAACGGACCAGCCACTGTCATCCTCCCCAGTTCCTCCACTGCTACTACCATCGTTCAACCTACCGATGACGTTTCGCTTTCCATCAACACTCGATGGTATTTATTCAATGACAAATGGGATTACGCCCATCGGCGTTATAACACCTCCCCTTATCTTTTAACCGGAATGGGCATTGATCTTCTGGTCGATCCGCCCCCACCACCCCCACCTAACCCAAACTTACCTCTTCCCGCTCCCCAAGAATTTCCTCTTATCACTAACAACTTTGAAATTTTGTTTGCTATGAATTTTGGAGCGGGCATCGACTTTCCTTTGGGAAATGGGCACGAAGTATCTCTTTACACTGAAGCTTTGGATCATATGATTTTCTGGCAAGGTTTAACGCAGGTTTTTGACGGCCGGTTTGGAATACGATTCATGCTCGATACAGCACACGTCGACCCTTTTCGATAATTCTTATTTTTCGGGCGCGAGCGAGGGGTCGCTAAATCGAATCACCTGGCCCGACTTGGCTTTCACGATGGCGAACAAACCAAGCTCTCTGTGAAGATGGAGGGAATCAGTAGGTTTTGGAAATAAAAAAATCAAAAAATCCCCAGTTTCAGGATTAGTTTCTATTTCCATATTCATTTTTTCAGGATGATATTTATGTTGGACTGCCAAACGTTTCACTTCCGCAATAGCGCTCATCTCCTGCGGGCTTCCAGGAGATAAGGTTTTGTCTTGAGCAATAGGCGCCTTGGTTCCGCAACCAGCGGCGAGCAATAAAAAAATCCAGCATTTCAGGACATTTTCCATGGGTAAATCCCTCCTCCTCAGAATCTTAGCTTGATTGAGTAAAACCTTGGAGTTTT
>Ga0302274_10004374_pt1 | contig 12314 bp, 12 predicted proteins | sample III_Bog_N2_1_FD_198755 | JGI IMG/M metagenome (GOLD analysis project Ga0302274, IMG submission 198755) | Peat permafrost microbial communities from Stordalen Mire near Abisko, Sweden - III_Bog_N2_1 | ecosystem: Environmental > Terrestrial > Soil > Wetlands > Peat | place: Sweden: Abisko...
ACGCATATTTATATGTGCAGTTCTTACCATTATGTTTTTTCTTGGCATTTGTGCCAATAATATATCTATTGTTAAAAGCAACCAACAGCATCTTACTTTAAGATTAGAGAATATGGACAATATATCTAGAAACATATTAATTCACTCAATTGCCTTTCAGCGAGATTGTCATGTGCAATATGCTAATTCACCTATACATCATTTCAGCGAACATAGAATGACGGATATACCTGATAATTTAATTGGCCTCAATTAAAATAATTACCTCAATATCTAACAGCTCTTCACTATCTTTTTGCATTAGTACATCATTGCGTATATTTTTTTAAATTTATAGGGTATGAATTTAAAGTATGAGTAAATATTTTGCTTTCCTTTATTTGTTTTTTTTCTTTTATGTGCAAAATATTGATGCGCAAATCCCACAACTTTGGGGAATGACCAGTACCGGAGGCATACCTTATAAAACCGCCCGGCCTTATGGTACGATTTTTAAAATTAATTTAGATGGTTCGGGGTTTGATGTTACCCATTCCTTTGATGGTTATACCGGAGAGGCGCCAAATGGTAACCTTATACAAGCCAGCAATGGTTTATTATATGGACTAACCTCCATAGGAGGAAAAAACGGGGCGGGGATTATATTTAGTATTGATCCATCAAACTTAAATTATGTTGATGAGTATGATTTTGATAATACACATGGTGCAGAACCTTTCGGAAGTTTGGTACAAGACAGTAATGGTATTCTTTATGGGATGACCTACTCAGGAGGTACATACACGGATGGAGTTGTTTTTTGCTTTAACCCGGCTAATAATTCTTATTATGACCTTCATGATTTTAATTTTACAGATGGTGCAGAACCTTATTTTGGTAGCCTTATACAAGCCACCAATGGTATTTTGTACGGATTAACCAATAAAGGCGGAAGTGGCTCTATCGGGTATGGTGTTATTTTTAGCCTTAACCCATCAGATAGTGTGTTTCAGGTGTTATATAATTTTGATGGCACTAACGGCCAATATCCCTATGGCAGTTTAATGCAAGCTGCTAATGGAAAGTTATATGGCATGTGCCATTCAAATACTACCGGAGGTAGCGGTGTTATTTTTAGTTTTAATCCGGATAGTAATTCTTATAAGGCACTATATACTTTTGGCAATCCTGCCCAGGCATATCCTTATGGTAATTTATTGCAAATGGGCGCCACTAAACTTTATGGTATGACATTTAGCGGAGGACTATTAAAAAACGGAATGATATTTAGCTTTGATATAGACAGCAATACCATTAAAGATATATATGATTTTGAAGGATTGTATAGTGGCGCATTTCCATATGGTAATCTTATACAGGCAAGTAACAACAAACTATATGGTATGACCTACCAGGGTGGAATAGGTATAGGAAATATTTTTAGTTATAATATAGATAGCAATAGCTATACGGATATACATGACTTTAATGATACAGCAGGCTCAAATCCTTTGGGCTCCCTTATTGAAATAACCGCTACTGCAGGTATTAACCAGTTATCGTCAAACAATTTTCAATTGTTAATTTACCCTAACCCAAGCAGCAGTCAAATAAATATATCTTGTTCAATAAATATTGATGTATTAAAAATTATTGATCTGCTCGGGCAAACTATTTACGTAACACATCCAAAACAAAGGCAGTTCAGTTTTAAATTGGAGCATGATGGAATATATTTTGCAGCTATTACTTCGGGCGATAAAACAATAACTAGACAATTTTCAATTATTAGCAGGTGCTTTTTCTTTAGGTGAAGGCGTTGCTCTTAAGCTAAATACAATGCCAATACTAATACCCCATGATGATGCAGGTATTGATTGTGTCATTTCTTTATTAGGCTGTAATTGTGTAAAAGGCTGGTTTGAAGTGGTTTTTGAATACTCTGTTTCTTGCTGATAAGGCATTAGCGTGTTTGTTATATCTGTTCCATTCTGATTTACAGAACTAACACTCAGGTTTTCCGGGGTAATTGATAAAACAGAGGCACTTAATTCACTAAAAAAGGAGAAGCCCGGGCTTAATTGAAAATTTATCCCAAATTTACCATATGCACCGAAAGCAGGTGAGCAGGTAAGTTTTGAATTAAATATAGTTGAATTACCAAAGTCATCATTACTTGTTTCGGCGATAATAACGTCATCATCAACTCCTAAAATCATACCGGCACCTAAATAAGGCGTGATAGATTTATGGCATTTAAAATTATAGATATCACCTAGTGAAAATACAAATAGGCGCAAATGATCGCTGGTTGAGTTAGTTAAGCCACCAATAGTATCATTGTATGAAACAGATGAACCGTATCTATACGTTGCACCTATTTCCAGATCTAAATACTTATTAAATTTATAATCTACTGATGCGCCAAATGAGCCGCCCTTTCCCCATGAACTATGTATATCAGAAGAGGTTATGCCTGTAATACTACTATTATAGGGATTTAATTCTGAACCGAATAGAGGAAACAGATAACCAACATTAAAATGTAATGAGGCCTGTGCTAATAATGAGTTGTTTACTGCTGTAAATATTAGTATGAAGAAAATAACAGGAGCAATTTTTTTCATATACAAACCAAAAGCATCTTTTACCAAAGATAAAATACTTTTTGGTTAGTATTAGGAAAGTTATTCTTAAATATTTAGAATAGAAGAGGCAAAAAAAATCAGAAAACATCTGTGATTCTGCCTTTAACAGCAGAAGCACAGATGTTAGAAGTGTATTTTAATTACACTGTTATTTAGGGGCGCTGGTACTTGCTACCGGCGGCTGAAATGATTTAGAAGAATTTATTTTTATTGCAATGGTAATGTTTGCGCCTATGGCATGAAGCATGGTGGGTGTATAGGTTTCAGTTTTACCGGAAAACGTAATATAATCGGGATAAGCTTTTTGAATATCAACTAAGCTCGTCGTATAATATGGACCAATTCGCATTATCATATTATTCATTGGTATAAATATGCCACCTGCAGCACCTACCATAAGATTAAGAGTGTGTGTTTGATCTTTTATGCTGGTAAGTGATTCCGGTAACCCATCTGCTGTTTGCTTTTGAACAGCTGAGGTATTTAATGATGGAATCAGTTGCAGTTCGCCATAAAAACCAATGGTGTTATAATTTTTGGTTTTAGATTTAACGATAAATGAAATAGGAGCTGATAAGTAACCGAAGTTATTATAATAAGTACCTGTTAACGTGCCCTCTTCCGTAGTTTTAACATTATATGTAGCTTCTGTACTAAAATTAGAATAACCCAAGCCAATACCTAATGTAAAATTGCTCGTCATTGAATCTTCAAGCGAAGCACCAAATGAAGCACCGGGTATTTTGGACACCTTAACTGAAGGGTCGTTGTAAAAATTTGCATTATAGCTTTGCTGGTTACCTATTCCAAGGTAAGGCCCAATATATACTGAGTTTTGGGCAAATGCTCCACATGCCATACATAGTATAACAAGAGTTAACAACGTTATGCAAAAAAGTGTAATTATTTTTTTTGCGAAGTTGGTTTGTAAGCCTTTGATTTCCATAATTAGTTATTTTATGGAGACAAAGTTGGAACATTGTTACGGGGTGCTACATAACACTACTTCATAAATTGTGACTCAGTAGAATTGCGGGATAAAGACCCTTTTTGATATAGATTATTAGATATTTACAATATAGAAGCATATTGTATCTCTTCTTAAGAAGACACAATAGAATAATTTTCATTCAAGGCATCAAGCTTCATCATATCTTCTTTGCTTAACTCAAAATCGAATAGGTTAATATTTTCTTTTAAACGCTCTTTATGGGAAGATTTGGGTATTACAATATTACCATGTTCTAAAGCCCATCTTAATACAATTTGTGCATTGGTTTTGCCGTGCTTTTGTGCAATTGTAGTTATGCGGCCATCCTGTAGTTTTTTTCCTCTTGATAGCGGGCAATAGTCTTCAATAGCGATATTATGATTATGACAATAACCCATTAATTCTTCTCTAGACCAAAATGGGTGTAATTCTATTTGATTTACTGCGGGCATTACTTTAGCATAGGTTTTCATTTCCTCAAGCTGCTGCGTGGTGTAATTAGAAACACCAATTGCTTTGGCTTTACCGGCTTTGTAAATTTCTTCCATGGCTATCCAGGTTTCTTCCCGTGTGCGCTTAGCAACATTTGGCCAGTGAATTAAATACAGATCAACATAATCCATACCTAACTGATTTAATGATTTATCTAATGCAGCCAGTGTTGTTTTATAACCCTGGTCACTGTTCCATAATTTTGTGGTTACAAAAATTTCGTTTCGGGCAATCCTGCTTTTTCTTACGGCATTTCCCGTTTCCATTTCGTTTCCATACATGGCAGCCGTATCTATTAGCCTGTACCCGGCTTCAAGTGCCCATAAAATAACCTGCTCGGTTTCTACTGTTCTCCAAAGTCCTAATCCTACAACAGGCATTTGTTTTCCGTTATTAAGCTTAATAGTTTTATTAATTGATGGCATACAGCAAAGTTATAGTATTTGCGAGTAACAGATTATTTTTGAATTAAACAAATTAGCGACCCAATCGTATAACTTTATACCTGTAAAATTATTTATGCGAAAGATCCAGTTTCTTCTTCTCCTTCTTATGCTGTTAACAAAATTGAACAGCTTTGGACAAATGATTGCCATTATAGATAGCAGCAAATTCGGCGTTAGCATAGGTACGTTGTCATTTCCATTATTAAATATGGATAATTTTCCACCATATGTAGAATTATCATATTACCCTAATTATAAAACCTCAATAGATTTTGCAGTCGGTACTATTCTTGACAAACAATACTCTAATATTACATTCCCTTCTACGCCGTCTGATTTTAATTATGCGCTTAATATAAGTTTTTGCAAACATTTAATGATTACCAATTGGCTTAGCTTAATTGGAGGATTTACTGCTACTTATCAATATGACAAGCTAACATCTGCAGAGTATACCGCCAAACAATACATTTATGGTGTTGGAATAACTGTTGCTATGGAGATTAAAATTTATAAAGAATTGTCTTTTTTTACCCAAACTGATTTGTTTTATGGGCCCAATGTTGAGGTAAATTATAAAGACGGATTAGAAGCAAATCACTTTTATCAAAATCAGTTTAATTCTTTTAGAAGTTTGGGAACAGGGCTAAGATTACGCTTTTAAATATTAACAATTATTTGATAATCAATGAATAAGTTAAAATACTGCCTTTATTTTGCTTGTTTTATTTTATTAATAGCCTGTAATGGCAAAATATCACAAAATATAATTTCACCTAATGCTTCTTTATATTATACTAAACATGCCAAATGCCGAATGGATTGCCGCCATATTACCGAACGAGAAATAAGAGAGGTTTTAGAACGTGGCATAGTGGATGAACGTAAATCAAATCCACAGGACAAACCTTGTCCCACTTATGCCATTGAGGCCAGAACTGATGAGGGACAACATTTAAGAATAGTTTTTGCTACATGTACGGATGAGGTAAAGGTGGTTACCTGCATTGATCTTGACCATGATTTTGAGTGTGATTGCTATTGATTGTCTCTTCTCTGAAAATAACGGTCGGAACTCTCAAAAATAGAATTAACAATAGATAAAACTATACTGAATAGTAGTGCCCACCAAAATCCATCAACCTTAAACCCGTTAACAAAGTAAGATGCTAATAGGATAATAATGGCATTTATTACAAGCAAAAAAATACCAAGAGTAAATAGGGTAATAGGAAGTGTTAGCAGTATTAAAAGTGGTTTTAAAAACGCGTTAAGTATTGCCAGAACCACTGCCACTATTACCGCAGTTAAGGCCCCGTTTATATGTACCCCCGGTAAAAGATAGGCCGTTATAATAACAGCAAGGGCATTAGCCATAATTTTAAGGGCAAGTCTCATAAGTAATGATATTTCAATGCAAAATAATTGTTTTTATGTACATAATAAGGGTATTTTATACATAATTACAATATTTTGTAACAATTTAAAGTAACTTTTATCAAGCGGGTGAATTTCGACATTTATGGCGTATCTTTGCCTTCCCACTTTAACCAAAATTTAACCTTATGGCTGAATCCGGGATTAAGAATCCTATGGCTGATTTATCTTCAATTGGCTTTAAAAACCTTTCAAAGGTATATTGGAATTTGTCTCAGGCAGAACTTGCTGAACATACTCTTAAAAATAAACTTGGCGTATTAAGTGATAAAGGTGCTGTAGCAATTGATACAGGCGAATTTACAGGCCGTTCTCCCAAAGATAAATTCATTGTAAGGGATGAGATAACTTCTAACCATACGGTTAACTGGTCAGATGCCAATAATCAGGCTTTTGATACTGCCAAATTTGATGCCCTTGAAATAAAAATAAAAGCTCATTTAGCCGGTAAAGAAGTTTATGTTAAGGATGCATGTGCATGTGCTGATACCGACTACCAACTTAAATTGCGATTAATAACAGAATTACCCTGGGCGGCTATGTTTGCAGGAAATATGTTTTTAAGACCTTCGGCAGAAGAACTTAAATCACACAAGCCCGATTGGATTATTATACATGCCCCATCCTTCTTTGCCGATCCTAAAGTAGATGGGACACGTCAACATAATTTTGCCATTCTTAATTTCACAAAAAAAATGATTTTGATTGGTGGCACAGCTTATACCGGTGAAATAAAAAAAGGCATTTTTACTGTATTGAACTTTGTATTGCCTGTTGACCGTAATGTGTTTCCAATGCATTGTTCGGCCAATATTGGAGCTAACGGCGATACTGCTATTTTCTTTGGATTATCTGGCACAGGTAAAACTACTTTATCTGCTGACCCACACCGGAGTTTGATAGGTGATGATGAACATGGCTGGAGCGATAAAGGTGTATTTAACTTTGAGGGTGGTTGTTACGCAAAATGTATTGACCTTACCGAGGAAAAAGAACCTGAAATTTTTCGTGCTATAAAGTCAGGATCTATTCTTGAAAATATTCGTTTTTATCCTGACACAAACACTGTAAATTATAGTGATATAAGTGTAACAGAAAACACGCGCGTTTCTTACCCTCTTGAACATATAAGTAATGCTGTATTTCCATCAGTAGGGGGGGCACCTAAAAATGTTTTCTTTTTGGCTTGTGATGCCTTTGGAGTTTTACCTCCAATCTCAAGACTTACAACGGGACAGGCCATGTATTATTTTTTAAGTGGTTATACAGCTAAAGTTGCAGGCACTGAAACGGGTATAACTGAACCTAAATTAACCTTTTCAGCCTGCTTTGGGGCTCCGTTTTTACCGCTCCACCCGATGAAATATGCCGAAATGCTTGGGGATAGAATTAGAAAAAATGATGTAAGGGTTTGGCTGGTAAATACTGGCTGGAATGGTGGCCCTTATGGTATTGGCTCACGCATAAAGTTATCATATACACGTGCCATGATACATGCCGCGTTAAATGGTTCCTTGGATAAAGAAAAATTTGAAATACATCCGATATTCGGTTTAGAATATCCTACAGCTTGTCCCAATATACCTAGTGAAGTGCTTAATCCCCGTAATGCATGGAAAGATAAAAGTGCATACGATGATAAGGCTAACGAGTTAGCAAGGCAATTCAATAAGAACTTTGATAAGTTCTCATCACATGCTAACAAAGAAGTTCTTGAAGCTGCTCCCAAAGTAGCTGTAGTAGTTTAAACGGACAGTTCAATTTTAGAAACTCCCCAAAAAGGGGAGTTTTTGTAGATGAATTACTTAGCAGCAAATAGAAAATGAAAAAGCTTTTTTTTCTTTTAGCATTTTTGTCAAACACATCAGCATTTTGCCAAACATGGGATACTTTGGCCAAGGGCCCTATAACGGTTTATCAGCAAAGTATCATTACCCCATTATTAAGTAATTATAGAGTATATAATGAACTTAATAAAGCGGTACAGGGCTACCGAGTACAAATTATTGCAAGCGCAGTGCGCAAGGTAGTTTTAGATACTAAAGCTACTTTTTCTGAAACATATCCTTCAGTAAAAACATACATTATATACCAGCAGCCTTATTTTAAGCTGCGCGTTGGCGATTTTGAAACCCGTATCGAAGCTATACAGTTCATGAATAAAATTGATGATGTTTTTCCGAGTTCGTTTGTGGTTCAGGATGATATTAAAGTAACCGAAAATTAATTACCGCAATAAAGTAATATCCCCTTTTCCGGTAAGATTCTTACCATTTTCTAATTGAATGTTATAGTAGTAAACGTAAACACCCATTGTCATTGGCTTCCCTTTATATGTACCATCCCAACCTTTTGTAATATCAAATGTTTCATAAAGTAATTCGCCCCAACGGTCGAAAATTTTTATATCACTTGTAGATACCGGCTCTGCAGTATAAATTTTAAATAGATCATTTTTTCCGTCACCATTTGGTGTGAATGTATTTGGTACAAACACCAATTGCGGTTGTATTACGGTTATAACTACACGTTCCATCGTAATACATCCGTTTGCTCCGATAACCGAAACGGTATAGGTTGTTGTAATGGTTGGTGTTGCTATCGGATTGGCAATAGCAGAATCACTTAACTCATTTGCCGGCGCCCACAAATAGGATACACCACCTGTTGCAAATAACTTTACACTATCTCCATATTTTATAGATGTATCATTACTTATTGTGCCTGTTGGGCTTTGTATAACGGTAATATATCCTGTTTTTGTAATGGAATTGTTGCCGCCACCATTGCTTACAGATAGTGAAACATCAAATACACCCACATTAGGGTAGCAAACATTTGCCGGATTTTGCTGGGTAGAAGTGGATGGCGTTCCACCTGGAAAACTCCAGTTCCACGAAGTAGGGTTACCGGTGGTTTGATCGGTGAATGAAACGCAATAATTAGTACACTCATTGGTGCCGGTTGCAGTAAAGGCCGGAGCAAGACAATCTGTAACTGTTACGGTTAAACCACTTGTATCAGTTCCATTGCTATTTGTAGCCGATAAAACAATATGAAAGGTTCCAATGGAATTGAAGCAAATATCAGGGCTTTGTGCAGTTGAGGTATTTGGTGCTGTGGAGCCCCCAAAGTTCCAACTATAAGAGGTGGCGTTTTGAGAGTTATTTGCAAAGCTTACACAATCGCCATAACAAATGGATGGAGAAGGAATGGAAAATACTGATTTGGGTAAGGTACATGCTGTAACCACAATCGTCATTCCGGCAGTATCACTGCCATTGGTGTTAGTGGCCGTTAGCACAACAAAATAATTACCCGGTGTATTAAAGCAAATGTTGGTTGGATTTTCTGCAGTTGATGTATTTGGTATGGCTCCGCCTCCAAAATTCCATGACCAGCTTGTAGGTACATTGGTACTTTGATCGGTAAAATTTATGCAAGTGTTTTGACAAAAATTATTTTGACTTGGTGTATAATTGGCAATAGGCGGCAAAATAAAGGTGCCAACGAGTTCTATACTATCTATGGCAACGGATGGATTGCTGCCAATTCCGTCATCATTATTTTGCCATAAAAAACCAACACCTACATTAGGATTTTGATTGGCCGAAGCGGGTAATGCAATAGAATATCTTGTCCATGTACCATAATGGGGGGCAGGGCATGAGTTAGTAAGCGTTTTTGGAGGAGTTATAAGAGAATCCCATGTAGTACCGTTATACCAGTACAAAACAAATTTATCTAACCCTTGTTCACCATTTGACATATAGTTAAAACTTAAGGTCATGTTTTTATAATCCGTACAATTTATGGTTGGGCTCTCTGCTATCTTACGGGTTTGGGTAGAGTTTATGCCACCCGCACCTCCGTAATCATATATTGCTCCACAATCACCGGTTGGACAAATTAATGAGGCCTTTGGAGACCCCTTGATATTACCTACGTGAAGTGTATTTTTTTTACCATCACAACCACTACCGCAAGCCCCAACGGCATTACCATTTTCTGCACAGCTTATGTACCATTTATTGGCCTCGTTTCCCTGGGTATTAATATATGCTTCTGTCCAATTACCACCATTACCGCTATAACCATTTACACTACAAAGAGAATCGCAAGGATTATTGGCAAAATTTTCAAACCAAATAACTGTTTGTGCATCGGCACTGCAACAGTAGGCTACAGATAACATCCATACGGTAACAACATGCAGGTAATATTTCATTTTTTATAAGACAAAAATTATACTACAAAAATATACCATTTTAAAGCAAATTGTTGCTGAAGGTGTATATAAATTCAATCACTTTTAAAATCCTGATCAATAAATAATTATTTAATAATAGCGATAGGCAAGATTCTTATTGTTATTTTTCGCACCTGAAATTTATAGATGAATGAGAAAACTAGTTTTACTGCTTACCCTTACTGCTATTTTTGCCTGTAATAGTAACCACATGATGAGTGAAGATAACGCTAAAAAAACCGATGCCGACACATCAGCAAGTACGAGTACTACATCATCGAATGCTTCTAATTCTGAGGCAGATCGCATAGAAAGGCTTGGACAATCGGTGGATATGAAAGTTTTTGATAAGGGATTTAGTAAAATTGAAGGTAAAGATATGACCCGCTTTGACATCTCCATCACCAATAAATCAGACCAGGTTATTACAGCAGTAAAAGGGCGTTTTGTGGTTGATGATGCTTTTGGGGACCACTTGAAAAACTATAACTTAAAGTTTGATGACACGGATATTAAACCGGGTAAAACACTAAAAATAACCAGGTTTTGGGCATATGATAAAAATGAAAGTGGCGATGCCAAAATAAAAAGCACATCACTACGTAAGCTTAAAATTGATTATGAACCCCAAATGGTTTTATTCGCCGATGGCAGTTCATTACAATAACAGATAGTATTTAGCAACGAAATCTTTTTATGCAACATCAGAATAATCTCAGCAAAAATGTATTTAGCATTACGGTTATTGTAGCCTCTCTTGGTTATTTTGTTGATATATATGACCTGCTATTATTCGGTATAGTAAAAACAACTTCACTAACTGCTGTGGGGGTTTCACCAGAAAATATTTTAGCCAAAGGTTTTTGGTTGCTTAACTGGCAAATGACGGGTATGCTTATAGGTGGGGTGTTGTGGGGAATATATGGAGATAAGAAAGGAAGGCTTAGTGTACTGTTCGGGTCTATATTTTTATATTCTATTGCCAATATTGCTAATGGTTTTGTAACCACACTTGACCAATATGCCATTTGTCGTTTTTTAGCAGGGTTAGGTTTGGCCGGTGAATTGGGAGCCGGTATTACATTAGTATCTGAAACAATGACTAAGGAAAAGAGGGGCTATGGTACCACCATTGTTGCTGCCATGGGAATATCAGGCGCTGTGGTAAGTTCAATAGTTGCCAAACTAACATCGTGGCAGGTGGCTTATTTTATTGGAGGTGGACTGGGGTTGATATTACTTATTATGCGATTGGGTATTTATGAATCAGGGTTGTTTAAACAGGTTCAGCAACAAAATGTGCAACACGGCAATTTTTTAGGCTTGTTTACCGATCGCAAAAAATTTATACGTTACATCAGGTGTATTTTAATAGGAATGCCTATTTGGTTTGTAATTGGCATTCTTATTTTCGATTCAAGTGATTTTGCAAAAATATTAGGTGTTGTTGGCAATGTAACTAATGGCAGTTCTATTATGTATCATTATGCCGGCGCCAGTATAGGGGCTTTCCTGAGCGGGTATATTAGCCAATGGCTAAAGAGCCGCAAAAAGTCATTGTACATTTTTATTATCTCCTTAATGTTTTTTATGTCAGCACTGCCTTTTATGAAAGGTATTACTTCTACAGAATTTTATTGGTTTGTGTTTTTCTTTGGTATTGCCAACGGTTACTGGGCCGTATTTATTACCACAGCAACCGAACAATTTGGAACCAATATACGGGCAACAGTTACCACAACGGTTCCAAATTTTGTACGGGGCTCCGTACCCATATTAACCACAGTATTTGTAGTAATGAACAATCACATTGGTATAATGAACAGTGCGCTTATTCTTGGTTTTAGCACCATGTCTATTGCACTTGCTGCTTCATTCTTTACTAAAGAAACCTATCATCACGATCTGGATTTTGTGGAAGAATAATGTAGCACCTAAAAACTCGTTATTTGTATATGAATTTAGTAGCTTCACAAAAAAAATTTAAAGTTTATGTATTTTAAAACTTTATTAAAATGGCCTATTTTAGCTATATGGTTATTCGTTTTTTTATTTATAGCGGGCTATAGCGG
>Ga0302274_10004375_pt1 | contig 12306 bp, 16 predicted proteins | sample III_Bog_N2_1_FD_198755 | JGI IMG/M metagenome (GOLD analysis project Ga0302274, IMG submission 198755) | Peat permafrost microbial communities from Stordalen Mire near Abisko, Sweden - III_Bog_N2_1 | ecosystem: Environmental > Terrestrial > Soil > Wetlands > Peat | place: Sweden: Abisko...
GCTACGCGTCGGCCCCGGAAGAAGCCACCGCCATGATCGGATCGAGCAGTGTGCCGCCGAGTACATGACGAATTTTGTAGGCCACCGAATCTGTGTCGAAATCGCCTTCCATCGGATTCGTCTGGCCGCTGCCGGGCATCACACCAGCGCCCGGGCCCATGCGACCTTCACCGATGGCCACCGAGTTCGCCGCCTTCATGAACATCTCCGGGCCTTCCCTGCCACGCAGGAACGACTGCTGGAGTGCGGGCCGTCCCTGATCGGGAGCCGCGAACAGATACCAGCCGGTCTGTCCGTGCGTGGTGTCCACGATGGGCAGATAGTAGTTCTTCGCCGGGTTGACGATGTTCTTGGCCCAGTTGTCGGCCAGCAAGCGCTGGAGACTTCCGTTAGTGCCGATGGTGCCGCCTTGATCGTTCATCCAGACTTGAGTGGAACTCAAGACGTTCTTGACGGGGATGTCGAGTGCGGGCGGATAGACCAAGCACCAGGCTTCGATGCTGATCGGCTCGCCGTCGAGATCGCGTTGATTCGCCATCAGATTCATGGCGGCTTCAAGCGCCGTGATGCTGAAATGCGGATTGTCAGGCAGCCCGTACTGGGTGAACAGATTGGGCAACGAGGCAACCGCCAAGCGGTTCTTGTTCGCCGTGTTGAAAAATGCGGTGTTCGGCCCGGTCGAAGTCACGAACAGTTCCGTGGCGCGTTTCTCTTCGGTGCGCCGGGCAGCGCGTCCGAACAGCGCGGGCGTGTCCTTGAGGGCGTCGAGGTCGTCGTTGACCAGCGTCTCCCAGGCAAAGTCCATTCGCGCGCCGAATTTGTAGAGCTGATCGACGTAGTTGGACTCGGTGCGCCACCGCATCGGGTACTCCGACACCTGAGCAAGCCCTGTCGGGCCGGCGCCGGAAGCCTTGTAGGAATTCGGGATGATCGGGCCGTCGAGCACGGAAGCGCCGCGGTCGAAGCGGAAGATCTTCGCTTGACGGAAATCGTTGATCGACGTTGTCTTGCAGTACTTGTTCCAGCTGTACGGCGTCTCGGCATAGGCCGCCAAGATCGAGCGGTCCAGGATGTCGCCGAAGTATCCGGCGAAATCCGACATGGTCATGGCTTCCTGGAATTGGAGGGCCGCATAGCGGTTGCCCGCCAGCACGCGGTCAAAGAGCCGCTGAGCTTCATCGATACACTCGCGATAGTGCGGATTCGGTTGACGCGGCGCCGTGCGGTATCCGGGCTCGTGCAATTGCGCCTCGGAGGTGATGAGCGTACCGGACAGAGTCGGCCCGCTGTAGCCGTTGTTGCTCTCTCGGGTGCGGATGAAATTGAGAAAATCCATGTTAGCCTCCTACCTTCAGGCGAACTCGGATCGTCGCCGTTTGACCTGCTGGGATGCTGTCCAGCGCGTTCCCGAAATGCGCACCCGTCGAGTTATTCGCGTCGAGGGTGAATCCGTAGGTGCAGCCGGTAGTCTGATCGTAAGTGCCGCCGGAAGCGTACACCCGGTCACCGGGATAAATCGCGGTGGGACTCGCAGGCGAGATCCCGTTGAGGGCCACCACGGTCAAGAAAAACACGCCGATGAAGGCCACGCCGATGCCCTCGGGATTTGGGATGCCAGTCGGCGGCGTGTAGCCGTTCTCAGCCACGCCAGCCATTTGATTGACTGAGCTAGCGCCGAACATCAACGGATCGCCCGAGTACGGGCCGACTCCTCCGTTGGCCGCCACAGGGACGGCCATCATCAAGAATTCGCCGCGGGGGTTTGCCTGGTTAATCACGCTGCCACCTCCGGTTTATCGGTCGAGTTGAATGTCGGGTCGAAAGCCGAACGGCCCTCGCGGAAGATCCGCATTCCCTCAACCGTCTTGATCCCCATCGAGCGGGCGCTGCGGTCCAGCTCGCGAACACGCTGCTTTTCGTCGGCCGCGCGAGTGGCCTCGACCAGCTTCGGATCGGCAGTCGCGGCACCCAGCCCAACAACGTGCGCGCCACCCGGAAGCAAGCTCGCGGCGTACTGCACCTCGGCCTCCAGCAGAGTCGCGAACACCTTCGCGTCGAACTCGCCGGTCTCGGTGATCGGGACATCGGCGCATGCGCGCTCCACAATCGCCGTCTTGGAGGCTTCGGGCAGGCGAATCGTTCGCAGCTTCGTTTGCGCTGCTTCGCGGGCCTCCGCTTTTGCCAGTCGCTTGGCGATGCTGCGATTGGCCTCCTGAAGTTTCGTAATTGCGGTGGCGTCCATGTCGCCTCCTTCGTTGGTCTTCGAGTCTGCGGACTCGAGCAAGAGCTTGCCGTCGCGGCCGGCCTTGGTGACAAGGTCGATTGATTCGGCGTGCGTCAGAGAGGTAATCACGCCGGGTTTGCCGTCGGGCGCAATTGCGGTGTCATCGCGCGTGCCGGATGCGCGAATGGAAGCTCCGGTGTGCGGCGCCTTCTCCGCGATCTCTGCCGCATGAGCCGCGAAAATCTTGATCGGCGCGTACAGCGCGGGGCCAGCCTTCCCGTTGTCATCCCAGTAAGCCCGCGCGGTCGTGACGTATCCGAGTTTTTGCCAATCGCCCTCGGGGCGAGCGGCCTCTTCGGTTTTGGTCGCGTGGTTGATAAATCCCAGAGTGCCGCGGTCGAAGATCCCATCCGCGGCGACGCGCTGCAAGAGTTCCTTGCTGTACCATCCGCTCGACCCGCGGCCGGGCGAGATGATTTTCACCATCGGATTCACCGCGGCGGATTCTCGGAATTCAAACTGGGCCGGGAATGTGGTGGACTCGATCAGCGACACCTCGCCGGCGGTCGCGCTACGCGCAGACTCAGAGGTGTCGCTGTCAGTTTTCCATGCGTCGGGGAGTTCGGACGCCCAGCCCTTCGCGGTGGCGATGCGCTTGATGTTTTTCTTAATTACGTCGGTGGAGTAGTTGCCGCTTCCGGCGCGCCCCATGCTACTGACGGCTGCGGCGACATCCTCTTTTTTCAAGATCGGGAAAGAATTCCCCTTACCAGCGAACGAACTGGAGTCCGCGGCGTCGCGTTCCGACTTCGGAATGAATCGCTCGCACAGCGGGCGCGCCCCTGGCGTGTAGAGTCGGGCCGCTTCCATCGCGGCGTAACAGTCGGAATCGTCTGGCTGAGCAGTGTAGACCACGCGGCCGACGACGTTCTTCGCCTTGCTGGCATCCACGCTGTAGTCATCGTCCGAGGTGTCCGTGCCCTTGGAGTAGGGCGCCTGCTTCGTGTTGCTGCCGTGCCGGTAGGTCACCGCGCCGCTGTTCGCATCACCGGTGTGATCCATGTACGATGCGGGCTGGCCGCTGTCGGCAGTCGCCGCGGCGATGCCATCGCTGAGCTTTCCGCGCAATTCGCCGGCGGAGAGGTCCGCAGCTTCCTGCAGCGACTTCGCCAGAGCCAGAAATCCGACGCGCAAGACGGTCTTGGCGCCCGGCTGTGATTCGACGTTCAACGGCATTTACGCCTCCACCAATGCGCCGACGAAATCATTGGGGCCGATTCCCGCGATGATCCGTAACCAGCGCTCCATTTTGTTGATCTGATGCTGCAATTCCTGAATCGCGTGCTCGTACTGATCGGGCACGGAATCGGCGCGGATGTTCCATGAGTTTGTCCGCAACCCGCAGAGCGAATTGAAAGCGTCCGTGGCGGTCCCGCATTCGCGGGTGAGCAGCGCGCGGATGTCTGCCGCGATGGCGAGCGAGCCGATTTTATATGTCGGATCGGCTCCGAAGTTCAAGATTTGCTTGATGAAACCGTTCAGGTGGGATTCAATCGCTCGGTGCCAGTGCGGGTAGAATTTGCAGCCCAGATCCTTGAGCCCGAGATTGCGAATGAGATATCCGTCGAGGCGATATTGCTCAGCAATCGTGGCCAGAAGTCCGCAGGCAAGCTGGAGGTCTGAAACCACTTTCGGGTCCGCTTTCACAATCCGAGGGTAAGTGGCGTCGAATCATCGGGGCAATGCTTGTTGCGCTACAATCTTTACTTGGAACCATGCAGACATCCGCGCGCGCCAGGTGTAACACGCTGCCGCGCGTGCGCCGCCGCCTACTTCCGCGAGTACCGCAAGACGGCGGAATCACGGGCGGTGCGATGTGCGCGCGAGGAAGGCCGGGAGGAAGCGCTACGGTCGGTGCGTGTGCTGCTGCTGGAGGCGGGCGACTTCAGCGCGGCGGAACTGGTGCGCGGGCTGGATTAATGTCGTGGCCCTGGTATTCGGCTGGAGCGCCGTCTCGATCAACCGCCGTTGAAGATAGCGGGCAACGCTTTACGTTAAATACGTTGCCGGCCGAATCAGGTAAAAACGAACCTTAATAACCTTCTTCGCTTTTGTGTTCATTTCCGCGTCTCCTTTACGGTCCCTACTTGCTTCGCCGGTTCCGTGGCAGGATCGCCACATTTCCACGTACTGTCCCTCAACAATTGGCATGTGGGATGCCTTCTGTGCTCGGCGTCAAGGGCCTGACTAGCCGCCGCAATCTCAGCCTTCATCTGAATGATCTCTGGCGCTTCCAGCATTTGTGCCAACTGCACCTGAGCACTCAGCAACCGCACCTCTATGGTTCGTTGAGCCAACGCATCGATTGCAGTTGGCTGGTCCGCTCCGAAGGCTGCTGTAAGGAAGAAAAGAAAGATATATATTTTCATGAAGCTTGCCCTAGTGGCAGGTGCCCGCTGTGATTTCTGCAATGGTGCCGTATCCTAACGTCTTACCATCAGACTTCCAGCACGTTCCGACGCTAGCTGACCCTCCAACGTCAAGAGACAGTGCCCCGGCAGTCGTCAAATTCAGTCCGTAGATGGATGCACCGTCGCCATAAAGTGAGATTCCTCCCGTACCCGCTAGATGGCCGGCAAGTCTCACATTGCCATTAATGTCTGCCCTGTACGTCGTTCCCAAATTGGAAATTCCCAATCCCAAAGATCCGCTTACCAGATTGATATTACCCAGATAATCAATATGGCCCAGTTTAGTGTTGGCGTGGTTGTACCAAGCAATTGAATCTGCGTTGCCTGCATCAGTTCCAAAGTTAGCCCATGCTCCCGCTCCCGAAGTATAAACCTGAAATCCGGTTGCTCGGCTCAGTGCAAACGTGAAACTGCCGTCTACCAAATAAAAAGGTACACTGGCTGGCGGACTCAAAGTGCCAATCGAAACTCCCTGCGCCGCGTATAACCACTTTGACCCTAGGAAGTTCAGGCCATAAATGTCGCTCGGAACATTTGACGAATACCCACTGTCAACCGTGGGAATCCAATCCACTATCGACAACTGGCCTAAATCTGCATTTGCAACTGGTGCAAAAATGTAAGCAGCCCCGCCAAAGACCGATGCGTTTGCGTCCAAATACAAGAAGGACACCACCCCAAGACTGATCCTGGATGGGTCTGGAGTCAGTTGCCAGTTGGGATTATAGTGATGCATCAGGCTAGTCTTAGCCCACGAAACTCCACCGTTTGTTGTTTGAAATGTCGTTATCCCTGGATTTGGTCCGTAGCTGTTTGGGTACGTCACATACGTGTTTGGCCCAAAAGAAATTGCAGCCGGATATGGATTTGGAAAAGTGTTTGCAGCGGTCGCCGTCAAATTGGCCGTTAGTTGTTGCGACGAGAATGATGGCGACACAGCGACCCAAGTTTGAAGCTTCCCACCTCCGTCAGCTACAGTGTAAGGGATCGTGATTACGTTATTGCTGTCGATGGAGAACAGATTGCAGTTCTGTAATCCGATGCCAGATGCAATAGTAATAAGCTCAGGCAAGTTACTTGGGGTAATCGGAATCGTCACAGACGCTCCCGCATACGTCTTGAACGCGGAGCCAGTCCACTTTACAAGATATTGATTATATTGGTCAACTCCACCATTTGCTCGATACTCCCACGAAAACCACAGATTTCCTGCCGAGTCCCACTGTGGAATGCCGTTCAGATACGCGCTAACCTGGGTGCCGGTTATTCCATCAATCAACAGCCCATTTGTCCCAGTCCCAGTAGATGCTGCCCATGTTGTTCCGCCTACAGTGTAGGCATAAAAATATTGACTTCCAGCGCCCGGAGATCCGGCAGCACGGGCGGTGAAGTATAGAGCACCCGTAGTTGGATTTTTCATGAATGCAGGATAGGTGACTGACGTTTCATCGGCCCCCGTCATAGACAGGGTAGACGTAAAGCTACCGGGATTTTCTGGCGCGGTGGACCTACGGTAAAGCAGTGCCGAATCGTCCATGCCGTATGCGATGTGAATATACCCTGCGGTGTCAATAGCAATGGCTAGATACCTGTGTGTGTCGTCGTCAACAATGGCCGGGATGCCGGAAGCGTAGGTAGTCAACGCTCCGGTAGTTAAATTGCGCTTCACGAACGTGATAACGCGACTAGTGTTGTAATAAGCTATGTACTGATTTCCGTTGTACGTCCAGACATTCTCTCCCCCGCCGCAGGGAGCGTTCAGAGTAGTAGTGTAATAAGCGTCCGACGCCACCACGGTTTCGGCAACCTGCCCCTTGCGTCCGAAGATGGAACCCGCCGCGCTGATTGAATTAGCGGGCGCGCCTCCAGGCACCGTAGTCCCTACCGATAGATTGCCCATTACACTCCGGCCCGCCGCCCAAGTATTGGTTGCGGAGCAGTAGTGCCACGCGCTTGAGGTCGTATTCCAGTTGTCGAGTGTGACCCCAGGCGTGCACGTTGCGGGGTCAGTAGCGCCAGCAGTAGAACCGGCGACACCCGGATTGGGGTACGTCCCAGTGAGTGCTCCCCCAGCCGCGCCTGTGGGGGAACCACCTCCACCTCCACCACCCAAAGGGTAATACTGCGCCAGGGCAGCGCTGGCCGAAAGCGTCAGAATCATCAAGAGTCGCATCGTCATTATCTCCCGCACGTCGCCGTGATTTTGTCGCCGCTCTGCACCAGCACATAGATCGTGCTCAGCGAGAACACGCCACTCCCGCCGCCGGGATTCGGCCCGACCATTGGCGGAATGAATTGGCCGGCGCCGGCTGCGATGATCGATCCGCGACTGGTGGTGATGACCGAATCGCCCCAGCGAACGACGGAAGTGTTACCGGCCGGCGCGACCAGTTGGCACCAGCGGGCCGTGCCGGTGGCCGCCAGTTGGACGGCGGAACCCGTGCCGGAGATGTCGGGGACGGTGAAAAGCACGAGGGGAGTTTGAGCCGTGGCGATGATCGCCAGGAAAAGCAGAATCGCGATTGTCCTCATGCCCGAAATGATAGCACGAGTGTTGTGGCACTGGTATTCGGCTGCCTCTTGTACTTCGACTACGCCTATTTGGACGGCATGCCATCCGGAACGGGCGACAGCAAGGTCACCAAGAACTCCGCGATGCATGCCTTCCAGGCGTTCCCGACGTGTTCATCCATCACATCGAACGGCGCGGCAGCCGCATCGATGCCAACCGAGCGCGCAATATAAATCAGTGACGCGAAGGACTGATCCGCCAACGTCTGCAAGTGCGGTGCAATGCGCGGATCGTCGCACCGATCAGACCACTCTAAAATTACTGGGTCACTCATACGGGTCACGCGATGGTCTTGGTAATCACAATCGACTGCCTCAGCACCGCTGTTTGATTGTAAGCTGCCACGAAGGCATCGGTAGCAGCGCTCAACGCCGCAGAATCGTATGACACCTGGTAGCCTGTCACTTGAAGAAGATTGTTAATCGGCTTCAGTTGACTGTCAAAGTCACTGATAACGGCGGTCTTTTTAGCTTCCCCAGCAGCATTCGGTGTCTGCACTTCTTGCTTGGCGATGGACCCCGTCAGCATCGTCACCAAGCTGTCGAATGCTGAGATTTCTGGACTGAATGACGGAAACAAGGTTTCCGCGAGAGGCGCCGCATCATGCTCAACGATCATCGCAACTCCTAAAATCTTCCGGACAATTGAAACGAAGCTCATGCCCGAAATGGTAGCACGGAGTGCTAAAGTGTGGGCATGACGAACGAAAGTTTCACCAATCTCCAGGCGGCAGTCGCCGCTTCCCGGCCGGAAAGGTCGGCAAGTAAATGACCTTCGTCGCTGTCCTGGCCCTGCTGCTGCTGCTCATCGCAGCCCTGGGCCAGTCCTGGTGGTGGCGCGCCGCGGCCCCCTGGTACGGCAATGCGTCGTTCTGCTGGGGCGTGTTCTTCCTGGCGCTCTACCTTGTCTGGCCCACCATCCGCGCGCTACTCTGAGAGCATGAACCTCAAGGCCAAGGCGGTTTTCAGCGGCAAGAACTTCGCGGTATTCGAGACCGCGCTTGTGGCGAAGCTGCTCGTCGGGGCGGAAGCCGCGGCGAACGTCGTCCTGGGCGAGGCCGATGCGAATTGTCCGCGGGGCGAGACTGGCGACCTCGCCGCCAGCGGCAAAGTCACTCTTACGGCGATGGTCAAATCGCAGCACGTCACCTCGTATGTGAGCTACGACGCCGCATACGCTGCCTTCGTTGAGTTCGGCACGGGCACTCGTGGCCGCGGGACGTATCCGTATGCCCTGCCGCAGACGGGCGTACCAATCACCGGGGCGTGGATCTACGCGTACCGCGATGGCACCTGGGTAGGCTTCCACGCGCAGCCGTATCTGCGCCCTGCCCTGGACACAGGGCGAGCCGGGGCGCTCGATGCCTTCAAGGCTTGCCTGGCCGTTTGACCACAGAATCAGATTAACTTATACTGTGGACATGGTGACACCGAAGGTCGGCGCGAAGCGGGTGGATGCTCGGAAGGCGTCCACCCGGCCGACCAGAATGCTCGTCGTCGTTCTCAATCGGCATTGCGCACCCGTACATTCCGGTGTGCTTCACATCGGCCCCAAAAGGCGCTGGACGGCTTGGGAGTAGGGAACGGTCATCATGCTGAGCATGTGTCCGCAAGTTTTATCGCAGCTTCCGTTGTGTTTCATTTCTGCGGCTCGCGCGTCTCCGTTTATGCGAATTCTCCCGTACATTGGCACGGTTCTTTGCCACCGCCGGAATTGACGGTGAATCCAGTGCCGGAGCAGGCCTCGCACCGCGAGACTTGGTCCACGCCGTACGTCTTCATCCATTGGGCGCAGTAGTTGATGTGCGCCCGGTATTCGACGATCTGCTGGGGGTTATAGCGCTCACGCTCGCCGAGTTTCTGGCAGTTCTCGCGCCACCATGCAATATCATGATGCTCGCAGCCGATGGTGATAAATCCCGACGTACGTACGACGATGGCGTCCCGCGTGGCGAGTATCTGGAGTGGCACGAGGCCGTTCGGTAGCAGGCCCTTCGCCCCGCTGAGGTCCGCCTCGCTGAGGTTCGTCCTGCTGAGGTTCGCCCCGCTGAGGTCCGCCTCGCTGAGGTTCGCCCTGCTGAGGTTCGCCCCGCTGAGGTCCGCCTCGCTGAGGTTCGTCCTGCTGAGGTTCGCCTCGCTGAGGTTCGCCCATCTGAGGTTCGCCCTGCTGAGGTTCGCCCATCTGAGGTCCGCCTCGCTGAGGTTCGCCCCGCTGAGGTTCGTCCTGCTGAGGTCCGCCTCGCTGAGGTTCGCCCCGCTGAGGTTCGCCCTGCTGAGGTTCGCCCTGCTGAGGTTCGCCCTGCTGAGGTCCGCCCCGATGAGGTTCGCCCCGCTCTTGATAGCCTCAATGACCGCTGTAACGATATCCTCTGTAGTAGCGCTCGTGTAGAGCACTGCCTTTGTGTAGCGATTCAAGATCGAGATTGCCATATTTTTTTAACTCCACCGATGCTATCGCCTGTTTCGCCGGGTTGCCTACCGGCCCCACCTACCACGGTGGAGGCTCTGCTTACGCGGAGTGGCCGATGCGACCATAGCGCACGGCAGAGACTACAGTTTTGGGACTCCATTCTCACTACGTTGGATTGGCTCTCCACCGACATAGATATCACGCACCATCTTCGGGCGGTGAGCGTGGATGCGGAGATCCGTGGCGAGGTCGCCCCTGTCCTGGTGTTTCACCGCGCTCAGGAACTTGCCGCGCGGGAGATAGTAGAGAACGCCGTATTCCACGGCTCCAGTCCAGCCCGCCTGACTGTGCGCCAGCCCGTTAGTTGTGATGGTTTCATACCGTTCAGTGTTCGGATCGTAGTATTTCATCGTTTTCTCCTGGCCGTTGGTAGCGACCTGCTTACATTCTCAGAGTACAGCATTTTCGCGCACGAAACTATAGGGAAAATCCCCTATTTCGGTAGTTATCTGCGCGGAACCACACCGAAAGAGCAGTCCGGAGTGCGCTTGGCTTTTAGCGGGCCGGGGGGTATCTCGGCCCGCTGCTCTGGTTCAGTCTTCTGCGCACCTCCTTTCAGAAATTGGCTCACCCATGCGCCCTTCGACGGCGCGGTCATCAGCGCGTCGAACTGGGTCGCAGTGATGTTCGGGTGCACGTAGAGCTTGCCACTCTTGTAGCGCACGGCCAGCGTAAGCGTGTCGCTATCGTAGCCGATAGCCTCGATGTGGCTCGACTCAACGGGCAGGAATTTCATCAGCGCGTACCTCGGTAGTTCAGATCGCACATGCAATTCACGTGTGCGGTTGGCGCATCGTCGCCGCTCGAAAACGTGTCGTCGATGTCGATCCAGCCGTCGTCCACGTTGGCCAGGCAGACCTCGCACGGGTTGCCGCTCTCGGTCTCCCATGATTTCTCATTGAGCCCGGCACTGCGCGCCATCTCATCCCGGCCCTCGTTGTAGGCGTCATTCGTCTCCGTTTGGGCGATCATCCCGGCGCGCACAGACGAGAATTGCTCAACGGTATCCTGGATTGCCCCCACGATCTGATCGTAGCTGCCACCCTTGTCCCAGGCGTCGGCAATGGCATTCCGCAGCCGGTCCTTGGTTGTCTCCGCCAGGTCGCCCGTGAGTTTGCTCAGCGAGTTCTGGCGCAGAAAATTGGTGGCGACGTTCGGCGCGGACCAGTCGCCGGCATCCATCTCGGCGGAGAGCACTTTCGCGGCGCCCGCGATGGCAGACTGGATCGCCGCGGCATACTCGGCGTCCTCGGAATCCGTGACGGCGAACGCGAGCGGTGAAACGCTGGAGGGCAGCAGCACGTTGGCGAATCGCTTACCGGTCGCGGTGCCCATCAGTTCCCCCCGTTGGTCACTATAATCATTTCCTGCCCCTCGGCAAGATCGCGCATGGCACGCGCACAGGAAGCCACATCCTTGCTCGCCACGGCTGCAAGCGCCTTGAGTTCGGCGCGCACCTGATCGACATCTCCGGTTACGCCGTCCTCGAAAAACTGGAACAGAGTCGGATAATCTTTCTCGTTGGCCGCCGCAATCAGTTCCGTGTAACCGCCGGTGGTTGCGAATTGTCCAAGCAGGCCGTTCGGATTGTGCCCGAGCCACTTTTCGTTCGCGAGTTCAAGACTCATGGCTTTATTATCTCCTTCAACTCGGCAATTGTGACTTTGGTCATCGACCCGAGACGCCAAGACCCGAGACCCTCTTTGTAATAATAGGTCGCATGTCCAGTGAGCGGATCTCCAACCTTAGCACCATGACCGATCCTGGATGAGTACTCGGCGCGACGATCAACCACCACGGTATATACCTTCAGGCCCTCGGCGCGCTGCTCTGCTAGTTTCCGTCCGAGAGCAGTCTTACCCATCGAGATCCTTTCGTTCTTCCCGTTTACCAATGTTTTGCATTCGATGGCAACATCATCGTTCCGCACGTCGAAAGCAAGATTGTTACCGCTTTTTGGAATGCCGAGAGCTTTTGCGAGTACGACTTCGCTGCGCTCTGCAATATCTTGTGAAACTTTATCGGTCTTAACCGCGCTCTTCTTCGCCCGCTCTACACGCGCGGCATGATCCGCTTCGTCGCCGCCGATCAGTACGGGGTGTCCGTTGATCGTCACCCACTCTCCGGCTTCCTGGATTGCTCGGTCCTCGGCTTCCTCGAACATCGCGCGCGCGTGCTCGATGTGCGGGCGGATGTCTTCCAGGATAGCCGCGCCCTGCCGGCGGAAGTAGTGAGCGAGCACCGCCTTGACGCGCGCCGTAGCCGGTGCCAGGTGCTCTTGGTGGCGCGGATGCTTCAGCCCGCGCGGGGCCTCCAGGATCTCGATTATCTGATCCGCGACGATTATCATGCCCTCAATAACGTCGGCCTCAAGCTGATCCATTCGCGCGTTCCTTGAGCAGGATTGCCGCCTTTTGCAGCGATGCCACCGCGCGCGCCAGTTGCGCCGACTCCGCTCCCGTCATGTGCTTCGCGTGCGGCTTCTTCGGCATGGGCGCTTGCGGTGGTGCGCCTGTGGGCGTCTCTGGCGGTTGCCCGGCCGCTGGCTTGGCAGGGTTCGGCGTCGGCAT
>Ga0302274_10004378_pt1 | contig 12304 bp, 9 predicted proteins | sample III_Bog_N2_1_FD_198755 | JGI IMG/M metagenome (GOLD analysis project Ga0302274, IMG submission 198755) | Peat permafrost microbial communities from Stordalen Mire near Abisko, Sweden - III_Bog_N2_1 | ecosystem: Environmental > Terrestrial > Soil > Wetlands > Peat | place: Sweden: Abisko...
GCTGTCGCGGTCGCCCATGTACTGAAAGCGCGTTTCGTTGATCATGTTGGCGCCCAGCACCTGGGTGTCGCTCACCTGCAGTGTGTTCTCGTAATTGGAAACGTTGTAGGCCTGGCTTTCGAGAGAAAATCCCGAAACTCCGTCGTTGGTCTCGACCTGGCGGTCGAACATGTACCGAACGGTCAGCGTGTTGTTGGCGCCGAGCTGGAAATCGAAGCGCGGGCTCACGTCAAGCCGCGACTGCGGGTTGGCGACAGCCGCGGTGTAGTTGTAGGTGCCGCCGCTGGAGTTGAGCCGGTCCGCATTCACAATCGAGTTTGACTGGTTGTCGCGACGGAAGACGCTGGCAAACCAGGAGGAGCTCCTGGTGAGCGCGCCGCCGGCGTTGCCCGTCAAAAACGTGCTGTAGTACGGCGGCTCGCTGGTCACAAACGGGTTGAGCGAATTGAATGTCGAGTCGTTGCCGTTCATCATAAACATGCCATGGAACTTGTCGGTGCCGGGCTTGGTGAGGATTTCGATGCGCCCGTAGCCCAGCTTGTCGTATTGCGCAGAAAATGGGTTTTGGTTGATGCGGATTTCGCGGATCGACGATTTTGGCGGAAGCTGGCCGCCGGTAAATCCATCGATATAGATCTGCCCGCCGTTGGGGCCTGCCGACGGACCGGCCAGCGCATTGAGTTCGTTTTGCAACTCGTCGGGATCGTCGGAAAGCGCATCCAGATCCTTGCCCTTGATGATGATGGCTCCCGCGTTGCCGTCAGGACTGGTGCTGACACCGGTGGCGTCGCCCTCTACTTCAACCTGCTGCTGTTCCATCGGCAGTTGCAGAATCACGTCTTGCATGGTCGGCTTGTCGCCGGCAACCTGGATGCCATCGAGCGAAAACGGCGCAAACCCCTTTGCCGAAACCGTGAGAGAGTAGCTCCCAGCCTGCAATTGGCTGAAGCTGAACGCGCCATTGGCGCCGCTCTTGACCGACTTCGAAAAGCCGTTGCCGTTGGCGAGCACGACCGTAGCCGAAGGAACCAGCGCTCCGGAGGGATCGGTGACGGTTCCGAAGACGCTTGCAGCCGGGGTCTGGCTCATCGCCAGCAGAGCTAAGAAAAGGGAAGCCGCAAAAGCAATACTGAGAATAAATCTAGAGGTTTTCATCATCGGTCCTTGCGGTAGATTGCCGCCATCTCTAGAAGACCGCGGATGAACATGGCGTGCGGTCTTAATCGGTAAAGATGTGTAACAAAGTGTCACCGCTCTCTTTACCATTTGTTACATTTTTTCCCGCCGCTTTCCGCTGCGAGGGGCGTAGTCTCGAAGCAGCGGAAACATGCCATGGAAGATATCCTGCTCATCGACGACGATGTTGAGCTTTGCTCCATGCTCGCGGACTACCTGGGACGATACGAATTTCGCGTGCACTCTGTGCATCGCGGCGACGAAGGCCTCAAGACCGCGCGCGGCAGAGACTGGGCGCTGATCCTGCTGGACGTGATGCTGCCGGGACTGGATGGCTTTGAGGTGCTCAAGCAGATCCGCGCGTCATCGGACGTGAGCGTACTGCTGTTGACCGCGCGCGGCGAGGACATCGACCGCATTGTCGGTCTCGAAATCGGCGCGGACGATTATTTGCCCAAGCCGTTCAACCCGCGGGAATTGCTGGCGCGCATGCGCGCCATCCTGCGCCGGCATTCAGGGGCGACAAAAACCGAGCCGGCATTGCTGCGCGTCGACGATCTGGAACTCGATGCCGCCGCGCGATCGGTAATGCAGGGCGGAAAGAAAATCGATCTCACCAGCGTGGAATTCGCGCTACTTGAAACCCTGATGCGCTTTCCGGGCCAGGTGGTATCGCGCGAGCAACTTTCAGAAAGCGTGCTGGGGCGGAAGTTCGATCCCTTCGATCGCAGCCTCGACATGCATGTGAGCCGCCTGCGGCGCAAACTCAGCGAGAATGGCGCGCGCGACGAGCAAGTGAAGACGATTCGCGGCGCGGGTTATCAGCTTGCGGTCAGCGGGGCCAGGCAGGCAACGGAGGGCTGATTCGTGCGCAGTCTTTTCTTCAAGATTTTCGTCATTTTCTGGATTGCCCAGAGCCTGATCTTTGCCATCTCGACCGTGCTGATCGTGCGCCATCACTTCGAGAGCCCGGACGTGCTTTTCGACGGATTGCACAGCAGCCTGGAAAACGATGCGCGGCGCGCAGTCGCGGCATATGAATCCGGCGGTTGCGCGACGGTGGACGCGCTGGGCGCGCAAATTGAACAGCAGATCGCATTGAAGGACGCCGCGGGGCAGGACCTGTGCAATGTCGCTGGCCTACCTTTACCCCCAGCCAGCGCGGACAATCCAACCCACATTACGAGCAGCCAGACGGGCGCGGAATTTATCTGGCGGGTTCCGATTACTTCGCCGAGCGGCAAAACTTATTTCTTCCTGCTCGCCCGTCCTCACGTGGAGCGGCCTCATAGTTTGCTTGAAGACCTGGTGCACTTTGCTTCGCCGACGCTTCCCGTGGCGATTGTGGTGGGCGGACTAACGACATTCGTGCTGGTTTTGTTCTTTTCGCGCCCCATCGCCCGGTTGCGCAAAGCGGCGCGCGAACTGGCGCAAGGGGATCTGAAAGCCCGCGTCAAGGAGCCGGTCAGCCGATCGCGCTTTTCTTCGGAAGACGAATTTCAAGCACTCCTCCATGACTTTAATCACATGGCGGAGCGGTTGGAGTCGCTGGTGGGCGCGCAGCAACTCTTGTTGCGTGATGTTTCTCACGAACTGCGTTCGCCGCTTGCCCGGTTGAGCGTGGCGCTGGAGTTGGCGCGTGAAGATGCCTCTCCGGATATGGCCACGCAGCTCAATCGCATGGAGCGCGAGTCGGAAAAACTCAATCAGCTCATCGGCCAGTTGCTCACGCTCTCTTCCATGGAAGCCATCGAGAGCGCTGACCGCTTCGCGCCTGTGTCTCTGAACCAGGTTGTGGCGCAGATGATTCCTGACGCGCAATACGAGGCTTCGCAGCGCCAGTGCAGTGTCGTGTTCCGCTCCGAAAACGACTGCACGGTGCAGGGCAATCGCCACTTGCTTTACCGCGCAATCGAAAACGTGCTGCGCAATGCCATCCAGTACACCAACCCCGGAACCGAGGTGGAGATTCGCGTAGCGGCGGGGCAGGACGAGGCAGGCCACACTGTTTCCGTGGTGGAAGTCAGCGATCGCGGACCGGGAATTTCCGAGGCCGAAATCGACGCCATCTTCCGCCCGTTCTACCGCGTGGACCGCGCGCGAAGCCAGGAGACGGGCGGATTCGGAGTGGGACTGGCCATTGCCGAGCGCGCGGTGAAACTGCACGGAGGTCAGGTAAGCGGACGCAACCGGAGCGGCGGCGGGGCGGTCATTCGCATGCAATTTCCATCAGCCAAAACGGCTGCCGGAAGCACGGAGCGCCAGGCTGGATAAATTATTCGCCGCAGTGCACGGCCGCTCTCGGACTTCTGATCTTTACTCCTGAAGCGTCACCCATTTCGCATTCTTCTGCGCCTTGATCACCAGTTCCGCGGCCAGCAGCGCTTCGTCCAGATTCTGCGCCAGGTGCGTGCGGTTCGCAATGTCGGCCACAAACTGCGGCCCGAAGGGGAGCGGCATGGCATTGCAATCAATGAACCGCGCCTGCTTTTGATCGACTACAAAAAGGTTGTTGCCCTGGTGACTCACGCCGACGTTGGTGTATTTGCGCACTTCCATATAGCCCTCGGTGCCAAGAATGAACAGGCGCCCGTCGCCCCAGGTACCCAGGCCATAGGGCGTGAACCAATCCAGCCGCACGTAGCCCAGCCCACGATTGCCGCGCAACACCATGTCGCCAAAATCCTGGAAGCGCGGACGATCGGGATGGCGCACGTTGGCGATCTGCGACTCCACCACCTCAGCCTCGGTCGATCCCGTGAAGAACAGGAACTGGTCGACTTGATGAGAACCGATGTCGCAAAGGATCCCGCCATACTGATCGGGGTTCCAGAACCAGTCAGGCCGGCCGCCGCTGCCGCCTGCATCGCCCGCGTGCTGGAAAATCTGATGCGGCGCAATGTTAATCGTCTGAATGACCTTGCCGATCGCGCCTTGCCGCACCAGAACCCCTGCGTACACGGCCGCCTTCACCTCCAGCAGTTCGCTGTAGAGAACGGCGTAAATCCGCTTGGTCTCGGCGATGGTTTTGCGTACATCCGCCAGTTGCTCGAGCGTGGTCATTCCCGGCTTGTCGCTGAGAAAATCTTTGCCACGCTTCATGGCGCGCACGGCGATCCCGGCGCGCTCGCTGGCAATCTGCGAGGTCAGCACCAGTTGCACCGCGGGGTCTTCGAGAACCTCGTCCTGCGTCTTCGCGATCTTCACATCGGGAAAGCGCTTGCGAAACACCGCCAGCTTGTCCTCTTCGCCGCCCCAAGCGGCCACCATCTCGCCGCCGCCGCGCTGCACGGCGCCAATCATCCCGTAGATGTGGTCGTGGCTCATGCCGCACACCGCAAACTTGATGTGGTATTTGGGCGCTTCCTCAGCCTGCACAGGCACAGCCGCATCTTCCACGATGTGCCCCGCTCCGCCGCCGAACGCCATCGCGCTCTCCGGCAATCCCGCCATGATCGCCGCCGACCCCAGCGATCCCATCAATCCTGCCTGCTTCAAAAACTCTCGCCGCTGCGTGAAATTCGTGCTCATATCTCCTCCACATCCCGTCTGCAAGAATCAACAATCCAGCAATTCCGCGATCCAATTAGGTCGCCAGGGCGCGCCGGTGCCGCCTGGCAGCCCGTTCCGCAATTTGGACTGCGCCCGCCACTGCCTCATCGAAGCACATTGATCATAACCGCCCTTGCCTGCAAGCGTGAATATGGCCTAGGAATCGCCCCACGTCTGGACTAATATAGTGCCTTCAATCCCAGAGGCTGCGTTCGAAATAGGTTCAAGCAAGGCCGGATGTGCTGCAGCCGTTGCACGCCGGAGCAAGGATGATCGAAAGATGGAAAGAACCGCAAACTGCCTCGCCAAGCTAGACCGCATGAACAAGGCGTTGCATCACGAAGAGCCGGACCGCGTGCCCATCAGCGACTTTTTCTGGGGCGGTTTTTTGAGCCGCTGGCGCCGCGAACTGGGTTTGGCGGCCGACACCGACATCTACCGCTATTACGATCTCGACTGGCGCGTCGTGGCGCCGAACATGGACCCGCACATCCGGCCGTTCGACATCCTGCGCGACGACGAGACGGAAGTCACAGTCCACACCGGCTTCGGCGCAACCATCCGCAAGAAGTTCGACCTGCCCATGCCGGCCTTTGTCGCCTTCGACACCGACACCATCGAAAAGATGGAGACTTTCGAATTCGACGACCCCTTCGACGAACGCCGCTTCTTCTTGGCCGGCGACGATCAGATCAACGGTGTGGGCGATGGATTCGAGCGCAATCTTGCGCCCTTCGTCGATCGCGTTGCCGCCGAGTACGCCGATTTCCCCGTCTATGGCGGCGCGTGCGAGGCCCACGAAATGATCTGGCGCATCGTGGGCACGGAAAACGTGATGATGTGGATGGCCGAATACCCCGACGCCATCGCCCGTTTCGTCGCGCGGCTGCATGAATTCAATCTGGGTATTCTGCGCGCGCAGATCAAGGCCGCCGAGGGTCGCCTGGCCGGCATCATCATCTGGGGCGACGTGGCCTACAAAAAAGGCATGCTCTTCTCGCCCACTTTCTGGCGCCAGCACTTCAAGCCCGGAGTCAAGGCCATGATTGACGAGTGTCACAGCCACGGGCTGCCGGTGATTTATCACGGCTGCGGCAACGTCAGCCGCATCTTCGAGGACTTCATCGAAATTGGTGTCGATGCCTACAACCCGCTCGAGTACAAGGCCGGCCTAGATGCGGTCGAATTGCGCCGCCGGCTCGGCCATCGGCTCGGTTTCTGCGGCAACATGGACGTGCAACTGTGGGCTGCGGGCACGAAAGAAGAGTTGCGTGCAGCCGTGCTCACCAAGCTGAACGCGGCTAAGGGCGGAGGGTTCATCTTTCAGTCCGATCACTCGGTGCCCTCGAACGTCTCCGGTGAGAGCTACGACTACGTGGTGCGGCTAGTGCGAGAACACGGCGTCTACCCGCTCCAACTCGGCGAGTTCGATTTGCCCGACCTGGGTTGAAGATTTTTCAGGGAGGTCCATTGAAACGTTATGGAATGGTGATCGGCCTCAAGCCCGAGACCGAACAGAAATATAAGCAGCATCACGCCGCAGTCTGGCCCGCGGTGCTTGAAATGATCCACGCCTGCAACATCCGCAACTACTCCATCTACCTGCGCAATCACATCCTCTTCAGTTACTTCGAATATCACGGCAGCGATTTCGCCGCCGACATGGCGCGCATGGCCGCCGACAAAACCACGCAGGAGTGGTGGGCCCTGATGATGCCCATGCAAGATCCTTTGCCCGATCGCGGCGAAGGCGAGTGGTGGGCCGCGATGGAGGAAGTCTTTCACCTCGATTAGCCGCGTCCGCGGCGGCCTGTAGTACATTGGGCGCATGCAATCCAGCACATGCAGCTTCGGGATTACAAAACGATGGACGCGTGCCGCCATCGGTTGCGCGATCCTGATCTTCGCGGTTCCGTTGATGACGCAGCGCGCGCCTACTCCTCAAAAGGCCGACTCAATCCTGATTCTCAAGAAGGATCACGTGCTCGAGTTGCTCAAGGGCGGCAAGGTAATTCGCACGTACAAGGTAGCGCTGGGCCGCGGCGGACTTGCGCCGAAGGAGCGCGAGGGCGACGGGCGAACGCCTGAAGGCCATTACATTATTGATAGCCGCAACGCGGAAAGCCATTACCACAAAGCGCTACACATCTCTTATCCGAATGCCGAAGACAGTAAACGCGCGGCCAAGCTCGGCGTCGCGCCCGGCGGAGCCATCATGATTCACGGTTTACCCAACGGCATGGGCTGGCTCGGCGCGGCACATCGCCTCTACGACTGGACGCTGGGCTGCATCGCGGTTACCGATCAAGAGATCGACGAAATCTGGGATATGGCGCCGACGGGAACGCCGGTCGAGATTAGGCCGTAACGCTGGACGGATCTACTCCTCCCAAATCCTAAATGCTCGCCATCCCCGCATCACTTCGCCCCGCATCCCTCCGGCCGGTTCACGGGATTGCATCGCGCCACCGCATTTCCGGGCAAAGCCACAAAGTAGTTGCCCTCCCAGCGTGCCGGCTCGCTCGCTGGATAATCCGTGCTCAAAATCTGCGCCCCGCTCGCAATCATCGCGTCGCGCCGCCGCGTGTCGTTCATGCGCGCTTCATGTGTGCTCTCATCCGTGCGCGCGCGCACCAGATAACCTTCCTGCACCAGCTTTTCAATCTTGCTTGCGGGCCCGTTGTTCAATTCAGTGAAAGCAGCGTCGGGCTCGCCGGGCACGGCATTGGTAAACAGCACACGTCCGCGCAGCGACGGATGCCCTTGCGCGTACGCCGGTCCCACGGGCCGCTGATCCATCAGAAAGATCACCTTGCCGCGCGCGCTTTTCAGCGTGGGCCAGTTACCGGCCAGCACCGCCTCGTTCAGTGTGTCGTAAATTCCGCGCACGTCGTCGGGCGTAATCATCTCCTCCGGCGGAAACACTGAACGGATCTCATCGTCCAGCTCGTCGAAGGTTTTCGTCGTGAACGGCTCTGCTTCCGTAAGATGCATCGGGCCGTGCTTTGATTCCTGCTTAGTTTCCACCAGAATGAAAATCGGAATGTGGCCCGGATGCGCATGCGACCACCGGCGCACCTCGCCTAGACACGCCTTGAACGGCTGGCACACGCTGCGAAAGTCGAGATCCTGCACGTGCATCACCTTGAAGCCGGGCTGCATCATCAAACCCTCAGGGTCGAACGGCGGATCGGGCGGAAGATGCGCCGCGGCCACCATCTCGAGCCCCGCGGGATGCGCGTAACGGCCGCCCAGGCTGTCGGCAAAAACATCGAGCTCGATCTGGCGAACGCCGCTGTCGAGCTGCTGCGTGAGCGATTCGTGCTTGTAGTCCAGGCCTTCCCAGGCTGAAAGGGCTCTGATCTTCCAAAGACGGCTCTCGCTGGGCGCAATGCCGGCGTGGTAGCTATTGTGCGTTCCAATCAACTGAATCTGGTTCAACTTCAGAGTCCCGTCGCGGTCCAGTTCCTGGCACTCCATGGCCACCGTTCCCCCCAGCGCAACGCCCAAAACCAGCAATGCCATCCTGGCGTTCGTCAAGAACATTTGTTTTCCTTTTCACGCTGCGTCTCGAAACCTGCCGCGACCAGCCTACAGTATCGCGCGCCTATGGTCGGCCCGAAAAACGGCGCCATTCGAGCGCAACGCAGTCTGCCTCTGCGAAAATAGAATCTCATGCTTGCTCTTAAAAATGCCGGTAAACGCTTCGGACCGAGAGTTCTTTTCCTTGAAGCCGACTGGCTTATCCGCAACGACGAAAAAACTGCGCTGGTGGGCGCCAACGGCACCGGCAAATCCACGTTGATGAAGATTCTCACCGGTCTCGAGACGCTGGACTACGGAACCCTCGACCAGACGCGCGGCATCAGCATCGGCTATCTGCCGCAGGAAGGGCTGCAGCTCACGGGCCGCACCGTGTTTAACGAATGCCTCACCGTTTTCGACGAGCTGCACGAGATGCAGCGTGAAGTGGAGCGGCTGGCCGGCCAGATGGCCGAGCTGGATCACGAGAGCCCCGAATACCAGGCCGTCGCAGAACGCTATTCCGTCTTGCAAGATCGCTTTCACGCGCTCGATGGCTACGCGCTCGACGCGCAGGTGGGCAGTGTGCTTACCGGCCTGGGCTTCGGCAAGGAGGATTGGACGCGGCAGACCGATGAGTTTTCCGGCGGCTGGCAGATGCGCATCGCGCTGGCCAAGCTACTGCTTGCCAAACCCAACCTGCTGCTGCTTGACGAGCCCACTAACCACCTCGATCTCGAAACCCGCAACTGGCTCGAGGGCTATCTCAAGAGCTATCCATTCGGCTATATTCTCATCTCGCACGACCGCTATTTTCTCGACGTCACCATCGACCGCACCGTGGAGATCTGGAACAAGCGCCTCACCGTCTATCACGGCAATTACACGAAATACTTGAAGGAAAAAGACGAACGTCGCGAGCAGCTCAAGGCCGCATGGCGCAACCAGAAGGAGCGCATAGAGCATCTTGAGGCCTTCATCAATCGGTTCAGGGCCCAGGCCACCAAGGCCAAGCAGGTGCAATCGCGCATCAAGGAACTGGAAAAAATCGAGCGCATTGAGGTTCCCGAGGAAGAGCCGGTCATTCATTTCAAATTTCCCCAGCCGCCACCCTCGGGCCGCACGGTTGTAGCGGCAGAGAACTTGAGGAAGGACTACGGGATCAAGTGCGTATTCTCCGACGCGCGCTTCACCATCGAGCGCGGCGACCGCGTGGCGCTGGTCGGCGTGAACGGCGCGGGCAAATCGACTCTCATCAAAATGCTCATCGGCGACGAAGCGCCCAGCGCAGGCACGATAAAACTCGGCCATAATGTGGTCGCTGAGTACTTTGCGCAAGACCAGTACAAGGTGCTCGATCCTGAAGCGCGCATGCTCGACGACATCAGCCGCTCGGCGATGCGCATTCCTGAAACCGCGCTGCGCTCTCTGCTCGGCTGCTTTCTCTTTTCCGGCGACGACGTCTTCAAGCCGCTGGGCGTGCTCTCCGGCGGCGAGCGCAACCGTTACGCTCTGGCGCGCATTCTGGTCTCGCCCTCGAACTTCCTGCTGCTCGACGAGCCCACCAACCATCTCGACATGCGAGCCAAGGATGTGCTGCTCGAAGCCATCTCCGGCTATAGCGGCACCGTGGTCTTCGTCTCTCACGACCGCTATTTCATCGATCGCCTGGCCACGCGCGTGCTCGAAATTGAGAGCGGCGCCATCACCGCCTACGAAGGCAACTACGAAGACTATCTGCGCCGTAAAGAGGCGCTGGCCGCGCCGCCTCAACTGGAAAGTCATCCTGAGCGAGATCGCCACAGCGATCGAGTCGAAGGACCTGCATTGTCTCAGTCCATGAAACAGCCCGCGCCTGCGGGCACCACCCTCCTCATCGAAGGCGGATACGAGGAATCCAACGGGGCCGGAACCCCGCCTGCCGCACGTGCTCGTCGCCTCAATCCCATCAAGCAGAAGCAATTGATAGACCGCTGCGCCTTTCTCGAAGAAGAGATCCCGCGCATCGAAGCCTCTATCGCGGACACCGAAGAGCAACTCGGCGTTTACGTCTCCGCGGCCGAAACCCAGCGGCTGACCACGCTCGCCCAGGGACTCAGTGTCGAGCTCACCGCGCTCATCGCCGAGTGGGAAGAGCTGATGGGGCAACTCGAAGGGCCCGCTTAGAAGTTTGCAGCGGGGGATGCGATCCGCTCATGTCGAGATTGATAGGCACCGTCTATAATGCAGGCGAAGCGGGAACGACAATGGTGACCTAATGGACGATCTGTTGAAACTCGCCCTCCAATACTTACAGGTATTGACCTGGCCTCTCCTCATTGTGGGGCTTTTGGCAGTTTATCGGCCGCCGATCAAGCGCATTGTTGCGAGTCTTGCCTCGAAACTCGAGGCTGCTGATTCTCTGTCGATTGGGGCGTTCAAGCTTGAAGTTCAGCGTCGAGTGAGCGATTTGGGTAGTCCTGCATTGGCGCGGGAAATTGGTCAGCTTTCGTTTGATGCCGTCGAGGCCCTTATGCGAACCCCGCGAAGTGGCACAATGTCCCTGGTATTTGTGAACGACACTGGAGCACGACAAGATTTGCCGAATAGATACGGGATTCCTCTGCAACCAGAGCTCGACGGCCTTCTTGAATTGGAGAAGAAAAAACTCATCGCGTTTTCTGAGCCTTTGGATGGCTTTCTCAGTTTTTTGTCGTCCACAGGCGAGCGCCAGGAAAAGAATCCAGCGTCTGATGCGGACGACCGAACGTGGTACGCCTCGGATAGCGACGATCTGGAAAAAAGATGCCGCGCGATAAGCTATGGCCTAACCGAATCGGGTGTAAAGGCGGTTGACGCGATCTCGAAGGCAGTCGCGGCACAACTTGCAGACGCGGAAGCTTGAAAGTCGGATTCTCAGTTCCATTTGTAATTGAGATGGACAGGCGTAGACGTTCAACTGACTCAGGCATAATCAAAATAAGATGGCTCTTTTGTGGAATCCCGAGAGCTGGTCCCAGCGGCTGGCCGAACTGGAAGCGCAATCCGGCGACTTGAAAGAGGCGCCGCTGCGCCGCGATGTGCGCTCGCTGGGCACATTGCTGGGCGCGGTGCTGCGCGAGCAGGCCGGAGACGAGGCGTTCGCGCAAGTCGAGGCGCTGCGTCAGGGCACCATCCGCCGCCGTGACGCCGAGCAGCGCGGCCAATCCGAAGAGGCTGCGCGTCATGCCACCGCCGCGCTTGAACTGGTGCACGCGCTGCCCGTCGAGCGAGCCGTCTTGCTCACGCGGGCCTTTGCTTTCTATTTCGAGCTCATCAATCTGGCGGAAACAAATCATCGCAAGCGCCGCCGCATCGCCCTACGCCTGAGCGGGCAGGCCGGCCGCCAGCGCGGCTCGCTCGAAGGCACGTTCTGTGAGATGCGCCGCGTGGGCATCGCTGCGGAAGAGGCCCTGAACTGGCTGCGCCGCGTGCTTATCGTGCCGGTCTTCACGGCCCACCCTACTGAAGCCGCGCGCCGCACCGTCATGTTCAAACGCCGCCGCATCGGCGAGTTTCTTGAGGCGCTGGATCGCATTCCCCTCCCGGAGCAGGACATGGCGCGGCTCGAGGAGCTCGTGCTCGCCGAAATCACCGGCCTATGGCAGACCGACGAGGTGCGCTCGCGACGGCCCACTGTCTACGACGAAATCAAGATGGGCCTCGACTATTACGACGTCTCCATCTTCGAAACTTTGCCCGAGCTCTACCGCGAGATCTCCGCGGCGCTCCATGCGTCTTACGGTCTCGAAATCGAGCCGCTCGAGTTGCCGCTGGTGCTGCGCTTCGGCTCGTGGATCGGCGGCGACCGCGACGGCAATCCCTTCGTGACGCCCGACGTCACGCGCGCCGCGCTGCAACTTGCCCGCGGCCATCTGCTGCTCTACTACCAGCGCCAGCTCGACATGATCATCGACCTGCTCACCTCGAGCGCGCAGCAGCGGCCCGTGAGTGACGCACTGCTCGAACGCTTGAACGCCTATGTGGCTCAGGTGCACACGCCTGAAGCCCAGGTATTCGGATCGCAATACGAATT
>Ga0302274_10004384_pt1 | contig 12294 bp, 9 predicted proteins | sample III_Bog_N2_1_FD_198755 | JGI IMG/M metagenome (GOLD analysis project Ga0302274, IMG submission 198755) | Peat permafrost microbial communities from Stordalen Mire near Abisko, Sweden - III_Bog_N2_1 | ecosystem: Environmental > Terrestrial > Soil > Wetlands > Peat | place: Sweden: Abisko...
TTATATTCTCTGAGCAAAAAGCATCTCATTTTGAACAACCTCAGAAAATACTTAAGTTTGGAGTACCTAAAACTGAATTTGTAGAAGCAAATGATTGCTCTCCGATTTTTAGTTGAGCTGATTCGCCCAATGCGGCCCTATCAGACTGAAGCAGAGAAGAAATAGCTCTAATCATTTTTAATTGACAATCAAATATTCTATAAGATCATTCAGAGTAATGTTCATGAGCAGATTCTTTCCCGATCAGTCGATCTCCTCAGGTTTATGATCACAACCAACATTATTGGTTGGAACTAAATCGAGTACATATGGAACATTATCCCTCATAGCGATTTGAGAGGCCGGGCCACAATTGAAAAACTTTTAGGAGATATATCGAAAGATTTCAGTCTTTAATATACTTCCAGGCTAATTGACAAGCTGATAGTAGTCAAGTAAACTGAGATAACCATTGACAAGCTTAATTTACTGAGAACTTTGAAAGATAAGCCTTTGAAAATGGACTATAAGGTCAAAATTTTAAATTACTTGTGGGAATGCCTCACTATAAAATCAATCAATATCAAGCAAAGTATTGAATAATAAATTGAAAACGTTTTCAGAGGGTTCATATCCACAATCAAGTAGAGTTCACTGAAGCTTTAAGTTCTAAAGGCAATTCTGAGGAGACTCAAAGAAATTAATACAGTTCGCAATTAAATGCATCTTTTTAAAGAGTTTCTTCTCACTTATCCCTCCAAATTGTAAGACAATGCTATTGAAATATAGGGAGATCTGCCTCAAACCATTAGTTAGATCATCATTTACCTGAAGAAATAATGTATTTATGATTGCTTACTGAAACTGCTCAGTTTGGTCAAAATTAAATAAAAGATCGAAAGTATCCTCTAATTTACCATCTTCCTTTTTGACAAGGATAAAGACGATATCAGTTCAATTGTGAAATCGATTTATTAGCTGCTTGGACCATCAGATGAGTTTCTGTTGTGGGCAAAAAACCTCACATCAAGGGCAGTCAAATTCTTCATTTAGCTTTATGAAGATACCAGCAATATGCAAAAATTTGAGAAGATTTCCATCAATGGATTATAAGCCATTAAAACCATTCTTTTGGATATTAACATCTATGAAGGAAACATCAAAATTTTGAAAAAAAGGAAAGCTATTATGGTTGGGCCAGTTGGACCACCTATGAGCAATCTGGCCAATTCAGTTGGAACTTCCACTTCAGAATACCCTAATACTAGTTCAACTGAACAACCGGCTCAAAATCACACTTCTTAAAAAAAGATGGACAACAAGTAGAAAAATGATAAAGAAGAAGTGATAACCTTCGTCTATGTGCTCAAATCTCCTTTTGAATGTAAAGGTTTAGCCTTTTTGTTACAGCTTCTCCAGTATATAAAAAATAATCGAGTCTATGGCGACATCATAAAGCTTATTATCCAGTTCATCGTCAATTTAGATTAAAAAATTATTTAAAAAACACAAATTTTCAGAGAAGAGTTTTTAAGCAGAATCTTTAATGAAATGGCAGTCATTGCTAAAAATAATGAACTCAACGATGCCATTAAGCTGAAGCTTGAAATTTACGTTAATTTAATTGAAGAGCTCTTTTGTGAAACTGAAAAAGACGGGTTAGGTTCAATCCGACCTCACTTTTCCACGATTGATGGATAAATAGTCTGCTTAAAGATATAAAATTGCATTATTGGAAATGATATTAACAAGAAATAGCCTTACTCAATTGACGTCAATGAGAATATGACACTATGGGACCTAAAAATAATTCTTGCAAGCTTCTATCAATAATCTCCTCAAAATGTGGATATAGTTAAATATGTAAATCCATTATAAGATACTTTAAATAGCAAGTCAATGCAATAGCTGCATTTTTTTAATGAAGAGGCCGTTAAAATTCAAAAGAAATTGCCAAAAGATATTCCAAGGCACGATCTGCTGAGTGAAGACAACGAGAGATTGTCATAGAAATTCAATTAAATTGTGGAAAGATGGTTTAAAAAATATCAGAATTAGCAATCGTATCTCTCAATCACATAGTTGATGAAATTAGGCAGTGAGCAATGGAAAGGATCTATCTTCAAGGAGGAAAACAAACTATTGGAAATTATTAGCAAGTTTGATATATAAAAAAAAGGAGGTTTGTATTTAGATTAATTTAAGGCCTTTTTCATCAAAAAATCAATCTAAAATAATGCTGCTTTATGGAGAATGATTAATTTGTCAGGCTATCGCAACAACTTAAAACACAAGGATGATCTCGAAGTTTAATTTGACGAAAGCGTCTTTCCCAGAAGAATACTTTCCAATAAAGTGGTGTATGACACCATCTTTACCATACTCTCCAGTGAAATATTCCAATCCATACACCTCAACTTTTATAAACTTCTCACTATGCTTTAAACAGATCACAATCTTTCAAATGTTGTTAAGTCAAACATTAGATAATTCCTATAAAATGAAAAATGTATTTATCGCCTATCATATGGGCTTGAATCATTAATCAATGAACTTAAAAATAACTTAGACCTTTATGGATAATTCTATGAACATAATGGGCATGTCTAAATAGCAAGTAAGTTGCAAAACTATTTCAAAGATGAAACAATTTCAATTTACGCACTTGATGCTCTTTCAAAGACAGTAGTGATTCCAAATTTACTTAAAATACTAAATTTCTACGTGTATCCACTGGTGTCTGATCACAGATTTGTTCGCTTTATTAAGAAAACAAAAATAAATCACTTTGATCTCTAAGAACTTTGCAAAAAAGTCTAAAAATAATAAAATTATGCTCCTGAGCAATTAGAAAAGAGATAGGTTCTTCTCAGTAAAAATAAGCCAATGAACCTTTTCGAAATTTTCACTTTAGTTCAAAAGATATTACAGAATTAGATTGTTAATTTCAAATCTGATTACTTAATTAAGGCTACTTTCTAAGTTTCAGCATTATTTGGAAGTCTCGCCCTTGTCGAACCTAGTTTTCTTCCAGAATCTATATTAAATGGTGTTAAATGCTAGTCAATGAATCTTCGCAGGATTTGTCAAAGCACAATCTTCCTTTATTTGCTTGGAAATAAGGCTCCTTAATTTGCACTGTTGGATAAAATGATTGAAGACATGCCCAAATAGATTAAATTTTCTTCTTCCAATCACTACTTCACTTTAGTTGCGATGGTCCTTTAAAAATCCATTTAAGTCACCAAAGATAATCCTTAATGCGATTGTTATTATAAAAACTTAGCTTTGAGGGTGATCTAAATAATTTGGAAAACTCCAAACTAAATAAGAGGGCAAAACACTGTGAATAGAGTCCTCTTTGGACTATTTACTATCTTCCTTCTAATAATAGTCAGAAAGCCAAACATCTGCAGATAATTGCAATATCTAAAATAGTAATTAATTAGAAAATGCTTGTTTTTCTATAATTCTCAATAAAAAGTAAAATAGATTCATATCAACCCTGAATTGCTGTTATTGCCTACACAGCCTGAACTGTTTAACGATTATGTTAAATGCAAAGCTGATTAAACTCGCAAAATTGTTATGGAAATAGTATATCAACTATACAAAGAAAGCAAGGAAGATCATTCCAATTTCTTTGAGATTTTCATACTGCCTGTTTTAAGGTAATTGCCTGAAAATACAAAAAAGACCAGCTCCAAATACCTCAGTGTGGGTTTAAACAACTTAGGCAGTACTTGCTATATGAACTCAATGCTTCAAGTTTTGAATTCAATTGATCCTTTAAGAAACGCCATTATGATGGCAAATGTAGAGGCTCCTGTTATTCGTGAGCTTAAATCCTTATTTTCCTATCTGTTTTTCTCTGAAAGATTGGACTATATTCCCAAAGAACTCTTAGCATCCTTTGTTCCACCAATTAACCCTGGCATACAGCAAGATACTACTTAATTTTTGAACTTTTTGTTTGATCAGATTGAAGAGTCTCTAAAAAATTCTCCTTATAAAACTCTGCTGTAGTAAATTTTCAAGGGCAATCAGGTTGCACAGATGATATGCCATACATGCGGAGCAAAGAGATAGAGAGAATAGCAATTCTTTACTTACAGCGTATAGATTGAAGGAAAATATGATTTGCACTCTGCTCTAGAAGGAATGCACGCAGGAGAACTTATATCAGATTGTCTCTGTGAATCCTGTGGTAATCGTTCTGATACAACTAAAAGAAATGTGTTAAACGAAGTTCCAAATATATTCTTTGTGCATCTCAAAAGAATTGTCTTCAATTATGATGTGTTCGTCAACACCAAAATTCATACTCGTTTATATTTTCCTGATTAACTGAACTTCTAACCTTATACAAAAGAAGGAGTTGAACTACGTTAATCTCTAGGAGTTTAATACATGAAATTGTTAAAGGAAAATGAAGAAGAGATGAAAAAATTCGAGGTTCTAGCCTTGCATGGAAAATAAAAGAAATACTATCAGTTGAAGCTTAAAGGCATAATTATTCATTCAGGAACCCCAGATGTTGGCCATTACTATACAATTATTAAGAAAGATAGTAATTGGATCAAGTATGATGATTCAAGAGCCAGCCTATTTTCATCTATGTCCTTTGATGAGGAGTGTTATGGTGGATCATGGGTGGCTGATTAGTGGGGAGGCTTTGGATCGAGTAAGAATGCTTATGTTTTGGTCTATGAAAAAGAGCATAAAAAAGATATTGTCGTCGAATGCACTTTAGATAATCAAACTGTGGTTCAAAAACCTATCCCTTATTAGGAATTCAAAACTTTCAATACTTAAGAATGGTACAAACAAGTTTGGCTTGATAATCACAGCCTGATGATTGAGCAACACCTAACTTCCGAAAACTTCACCAAAGATTTTTTAAGTTTTGTGGATAAAATGCTTTAGCTGACCCCATCAAATTCAACAATCGAAATAATTTCATAGATATTCTTTAAAATTTCAGCTCTCTCCGGGTAGGTCGGCAATCTCTTATAGATCTTCAATAAAAACGCATTTTTGATTGATAAAGATATCTTGTATAAGTACGTCCTAGCCGATGGCAAAAAAACATTCAATCTTTTGTTTCACCATCAGCAGAAGGTGCGCTAATTTGCCAGCGAGTACATTCATCAAGTGCTGATTGCTTGCTATATAGATGGAGATATGTAGATAAAGCAAGAAATATTTAAGTTTATTCAGGAGTATTTGCATATGTTAAATGGAGAAGTTGCTAAAAATTGGATGCGCATTGATGGCTATTTCAGACTATTCGAAAGATTAGTAGAATCATCAGTCAATTACCCATAGCTTTACCAATATTTTATAGGCACTGATCTGATTGCTTACTTTATCGATTTCATCCTTTAGAAATCGTCTCCTCTGAATGTGATCCCTAAAAAGTATTCTCTGGGAACAAAGTCAAATCCTTTAAATTTTAGTTCAGGTTTAAACATTATATTCTTCCTGTTCAAGAAGGTATTGATTGATATATTTAGACGTGTGGCATTAATGGAAGAAACTATGAAATTCCTGAAGTTCCCCAAGATCTTCTGTTCCATCTGACAGACAATGCCATTGCCTGCCTTACTTCGATGTTCTTCTACTAAAAAATGATTAAATAAAATCAGAATAAATAAGTTATTTCTCAACTCATTCAAAGGATGTGCATCATGAATCCTTAATTTTCACTTTCAGTCTCAAGAACCTTACTGAAATGCTTCAATTAAAATACAGAACTCATGGATGAACTCGATACCATCATGCTTTCCATAACAAGAGTACTCACCATCAAGGACTCCTTTTGGCAACTCAGAGCAGAGGCTATTTTAGGTACTTCAATGCCTTTCATTTATCAAACCAATTTGATGAGTTCAATCGAAGAATAAAAATACATTTATCCTTCCACCTTAGAAAATGTATTCCCTCTTTAAAGTTTGCTCTCATATGCTCATATTAATCGCATTCGGATTCCCCTGACAGTTCTAAACATGGTCAAGACAATCCTTTAATCATGCTCTATCTCATAACAGGCTATGCAATATCTCCTCAAACAGCCCTCTCCCTCCTATATTCATTTGCGATACGTTGATTGGCTTCGTCCCTATGTTAATGAAGTGATCAATCTTCTAAATTTGAAATAGAAGAAATTGGAGTAAACTTTAAACAAAATATCTCTTTGTAATTTATATCTAGATGACCTTGATAAAGTCAAAAAATAGATGTGTGCAATAGTTGCTGGACAGATTTGCGAAAAGACACTTGTAAAAACTTTAACAGATTAGCTTAACAGAGTCGAGGTGAATGTGTATAACGTGCCAGTGCATGGAATTTTGTCACTTCCAAACGGTAACAGCAATGCCTCTTTTGAGAAATATCTAACAAATGGCAGGTTAGAGACTCAAGTCACAGCCGATTCAAACATATTGAGATATTTTAAGCAAAACAATAAGCCTTTGGCTATCAAGCCCAAAAACGCAGAGGAAGATTAAGACAAATAACTTGTGAGTTTGTTTGATTAAAGTCCCTATCCATCCATCCCTGTGGCAGCGAACAAAATGGACATTTAAAGCACTTAAAAGCCAAAGCCATAAGCACATCCTTAGCCAAACGGAAATAAATAACTAAAATAATAGCCAATAGTGAATAAAATCCCGTAATAACCAGTAGAGTTAAAGGAGATACAATTATAAGCTGCTCAAATTTACCCCGACTATCTCCGTTGCTTATAAATCGTCAATAAATTTTAAACCAATCAGTTAGTTGTCATCTCACTTGATTAGTCCAAATCTATCAACGAAAGCAATTCAACTCTTCCTCAAAATTTACGAGTGTTTGCCAGCAAAAATAAGGAGTAGTTCTGGTACACTAAAACCAATCCATTCTTAGACTGGAACTAACTAGACAGCTTAGCCATTAAAGCCTCGGATTATATAGACCCTCAGAAACGCATTTTAACCAGAATGTACATGAATCCTTTTGCGCAACAACACTTCGAGAGATACAATAATAGCAACATGGAATCTGAAAAATACAACTAACCAGCAAAGGAAGCAAATCCAGCTCCCAACGCAGAAGCAGCTCAAGATTTCCAGGAAGATTTCAACGAAGCCGAAATAAATTGTCCCTAGTGCACATTACTCAACCCCATCTCAAACTCCAATTGCGAAGTGTGCGGTGCGTCTCTCCATTAAAACTGAACTGATCTTGGTGCAAATATATATAATTATTAAATTATTTAAGATCAATCAGAGAGAAGAAAATTTTTATATCGGAAATTGAAGCATTTCAACTTGATTGATAACGATCTGTGATTCTAATGACTTCGGTTCAATCTGGTTCTATGCGATCGGAGTCCAGTTGAACAATCCTTTGGTTGTAATGAAGTTGTACTTTCCGTTGTGAGAGAAAGCGTGGCAGAAAGGCTGAATTTTAATGTTTAATTATTTCTCCTAGATATTCTTTACTTAGGCGAAATCTTATTCAATTTTTTATTCGGCAACGATTTCTTCATTTTTGTCGGGAATGCTCAACGGGAGATAATGACAAAAGTTTTTACTTAAAACCTCATTATGGCTAAAAATATATGCTGCAGGAGGAGTTCCCTATTTCGGATCAAGGAAAACTGCTTTAATTTCTGATGAGATCGATAGGGAAATTGAAGAATTCCAAAAAGTATCAGTCTCTGTATCGAATCTTAATATACTGTGAAATACATGTCAATATTGCTCAGACTTTGAAGAGTATCGTTGCCTCCGAAGAGAAGAACTTTTGAACCCACCAGTAATGCCTTTGCTCCTGCCCTCTCCGTTGGTAGATTAGGAAGTGCCACCCATTTTTGTTATTCGAGTGAGTATTTTTAACACTAATTAAAAATTTACCCCGCCTCGTTTTTACCTCCGAAAATATAGACAAATTTTAGGCTAGAACAAATTGCAAAGTTGATTTTTTTGTTTTTCATTTTAGCAACTTCGATTGCTTTGTTAGTTCCGGCATAATAGATGTAGCTGGCTTTGGACGCCTTCTATCCCATAGAATCTATTCCTCCACATATAAAATATTTTCCCTCCATTATCTTGGCCACTCCCATATTCGAACGCAGCCGGAGAGTCATCGGCACTGTTTTTTTCTTTAGAACCCATTTGCTCAAATTGAGTTCCAGAATACAGGGAAAGTTATCGTTACCAAATATATGGTATCTCTCAAAATCATTGATGATATTTTAGCTTTTGGCCATCAGAGACTAATCAAGGTTAACTTCTAGGGTTTAGGTCGCCATCTGATAGCTGTTAATGTCATCCATTGAGACGTATTAGTTGTAACTAAACATGTGATCTCTCCATTTATGATCTTTGATTCCATATCTCTAAAAATTATCTTGAAAATCACCACCGAATATATAGATAACTTCGTTAAACTTAACCCCCTTCTGGAGAAGACGATCATTCTTGGTATTTGAATCCCAAATGTAAGTTTGATCAGCTAAATTTATTCTTATAACTGATTTTAAAGGCCCGAGCTCAGTGTTGCCTCCCATCAAAAGAATTTAGTTAGATTTAAGAGAAAAGATGAGCCCCGCTTCAATTCCTCGATGAACTTTGACCTAAATAAGTAAGAGTAAACATTTAGTTTTTCCCAGTAATTTTTAAAGGGGTCATATATTTCGATACTCTTTGATCTCTTTTTATTGCCAGTATAGCCTCCGAAGACATATATTTTACTCTTAAAGATGAGGGAAAATCCAGTGGATCGTGGTGATTGCATGGGCGTAATTGGCCTCCATTTTTCTAAACTAGCTAACCATCAAATTACTTTATTCAATACTATATTGTTAGCAAGTGTTTAGCAACTGATCGTCCTAATTTCTGCCTCCGAAGATAAAAATATATCCCAACTTTCCTATTTTAAAATGAGCGCCCATATGAGAGTATCTTTTTTCACGCATACAACTTAACTTCTAGAACTTGTTGCCAACTAGGTTGTTTTCTCTTTTCTTGTTTCTTGTCAAAGACTCTTCAGTCATCATTGATGCGACTCTAAACAAGAAAGCCTACTATGAGAAGTAATCAAATTTATAGTTAACCCCTCCACATAAGAAGATGGTTTAATCATTGAGGAAAGTAACGAACATAAAGTTGTAAGGGGGGTGGGAATTGGTATTGAAAAGATTAGAGGCTAGCAGCTCCTGAGATTACTCAAAGATAACATCTTTTGGTGTGTACTTATGGGAGGGAGCTTGCATCTTTGAGGAAATAATAGAAAACTGCATCTTTTAGCAATCTAGAAGCAGTATTTTTCTTTAATTCTACGATTGCCCAAAGATAAAGGCCTTTCCCTATGGGACGTGCTTCATTGCCTCATGTTTTAAATCTTACGTTGCTGCTGTCATAACCCTCTCTTCTTACTTTTTGATCTCTGCAGGTTCAGGTTCAGGTCCAAGTTCGATATTCTTATTATCCAATACTTCAGCAGACTTGACAGAGGGAAGTTCGTTGGGAGAAACTGGTTATATTGGCGTATTTATTATTTTAGGAGGAGCGACATCTTCGCACTGATTGGCAGAAGTTCCGCAGCCCATATGTTTAAATGTTACAATTATAATTGATAAGAGATCATTCAATCACACTTAAGCACTAATTAAATCAAATTTGAAATATTGTTTTTCTGAACTATAGCTCTGCACTTGTAAAGCTCAAATTACTCTTTGTTTGGATCTCAGGCACCCAGCTTCCTTTCTTTGTTGGACTGTTGTTGAGTAAATAAGGAACTAAAGATAGATTCTTGTTAATTTTTAATATGCCTGCCTTGCCAGTGCAATTAGCATAGTTACTCACTGAAAATACACTGAGAGTATTCTTTTCTTCATCAACTCCTTGAGGAAGTCCATCTTTGGTGTTGATAAGCATTTAGAGGCAGTTCGATTCTAAAAAAGTATCAATTTATTCTTAAGAACAATTTTTAGATTCATAATTTAGCATTTTTTAATCTTTTGTTCCCGACCAAAGCAAATCCATGACTATTGGATTGTTTCTGACTTTAACAGGCCTAACCACATTATTAATATCAACCAAATTATCTATTGAGCCCACTCCACTGTGGACGCATAAAAATTTATCTTAAATAGCAGCAGCTAATGGTAGACAGTCAAAAAAGTGATTAATGGTGTTAAAGACACTATTCAGCTCATGAATATTTTCTCCCAGTCGAATGCAGCACTCCTCTCCAAGTCCACAGATGCGATTTATTGCTAAATCTTAGTGTTTTCCTCTGAGCAGGGTAATATGCTAAGGATATTTTATTTTTAGGGACATTAGCAAGCATACAACTTCAAGGGAATTGAAACCTTTATCCACGTAGTTGCCTAGGAAAACATATTCATTGCTTTACATCTCGTGCTCATCAGGGAAACCAAAATTTTAGAAGAGACGCATTAAATCAAAGTATCTTCCATAAATGCTGCCAAATATTTTAACAGGGGGCCTCACGCCAACCAGACTTGATTATTTTATTACTAATTTAGTGGTCTCTTGGCAAAGCCTTATTATTTTTTATTTTTTGAAGGGGAAGAGTGAGCTGGTGAGCCCTTTTTGCTGAGGAACCATTAAGACTTGTAAGATACTATCAGCAAGTTCAATTGAATTAACATCCATGAATTGCATGTCTTATTGTGCCATTGTCAACTTTTTGCTTTCCTAGAGAAGACTATTTACTGGCACTCTTTGAATTTGCATCGTGTTTGAAGTGTCACCCATAGCTACAACCACTTGATTGCTCAGCCGAATATTTTTAATGTTATTGATAATGCGGCTTGGAGTTAGATCTCTTTCTTTAGCTGTTTTATTGATGGCAGAGGTTCCTGATCGAATGCGAGAGTTTCTTGACATATTCTTATCGTTTTCATTGTCTGTTCGTAAGTCCCTTCGAGGCTGAATTTTAGTGTTATTATTGACTGCTTTATTCACATTGGTCATATTCATGTTCATGATGTTATCATTTTGAGATAAAATATTTTTATCCTGCACTTACTTTGATTGCAGCCCTCCCCCATTTTATATCCATCCGTTCGTATTTCCTTTACTCATGACTGTAAGAGGCGACAAATCTATAGAAATCATTGTTTAAAGAGGCTGTGAAGCAAGTTAAGGCTAAAATCCTCCGTGAACAAATAATTTGTTTTTATTATAAAGCGCAATAGCATGTCTGTATCTACTTATGGAAGGAGTTTTAATCCACTCAGATTTTTCAGTATCGTAAATTTACATAAGAGACACTGCTTCGTCAGGATTGTTTGATCTTCCTCCGATAATCAGCAGCATGCTGCCCATAAAGCATACTAAATGCTGATACCTACACAAGGGAGTATAAGTTTATGATTTTGGAGGAGTCACCCAATCCCAACTGCCATCTCTGTGCTTCCTTAAGCCCCATATATCATTCAATGCTGCTATTGTGAGCTACCGTTGAGATCCATTGTGGTCTTTTTGATCTTTTTTAGTTTATTTGCGGCCACCAAAGACTACCATCATTCCAAAAGCTGACCCTTATTCACAAATAGCCGCAGAATGATAAACTCTCGGAGATGGCATGATTTTGTTTTGAAACTCATACTTCGACCAAGTAAAGGGGCCTTTTATAATGTTTAGTAGCCACACATCATTCTCCGCTTTATTTCCCGAATTTCCTCCAAAAACTACGAGAAAGGGTTTGTTAAATAGCATAGTATGGCCATATCTCTGTCCTGGAGTAACATTTTTGTTAGAAACTTCAATAATTTTCCATATTGGTCTATTTTAAGGCAATGCTTACTCTTTTCTTAAATCCAAAATATAGAGCTAATCTTTGAGTAAGCCTTGATTACCTGAAGCAGCTCCTCCATATATAATCATTTGCATGTCCGATACTGCGACTGCTGAATGTGCTGCTCTCTATGATGGAACAAAATCATGCTAAAAGTTTAGTTTGGTCCATTTTGAAGTCCCAAAATCAAAGACAAAAGTTTCATTCGTAATGACAAATTTCCCTGCATGAATCGATAAGTACCTGAAATTGATACTGCTCCACCGAAGAGCACTGCTTTTTTGTTGGAGACCATAGTAAACGTATGCCCAAATCGAGGACTGGGAATATCTCCGGTGACTTTAATTTTTTAACTGCTGAGCTTTTTCATTTAAAAATTAACGTTCAATTAATTTTAGATCCAATAAGAATTGAATGGATACTCCAGTAAAATATAAATTTGTTGTGATCTATTGCTAATTGATATTAATAAAGCACAAATTAAAATGTAAAATGCTGCAT
>Ga0302274_10004388_pt1 | contig 12287 bp, 10 predicted proteins | sample III_Bog_N2_1_FD_198755 | JGI IMG/M metagenome (GOLD analysis project Ga0302274, IMG submission 198755) | Peat permafrost microbial communities from Stordalen Mire near Abisko, Sweden - III_Bog_N2_1 | ecosystem: Environmental > Terrestrial > Soil > Wetlands > Peat | place: Sweden: Abisko...
CTGTATCGCGTCGAGGTGCGTCTGTTGCGCGGCTCGGAGAGGCTCGATCACGACTCGCGCCGCATCGGGTTCCGCGAGGCGCGCTTCACCCCGCAGGGCTTCTCGCTCAATGGCACCGTCATCAAACTGCGCGGACTCGACCGGCATCAGACGTTCCCCTGGGTCGGACAGGCCATGCCCGGACGCGTGCAGCGCCGCGACGCTGTCATCCTGCGTAGGAACCTCCACTGCAACATCGTGCGCACCTCCCATTACCCCCAATCGCGCCACTTTCTCGACGCCTGTGACGAGATCGGTCTCCTGGTCCTCGAGGAGATTCCCGGTTGGCAGCACATCGGCGATCTGGCCTGGCAGGACATCTCCGTGGACAACGTTCGCCGCATGATCGGCCGCGATTGGAACCACCCCTCCATCATCCTATGGGGCGTGCGCATCAACGAGTCGCGCGACAATCACGACTTCTACACCCGCACCAACGCCACGGCTCACCAACTGGATTCCACACGGCAGACTGGCGGCATCCGCTACTTCCAGGAGTCGGAGTTCCTGGAGGACGTGTTCACGATGAACGATTTTGGCTGGCCGCTCAAACAGCCTAATCATCCCCTCTATCTCAATACCGAGTTTGTGGGCCACACCTACCCCACCAAGACCATCGACAACATCGAGCGGTTACGCGAACACACCGTGCGCCATGCGCGCGTGCACGACCAGTTGGCATCGAATCCGCAATATGCGGGCGGCATCGGCTGGTGCGCTTTCGACTACAACACTCACGCCAACTTCGGCTCCGGCGACCGCATCTGCTACCACGGCGTCACCGACATCTTCCGCGAGCCCAAGCCGGCCGCTGGATTCTACCGATCCCAGTGCGATCCCGATGAGGAGATCGTCCTGGTGCCCGCCTTCCACTGGGCACGCGGCGATGAAAATATCGGGTTCACCCATGCCCTGGTCTCCTCGAACTGCGATCACCTCAAGTTCTACGTCAACAGCGAACTGATCGCAGAGGCCGACCCCGACCGCGCCCAATTCCCACATCTCAAATACCCCCTGTTCACCGCTGTGCCCGGCAAGACGCGGGATATCGGCTGGGGCGATTTGCGCATCGACGGCTACATCCAGGGCAAGCAGGTCATCTCCCGCACCCTCTCCGGCAAAGGCATCGACCAGAAATTCACCCTTTTGCCCGATGACACCACGCTTCTCGCCGACGGCGCCGATACCACCCGCGTCGTCCTCCGCGTCACCGACGAATTCGACGCTATCCGCCCCTTCGCCAACGACGCCATTCGCTTCGAACTCTCCGGCCCGGCCACACTCATCGGCGACAACCCGTTTTCGTTGATCGGCGGCACCGGCGCTATCTGGATTCGCTCTACGGAACAACCCGGCAGGGTGCGCCTCACCGCTCACCATCCCAATCTTGGAACACAACAAGTCGAACTGGAGATAACCCCAGCCCCACCCGAAATCGCCTGACGCCAAAATCTCGCTCTATTTCCCCAGAGGTCACGAATGCCCGACGAAATCCATCTGACGTCTCGGCAGTTGCACCGCATTCTCGTCCCCGGCCTCGCGCTCCTGGTGGCTCTTGTAGGCTCCGTCTGGCTTTTCCCCAACAGCAGCGCGCCCGCTCGTGCTGCCCGCCACGATGTCCTCCAACCTCAGAGTTCAGAACCCGCAACCGCGCGCATTTCCATCGACTATCCAGAGGACGGCTCCATCTTTCCTCCCGGCATCACGCCACCCACATTCATTTGGAGGGATGCCGCGGCAACCTCCTGGCGCATCACCGTCTCCTTCGCCGACAAGGGGCCGGCTCTCCACGCCCAATCCAATGGCGTGCGCATGCATGTGGGCCCCATCGACCCGAAGTGTATCGCCGACACCAACGAGCTGCCCCAACTCACTCCGCAGCAAGCAGCTTCCTGGATCTGGACTCCCGATGGAGCCACCTGGTCGGCCATGCAGCTCCATTCCATTGCGAAGCCTGCCACCGTCACGATTACCGGCTATCGCGATGGCCGCATTGCATCCCCTCCTGCGCACATCGCGTTCACTACTTCGCCGGATCCGGTGGGAGCGCCCATCTTCTATCGCGATGTGCCCTTGATGCCCAGCGAAGGCAAAGACGGATTCGTGCAGCCGCTTGCCCCCTCCGCCATCCATCTAATCAAATGGCGCCTTCGCGATATTCGCCAGGCAGAAAGCCATACCGTTCTCCACGACATGCCCACCTGCGCCAATTGCCATTCCTTCGCCATGGACGGCAATACCATGGGCATCGACATAGACGGTCCCGCCAACGACAAGGGCCTCTATGCCATTGCTCCCGTCCAACGCCACATTTCGATTCAGAACAACGACATGGTGAAGTGGAACGCCGACGGACAGGTCGGCACGACGCGTGTAGGCTTCATGTCCCAGGTGTCGCCGGACGGCCGCTTTGTCGTCAGCACCTTTGCCGGCCCATCCCTCGACGTACCCAAATCGTATTACGTGACCAATTTCAAGGACTACCGCTTTTTGCAGGTCTTTTATCCAACCCGCGGCATCCTGGAGTGGTACAGCCGAACCACGGGACTGCGCCAGCCTTTGCCCGGCGCCGACGACCCTCATTTTGTGCAGACAGACGGCGTTTGGAGCCCCGACGGCAAGTCCATCGTGTTCGCGCGTGCGGTGGCGCGCAACCCGCGCGAGGATGGCCAGAAACCCGCCCTCTACGCCAACGATCCCAACGAGACTCAGATTCAGTACGATCTTTACCGCGTCCCCTTCAACAACGGTCAGGGAGGCACTCCCGAGCCCATTGCCGGCGCCTCGCAGAACGGTATGAGCAACAACTTTCCCAAGGTGTCGCCCGACGGCAAATGGATCGTCTTCGTCCAATGCCATAACGGGCAGCTCATGCGCCCCGACAGTCAGCTTTACATCGTCCCCTTCGGCGGAGGCGAAGCCCGCCGTTTGCGCGCCAATACGCCCATCATGAATTCCTGGCACAGCTTCTCGCCTAATGGCCGCTGGCTTGTCTTCTCCTCCAAGGCGCGCTCGCCCTATACCCAGATGTACCTTACCCACATCGATGCCGGCGGAAACTCCAGCCCCGCCATCCTCATCGACAATGCCACCGCCGCCAACCGCGCCGTCAACATTCCTGAGTTTGTAAACATCCCCGGTGATGGCATCGAGGACATTCAGGTTCCCGCCGTGGATGTGTACAAGCTGATCGACCAGGCCGTGCTACTGGAAAACAAAAAGGAATACCAGCAGGCCCAGGCAATCTGGAAAAAGGTCTTGGCTCTGGATCCCGACGACGCAAAAAGTCACAACGATCTGGCCATGAACCTCTTTCTTCTTGGCGACACCGAGCAGGCCTACGAGCAGCTCCGCCAGGCCATCCGCATCAATCCTCTGCTGGTGGAAGCACACTACAATCTGGGCCGATTCCTGTTGCAGGAAGGCCATCCCAATGAGGCTCTCCCCGAGCTGGAAACCACCGTCAAACTGACTCCCCGATTCCATCCGGGCCAGCAGGCTCTATCCACTGCATGCGTGGCGCTGGGCAAGGAAAACGAGGCACTCGGCATGTGGCACGCCGCGCTCACCGAGGAGCCCAATAACGTTACCGCGCTGGTCGGCGCCGCTCGCATCCTGGCCACCCCATCCAACGATGCGCTTCGCAACGGCCATGAAGCCGTAGCTCTTGCCGCCAGGGCCAACGATCTCACCTCCGGAGGCGATCCCAACGTGCTTGATACTCTCGCAGAAGCCTACGCGGCGGCCGGGCAATTCTCCCAGGCGCTCACTTTCGCAAATCGCGCTCTCGACCAAGCCTCTTCTAAGGGAGATCAAGCGATGGTGGCGGCCATCCGTTCGCGGATAAGTCTCTACGCCGCCCATCGCGCGCAATGAGGAATTCGGAGGGCCTGCATTGGAATATTTTCAATGCAGCTGAATGCCTTGATCGGAATTCGGTCCTTAACTTTGTCGCCGACACGCAGTGTCCAAAATGAAGAGTGCGACTTCTTCGGCCGATCGACTGCTAACGTCCACAGCAAACGAGGCGTGGTCCTGGTAAAGCAACCGTCGAATCAGAAATCGTTCATGGGCCTTCTCTGTCTTGTGTAGGAGTGGGCGATAGGGCGCTTCGCCGCCACGTTCCTGAACTAAACATCGGTCGATTAGCGTAGCAAAAGGCGCATCCAGGAACACGATTAGGGCGTCGGGATTGTTTGATAGAAGAAGCTGATTTTCAGTGGCATCGATCGCCGCTCCGCCCAGAGCAATGACTGTATCCGCCCCCTCCAGGGCAAGAGCCAGGGCATCAGACTCGAGTTTGCGGAACGCGGATTCACCTTGGCTGGCGAAAATCCTTCTCGCTGTTGCCCCCGCAAAAGTCTCGACGTACCGATCGAGGTCCAGGAAGGCCCAGCACAATTTTTGAGAAAGAAGCCCACCAACAGTTGATTTCCCCGCGCCCATGAACCCCGTCAATACAATCCGAGAAAACGGAACGACCCGGCCATGAGATGTTTCCACCTCTCCCGAGAATCGCCGATCATCGTCCCCATTCCGCATAGAACAAAGATAAAGGACTAAGAAACGAAGACTTTCAGAGACGCTGTCGTGTCGTCTCTCGCAAATCGCCTTCCAATCAACTCGAAATAACGCAAGCCCATCTCAAATGACGGCACAAGCCCCCCTTTGTCGATGACCGCACGGAAGTCCTCGCTGGCGTACTGGCTGCCGCGATCCGAGTGCAAGATCAAACCTCCCGGTTGTGGACGGCGCTGATAAACTCCCATCTCCAGCGCGTCGATCACCAGGCTGCGGTGCATGTCCGGACGCATCGACCAGCCCACCATGTTGCGGCTGAACAGATCGATAAATAATTTATGTTTAAACGCAGGGAGACGGTAAAAATGATGGCGGAGAGCGAGGGATTTTAACCCTTCCTCTTCCTATGCCCCTGACTATACAGCGGATATTGCCCTAACACCCTCATTCCCCGGCGGTTCGCCGCTTGGCTCTTTAAGCTGCTCTAAGCCAGCGACCGCCTTCGTTATACCCGTTCTAGGTCAAGAAGTATAGCCGGGTATAAGCGGAGCAGGGAAGCCGTGGCTCCGCCCACAGGACTTGGACTATTTAATCCGGACTGCTTTGGTCACCAGCGTGAGCTGATCACGATTGACCATGCGCCAAGTGCTGGCATCCTTGTTCTTAATGACACGTACCATGGGGGAGCTGTTGCCAGACATTTCAACTTCCCAAAGGCCCTCTTCTCCATTAATGGTTATTCTGTGTGCGTCTGTCTGCGCTCAGACTGTGTCACCTGAGCGCCAAGCGTATCTAAATGCACTGAACCAGTACAACGCTTACGTGACTCACCACGTCACTATCAAACAAATGAAGGGCAAGTACGGGTTGGATTTATCAGCTGGCAATCCACGAACAACAGTGGCTTGCCATCTGTCTGCACAGGTCGTCGTTGGATTGATATCAGGCAGTATGCTCTGAAATGCCAGGATGTCAATTAGGGAATTTCGCCACGCAGTCGATTCTGGACCTCCGGCCTTAGGAGCTAGCGCCCAAAAGGCTTAGGGGTTCAAGTCCCCTCTTCCGCACCAATAACAAAATAATGGATTTAGATGAGGTCAATCATATCAACGGGTGGCCCTTACTTTTTAAAACGTAGTGGTTGCGAGCCTCAGACGCGAAAACGCGCCACACGCTCTACAGTTTTGTGCCCCGCAACTCGACCCATGGCCTTGGTGAGCTCCGCTTTCCACGCGGCAATCGCTCTTAGGTTGATGGCCTCTAGGCGTAATGGCCTCTAGCTCGCCGAGCGGATTCCTGTCGACGTCAACTACAGCGGCCTGGATGTGAGGCTGACTTGGGGCCCACGGGTATTGATCAACCAGTAAATGACGAAGCCCGTCAATCGCTCTCAACGAACCTTACTGACGTAATTCGACTTCGCGAAGGCTATTGCGCGTCGCGCCCATTGCAGTCAGCAACTCCGGATCTCCTAAGCTTTTCTTAGCCTGCCCCGGATATAGGCAAGATGCAACATAAGTAGGCCAAGGAAGATGAACGGAACGTAGAGGAGTGACACCTGGCCTGGCTGCTGTCGAAACGGGATGGCGCGAATGAGTTCCGTTATGCCCAGCAAAACTAAGACTGTACACGCGCCAACCCCGAACATCGAGAGAACACTCCCAAGCTTTAGAGCGGACGAGCTGAGCAAAGTTCCGATGATTAGCAAAATCACGGAACAAGCTCCGAGCAGGTCAAGGACAGCTCCCTCGCCGGCGGCTACGCAGAAAAAAGTAGAGCTGATTGACACCAACAGGGCAAAAATGAAGCTGAGGTAGAACACAATCGTTCCTCCTGACCTTCGCGATACCAGTTTATGTCTTCTGCAACGTCGAGCCGTTCAAGTCCTAATAAATGGCGCTTCCGACCAAGTTGAATTTACACGGTGAGGTGCATCGCTGCGTATGCTCGCCAGGGGCGCCATTGTTCAGCGGTTTGCAGAGCCAGCTTTGCCGTAATAAGTGTTCCCGTCCCGAGCACACGCCGCAATCCCCTATCTCCGGCGGGAAATGCATCCGGCTCACCATAAGAGCGCATCGCTATCCATTGGGCCACACTTTCCTCAACCCCGCATATCGTGCGCAGCAGTTCGATCGTTTCGCCCAGGGGGCGCGAACTATCGAAGGTGAGTTTCTTGTGAGCTACGGCGATGGCGAGGTTTCTGAGGGTAGCGGCACGATCAGGGCTGATTCCGGCTCTTGAAAGATCTGCTTCGGCAAGATCCTCGGAGCGAGGAAAAAGATATGCGAGTCCGCGTACAGAGGACTCGAAGCGGATTCCGAATTGTTTGATGAGTCTGTCGATATCTCCAACTCTCCCTCTACTAGTCAACTTCTGGCCCAGGAGAGCAAGAACAGCGCCTTCAAAACCGTCCCAAACCCCGGGAGCCCTAAGTCCCGGATGGTGCTCTGATATTGCCTTCAATCGCGGGTCGCGAGACAAGTGACTTGCTATCTGGATTGGGTCTGCGCTCAGGTCAAAGATACGTCGAACACGCTCCACAATCTGCGACAAGCCCTCGTAGTTGGGCAGTTCCAGATGAATCAGTAGTCGGGAGGCTGCCTTATCCTGCGTCACACGCAGAACGCCCATGACTCGGCCTGCCTCTATGGTTCTGGCATACGAATCTCTCGATACAACTTCGATGCCCTGGATTGCCCTCCTGTGGAGAAATCCGATCAGATGATCCCAGTCGAATGGCGGACGATAGGGCAAGCGCAACTCTAGTCCCGTTTGGCGCGAGGGCGATAGGGACTCGCCACTCAGGCGACGAAGAGCGCTGGGTGACTGGCCGGTAGACAGGTGAATTGCGTGGTTGAATTCGCGGATACTCTTGAAGCCTGCATAGTGCGCAATCTGTGTAACGGGCAATCTAGATTCATCGAGCAGTTTTCGAGCCAGATGTACCCGTTGAGTAGTCGCGATCTTGATTGGCGATGCGCCGAGGTGCTGGACAAAAAGACGACGAAGGTGCCGTGATCCGATTCCCAGTCGTGCTGCCAATTGATCGACGCTCCCATCGTTGAGTGCACCTTCCAGAATCAATCTGAAGGCACGGGAGACCACGGCGGAACTGCCTAGCCATGCCGGAGTCCCCGGAGCAGCTTGTGGTTGACAGCGTCGGCAGGGGCGAAAGCCTGCCGCTTCAGCCGCCGCCGCGCACGCAAAAAGAACGATGTTCTTTGGCTTGGCAAATGGCACCGGACAGATGTTGCGGCAGTAAAGTCCGGTGCTTGTTGCCGCGGCAAAGAATCGTCCATCGAAGCGTTGGTCGCGGCTGTAAATCGCCTGCCAGCAGATCGCGGGATCGAGGGCCTGCGACGATTCAGAAGCGAAGTTGCGGCCGATAGTTTTCCTTGAGTAAGGGTGTTGGACCGAGATTAGGGAACTCCTGTTGGCGTTCGATGCTGTCTCGCCGGCTGAGTCCATGCGGGAATCCTAGCTACTCCCTCGTCAAAGAGTAGCAATTTTCGGACATCATGCCCACCGAGAGCGCCAATACGTCCGAAAATTGCCAGCAAATGTCCTTGGGTTACCTAAATTCGATTCAGACCACCGAGGAGCGGCCACCATGAGTTTCTTCAGGAACGTTCTACGACGACTAAACCCCTATGACAACATGCGCGGGATTGAAAAGGCTTTGGCGCTTCATCGCAGGAGCGAGGTACGGCCTGACGGGTTGACACTGATCCGGGCAACTAATCGTCTGGAGATCGAATGGCGAGCCCGAGAGATTCACCCTTGGGATCGCGGCCGCGAGCACTCTGAGCATGAGCTTCAATTCACTGAACGGTCGTTCGCCGATACGGATGCTGCCTTATCGCGGCTGTTCATCGCGCTGCCTGAAATTGATGTGATTGACTTCAGGGTAATCCACCCACGTTCCGATATCCGTATCCTTGCTGGCACAGTGGAACGCTCCGCTCCAGTGTCAAGCACTCACAGCCTATCTCCGAGGTCGAGATTATGGCGCAGAGGCGTAACGATCCTACTCCTTGCCATAGTGGCTTTGGTGCTCCTTTCGAGCACAAGTCTTGCCCAAACGCCGACACCGGCACCAAGCCCAGGCGCCGAGGACTCAAGCACCAGCACCGACCTATTCGTGATGATCGGCTCGGACTTCGACCGTCCCGGACTTCTGCCTCGCGCCAACTACAACATCGGCATTGGGCATACCTTCGGGTTCTTGAAGAAAGACCCCTTTGGCGACGAACTAACCTTCGCCTACACGTACGAAAATAGCGGCAGCCACGGCTTTCTTCACACCGACTTCGGCGAACATACCGAGCAGGTGGGGTTGATGAAGAACTTCTCGTTGCCAAAGACGAAAGTCCTCACCGGGTACACCTGGATTCAGGAAGGCATCACCAGTTATACCGGCCATTCCAAAGTGCAGAATCGCCTGGACACCGGCCTGTCGCTGGGCGCAATCGTGCACATCAACAACAATAGTTCGATCTGGATCCAGGAGACCTACAGCAAAGTGGTTACGGTTCCCTGGTACACGACATCCAGCATTGGCTACACGTGCAGTTGGTGAACAGATCGAACCGCTCGGAAGCTCACTCTCCAGCTCACCCGACTACATTACTTCCTTGCCTTCCTCCCGCGAGCCTGAAACGATGAGTGGAGCAAGATGTCAGAGCTTATACAATTCGGTTCCTCTCCATTGCAGCCTGCCTTCGCCCAGCCTTCCAAGCCCAGTACTACCGTGCTCGGGTTGCAGATCGTCACTCTGGCGTGGATGTTAGTGGAACTCGGCGTCTCCGTATTTGCATCCGTGACTGCTCGCAGTCCGGCGATGATGGCCTTCGGTTCCGACAGCCTCGTGGAGCTTCTTTCAGCCGTTGTCGTGCTCCTGCAGTGGAACCCCAAGATACCAATCTCCGAACGCAAGGCGCACCGTGCGTCCGCTGTTTTGCTCTTCGTGCTCGCCTTTGTAGTTGGGTTAATTGCGCTGGGGTCGTTGGTCCTTCGCTTGCAGCCTGAGACAAGTCAATCAGGTATCGGAATCACGATTGCTGCGCTCATCGCAATGCCGATCCTGGCCACTCTCAAGCGCCGCGAGGCTCGCCTCAGCAAGAATGCAGCCTTGGCTGCCGATGCCGTGCAATCCGCTACTTGCGCCTATATTGCGCTCATCACGTTGGCTGGCCTCGCGGTAAACGCAGCCTTCCATATCCCTTGGTTCGATTCGGTTGCCGCTTTAGTGGCCATTCCAATTCTCATTAAAGAAGGCAGGTTCACTTGGCAAGGTCGCGGGTGCGGGTGCTGCTGAGGTTGCGACGGTGCGTGTTCACGCTGACAGGAGCGTGGCTGTTTCTGTTTGTGTGTCTGCATGCTCACGGGCAGACCCCCTCGAAGACGTCCTCCGGCAATCCTCAAAATGCGGGCGAGGACAAAGACCCCATAGCCATTGTTGAGCTTGGCGCATCAACAAGCTGGAATCTCCGCGGAGGTACAGCAACGTTCGCGCCGAATCTTGCCGCAGAGGCGACACCGATCGAGAACTGGCTGGAGCTTGAGGCAGGAGTGTCGCCCTTTTATACTCGCAAGTCAACGGAATGAGACACCGACCTGCTTTTCAAACGGAACCGCAAACGAGTAGGCAGGATCAATCAACGGCTGGTCATGCAAGGGCGTAGTGTGTCCGCCGACGGCTGCGCGCTTCCGCCGGCGAGTAACAAGAGCACAAGAACCGCAAAAAACAGGCATCAGAGCGCCGATCTTCGCCCATGCCGCGGGATTCCGGATATCGGCCTTCCTAACTCGGCATAGTTCAGAGGTTCCTTAGGGTATCCATATACATTGCACGATGGCGCGGTCTCGCGGTCGTCTGCGGGAAGTGGCGGGACGCCAAACTACAGAACTCACCTCTTAAGCTTGCTTAGCGAGCATAGACCAACGCTCGACATCTTGTGCCCGAAATAGACTCCGCATGGTCGCCCCTTTGTCAGTGTGAACTGCGCGCCCATCCCTCGCGACCTGATCGCGTCAGAATTGTTTGGCCATGAGAAGGGCGCCTTTACCGGGGCACTTCAGCGTCGTTTAGGGCGCTTTGAGCTCGCCGAAGGAGGCACAGTTTTCCTCGATGAAATCGGTGAGCTTTCGGCCGAGACCCAGATCGCGCTGTTGCGAGTTCCCGAACCGCTTCCATCGATCTGGAAGTTGGACTGGAGAACATGTCCCCGACCGCACCACTGAACACACCGCTTAGAGATCGACGTATTTCTTGCTTTCCTATGCTACATGAGCCCGAAAGTCATTTGCCCTCCTTCTACCACCACACTGCGACTCAGTGCGGAGCGGGGCAAGAACTAGGTGGTTGGGAGGTTTGTTGGCCAACCCTTTGACTCATGTGCAGTCCGTCAGCTGTAACTCAAGTTTCGCATGCCTGCGAGCCGGATCAACGACCGAGGACCGGAGCCGTAGTTCACATGAAGCCTTTTCTCTGTTAGCTACTCTTCATATGAAGCCGGCCCTGGACGCCGCTGACTGTAATACACTTCGCTTTAACTCACTCTATGGAATCTTCATTTGCACTGCTCGGCTTGGCCATCGCACTGTTTGCTTCGACGAATGTCGACGATGCCTTCGTTCTGATTGGATTCTTCGCAGATCCGAAGTTTCTCGCGCGCGACGTCGTGTTCGGTCAATATGCCGGAATCACCGCTTTGTTTGGAGTGAGTCTTCTCGCGTCGCTTCTTTCCCTGGTGATTCCTCGGCCCTATCTTGGCCTGCTGGGGATCGCACCTATATTGATTGGCGCAAAGAAACTCATTGATCTGTACCGTGAGCGGGACATAGGAGAAGCGACTTTGAAGCGTCAAGCCGCCGCAAGCGCGTACGGACGAAGTGCAACAGTGGCGCTCGTGACGATAGCGAACGGTGGCGACAATATTGGAATTTACGCGCCGATGTTTGCGCTCCGATCATCCTACGAGATCGCCGTGATTGCGCTGGTATTCGTCGTGATGACGGCGCTTTGGTGCTTCGCCGCACAGTCCATGGTCAACCACCCTAAACTGGGCGTACCGATTCGCCACTACGGGCATCGTGCCGCTCCAATCATATTGGTGGGACTTGGAATCCTGATCCTCCATCAGGCGGGTAGTTTCGGATTGCTGTTAGGCAACGGTGGGCGCTAAAGAATGTTCACGGCGCGCGCCGCCAACAGCACTACGGTCGAAAAGGAGATCAGCGCCTGAATCATCATCAGAATCTTGGCCCATGACGACAGGACCGGAGAGTCAGTCGGCGAGAATGCCGTGCTCGTATTGAAAGCAAGAAACAGGTAATCCACGAACCCCGGACTCCAGCATTCCCCGCCCATTTCACGTTTTGCCTGACTGTTGAGCGTCATCTGCGGAAACAGAAACGCTCCATCAGTATGAACGCCGCGCAGCTCGCGAGCACGGGGGCCGCCTGCATCAAGCCGCCAGTACCATGATGCAAAGACTAGGATATTCGTGATCCACAAGGAAGATGCGGAGCGCAACAAATCCTGAGGAGATTCCTTACGTAAAGGTAGCGCCGCCAGGAGCAGAGCTAGTGACCAGACCATGTCGACCGTCACGATTGAGGTCAGCACATACCCCAGAATCTTGTTGAGACTATCCAATCCACGCTGCCGGGCCCATGCTGTAGGAATCAACAACACCCCAACGACTGCGATGAGCAGCCAACCA
>Ga0302274_10004389_pt1 | contig 12287 bp, 10 predicted proteins | sample III_Bog_N2_1_FD_198755 | JGI IMG/M metagenome (GOLD analysis project Ga0302274, IMG submission 198755) | Peat permafrost microbial communities from Stordalen Mire near Abisko, Sweden - III_Bog_N2_1 | ecosystem: Environmental > Terrestrial > Soil > Wetlands > Peat | place: Sweden: Abisko...
GCTTCCGGGCTGCAAGTGGGCGGCCAGTTTCATCCGCTGCGCCTCGCCTCCGGAAAGCGTGGTGGCCGATTGGCCGAGCCGCAGGTAGCCAAGTCCGACTTCATCGAGGACGCGAAGTTTTTCTGTAAGCCGCGGCGCTTCGGCAAAAAACTTAAGCGCCTCCCGGATGGTGAGATTGAGAACTTCGTGAATATTCTTGCCTTTGTAATGGATCTCGAGCACTTGCGGCTTGTAGCGCGTGCCTTTGCATTCGTCGCAGACCAGTTCAACGTCGGCAAGGAACTGCATTTCGACGGTGACAGTGCCATCCCCCTGGCAGTTTTCGCAACGGCCGCCGGGCACGTTAAAAGAAAAGTATCCCGCAGGGAAGCCGCGCTTCTTCGCTTCGGGCAATGACGCAAACAGCTCGCGGATGATATCAAAGGCTTTGATATAGGTCACCGGATTGGAGCGCGGAGTGCGCCCGATAGGGGATTGATCGACGAGGACGACTTCATCCAGGAAGTCGTCGCCGTCGAGGTCGTCCCACATTTTGGCGCCAAGCGCGTTGGCGTTGGTCTGCCCCTTGGCGGTGGCGAGGGCGCGATAGAGGACGTCGTGCAGCAAAGAAGATTTTCCCGAGCCGGAAACGCCGGTGATTGCGACCAACATGCCGAGCGGAATTTCGAGGTCGATGTGCTTCAGGTTATGGGCGCGCGCTCCTGTTATGCGAAGTTTGTGAGCTCCGGGTTGACGGCGTTTCGATGGAATCTGGATGTGCAGTTCGTCGGCTAAATAGCGCCCGGTGAGGGAGTGCGGCATTTTGAGGATTTCGTTATAGGTGCCCGCACCCACGACTTTGCCACCATTCTCTCCCGCACCTGGGCCGAGGTCGAGAATGCGATCGGCTGCCCGCATGATATCGGGGTCGTGCTCGACGACGAGAATCGTGTTTCCCAAATCGCGCAGGTCGTGGAGGATCTTAATGAGCCGGTGCGTGTCGCGGCTGTGCAGGCCGATGGACGGCTCATCGAGAACATAGAGCGTGCCAACCAGGCGCGAGCCGAGAGATGTTGCCAGTTGAATGCGCTGAGCTTCGCCTCCAGATAAAGTCGAGGCGAGCCGGTCGAGGGTCAGGTATTCGAGGCCGACTTCGTTGAGGAAGCGGAGACGCTCCTGCAGTTCGATCAAAAGCTTTTCGGCGATTGCCGCTTGTTGCGGAGTGAGCTTAAGTTGACCAAAGAAAGCAGCTGCCTCTTCCACGGTCATGCCGCAGACCTGGCAAATATTCTTGCCGTCGATCTTGACCTGGCGAGCTTCCACACGCAAGCGTGTCCCGCCGCATTCCGAGCACAGCGAATACCCGCGATAGCGGCTGAGAAAGACACGGACATGTAACTTATATTTCTTGCGTTCGAGGTGCTGAAAGAAGCCACGGACACCGGGAAAGCCGCGGCTGCCATCGACGATCACATTCTGCTGTTCGTCCGTCAGTTCGTACCAGGGCACGTCGAGCGGGATTTCCGCCTGGCGAGCGAAGCGCTTTAGTTCGGTAAACAGCGGGCGGTATTTCGGCTTGGTCCATGGCTCGATCGCGCCTTCGTTGAGCGTCTTCCCTTTGTCGGGGATGACGAGATTGAGATCGAAATCGATAGTGTTGCCGAAGCCCTGGCATTTCGGGCACGCCCCGTACGGGTTGTTAAAAGAAAAAAGACGAGGCTCGGGTTCTTCGTAGCGTGTGCCGTCGTTCTTGCACTCGAAGCGTTGCGAAAAACGCAACCGTTTCGGAAGTTCTATGCTGGCTGCTTCTCCCTCGGCGGAACGAGGCACAGTTTCGAAAATCACTTCGCCGGATTCGCGATAGCCAATCTCGACCGCGTCGACGATCCGGGAGCGCTGGTCGGCTGCAACAACGATACGATCGACCAATCCAAAAACTGGTTTTGAAAAATCGACGTCGAGCAAAGATTCGGGCGTTGAAAATTCGAAGACCTGTCCATTTTGAAAAAGGCGATTGAAGCCGCGCCGGCGCAGTTCGAAGAGTCGCGCTTTGATGGCGTCCGACAACGGATTCGGTTCCGCCTGTTTTTTCTTGGCGCGCGATTTCTTCGCGGGCTTGTCCTCGACGGCAAGTGGATTTGCCTGAATCGGAAAGAGCACATGCAGTCGGGTGCCTTCTCCGAGAGCCAGGATGTGTTCGACGACTTCATCCACAGTATCGCGCTTGACCTCCTGCCCGCACAGCAGGCAATAGGTGCGTCCCACGCGGGCGAAGAGCAGCCGGAGATAATCAAAGATCTCGGTGGCCGTGGCGACAGTCGAACGAGGATTGCGGGTCGAGTTTTTCTGTTTGATGGCGACGGCGGGCGCGATCCCGTCGATCAGATCCACGTCCGGCTTTTCGATCCGCTCCAGAAACTGGCGCGCATAGGCCGACAAGGATTCGACATAACGCCGCTGGCCTTCCGCATAGATGGTGTCGAAGGCGAGCGACGACTTGCCCGATCCGGAGACGCCGGTCACGACGGTGAGCGCGTTGTGCTCAATTTCAAAATCAATGTTCTTGAGGTTGTGAACCCGGGCCCCGCGAACAACAATGCTATCGGTCGACATCTTCCCCTGAAAGGTAGCGCTCAGCCTTGGATGACGACTGCCAGGCATCCCAGAGAGGTCTAGAAGCGCTACCGAATCTTTCTATTATAAATGGTCTTTAGAAATGATCCGTGGACCGCCGGCGCTATGGCGTCTCTCACGCGGCGAAAGAGAAGAGCAACAGAATGTAGATCCAGAGACCCGTCATGCAGTGCCAGTACCAGGACGCGATGTCAATCACGATGCGTCTGGTTTCTACCGGACGATGCAAGGCGGACGCGACGTTGGCCCACAACAGTGCAAGAATGCCACCGGCGAGATGCAATCCGTGCATAGCGGTCAAGACGTATACGAAGGAACTGCTGGTCCCCCCCGCCAAGTGAAATCCCTCGGCGGAAAGACTTTTCCAGACGTACAGCTGCCCCGCGAGAAATAGCAGCCCGAGGGCGGTACTCGTAGCGAGCCAGGGAAAATGCCGTTCATCGCCCAAAGAGATGCCGGGAATGGATTGTACTGGCGCCAACGCCGACTCGCGCGTAACGTCGCGGCGCGCCAAGTTAATGGTAATGCTACTGGCCAAAAGCGCGGCCGTATTCGCTAATAATAAAATCCAAGGCAAGCGGACAGGAATCCATGCCTGCACATAAGCGGCGTTGGGCACATCAATGCTTACGAACCCTCGGCGAATGAGGTACACCGCCGTATACGAAATGAAAAGCACCACAACCGGCGTCATGCCAATGGCAAGTCCCAGACGAGCTTTTCGCAGGCGGTCCCCATAGTTCGGCATGCTATCGTCGTTGCCGCGCCCACGACCACCGCCGCCTCCGCCGGTTCGCGGAGGTAGCGAGGCTCCGTTATTGCCCGAAGGCCGCGTTGCGAAGGGAGTCACTCGGGGCATGTCGAACCTTTCTGTTTACGGCCGAGCGTGAAATCGTTAAGCGCGAAATCGTCGAGAGTGCAATCGTCGAGGGTGAAGTTCAGGAGACTAGAATCAAAGTTTCTGAGGTGCAGGAATATGTCTCGAGGTTGTCCGGTGCGCCGTTCCGACGACGAGAGGTGGGCCGACGAGCGGCAGCGCTGGGACGAAAAATATCGTGAGGCGGCGGGCACGGCAACGTGGACGCACCCCGACGAACTTCTCATCGACGCGTTTTCAGAATACTTTCGACCGGCGTTTCCAGCGGGAGGAACCGCGCTCGATCTTGCGGGTGGGGCAGGGCGGAATGCCATTTGGCTGGCCAAACAAGGTTGGGATGTCACGCTGATCGATATCTCCGAAATCGGAGTCGGGCAGGCTCGGCAACAAGCCGGACCGCTCGCGTCCCACATGCACTTTGTAGTAGATGATCTCACCCGCTTCCAGGCTTCGCAAATTCAGTTTGATATCGTTATGGCGTTCTTTTATCTCGACCGGAAAATTTTTCCGGAGATTGTGAAGACCGTGAAACCCGGCGGATTTCTGATCTACAAGACGCTTACGCTGGAACAACTCAAACTAGCCGGAGGGCCCAAAGATCCGGCCCACTTGCTGGCACCTGGGGAACTCCTGCAGCTCGCGAACGGACTCCTCGTTCTGCACTATCGCGAAGAAGTCGAAAGAAAAGCCACGGCTCAGCTGGTAGCGAGACGACCGAGTTAACGGTTCCGATCGCAGCAGAGGGATGATTCACCGCCCCGTGCTCTTCCGGGAATTGCTTCCGTTTGCGTTATTAAGATTTCCCTTTGTTGCACAAGCGACTTACACACTGCACTTCTGAGTGGAGATTCCGAAACGGATTTAACGCATAATCCGTTACGGCTTTTGGGTCGGCCAATCCGACCATCGTCGTCGTACTCTACTCCCAATTCTCAGAGGTGAGCTTGTGATTCTTATAGCGACCGCCGCAATTCTTTTCTTTGCGCTCCCTACATTTTTTCTGATGCTCGGCATCGTTTCGTTGAGCACAGCGTCGTGGTCTCAAACCATGCAGGCGAAGGTGCAGCGTTCACAGCCGCTCAGTTCCCAATCTCACTCATCGCGATCGCACGCTTCTCGGACTTCGCTACGACGGCTGAGTGGCTTGCTGTTTCTCCTGGCGCTTGGAGGCGCGGCGGTCTCCGCTGCTGGTCAAACTTACGATGGTCCAGCCGAGTTACCGCGTGTGACTGTGCCCAGCGCCGTGGCGGACACGCCCGCGCCGGGAGCCGTGCTCAGCGTCAGCGCAGGCGGCAACCTGCAATCCGCTTTGAACAATGCCGCTTGCGGGGACACGTTGGAGTTGCAAGCGGGCGCCACTTTTACGGGCGTGTTCACTGTGCCGGCAAAAAACTGCAATGTCAATTCCTGGATCATCATACGAACCAGCGCTCCGGATAGCTCGATGCCAGCCGAGGGGCAGCGCGCAACTCCGTGTTATGCCGGAGTGGCTACTCTCGAGGGACGGCCGCAGTATGCCTGTAACAATCCGGCGAACGTGATGGCCAGGGTGCAGACGGAAACGGATAACGACGGCCCGTTCGTGTTCGCAAAGGGCGCGAATTTCTATCGCTTCGTGGGACTGGAAGTGACGCGTCCGGCGGGTACTCCTGGCGGGCGGCTGTTCTCAGGCCAAGGTACGGTGGATCACATTGTGTTTGATCGCCTGTGGCTGCATGGTGGTCCGCAGGATGAGACCTACGTTGGAATAAGTCTGAATGGGGCCACGAACGCGGCCATTGTCGATTCCTATTTCACCGACTTTCATTGCATCGCGGTAACCGGAATTTGTACCGATTCACAAGCCATCTCGGGTGGGCTCAGCGATACGCAGGATGGTCCTTACAAAATTCAGGACAACTTTCTGGAATCTTCGGGCGAAGCGATCATGTTTGGCGGAGGCCCTGCGACCTTGACTCCTTCCGATATTGAAATCCTAAGCAACCATTTTTGGAAACCCTGGCAGTGGATGCCCGGCAGCCCAGGGTTTGTCGGGGGGAAGAATGGCCGTCCGTTTGTCGTTAAGGACCACTTGGAACTGAAGAATGCGGTTCGAGTGCTGGTGGACGGCAATCTTATGGAGAATTGCTGGGGAGGCTTCACGCAAAACGGATACGGCATTCTCATAACTCCCAAGAACCAGCATTCGGGACACACCAATGTTTGTCCCCTCTGCCAGGTGACGGACGTGACCATCCGCTACGTGCATGTATCGCACGCCGGCGGCGGACTGCAGTTGGCGACTGCGATCTCAGGAAACGGAAGGAATGGAGCGGCCGCACTTGCAGGAACACGTTGGAGCATTCATGACGTCGTCCTCGACGATCTCAATCCGAAGTATATGGGTGGGGGGACGGCGTTCGAAATCGTGAATGGGTGGACGAAGAATCCACTGAATACCGTCACCATCAATCATGTGACCGCGTTTCCATATGCCAGCGGTCACATGATGATTGTAGGAGACGCGTTAAAGAAACCGCCCATGTACGGATTCGTATTCACCAACAACCTCGTGCTCACGGGAGAAGCTCCGATATGGAATGCGGACAACCGCGACAGTTGCGCGCGCCACGATGTTCCGCTTACCACTATGAACGAGTGCTTTACCAGTTACACGTTTACCAACAACGGGTTGATTGCATCTCCATCAAGTTTCCCGCCATCGAGCTGGCCGGCAAAAAATATGTTTCCGCAAACCGTTTCCGATGTTGATTTCACAAGCTACCAAAACGGAGATGGCGGAAACTACGAACTTCTGCCCAGCAGCCCTTATAAGAAAAAGGGGACGGATGGCAAGGACCTCGGAGCCGACATCGTTGGGCTGAACTCCGAACTCGCGAACGTGGAATAAGGCCGCGCTCGAACGACATTCTCGCTGGCTCCTTGCGAGCCGTTATACTAGCTTGCCGGATCACTCAATCGGGAAGCTGCGGCGGTTCGAAGGAGGCGGGACAGAGCATGTCGAGTTTGAAAGAATTTCAGTGTGAAATCTGCGGAATCGTCACGGACAATCCCATTCATTGGTACGTGATTGAGTGTGGAGAGAAAAACCTTTCAGTCATCAAGTGGGACCTGGTGGCGGCGTCCAGCGCCAGTGCGCGCCACTTTTGCGGCGAGGCTCACGCGCAGGTCTACATCAGCCGCTGGTTTGAATCTGTGTGCGGACCGCCAAAGAGCGTGTCCCGAGCCTCGTAAATCTAACTTGAACGACACCGCCGTGCTCTGCCCGTTTCATCCCGCCCTGCACTCGTTATCTTAGGCGTCGCGATGCACCGTGTCAGGAGAAAATGCCGGGAGGCAAAGTGCGATGTACTCGGCCCCGCCGCTTAGTGGAGTCGAGTAGCGTACCCATTCTCCGCGGTGCGCGATGACCGCCTGTCCGGCGGCGACATCGAGTTCGCCGGCGTGGTGTTCCACCCGCAGCGTTCCGCGCAACACCACCGTATATTCGTCAAACTCAGGAGTCTGGCCGGGTTCCTCCCAACCTTCGGGACTGCGCATGTGCGCAACGCTGATACCCTCTGTCTTGGTGTTCACGCGGCCGACAAACTCGTCAATGATCTTGGGCCTGTTTCCGGCAGATTCAATGCGCATGGGAGTCGAGATTAAAGTAGGCATGATGTCTGGAGAATCGTAACAACCTTCCGGCGCGCCGCACAAGCACGCGACCCACTTACACAACACTCTCTGGGAAACAGCTGTAGGGCAGGCCAATGGGTTGCCAAGCTATACTCGCTTCTTGCGTGAAGGTAACGACGTCCACAGGCGAGGCATTCTGTTCATGAAAATCGTCAGCGCAGCGGAGATGCGTCAAATCGATCGCGTAACTGCTGAGCGCTTTCACGTACCAACTTTGTCTTTGATGGAGAATGCCGGCGCGGCGGCGGCACATTTTATCGTTTCCGAATATCCGCAGGCGGAACGCGTCGGCATTGTTTGCGGCAAGGGCAATAACGGCGGCGATGGCTTCGTAGCTGCCCGCAAGCTGGCAGAGGCTGGGCGTGCAGTGCGACTCCTTCTTTTGTGCGATCCGGAGGAACTTCGCGGCGATGCGGCGGTCATGTACGAGCAGTTGTTACGGACTTTTCAGCCGTTGCCGTCGCATAGCTCGCCAAGCGTCGTGCGCAATGTTGGCGATCTCGATTCGACGCAGGCATCCGAGGTATTCACCGCGGATGTGATCGTGGATGCCATCCTGGGGACGGGTTTTCGGCCGCCTGTCAGTCCCTTATATGCCGCGGCGATCGCCAAGTTGAACGCGGCAGGTGCTGTTGTGGTTGCTATCGACATCCCCACGGGCGCCGATGCCGACGCGATGCAGCCGCAGCCGCGAGATGCAAAAGACAATGCTCGGAGCCAGGCACGCGCCGATGCGATTGTTACCTTTACAGCTCCCCGTCCGGCTCACGTCTTTGCGGACTTAACCGGCGGCCCGACCGTGATTGCGCCCATCGGTTCACCCTCCGAAGCAATCGTCTCCGAACTTGGGTTGAATCTCGGTACTCCGCTCGACTTCGCGCCACTGCTCGCCCCGCGAGACCGGGAAGGAAATAAGGGCAGCTACGGGCACGTATTGGTGATTGGAGGATCATTCGGCAAAGCCGGTTCCGCGGCCATGGCCGGATTCGCCGCGCTACGAGCCGGTGCAGGACTTTCAACCGTCGCCACGCCGAAATCGGTGCTCCCCACGATTGCATCGTTTCATCCCGAATTGATGACCGAGCCGCTGCCGGAAACCGACGAGGGTACGATCTCCCTGCGGGCTTTGGGAGCGAAGCTCGATTCACTTCTGCAACATAAAACGCTGGCCATTGGTCCAGGAATTTCGCGCAATGCAGAAACTTCTAAGTTGGTGCGAGAAATCGTCCAACGTAGTGAAAGGTCGTCTGGCGGTGCAGCGGTCGTCAACCTCGTAGTCGACGCAGATGGACTGAATGCCTTCGACCAAAACATCGATCAGTTAAACGGAAGCGGACGCAGGCTGGTTATCACGCCGCATCCCGGGGAGATGTCGCGTCTGACCGGGCTGAGTATTGCTGAGATCCAGGCGAACCGCCTCAAAGTGGCGCGCGAATTCGCACGCGAGCACGTGCTGATCGTCGTCCTCAAGGGGCATCGCACCTTGGTCGCGTCACCCGATGGCACGGTGTGGGTGAATGCCACGGGCAATCCAGGTATGGCGACGGGCGGAACCGGAGACATTCTCACAGGAATGGTCGCAGGACTGATTGCGCAACATCCCGACCATTCGCTGGAGGCGACCGCCATGGCTGTCTATCTCCACGGGCTCGCGGGAGATCTGGCCTGCGAATCCGTCGGCGAAAATTCGTTGGTTGCGACCGATCTGCTGCGTTTTCTTCCACAAGCGTTTGCTCAGGCGCGGAAGCAGGCGTCGGACCGAGTTGCGGAAGGAGCGCCGAACCAAGCTTCGAGAAATGTTCGCATTCATGCCTGATCGCGTTCAATTCCGATCTTTCGCCGCCGCTTCCGCGAGCTTTTTTATTCGCTGCAGCACGGTGTCGTCTCCGTCGAGCGAATGGTTGTAGCGGTTCTGGCCGTCTTCAACCGCGGCGTAATCGCCTTGGACGAACTCCAGTTTCGACAAAGAATCGCCGCGCTTCTCGAGGTTGCAAGTCATAGTCAGGTAGTTCGCGGGAATATCTTGGATCGTGGAGTTGGGATCGAAGATGGTGTAGACGAGTCGCTGCGGAGGATCGAAGGCGATGACCTGGCCCTTGACATAAATTTTGCCATCGGCCGCGCCCTTCCACAGCAACGGAGATCCCGGCTTCCAGTCGGTTTCGGCATTGCAGCCAAACATGTACTGTGGAATGAATGCAGCGTCGGTCAGCACTCTCCATAGAGTTTCGACAGGCGCGTTCACCTCGATCGATTTGCGGATTAGCAGTTCGGGCATCGTCTTCCTCACGCGTTGCGATTTGTGATCTTGTACTCCAGCGCGTCCTCGAAAGAGAATATAAGCCGAACGAGTCGGGCATGATTGGAAAAACGCGACAAACTGTGGCCTCCGCGACTCAGAGCGGAGAGGTGCAGGAAATCTACGACCCGGAAGTGGGCAAGGCTCGCGGCATGTTGCGGCGTCCGCTGCCTGCGGGCAAGATGAGACATGCGCGGAGAAGCCCTGCGCCAGAACTGAAAGACTGGATCGCTCACTATTGGATGATCGGTTGGGACCTTCGTGGTTGCGACCCGCAACTGGCGGAAAGCGTACCGCATCCGAATGTACACGTGATCTTTGAACCCGAGGCATCGGTGGTCGCGGGAGTGCAAACGAAAATGTTCTCGCGCACGCTCGTCGGCCAGTCCCAGGTTTTCGGAGTGAAATTCAAGCCTGGGGGATTTCGTCCGTTCCTCGGTTATGCGGTTTCGAAACTGGCGGACCGCACGGTGGCTGTCGAGAGCATCCTCGGAGACGACGTGACCGCCTTGCAGCACACTGTTTTGTCGTCAAGCGTCGAAGACGAGAAGGTTGAGGCGGCGAACGCATTCTTTCGGCAACGCAAGCCCGTTGCGGACAACAAAGTTGAATTGTCATGCCGTCTGGTGGAACAGATTTTGCAGGACCGCGAGATGAAGACAGTCGATGACCTGGTCCGCCTATCCGGCATCGGCAAGCGTTCGTTGCAACGTGTGTTCAGCGAATATGTGGGAGTCAGCCCGAAGTGGGTGATCCGGAGATATCGTTTGCATGAATTGATCGAACGCTTCCAAGGCGGCGACGAACCCGACTGGCCGCAGTTGGCGCTGGAGTTGGGCTACTTCGATCAAGCACATCTGATCAACGATTTCCGCTCGATCACGGGATATTCTCCTACCGAGTACCAACAAGTGATTCAGCGCGGAACTTAGAACTGGCTGGTCGCGGAAACGTGCATTGGCGACTACCGGAATGAGAGTCCCGATCTGGCTCATGTTTACTGGTTAGTACCTCTACCCCCTCCCCCCTGGTCTTTAGGAATCAGTGGATTAGGAGGATTTTTTCGCTTCAGTCTTTGAGAAATAAGGAGTTATATCAAAGTATTCCAGAATAAGGACTTACGATAAATTCTCTGGTTTTTGCAGTTCTGATTCGGGAATTCACGCTTGGCCCGATTCGGCTTTTCGGTTGTAAAAGAGCGGATTGAGATGAGCTTTCTGAAGTGTTGCAGTCGCCTCTGGAGGCGGGCACACGCTTCGCTGTAACGATCTAGGAATCATCCTCGCATTGCGGAGCGATGGTGTCTGTGATGGTGGGCACAGCGCGGATGTGATGAAAAAAGAACGGTCGCGAACCCTTCGACAAACTCAGGGGAGGCGCTGGCACACCGTAACTTGTGCTATACACATAGATGTGGGAACATTACACATTGGAGAATGGCAGGTTATGCGGACCAATATTGACATTGACGACAGCTTGATGCGGCAAGCGATGCGGGCCGGGGGCACGGATACGAAAAAGGCGACTGTCGAGGCAGGACTTCGCTTGTTGATTCAGACGCGGGCACAGGTTGGCATGCGGCGATTCCGCGGCAAAGTGAAGTGGGACGGAAACCTTGATGAGTCTCGACTGGGCCGCAATACCGGGTGACTCGAATGGTAATCGTGGACACGACCGTTTGGATTGATTATCTCGGTGGCAACTCGAATCCAGAAACGGAGTGGCTTGACCGCGAGATGCCGCTCCATCGCATCGGTGTAACCGACATGATCCTCTGTGAAGTGCTCCAGGGTATTCGTGACACGGGCGAGTTTTGGCGGATACGAGATCAGCTTCTTACGTTCGACGTATTTCCGACGGGAGGCGCTGAAAACGCGATCGCGGCCGCGACGAACTACCGGACACTGCGCCAGCGGGGTTACACCATTCGGAAAACTGTGGATTGTTGGATCGCTACATTCTGCCTGCTCACTGGAAATCAACTGCTGCACCGGGATCGCGATTTTGATCCATTTGAGAAGGCGTTGGGGTTGCGGGTGGTGCATGCCTGAGGCTACGCGGTATGCGACCGTGGAAGCCCACTCATCGCAAAGGGCGCGATGAATAGGAAACCCTCGCTTCCCGATCTGACACTGGTTTCCTGATGGTGCCCCATTCAAGCCTGCTTTTGGCTTGAGTGGGGACTTTCGCGGGACGTAACCTGTCCTCATGCCCTGGGGATTAAAACGATTTCAAGAATCAGGTCACACCCACTTCGTCACATTTTCCTGTTACCATCGGCTGCCGTTGCTTACGCCCGATCCCTCCAAGTGTATCTTCGAGTTAGCACTGGAGCGGGTGCGGAGCAATTTCGGCCTCCACGTTTACGGCTATGTAATCATGCCCGAGCATGTTCACTTACTGCTCAGCGAACCGGAGCGCGGCCTGCTCGCCGACGCTCTCAAGTCGCTGAAGCAGGGCGTGTCACGGCGCTTGGTCGCGGGCGCCCCAGTGAAGCCCGCCTTGACTGGAGATTTTCCCGAGCATTTCTGGCAGAAGCGTTATTACGATTTCAACATCCGCAATTATCGCCAGTTTGTGGAGAAACTTCGGTATATCCATCGCAATCCTGTAAAGCGCGGGTTATGCGAACGTCCGGAAGATTGGCATTGGAGCAGTTTTCTTCAATACTCAATCGGCGGCGAAGGACGAGTGGAGATCGAGTGCGAATGGACTGCAAGACGCCGCGAGCGAGCGGCAGGGACCCTTTGTCCAGCCGTCGAGCTGCCCCCACTCAAGCCAAACGACGGCTTGAATGGGCCACCCGACACGAAACCCTAC
>Ga0302274_10004392_pt1 | contig 12282 bp, 10 predicted proteins | sample III_Bog_N2_1_FD_198755 | JGI IMG/M metagenome (GOLD analysis project Ga0302274, IMG submission 198755) | Peat permafrost microbial communities from Stordalen Mire near Abisko, Sweden - III_Bog_N2_1 | ecosystem: Environmental > Terrestrial > Soil > Wetlands > Peat | place: Sweden: Abisko...
GAGGTTGTTTGAGGAAATTGTTCACTCCGTTCACTTCGCTTGTTGGTTCAAGGTCGCGCACATCCATGCCAATCTCGTCAAGCAGCGTTGTCTCTCGGGCGAGCAAACGACGGCGGAATTCATCCGGGTTTTGGCCGCTTAAAATGAGCGCACGAATAAGCCTGAGCGCCGGTCGGCTAAATCGGCTGCGCCCATCGGCCTTCGGAGATTTGATGCTCTCGTGCCCGGCCAGCGGGCGGAGCCCCAATTCCTTGACGCCTTTCTTGCTTCCCCACGCAGTTTTTGTCAACGCGTAACATTCGGCCACTTTTCTCGCCCAATCCTTCGTGCCTGGCGGGATAGCCATGGCGTCCACTGTTACCGACTTGAAGACGGTTCTGATTTCTTCCGGGGAGAGCTTGCGTTGGCCGTCCGTGCGGCTGACAAGGGTGTTTTTCAACTTCATCAAGAAGGTGACTTCGGAGGCCAGCAGTGAGTCGGGGTATGGCCGATTTTGTTTCGCGTCATATCTGATGCCGACGTTGCATACTTGCAGTCCATCAAGCAGCGCACAGCGATTGATAATGCGGTTGTCAAAGCGGGGTACTTTTTGCGCGGTTGCGCCCATCCAATCGTCAGAACCGCCGGGGTGAATACCGTTTCTCTTGCGGAAAAACAAGTATCTCCCAAAATCACCTTTTGCGTCGTTCGGTGGCGCGCCTGCCGGACCGTAAACGAGAAATTCTCCAAAATCTTTGGCGGCGACGGCGAATGATTTGCCACTTTGTGCCCATCCCGTTGCCTTGATGGTTTCAAAGCTGTTTTGAATTTGCGGCAGTTGTTGGGCCGCCTGACGCGCGAGCATGGCGATTTCCTTTTCGACATCCTCACGGTCAAACCGGACCTTCCGCGTGCTTTGCGCCTGGCAGTTGATGCGTTCTTGAAGCACATCCGGCTGCCATAATCCCATCTTGGCCGCGTCAAAGTAGCACGGGAAGTGAAAGCGGCTGTCTGAAAATTCCTGTTTGAATTTTCCCCATGCTGTGACGGCCGCTTTGTATTCCGGGTCCTTCTTTGCCATCTCTTGTTCAATCTCTTCCTCTGTCCTGCCGGTGCGTTTGAGTTCGCGTGTCGCCCACGGAACTTGGCCATAGCCGCGCTTTTGAATCGCGGAATGTAAAGCCTTGTAGAGTTGCCATGGTTCAAGCGGCTCGCCGCGCAGTAATTTAATGCGCAACAAGGCAGAGTTATAGCAGGTGGTGAAATCCTTTCCAGTTTGGGCGGGTGCGCCATCTTTTGCTTTACCTCCCGGATAAACCCTCTCCTTCGGTTGGCCCGCTTTGTCTTTGCCAAATCGGCTGGGTGGGAATTCTCGTTCCAACCGGTAATCGCCTTTATCCGTCTGCACCCACTTTTGGTGTCCGTTGTCATCCACCTTACCAACCCGGCGACCATGCAATGGTTCGATGCCCGCCCGGCGCATAACCTCATCCAGCCATTGTTCGCGGGCCTTGTGAGCCTGCCGCGTGCGCCACATGCGTCTCTTTCCGGCGGCAGTTTTGGTTTCAGCAAATTCAGCCGGGATGAGCAGTGAAGCCTTGTGAAGAAACCGGGAGCCCTGCCGTACAGCTTCACCGATGGAGCCTTTGCCGAGATCGAATGCCCATATCCTTCCATCCGTTAGTGTCGTATTTGAAACATTCATATTTTCCCCGATTTCATGCAGTTTGCTGAATCCTAGGCCGTCCAATGGCAATGGCAACTGGAAAACGCTTTTTCGAACAGCATCGCCACTCAATTCAGATTGACCTTTCCCCTCAGATCGTGTCTTTTCCAACCCAATAAAGTGCCGACGAAAACCAGAATAAGCAATGAAATCAGAATATATTTTGCAGGCTCACTTAAAATAGCCTTAAGGATAATCTGCAACAATTCCAATTGGACTGCGGGCACGGGCGTGACGGGTTCGGCTTTAATTACCTTCGAGTTTTGTGTGGTTTCGTCACTCATAGGTTACAAGCCAGATGCCCGCCGTGCCGGCTCGTCTGCCACGGGCAATCCGGCAGGCGAGACGCCCGGCCCACTTTTGAGCATTACGACCATGTACTCTTGCGGGCACGCCTTTGGAGTGCGCGGACAGGTCCGCGCTTTTGGACGAGGCGACATGTCGCCTGGTCCAAAAGCGGCGTCTTGCCGCCGCACTCCAAAGGCGGGGGCCATACCGGACGATGAATCGCCGGGCGACTGTCAAACGGAAAGGGGTCAGTTAATGGTATTGTCATATTTAGTTGGCGGCGCAATGCCCCGTTCCGTACTCCGCGCCCGGGGCCGGTGGCGGTGGAGTGGAAGCGAGGCTTGAAGCGCGCGGCCGGAATATTCGTCACCGTGTCTGCTTCGGGCAATCCGGCAGGCGAGACGCCCGCCCCACAGTTGAAGATGAATTTCAGTCGGCCCTTCGGGTCTTGTTGCGGGCGGGGGCCAAACCTGGCGTTGAAACGCAAGGCTATTTTCGGATTGTCCCGGTCGGGACAAAGTGGCCGGGCGACAAGTCCGCCCTCATCCCGGCCTTCTCCCCCGGGAGAGAACGCCTTGAAATTTTTTCACGCATTGCGCCCATGAAGCTTTGCGGGCACGCCTTTGGAGTGCGCGGACAGGTCCGCGCTTTTGGACGAGGCGACATGTCGCCTGGTCCAAAAGCGGCGTCTTGCCGCCGCACTCCAAAGGTGGGGGCCATACCGGGCGATGGTCAGACGTCGCTCCGCGACTGGCTCCCTAACGGTGGCTGGAGCCTGACGGCCGGGTTTCCCGGTCGTTGGCCGGCTTCCCCGTGGTTGATTGTCGCGCTGGAGTCCATGGAACCGTGTTGTTGAGTCTCAATAAGACCCGGTGGATGGGGGATATGGGTTGAGCCCTTTCCCGGGTTGGAGTGGGCGCCGGATCGGCGCCCGGTTGAGATGCTGGTGGTTGAACATCAGTTTCCCGGAGGCAAGGGCTCGGTGGTGTGGGTGAGCATCCGTCGGTGAAGCGCCCGCGGTCGGCCACCAAGCCATCGGCCGCCTGAGCCACACCAAACACCTTGCGCCGCCGGTGGGGTTTCATGGGTTTTTGAATGCATAATGGCGTCGGTTAAAGGCAAGCTTAGGTTGTGGGTTGTTCAGGGGTAAAGCGCCTCGCACGGGCCATCTTTAAACACTACAAGCCGGTTGCCACTCCGGGGAAGCGGGCCGCAAGACCTGTCACCCGACGGCAATGCGAGGGGACGGTTCGGAGGTTGGACCGCAAATCCGGTGGCGGGTTTTGGTTTCGACGTTGCAGGCCGGGATGGGTTGGGGGCCGGTTGACGCAGGCTCTCAGCCCGGGCGGCAACAGGGCGGGCTTTCAGGGTGCGAAACAGTTTTGCTTTTCATCGCATTCCGGCACTGAGCGACATCACAGGGTCTATGACATCCAAGCGAAAAAGTTCATTCAGCGCACGGTGATGCGGGGAGTCAGACATACGCGAAAGATCATCCGGCATTTGCCAAACGCCTTCCCGACGGCCCGGCCCCTCCGTTACGGGTGAACCCAGGAACCAATCGATTCAGTGGGACAAACAGCCGAACTTGGCGAAGGCGCCAATGAACACCAGCAGCGCCGCCACCAACAGCCAGGGCGTGCCGGTCATCAGCAACACAATGCCCCAGCCCAGAACCAGGGCGAACCCCGCGAAACACAATAATGCCAGAACAAAGTTCATTGCGCGGTCATATTAGCACCTGCTCCCGGCGGAGCAAATATAAAACATCAGCAAAACTTACCGCCGGGAGCATCCTGACACTGCTCCGATTGCATACCGGTAGGAGCGCGGTCCCGCGCTTTGCGGGACCGCTTCACCGTTCGAATGCCGGCGGGCCAATCGAATCGTCAGCACTCACTCGTACGTTGAAGCGGACTGAAGTCCGCGCCCCGGGGTAGTGTCAGGATGCGCCTCTGACCGCCGGGGGGAATGGGCGGATAAATTCCAAACGAGCGGCGATGGGCTTGGGAGGCGTAAATAAATCAGGGTGGCAAGCTGACGCCGGGATTTTGGCGGCTGGCCAGGCGCGAGCGAGGTGCATCGCCAAAGGGTTCTGTGACGGGCGAGCAACGTCGCCAGCCGCCAAAAGAACCAGTCAGGTTGCCACGCTGATTTATTTACGCCTCCTTACTTGGCACTTCGGCCGTAACCCCAAATCAGCCAGATGCCGAGGCCCACCATTAAAATCAGCCACCAGAAGTAACGGGCTTCGAGGGCGGCCATTTCGACAAAGCGCAGGGCCGCCGGAAAGAGCAGCAGCAGGACGGTTCCGACGCCGGCCAGAAAGGCCAGGATTAACCAGCGCAGCCAGGTTGGTCGCGGGCCGGTTCGCAGCGGGTCTTGGTCGTCGGGGTAAACACGTTTCATGGGGCGTTGGTGAGGGCGGCTTCCAGGGCGCGGGCCTTGGCCAGATCTGCCAGCGGGAGGAGCATGTTCACCCCGCCGCCGGTGTTGCCGCCGACCACGAGCGGCGCCTTGCCGTCCCATTTCTCCACGATTTGCAAATCAATGAAGGCCGGGGTTTGTTTGAGCGCCTCGCCCCGGATGCGAATGGATTCCGCGTCGCCCCTGGCTTTGATGACGACGGTGTCCGCCTCGATTTGCGCCTTCTGCTGGGTGAACTTGGCCTTGTCCGCCTCCTGTTCCTGCACCATTTTGGCTTCAATCGCGGTTTCCAGTTCCGAGGACAGTTGAATGTTTTGAATCACAATGTCGTCCACCAACAGCAGGTCGCTGATCTTGATGCGCGCGGCGGCCAGGGCCTTGTTTTTGATTTCCTCGCGGTTCTTCACAATCTGCTCGGCGGTGTCCAGGGCGGTCACTTCCTTCAAGGCTTCTTGAACCCGCGGCGCAATGAGGCTGTCGAAGGGATCCCCGGCGTAACCCTGGTAAATTTTCACGATCGAACTTTCCGGCACCCGGTAGAGCACGCGGATGTCCATGTTGACCTGCTGTAAATCGGAGGAATAACACGCGGCCTGCAACTGACTGGTCTGCTGGCGGATGGTCACGGGGACAATCGTGCTGATGAGCGGCGTCTTGAAGCCGAAGCCTTCCGGCTTGAACACGGGCGACACTTTGCCCAACGTCACCTCCACGCCGCGGAAGCCGGGTTGCACCACATAGCTGCTCGTGCTCAATACGAGAATGAACACGAAAATGAGGATCGCCACCCCGACCAGTCGCACAATGGTTGTTGTCTGCATGAACCGCATCATAGCAACAACCGCCCGCCAAGCCATTATAATATCAGGCGGCGTTTACATTACCTCAGCTTCCATTAATAACGAGGCAAGCTCTGAGGGTTGAGATTTGAACATTTCTTGAATTTTGATCCTTTGGATTTTGAATTTCCCGCCCGCCGGCTTATGCTTGGTCCATTGTGATAGGTAATCGTAATCCCATTATCGCCGCACTGGATGTGCCGACGGCGGAACAGGCTTTAAAACTGGCGGCCAAAATCGCTCCGGTGGTGGGGGCGTTCAAGATCGGGGGCGAACTGTTCACCGCCGCCGGGCCGGACATCGTCCGCCGGGTGCGCGACACCGGGGCGGCGGTGTTTCTGGACTTGAAATTTCATGACATTCCCAACACGGTCGCCAAGTCCGTGGCCAGCGCGATCCGGCTGGATGTGCAGATGCTGACAATCCACACCAGCGGCGGCGCGGAAATGATGCGGGCGGCGGAACGCGCCGCCGTGTCCACCGCGCAATCCCTGGGCCGGCCCGTGCCGCTCGTGCTGGGCGTGACGGTGCTGACGAGCTCGGACGCCGCGACGCTGGCGGAAATCGGCTGCGCACCGGACCCGGCCGCCCAGGTGTCCCGGCTGGCGCGGCTGGCGGTCAGCGCCGGCCTGTGGGGCCTGGTCTGCTCGCCGTTGGAAATCGGGATGCTGCGCGGCTTTTTGCCGGCGCACGTGCAGTTGGTCACGCCGGGCATCCGCACGGGCGGGGAAGCCGCCGATGATCAAAAGCGCACGCTGACCCCGCGCGAAGCCATCGCGGCCGGGGCCAACTGGCTGGTGATCGGCCGGCCGATTTACGCGGCGGAAAACCCGCGGGCGGCGGCGGAGGAGATCTTGAAGTCGTTGGGGTGAGGGGCGGGTGGGGCCGGGGAAAATTTCCAACTCCACAACTCAAAGCTCGGTCAGTTGGGTTGGTTGTGAAATTGGCGGTTTGCAAATTGAAAACTTCACTTTAGAATTGCACGCATGATTGAACGCTTGCTGGAGCCGCGGGTGCGGCAGTGGCTGGGGCGGTTTCCCGCCGTGGCCATTCTGGGACCGCGTCAATGCGGCAAGTCCACGCTGGCGCGCACGGTGCTGGCGGGGTTTCCCGGCGCGGTGCATCTGGATCTGGAACGGCCGTCGGAGGCGGCGCGGCTGCGCGATCCGGAGGCGTTCTTTGCGGCCAACGCCGGGCGGCTGGTCTGCCTGGACGAAATCCAGCGGGTGCCGGAGCTGTTTCCCGTCCTGCGCGCGGTGCTGGACGACGGGCGGCGCAACGGCCAGGTGCTGGTGCTGGGGTCGGCCTCGCCGGAGTTATTGCGGCAAAGTTCCGAAAGTCTGGCGGGGCGCATCGGCTATTTGGAATTGACGCCGTTTCTGCTGCCAGAAGTTTTATCGGCCAAGGCCGGGCCGGGCGAATTGCGCACGCACTGGCGGCGCGGCGGTTTTCCGCGCAGCTATCTGGCGGCCACGGAGGACGACAGCCGGGAGTGGCGCGAGGAATTCATCCGCACGTTTCTGGAGCGCGACCTGCCGCAGTTGGGCGTGAAGGTGGCGGCCGGCACGCTGCACCGGTTCTGGCAGATGGCGGCGCATTACCACGGCGAACTGTGGAATGCCTCCAAAATCAGTCAGTCGCTGGGCGTGTCCCAGCCCACCGTGCAAAGTTACGTGCGGATGCTGGAACACGCCTTCATGCTGCGCGTGCTGCCGCCGCTGGAAGCCAATCTCAAAAAACGCCTGGTCAAGACGCCCAAGGTGTATTTGCGGGACAGCGGCCTGCTGCACGCGTTGCTGCACCTGGAAACGGAGAACGATCTGCTGGGGCATCCGGTCTATGGCAGTTCGTGGGAAGGCTATGTGATCGAACAGGTGTTGGGCCTGCTGCCGGGCTGGGAGGCGTTTTTTTACCGCACCAGCACGGGGTCGGAATGCGATCTGGTGCTGCAACGCGGCCGGCGGCGGCTGGCCATTGAGTGCAAGGCGTCCAGCGCGCCGGAGTTGACGCCGGATTTTCACCGCGCCATCGAAGATTTACAGCCGGAAACCACCTGGGTGGTGGCCCCGGTGAAAGCGCCGTATCCGGCGGGCCATGAAATCAAGGTCGCGCCGCTGCCGGAATTGCTGGAGGAATTGGTGAAGTTGTAATCAAGGATTTTCCAAAGCTGCACGGTCCGATTGACGCGGCGGAAAATCTCCGGGCGGAGGAGATCTTGAAGTCGCTGGGGTAACCGGCAAACTTTTTTGCGGCGATGGGGGCGTTGTGGCCGCCGAAACCGAATATATAATCAATGCCGGTGCCCATGGGACTCACGGCCAGATTTCGAGCAGATGGGAGGAAGGGCTGGAAATCACGTGCTCCGCCCCCGGGCGGGGTCACCGGCCCAAAAAATCCACCTTCGCGCTCAATTGCGGGGTCAGGTATTGGTCCGGGTTGGCGATTTGCACTTTGATTTGCAGCGTGCCTTTGGCGCGGTCGGCTTCGGGTGCGATCTCGGCCACCAGTCCGTCGTAAGTTTTGTCGGGATACGCTTCGGGGCTCACGCGGCATTTCTGGTTCAGCGTGATTTTGGAGAGGTCGGCTTCGTTCACGTCAATTTCCACCTGTAAATCCTTCAAGTCGGCCACCGCGAGCAGCGCCGTGCTGGGGCCGCGCCCGCCGCCAAAGCTCTGCGGCATGACCAGTTCCCCCGGGTTCACGAGCTTTTCCAACACGACCCCGTTGATGGGCGAATGAATGACGCACCAGTCCACATAGGTTTTGGCCAGGTCATACGCCCCCTGCGCCGTCTCCAAACTCGCCCGGTCGGCGGCCAGCGCCAGGCGGGCGTTGTCGCCACTCTGGGCGGATTCACTGTCCGCATGGATGAGGTTCGTGATGCGCCCGTAGTTCAACTCGTCGCGCTCGACCGCAGCCCGGTCGCTGTTCAACTGGCCTTCGGCCTGGCGCAACTGCGCGCGATATTCGGTGTCATCCAACTGCACGACCACCTGGCCGTTGGTCACGGTGTCGCCCTTTTTCACGCCAATCCATTTTACGATGCCGAGGAAGCGCGGGCTGATTTCGATGCGCTCGCGGGCGATGATGTAACCGTTCACCGTCAGCACGCTGCCGGCGTTGGTCGCGGGCGGCGGCGGGCGGGGCGGCGTCCCGGCGGCGGGGGCCGGGTCGGTGAGCGTATTCGTGGGCTGCCCGCCACCGGGCAGCGCCAGCGCGCCGGCGGCCAGTGAGCGTTGATCCTTGGCCCACGGCTGGATGAACAGCACGGTGACCGGCAGCACGGCCGCAACCACGAGCACGATGCTCCAAAACACGCGCTGGGGCCGGCGCTTTTGTTCCGGTCGGATCTGCAGGCCTTTTAATTTCTCGAGGTTCATGAACGGCGTCGGAATGGATAGCGGATGGTCAGAGGGATTTCAAGGCGGTGATGACCGGCAGGCGCGCCGCGCGCAGGGCGGGCAGCAGGCTGCCCACGACGCCGACCACGACGGCGAAAATCATCCCCTTGGCCACCAGCCAGGGCGTGATGCGGAATTCAAACACCGTTTCGCTGAACGAATTGAAGCTCATCGTGCCGGTGGAAACGCCGTGCAGCGGCAGCGCCAGCAGACAGCCGAGGCCGCCGCCGACCGCCGCGAGCAGCGCGCCTTCGAGGACGAAGCCCGCGAGAATCGTGCGCCGCCGGAACCCCAGCACCCGCAGCGTGCCGATCTCCCGCGTGCGCGAACCAACGCTGGCATACATGGTGTTCATCGCGGCAAACACGGCGCCGATGGACATGACGATGGCGAGGAAGTTGCCCAGCACTTTGATCGGCAGCGCCGTCGCCGTCTGGTCGGCGTAGTATTTCACCTCGGGTTCGGCGAGCAGGGGCAGGCGTTTGTCCGCTTCCACCCGCGCCATGAGTTCGCGGCCCGCCTGCGGAGTCGCAGCGCGCACGAGCAGGCTGGAATAATTCTGTCGGTCAAAGATGGCGCGCGCTTCATCCGCGTCCAGCCACACCTCGGAGTCGAAGGCGCTGTTGCGGCCGTCGAATTCCCCCACCACCGTGAGCGTTTTGCCGGCGGTGCGGAAGGTGTCGCCGAGGTGAAAGCCGGCGAAGCGCTGCGCCATTTTCCGGCTGACGGCGACTTCACGTTGGCCCGGCGTGAACCAGCGGCCGGCCACGAGGGTCACCTGTGGCCGCAATGATTTCCCCACCGGCGTGAGCCCGCGCACGGAGACGTTGGCCTCGCCGCTGCCGTCCAGGCGCGGCTGGCTGATGAGGGTGATCACATCGGCGGACACCAGCGGCGTCCCCGTGTCATCGCGCGCAATTTGTTCCCAGTAGCGGATGATTTGAAATTGTTCGAGCGCGACCTGGCTGCTGGATTCGGCGGTGGAACCTTTGCGGACGATCATCACGTTGCGGGGATCGCCGGTGTTGCGGGCGGATTGCACCAACCCGGCCGCCAGCGCCTGCACCAGCACGAAGACCGCGACCACCAAACTGATGCCGAGGATGGTCGCCAGCGTCGCCCGCAGGCGGACCCGGGCGTTGCGGAAATGATAAGTGAGCGGTAAGGCCATTTTAATCCAGGGTTTTCAGCCCGTTCACCACGCTCATGCGCGCCACGGACAGCGCCGGCGCGACGGCCGAAGCGATGCCCAGCAGCGCCGCAACCAGCGCCGCCCAGCCCATGATGCGGGGGGTGACTTGAAAGGAAACAAAAATTCCCGACGTCATTTTGCCGACGTCGCCGAAAGTATACAGAGCGTAGGCGCCGCCAATGCCCAGCACCGCCCCGGCGGCGGCGAGCCCAAAGCTCTCGGCCAGGATGAAGGCGAACAGTTCCCGCCGGCGAAAGCCCAGGGCCTTGAGGATGGCCAGTTCCCGGAAGCGTTCGCGGACGGCCATGCTCATGGTGCTGGCGGTCACCAGCACGAGGGTGAACACGACCACGGTGCTGATGGACGCAATCAGGGTCTTGACGTTGCCGAGCATGGAGATGAAATCGAGCTGAAAGTTGCGCTCGCTTTCCGCGCGGACTTCCGCCGAGGTGTTCTGAAACGCGGCGTTGATGGCCTGGATCACGGGCGCCATGTTGCCGGCGGATTTCACCTTGAGCCACCACATCCCGACGAGGCCGGGGGTGCCGATGGAATCATCCAGATAATCCTGGCGGAAAAACATCATGCGGTCGTCGGCGGTGCCGGAGAAAATCCCGGCGATCTTGAATTCGAGCGCCCCGGGATAAACCGTGCTGTTGAGGGTGAGGTGGTCCCCGACGTGGAAGTGGTGTTTGTCCGCCGAGATTTTGCCGATGATGGCGGCAGTTTTTTCGGATTCAAACCCGGCCAGTTCGGTGTCGGTGAGGTTGAGATCGGTGAAGACCCGCCGCGTCTCCTTCGGATCAATGGCGAATTGCGCGAAGGTCATGGCCCCGTCGTTTTGATACTCGCCGCCGAACCAGGTGAACGGGGAGACCCCCTCGACCCCGGGGATTTTTTCGATCACCGCCCGCTGGCGCGCCGGCAGTGGGTTGGTGAGGGAAACCTTATTGCGGGCGCAGAGGCGGAGTTCCGCGCCGGGACTGGCCGCCGGCAGCGTCAGTTCGCGCAACGCCACCTGCAGGGTCACCAGTAGAAACAGGCTGACGGCCACGCTGGAAACGGAGAGGAACGCGCGCCGTTTGTTGCGCAGGGCGTTTTTGAGGATGAACGTCGGCAGCGTCATGGCCGGGGAGGTCCCGCTTTCGTCAGTTTCCCCGAAGGCATGGCCGCCGGGCTTGCAGGAGTTTTATGCGATGGAAAATTCATGCCGACAACTCCCCCTTTTCCAAATGGATCTGCCGGGTGCCAAAGGCCGCCGCCTTGGGATCATGCGTGACCATGATGATGGTTTTGCCCGCGTCCCGACGAAGCGCCTGCAGGGCGCCGAGCACCTCCTGCGCGCTGTGCGAATCGAGATTGCCGGTCGGTTCGTCGGCGACAATGAGGGCGGGATCGGTCACGAGGGCGCGGGCGATGGCCACGCGCTGTTCCTGGCCGCCGGACATTTGGCGCGGCAGATGCCTGGCGCGATCGGCCAGACCGACCACTTCGAGCGCGGTTTCCACCTGCCGCCGGCGTTGCGCGCGGTTCAAACGGGTGAGCAGCAGCGGCAGTTCCACGTTTTCCGCCGCGGTCAAAACGGGGATCAAATTGAAGCTCTGAAAAATGAACCCGACGTTGTGGTTGCGCCAGTCGGCGAGCTGCGATTCGTCCAGCTTCGTCACGTCCACCCCCTGCACGAGACATTCACCGCGAGTCGGCCGGTCCACCCCGGCGATGATGTGGAGCAATGTGGATTTGCCGGAGCCGGACGGACCCATGAGCGAGAGAAATTCCCCGGCGGCGATGTCCAGGGTGATGCGGTCCAGCGCCGTCACTTGGATGTCGCCTTGCGAATACAGTTTCGTCAACGCCCGGATTTTGACCATGGGTTCAGCGCCGGGACTCACGGTTAAATTGTCGTCTCTCATTGGGTATTGGCCGCCACCCCGCCCGCTCATGGCTCGGGGCTGGGGTTCACCCGTGTAATACTCCCCAATACTCCTGATACTGCCTCAGGATGTCAGTGGCGTCAAATGGCAAAGAACGAGGTTTTCCCAGTTGGGCATTCAAATGAAAGACCCCGTCCTCTCGACCGAAGGTGTGGTGCCAAACGACTGGCGGAAGCGTCCCAGACTATTTATCAGGTTCATCCACGAACCGCCAAAACCACGGTCTATTCCGATACTCTCCGCCGATAGTTATGGAGATCGGCATCACTGACGGGACGGGTGGTTCACGACTTGCGCCGTGCCTGTGACAAAGCATGTTTCGCCTGGCGAGATTTGTCTAACAACATCTGTTGGCTTTCTGGATTGAGAGGCCTGAGGCCGATCTCATCCAACACAGATTGAGGAATTTCGAGTTGATCCAGTTGCCTAGGCTCGGCTTTAAGCGCCCCGCCGCCATAACTTTTTGCAACGTAACTTAAATTTGACAGAGTGTCCG
>Ga0302274_10004397_pt1 | contig 12279 bp, 10 predicted proteins | sample III_Bog_N2_1_FD_198755 | JGI IMG/M metagenome (GOLD analysis project Ga0302274, IMG submission 198755) | Peat permafrost microbial communities from Stordalen Mire near Abisko, Sweden - III_Bog_N2_1 | ecosystem: Environmental > Terrestrial > Soil > Wetlands > Peat | place: Sweden: Abisko...
ACTGCCAACCGCAGCCCCCGATGCGCCTCCCAGACCTTCCATGCCGGATGTGGAAAAGTTCTGTGAGGGTCCCGATTCCTTGTCCTGGCTCTGGATGTTTTTCGCGATCCTGGAGGGCGCAACCAACTGGTCGACCATCGAACCAGGATCCACGGAATGCGGTTGTTGCGTGGTTTGAGCGGCGACCGCCGCCTGTAGCTGCTGAGGAGTTGAGGGCGCCGGCTTTGTCTGTGTCGGCGATAGCGCCGGTTGAGGCGATGTTGCGGTCGGCTGCATTATCGTCGGTTGGTTCACCGCCACCGTCTTGGCTGGGGACTTCGTGAGCATGCGAGGAATCAGGATGCCCGCCAAAACAAGAACAATCAGGGCCGCTCCGATGGCAATCCACTTTACAGGAGACTTGCTTTTACCGTCGCTCTCCGCCTCTGGTTCGACACTTGATCGAGAGGGCTGAATCGGCGCAGGCAGCGGACGCGCAGCCGGGTAGGCCGCCTGCGGCTTGGGCGATTTTTGCAACCTGGGCGAGGGGTTTTTTTCAGGTGTTTTTTTTGCCGACGGGGGCGCCGTGGGCGTCTCGTGTATCTTCGCCAACACGGGCGTCACGACGGTCTGCGGCGTTGCAACCTTCGCTGGCGCCGCTGGGCCTGCATCGATGTCGTCGAAAAAGTCGTCCGGCAGCGTTGCAGGCAGTGTTGCCGGCTGTCCTTGCTCTTCCCATTCGTCGAAATCCGCCGGAAGCGTGTTGGGAGTGTTGTCCTTTATTGTTTGAGGTGCCATTGGCCATCCTCTCCTTTCACATAGGTGGAGCCTTTATAAATGCGCTCTTCCTGTTTTTTTACTGGTTCGATTGTGGTGTTCCCTTGAATAACAGTTGGATTGGAAGAGGCCGGTTCCGTGCGGATTGGTACTTCAGGCGTCATAAATCGATATTCCATTTCATTAGAGATTGCCGTTTCTTCAAAAAGCGGCTTGCTTTCGTTCTTGATCTTCCGGCCCAATGAGGCCGAACCGTTGGCTCGGAATACCCTGGAAATGTTATCAGGATCCGCATCGAACGCTTCTTGCATGGGCAGCGCATCAAACGCGGTACGGGTTCTTGGAGCATTGAACGCTGCACCAGTGAACGAAGAGTCGACAGTCAGGTTCGAGAACGAATCGATGTTCGACAATGTTGTCACCAGAAGCGACACAGTCGCTTGCGCTGAGGCGTAGTTCGCTTTGTCGTGCGGGGTAAAGATTGCCTCTAGCGTTTGTGCGCCAGTGGTCAGTACAGTGCCCTTGGCCGGAGTAAAGAAAAAGGTGCCTGGAACCGATGCCGAGGCATTGAACTCAGACTCGCCGAGCGGCGTGCCATACGATATGGGAGCCGGGTTGGGCCATGCAATGATCGGGTTCGCCCTGGTGACAACGATCGATACTTCGGCCTGCACATTTGTATAGTCATTGGTCTCGTCGGGAGTTAAAGCAACCGAGAGAGTGCGTGTTCCCGCTGGAGGCACCTCGCCGGCGGCGGGAGTGTAGACCAGAGTTCCAGGCACGGACGCCACGGCATTGAGCTGAGTCTCGCTGAGCGGGGTGCCATAAGGAATCGAATACGGCACAGCCCAGCTAATGGTCGGCGTTGCCTTGCTGACAACCAGGGACACAAATGCCTCTGACGACGACAAGTTCACATCTGTCGGATTGAAAATTACCGAAAGCGTGTGAGCTCCAGGCGAGAGGACTTCGCCCGCCGCGGGAGAATAGGTGAAGGTGCCCGGCTCTGAAGCTGTTGCATTGAGTTGAGCGTTGCTTAGCGATTCTCCAAACGGGATCTCACGCGGCGCAGGCCAAGTGATCACAGTAGGCGCTGCCTTGGTAACACAGAGCGTCACAGAGGTCGCTGCCGCGGAGTAGTCAACAGAATCGGCCGGAGTAAAGGTGACGGAAAGCGTTTTGTCGCCGGCTCTCAGGACTTCGCCGATGGCAGGTGAATACGAAAATGTTCCAGGGACCGATGCCGTGGCGCTGAGCTCGGTCTCGCTGAGCGCGGTACCGTATGCGATCGGAGCGGGTGTCGGCCAAGTGATGATCGGCGCCGCTTTGGTCACAGTGAGTGACACGGCAGCCCGTGCCGGGGTGTAATTGACGCTGTCAAACGGAGTGAACACGACCGACGGCATGTGGGTCCCGGCCGACAGCACAGCGCCTCTGCCGGGAATGTACACGAAGGTTCCGGGAACCGATGCCGCAGCGTTCAGTTCGTTTTCGCTCAGTGCAGTGCCGTAGGTAATCGGTTCCGGTGAGGGCCATGTGATCTGGGGCGTCGCCCTCGTCACATTTAGCACAACTGTTGCCTTGTTCGTGGTGTATTTTGACAGGTCCGCCGGGACAAATTCAACAGTCAGCGTCTGCATTCCGGGAGCAAGAACGTGACCTGCGTGGGGAGAGTAGTGGAAGGCTCCCGGGACCGTCGATGTCGCATTGAGTTGGGCATCGCTGAGCGGGGTTCCGGAGGGAATGGTGGAGGGAATCTGCCACGATATGCCTGGCGTTGCCAAGGTCACAGTCAGCGACACAGCGGACTGCGCCATGGCGTATCGTTCCGTGTCTGCTGGAGCAAAGGTTACCCAAATGGTATGCGTCCCAGCGGGGAGGCGGTAGCCTTTGGCGGGGGCATACATGAATTTCCCCGGAATCGAGCAGGTGGCATTGAGCTGTGTAGCGCCGAGCGGAGTGCCGTAGGTAATTGGTTCAGGGTGTTGCCATTCGATGGCCGGAGTTTCCTGGACCGCCTCAATGGGTTCAAACTCCATTGAGTCGTCCGCGTCGGCGTTCATGGCTTCAATGGGCTCTGGAGAAGCCGGTTCCACGGCGTCCTGGCTAGGCGCAGCTTCTGCCTCGGACTGCTTCAGGTGCCATTGTCCGTCCGCACCCTTTACATATGTGACACCTTTATATACTCGCGTTTGAGGTTCACTCTGCTGGGTGGGGGCATCGTCGCTTTGGAAAACATCTCTCATCCTGTTCATACTCTCCCCATCGTCCAATCCTCCCGTTTGCGTCCCCGCATTCGCGGGCGTTACGAGATCAGCCGGGAGCAATGTCCGGGCGGGCGGGTCATAGGTAAACGACTCGCTCGCGTCTGATTTTGCTTCGGGCCATGTGGTTCCGGAGGAGGTTCCCGTGTTGATTGTACGGGGTGTTATCCGCGGAATGCCAGAAACTTCTTCGGAGGCGCCACTCTTTGATGAATCCCCCTTGCCAAGGCTTCTAAAGCTGAAGCCCTTCTTCTTGGTCACGGGTACGGTCTGCCCGGAGACGGCCGCCGCCATCTCGCGGATTCGGAGTGAAATTAGCGAATCCTGGAGCACGAGTGGAGTGGCTGTGTTCTGCATCTGTCGCACGGCGGCATAATCGTTGGGAATCTTCCACTGCACCGGCCTGGTCAGGGCCTTCGCAATATGCTCGTCGCCCACACCGAGAGTCGGCGTCTGATAGCGGTTGACTACCATCTCAAGATTAATGTTGCTCCCGCTGAAAAACTGGACAATCATTCGATTTGAGTTGCGCAGTTCGGGAATAGAGGCCTGGGTAACCAGGTAGAACGCCTTCGCTTCTTTGAAGAGAGACGTACCGACATAATCGAGCTTCGAACCGATATCGACAACTACGTTATCGAAGTTCTGACGAGCGACCGTCAACAGTTTGTCAATAGCCTCGTTGGAGGCCTGGTAATGGGGAAATTTTCCAGGTGAGGCGAGCACCTTCAGCCCAGAACTGTGCTCGACGAGGAGTTTGGAGAGAAAACTCCAATCGAGCCGCCCCGACTCCTGAAGCGCGTTGACGGTAGAGTATTCCGCTTGAAGTCCCAGATTGAGGGCGGCGTCTCCCAGCGGAAGGTCAAGATCGATCAGGAGGGTGCTCTGGGAGGAATCCTGAGCCAATGCTACCGCGAAATTGCATGCGATCGTGGTAACGCCGGCACCTCCCTTGGCGCCTACGAACGCGAGCAGTCTGCCTCCCGTCTTCTTAAGTGGCGCAGCTGCGGGTTGGCGAGCGGCGGCGCGAATCAGCGCTTCGGCCACAGTACTTTGAGTGAAGGGAACCGTCAGAATTTCGCGAACGCCTGCCCGCATGCACTGAATGATCAGTTCCCGGTCTTCTCTCCTTAAGTAGACCATCACTGTGGCGACGTCGTTGGCGCAGATACTCTCTACAAGTTCAAGGGCGTATTCCCGGTTACTCTCCAGATCGATAATGATGATGTTGTAATGCTGCTCAAGAAGCCGGGGAACGTCGTCGAGCGTGGGGGGGTACGAAGTGAACTGGCGGACTTCTCCCCCGGCATGGCAGTCAGCAAGCGCGGTCGCCATCGACCTGCGGAGCGATTCGTCCGGGCCGATCAGAGCAATCGACAGATTCCGGACATCCAGAAAGTCAGGATACTCGGGATAAATCGTATCGACATTTGGCGGTGAGTCTGAAGCCATGACAATGCACTCCCCTACCGACTCCAGCTTCCATTGCCGGGTTACCTCAAACTGGGAGGTGATCAACGAGTCGGCTTGTCAGATTCCACTTCTCAAAGAGCAGAGAAACGGCAAAAAAGCAAACAAAGGAGGATTGCCAAGGCAATAGAGAATTGACCTATCCGCTGATAAATCTTGCCGGACGGGCAGCAGTGTCAAAACGGATTGGATTACACATCTCTCCCCAAAAAGTCATAATAACGAATTTGGTGCAGTTTTCAACCATTTTCTGGAAACTAAAGTAACCAACTGCAAGGGTACTCGCGTTCCTGGCAATCGAATTGCCTCAGTGATTGTTCTCTGATCGTCCGACATTCTTTCATCGTCAGAACTAGCGTGAATGTTCAGATCGAGGAAGGCAATACGTCTTTCGTGTCATTTTTCAGAGGCGTGAAGACCGGCTGAGCCGTTCGGCGCAAACCTTGAAATCGAGACAGCTTGCCGATCGGAAGGAGTTGTGGAGTCCTGTTCTGTTGCGGCGCCGCGCAAATCGACTAATCCTGGGCCAATGCATATCCACGTTTTCCAACCACGCTCAAAGGGACAAGTTGGCCAGGGGATTTGACCCTCAAAACGGCGTTTTTCGTTGTTTCCCAAAACGGGAAAAGCCTTTCAAGAATCGAGAACTAGGGTTTAGAAGTTTCGGAGGCGCCGGCCGCAGCCATCTTTGCGCGAAGACGCTTCTCCGCGTCGGCGCTCCAGTACTTGCAGTCGAGGCGGATGAAGATGGATGTATACGGTACCGCCATGGTGGTCTTCAGAACCAGAACATTGAAGTGTTTGCCAGCCTCTTCGATGTCGGCCAGGATTTGGCCATGGGGCAGGGATTCTCGAGGGTAGGGGCGAAGCAGGTCGTTGATCTCAGTCCGGTAGGTTCCAACGCCCGGCGCGTCCTCTTCCTGGACAAACGGCAGTTCCGCGTCCATGAGGATGATGGGGCGTACGTGAATCGACCGGTCGATGGCGCCGAGAACATGTCGAACCACCTCCAACTGGTCCGCGTTGGTCTCGATGGTCTCGACTCCGGGGGAGGCCTGCAGCGGATACGCCGAATCGACGATCAGGATCCAATTTCGATGGCCGAGCAGGGGCATTGTCTCGTTGACTTTGGTCCTCCATTCGGAAGGCGTTGCGGGCGGTGCGGCTTGCAGCATTGGCGCAGTAAGCAAGACGGTAAGAATCAGGGAGAATCTGCGCATGGATCGATTGCCTTTCGGATTCGTTTGGTCCGGTTAGTTTGCCTTTTCGGTTGTGGGGCGGGAGAGCACAATTTGCTCACTGTCTGCGTTGCTCATCTTGAGATAGAAATTGCGCAGCGGGGTGTAATAGCCGGAGTCGAGGGTGGCAGGGCTGCGCATCTAAACACCAGTATGTACGATTCCTGCCAAGGATGAACAGTTAGAGGAGAGACTGAATGACTACGCAGATGGATCTTGGTGGCAGCTTCGCGCTTCCCGGCACTTCAATTAACGTGAACCGGATGGGCTATGGCGCGATGCAACTGGCCGGGCCGCAGGTTTGGGGACCGCCGAACGATGTTGACGCTGCGATTGCCGTCCTGCGAGAGGCGGTTGCGGCGGGGGTAAACCACATCGATACCAGCGATTTTTATGGTCCGCACGTGACTAATCAGATCATCAAGCGGGCGCTCCATCCATATTCAGATGGCTTGACGATCGTGACCAAGGTGGGCGCGCGCAGGGGTCAAGACAAGTCATGGGCGCATGCCCTGTCGCGCCAGGAACTGATCGACGCCGTTCATGACAATTTGCGCAACCTGGGGCTCGACATTCTGGACGTTGTCAATCTCAGGGTTGGTGGATTGGCGGCGCCATCGGACGAAACTATTGAAGAACCGCTTACCGTGCTTGCCGAGCTCAGACATCAAGGCCTGATTCGTCATCTCGGCCTGAGTAACGTCAGTCCCGCACAGCTTGCGGAGGCTCAGACAATTACAGAGATTGTCTGTGTACAGAACCTTTACAACGTAGCGGTTCGGAGCGATGACAACTTCATTGAATACCTCGCCGGGCAGGGCATCGCTTATGTTCCGTTCTTCCCGTTGGGAGGGTTCACGCCTTTGCAAGCCTTGGAACTCGACGCAGCGGCAGGGGCCCTGGGGGTCACGCCGATGCAGATTGCGCTCGCGTGGCTGCTTCACCGCTCGCCCAATATTCTGCTGATCCCCGGCACATCCTCCCTGGAACACCTCGGCGAAAATCTGAAGGCTGCGACGCTCGAGCTTTCTTCGGAAATGATCGCCGAACTCGACGAAATCGGCGGAAGCAGTGTGCGGTAACACGGATGGGAACGCCATGCGCTCGGGCGGGTTGCGATGCGAGCTGGACGGATCGGATCGGCTACCCGATCAGGCGAGCCATCCAGGCGGCGAGGGCCTGCTGGTCGGGTGTTCCAGCGGCGTGGGCGGCTTGAACGTTGACGCGCTCCTCCGGGTCGCGGTTCTGGCTAATTTTGAATTTGCCTTCGATGCGGGAAATGGGGATGCGGAAGCCGACGATTCCGGCCAGCATGGTGCGCTGGAAGCCGGCGGGCATTCCGCGCCATTGTTCGGCGAAGGCCGGCTCGTTGGCATGAATGAGGCCGGCGAGGAGAGTCTGTTTGCCGGGTTCGTCTTCCACTAGTTGAAGGGTTCCGTAGGCATGGACGGCGATGTAGTTCCAGGTGGGCACAGAGAGCGGATCGACGTAGTTGGCGGGAGAGACGTAGCTGTGCGGGCCGGGGAAGACGACGAGGATTTCGCGTCCGGCGAGGGATTGCCAGTGGCGATTGGCCTTGGCGAAGTGGCCTTCGATGAGGCCGTGGTGGCCTTCGTCCCTTACGACTAGCGGGAGGTGGGTGGCGACGAGAGGCGCTGGGGCGTCAGTGGTGGATTGCGGGCCGAAGAGGATGGCGAAGGAATAGGCCTGCATTGCCTCTAATAAGATGGCACGGTCGATTACCTGGTTGAATTTGGGCGAGTACATGGAACTCCTGCTTGGAACATCGGTCAGCGGTTATATGCCCGGTAAGTGGGGCTATTGAATGCGCTCGAAGCGGAAATTGGCCTCGCGCAGGGCGTGGCTGATGGCGGTGATGTGGGTTGCGCCGCGAGTTTCGAGCGTCACGTCGATTACGGTTTCGCCCAGGCTTACACCGTAATAGGCGCGGTTGTGAAGGGTTTCGACAATGTTGGCGCGCTCGCGGGAGAGGATGGTTGTAAGGGCCTGGAGTGCGCCGGGACGGTCTTGAAGGTAGACACGGACGCGCAGCAGGCGGCCGTCTTTGACCAGGCCGCGCTCAATGATCTTGGCCAGCAGGCTTACGTCGATGTTGCCGCCGCTGACCAGCACGACGGTGCGGCGATGACGGAGGTTGGTCTTGGACTGAATGACCGCTGCCAGGGCGGCCGCACCGGCGCCCTCGGCAAGAGTCTTTTCCTGTTCGAGGAGCATGAGGATGGCGCTTGCGATCTCTTCGTCGTCGACGGTGACGATCTCATCGACGTAGCGATTGACCAGGGGGAGGGTGAGGTCTCCGGCGCGGCGGACGGCGATGCCGTCGGCGATGGTGGCTTCCGGAGAGATGGCGATGGGGTGGCCGGCCTCGCGGGCGCGGAGCATGGAGGGCAGCTTCTCCGGCTCGACGCCGATGACGCGGATTCTGGGGTTGGTTTCCTTGAGGGCGCAGGCTATGCCGCCGATCAGGCCCCCACCCCCTATGGGCACGACGGCGGCTTCGATGTCGGGAACCTGCTCAAGGAGTTCGAGCGCGATGGTTCCCTGGCCGGCAATGACCTCGGCATCGTCGAAGGGATGGATGAAAGCGCGGCCCTCTTCGATGCGACGCCGCAGGGCTTCGTCGCAGGCCTCGTCGTAGCTCGCGCCGTGCAGGATGACCTCGGCTCCGAAGGCGCGCGTGGCGGCCACCTTGACCTGTGGAGTGGCAAGCGGCATGACGATCTGTGCGCGTATTCCCCGCGCGGCGGCGTGGAAGGCTACGCCCTGGGCGTGATTGCCGGCGCTGGCCGCGATAACACCGCGGTCGCGCTCGGTCTTGCCCAGGGTAAGCAGCTTGTTGAGCGCGCCACGCTCTTTGAAGGACCCGGTGCGCTGCAGGTTCTCAAGCTTCAGGTGTAGCGGCAGGCCGGTTAGCTCGGAGAGGTAATGGGAAAGCTGGCAGGGCGAGACGTGAATGGCATCGCCGATGCGCGCGCGGGCGGCCTGGATGCTGGTAAGCGAGACTGATTCCAATGGAAATTCTCCTTGAGCCAGAACGAAAGAGGGTGAATGCAGGCGAAAAATGAAAAAGCCACCATCCGCGGTTGCGGGTGATGGCCTGTGAGACGCTCGAGTGCTATCGCTTGATCAGGCTTCGATTCCCGCTTGCGCAATGGGGTTGGTAATTCGATTGGTGGGAACGGACGGAGCGGCATGCCGGACCGGGAGCGGGTTTGCGTTGGCTCTGGAGGTGTGCATTGCCTTGATCGAAGTAGAACAGAGGGCGCGGTGGGCGTCAAGGGAGCGGGAGAATGCGAGGAGCGGGAATCAGGCCTTGCAGTCCGTCGCGTTCCTGGTTGCCGTTTGGCCGGAGGGATGAGCTTTGAATTCAGATAGCGCCATGCGCGCGGCCCGCACTTCCGTCGCGAGCACCTTCAAGACATTGAGAGTCAATGACGGCTCCGCGCGCATCAGGTCATCAAAGTCCTCGCGCGATACAAACCTGACATCGGAGCCTTTGCGAGCCTTTGCCGTTAAGGTGTACGGTTCATCTCCAATGATCGCAGGCAGCCCAAGGAGTGAACCGGCGGCGGCACGAAGGAACATCACTACCTCGCCTGCTTCCGAGGTCATGATCAGGGCAGCTTCTCCACCGCGGAGAATGTAAACGCCAATGGGAGCTTCTCCCTGACGGAAAAGAACCTGATCGACGTCGCAGAAAACCTGCTGGGATTTCTTCTCGAGTGCCTGAATCAAATTTCGATCGGCAACGAATGCGGACGATTCCTGGTCCATTGATAATCCCCTTGCACGGCCGCCGGAACGAATGCTTGATTGGCCCTTGATAAGCTTTCGTGAACAGATCATTGCATTCTTCGGAGTCTCCGATATGTGATACCTGTCACATTTCGGTTGGGATGCTGAATTCTGAGTGGATTTTGAAACGCGGGCGTTCGATCAGGCGCTTCCAGAATTGGTTTGCCCAGAAATATGGGCCATTTTTGACGCTCGGGATATCGGAAACAGGCCTAGAAAACTTCGAAAACGCCCAAGATCGAATGTGCTCGATTGCTGGCAAGTCATATCTTCGAGGAAATCCTCAACACCCTGCTTTCCATTACTGTCCCACGCATCCTCGACCCCATTTTCGATGTGGTTCATGTAGTCATCCGTGTGGAGTCCTTGGTGATAGGGGGCATTCAACAGAACTCGGTTCATCGCGTCCTGAATGCCAATCCCGGCGAGCTCTAGGAATTGCCTGGCTCGTGCCGCGCGTGGATCGCGTTGCGGAACAATATGATGATCGTGGCAACCACACCCAGGACCTGCGTTGTGAACGAGGAATCCAGTTTCCCCGACGAAGTAGTCGTGGTTTTTGTCGACGGTGAAGTTGTAGACAGTTTCCTGGCCTAACTACGGCATCGATTGCAACACACTACTCCGACAACAAGCGGCGGGATACGTCATAGATGCAAACCTCCAATCGTAGGTGTAAGCGCGATGTCCAACGTGAGACATTAGCCCAACAACCGACTACGATCCGTATGAATCAGGGCCGTCATATTCCTTCAAAATCTCATCGGAATATTCACCCCTAGAAACAACTAGCGTGGCATCATCTTGCGGATGTCGAGTCAGATATTGATGCCCAACATCATCACTGCTCACTAGCCCATCGATCATTGCTGCTAGATCATCCCAATCTTCTGCCGACAATGTCCACTCAAACTGAAAAGGATCATTCGTATTCTTGAAGAGGCCCTTTCGACTCGCATGATTAGATGCGCCCTTAGGCGAGACAGAGCATTGGAGCAGTATGCGGACACCCCCGAAAGCTGCAACATATCTCTGTCTTTCCAACTGCAAATATCCGCAATCTCGACTCAGGAGGACAAAACTCCGCTGCAAGGCATCGATATCTGCATCCATCGGTCCAAATAGAACAATTCGCAAACCATCCGACGCCTCTACAAGGCACATTCGAAGCTTCCGACCTAGAGATTCCATGATTCCTCACCATTGTTTCTTGAGACATCGTCAGCGGTATTTAGCTATGGAAGCGGGATATTTTTCCACGGCGAATTCCATTGGTTCCAAGGATTATGATCCCAATGAGGCGTGTTGTGCCATGGATCAACATCGTGGTATCGCCACTCACCGCCTTCTGGATCAAACCACCGTGGAGTGGTGCTGCATGGATCCGGGGCTTCGTTATGACGCCACTCCCAAGTCTCAGGACAATGGCATGAACTGGGATTAAGAGCATAATCGGGAGTCGCATCGTCCGTACAGGGCGATAGGGTGTGTTGGAAACTGTTCCCAGGATTGCGCTACGCTCCATCCAGGGCTGTTTTCAACCCTCCCTGCGGGAGGAAATTGAGTGGTTGACCGGTTCAATGGTCGAAAAGAACCAGCTTAAGTAGCAAAGAACCTTCATGCGATTGCCTGTGCTGGCCGACGTTAGAAGATGTCAGCCAGCTTTTGGAAGGAATCGAGTTCGAGCAGGTGCTGGCCTTGGGGGGCGGGGTCGAGGTCGGCGTGCTCCAGAACCCATGTGTCTTTGTGAAAGAGGAAGACGGCGTGAAGGCCCGCGGCGAGGGCGGGGTTGATGTCGCTCTTGATGCTGTTGCCGATCATCCAACTGGTGTGCGGAGCGAGCTCGTGGCGATGGATCACGTCGCTGTAAGTGGGGGGATCTTTTTCGGCGACGATTTCTACGGAGGAGAAGTGGGCTGCGAGGCCGGAGCGCGCCAGCTTGCTGGCCTGTTCGGCCTGGTCGCCCTTGGTCATGAGGATGAGGCGATGGCGGGCGGCTAGCTCGGCCAGTGTTTGGTCTACGCCCGGAAGGAGCTGCATCTCCTGTTCTTCGATGGAGCGGGCAAAGGCAAGAATCTGCTGGACCTTTTCATCTGTAACCGGGGCGGGGCTGAGGCGGTGAAAGCATGTAACCAGCGAGCGCGTGAAGCTGGTAAGGCCGTAGCCATGGGCGAGGATGGTTTCTCGCTCGACTGCGTTAAGGGCGTGACGGACCTGGGCGGGGGTGTATTCGTGGTGGTTGAGATAGCCGATGAAGGCGGCGATTGCGCGTTCGAAGTAGATGTTGTTTTCCCACAGGGTATCGTCGGCGTCGATGAGCAGGGTTTGGCCGGGAGGGAATTGGGGCATGGGGTTATGGTAACGAATTTGAGGGCTTTGCCGAAGACCCACTCATCGCGATAAAGCTGCGATGAATGGGGCACAGCTTTGACTTTCTTACTGCGTGGACTCGGGCAGGGTGTAGTCGAAGGTGTAGGAGAGCTTGCCGGGCGCATGGACGATGGTCATGGTGCCGGAGATGCCTGCAAGCGCGTCTGTTCCGGAGCCGGGGACTACGGAGACGGTGAGTTGAAGCTTGCCCTGGTCCATGACGCCGAGGTGTTGTAGAGCGAAGGAGCCGGCGTGGCCGTTGAGGGTTCCGGTGACGTGCTCGATGGCGACGTAGCCGGCGCTGCCTTTGGAGGGGTCGCCGGAGCCGAGCATTTCGCCTTTGCTGGCGGCGTCGAGGTCGCCGT
>Ga0302274_10004401_pt1 | contig 12275 bp, 7 predicted proteins | sample III_Bog_N2_1_FD_198755 | JGI IMG/M metagenome (GOLD analysis project Ga0302274, IMG submission 198755) | Peat permafrost microbial communities from Stordalen Mire near Abisko, Sweden - III_Bog_N2_1 | ecosystem: Environmental > Terrestrial > Soil > Wetlands > Peat | place: Sweden: Abisko...
CGCAGGGCAAACACGTCACCAGCTTCGGTGGCCAGTTCCGCCGTACCCAGCTCAACGGGTACCAGGCAAACTTCGCCTCGGGCAGCTTTTCGTTTACCACTCAGGGCTACACCAACAACTCGCTGGCTAACTTCCTGCTGGGCAAGCCTGACATCTTTACTCAGGCCGGCGGCGACTTCAACCGCAATCTACGTGGCTGGGAGTTGGGCGCCTACGCACAGGATGAGTACCGCATCAGCTCCACGCTTACGCTCAACTACGGCGTGCGCTACGAGATCACGACGCCGTTCAGCGACATCCACAATCGCATGATGGAGTTTGCACCGGGCAAACAATCCACCGTTTACGCTAACGCTCCAACTGGCCTTCTGTTCCCCGGCGACTCCGGCGTACCTAACACCATTGCCCCCGTCTTCAAAAGTGACTGGGCGCCCCGTGTCGGCTTCGCATGGAACCCGCTGGGCAACAGCCGCACGGTTATTCGTTCAGCCTATGGCATCTTCTACGACGAACTGCTGAATGGCGTGGGCATGCCGTTCCGCGCCACCAGCGCCGCACTCGGGCAAACGGTGGTACGCACTCTCACCGGATTCTCAAAGATCAATTACGCCAACCCGCTCGGTACTGTAACCAACCCGTTCGCTCCCGGCACATTTGCGCTGCCCGCGTCCACCTTCACAATCGATAGCCATCTGCTGCCACCCTATGCGCAAGACTGGAATCTGACCCTGGACCAGACCGTGGGCAAACAAGTATTGTCGGTCGGATACATTGGCTCCAAAGGAACTCGCTTGCCGCGGTTGGTCGAGGCGAATCCGGCAATCTATGAACCTGGCGCGACCTTCGCTAACTCTCCTAAGCGCCGGCTCTATTCCGGCTGCACGCTGACCACCGGCACCTGCACGCTGGGCACTGCCGGACTGGTTGAAGGAAATGCGAATTCCACCTTCCACTCGGCGCAAGCCTCACTCACACGGCGCGGCACGCCCGACCTGAACTACACGCTGGCCTACACCTTCTCAAAGGATCTGGATTACTCATCGAGCCTTCACATGTCGGGGCCCGCTCCCTGGATGGTGCTTGGCGAACTCGACATACCGCAGAACAACCAGAATCTGAAAGGCGAGCACGGCCGTTCGCTCTTCGATTCGCGCAATCGCTTTGCCGGGAGCGTGAGCTATGCCATTCCGTTTGCGCGCACTCTCACCGGGCCGTCCCGTACCCTCCTCGATGGCTGGCAATTCAATGCCTTGTTAGCCGTAAATTCCAGCTCGCCCTTTACGGTCTACGACTCGGCAAACGTTTCGTTGCAGGCCCCGCATCCCGGTGTCTCCGGCATGTTTGGAGACCGACCCGACGTGAGCGGGAACCCGAATAGCGGTGCCCCGCACAAAGTGTCGCAATGGGTATCTTCCTCCGCATTTCAGCGGCTCGATCCGGTTGCGAACGCCGGGCAGTTCGGTAACGAGGGGCGAAACAGCGTCGATGGCCCTGCTTATGGGAGTCTCGACGCTTCACTCGACAAGAACTTCGCCCTCAACGAGAAGACAAAAATTCAGTTCCGGGCTGAGGCCTTCAACCTTACAAACCACGTCAATCTGATCCCGCCGGTATTCGATATGAACTCGCCTGCATTCGGGCAGATTACCGAGGCGCAAGCCCCGCGTATCTTTCAGTTCGCCTTAAAACTGCAACGCTGACGCGGCCCCCATAAACAGAGGGGCCGCCTGTAAGGGGCCCCTCCACTGCGGCGAGAGTCAGGAAACTTGAGAGCAGAGTAATGCACCCTGATAGAAGCCACTCACTCTTGCAAGTGGGTTCTCCAGCCAGGCGCGGACGCGCGCTATTCAATGATGGACGCTTCGAATCCTTCATGGCGGCAGAAGACCGGGCATCTTCGATAGAAAAGAATCTACTCACTATCCGGCATTCTTTTCGCGCTTATTTCATACGCTTAGATGGGTCGGAATGCGATCCGACAATCCGAGTTATTCTCGTCGAGAGCGCGGATGCAAGAGCAGTCTATGAAGCATTCGGAACATGGCTGCAATGCAGGCGCTGGATCACACAGGTCTCAGAATGCGCAATATTCGGTGATCAGTTGAATGTGGTTCGGAAACGCCTTGAGCTGAACTGCCTGGCGACCATCAAAACGGTGCGGGCATCCGTCGTCGATCTTGAGTTCGCGGGGTTTCGTCGGGCAGATGCCTGACCATTAAGTATCTTCTGATAGCCGCGAACGGCGCGATGCAAGCGAGTCAGCAATTGTCCATGCATAGCCCCATCTGGCTCCGATCAAGGCGCCTTCAATGTCTGTAAAGCCTAATTGCATTGCCTCCTTGACACCCTGATTTAATCTCCATCGATTTGTTGAGCCCAGTTCCCCTCCCAAAGATTGAAGACACGAGTCAGCAAATGATGGAAGATGTTGGCGCAAGCGTTGCTGGGCTCAATAACGGGTCCGGAGGTTCTTCGCTTCAGACTGCACGAAATTACTATCATTTCCCAAACCCGCGCTCACAATTCTCATTACTGACGAGTTGGGCGCTCGGGAGGGCTTTGTTCGCAAACTTTGGAGGTCTCATGAAGATTCGTATTCAGTCAATCGCAGAATGTGTGTTAGCAATCGCGGGCGTAATTCTCTGTGCAAGTCAAGTCCACGCCCAGGCGACCACGGCATCGATTCACGGCACTGTAACTGATCCAAACGGAGCAGTGGTGCCAAATGCAATCGTTACCGCAATCAACACAAGCACAGGGATTTCGAACACCCAGAAAACTGACAGCAAAGGTTACTTCGTCTTTCCCGACCTGCACATTGGTGGCCCGTATTCGATCACAGTTGAAGATTCTGGTTTTCAACGCTCCACGACGACGGGCATCATGCTCGACCTCAGCTCGGCGCGGGAAGTCGATGCCAAGCTGCTGATCGGCGCTGCTTCGCAGACTGTGCAGGTGAATTCAGAAATCATCCAGGTCGAATTAGGCGATGCTCAACTGAAGAACGTAGTTGCGGCCCGGGAGATCGAAGAACTCCCCACCCTGGGTCGCGATGCAGTGCAACTTCAGAAGACCGCACCGGGAACCGTCGAAGCGTCAGACCGCGAAGCCACATTTTCGACGAACGGCAGCCAGACGCAGGAGAACTCCTATCTACTGGATGGAACCGACATCAACGACTTTCTTCTGAACCAGCCGGGGATTGTTGTGAATCCCGATGCGCTGGCTGAAGTGAATGTCATTACCAGCACAATCGATCCCGAGTTCAGCCGCAATTCGGGCGCGATTGTGGATGAAGCTCTGAAGAGCGGCACGAATCAGCTGCATGGTGATGGGTTTGAGTTTTATCGCGACCGTTTTCTCAATAACGGCAATTACTTTTCAACCACCAGGCCCCCGTTTCACCAGAACGTCTTCGGCGGTACGTTGGGCGGGCCCATCCGCAAGAATCATGCATTCTTTTTTGTCGCATATCAAGGCTTGCGAAGCATTTCAGCGCAGACCACGCTGACCCCTGTTTTTTCGAGCGCTCAAAGGGGTGGAAACTTTTCGGCCGATTTGCCGCAATTTTCAGGAAATCCGATTCCCTTTCCTAATGGAATCCAGGGGCCGAACGGACTTTGCACGCAAGGCACTCCATGGAATAAGTGCTTTCCAAATCCGCAAGTTTCCATGGCGGACTTCGATCCGATTGCCAGTAGCCTGCTCAACAAGTATGTTCCGCCGTCAAACTACTCAAGTGGCGGAGTTTCCTACGACAACTTCAATGCTCCAAACACCTCCGATGACGATCAGGGCATTATTCGCATCGACGATCAGTTGACCGCGAAAGACACTCTTTGGGCTTCAACGGTTTTTGATTCGAACCCAGCAGTGAATACCCTGCCGCTCCCTTCGACTCAGTCAACTGGAAATGGCGCGACACTACCTGGATTTGCCGCCGACAATTCGTCGCATACGAAGATCTTTAACGTGTCGTGGACGCATGTGTTCAATAGCACGATGTTGAATGAATTGCGGGTAGGCTATTTCCGGTTTAACTACGCAGAGTTAGAACCAGCCGCGTCGACGCTGGCTGCGCCTTCGTCATTCGGATTCAATATCATTCCCCAGGACACCGCCGCGGGCGCGTTGCCTTTCATTAATGTGAACGGCTATTTCGCCCTTGGCTTCAGCACCAATGGACCGCAACCCCGCAAAGATGAGAACTACACGTATGTCGATAACTTCAGCAAAGTGGTTGGCAACCATGATTTGAAATTTGGCGCCAATGCAGAGAGATTTGTAATCAGTAATCCGTACTACGCAAACAACAGCGGTAATTTCTTTTTCAACGGCTCCGCGACTTACAGCACAGGCGACCCCGCGGCCGATTTTCTGCTCGGAATTCCGGCGACGTATAGCCAGGGCTCGGGATTCTTTGTAGATGTCAGGGCGTCGCAGTATTACGCGTATGCACAGGACCACTGGAAGGCCACCGATGGGCTGACGCTGGCCTATGGCGCAGGGTACAACGTGGAAACCCCGTACGCGAACGAACAGTACGGCGGTGTTGGGGTGACGTGCTGGACCCCGACGAACAACGAATCGAAGGTCTATCCCAATGCTCCTCCGGGGCTGCTTTATCCTGGTGACCCTGGATGCAACAAGAATGGCAGCCCCACAACACATTGGGATCACTTCTCTCCCCGCGTTGGTTTTGCGTGGTCGCCCAATGGCAAGCTGGGGGCACTATTAGGAACAGCAGGGCGGCATGATTTTGTGATTCGCGGCGGATTCGGCGTTTACTGGAATCGCGTTCAAGGCGAAGGCGCGCAGGTCAATTCGAACGATGCACCATTTTCAGAGAACAGCGTGGGCGCAGCCGGTTTGGGCGGCAGTCCCAGTTTTGCCAATCCGTTTGCCGACATTGCTGGTACGCCGGGCGCTTCGTATCCAACGAACCCATTTCCTTATTCCGTGCCCAAGCCGGGTGCGAGCGTGAATTTTATGTCGCTTTACCCCCTCGAAATGGACAACCTAACTTCGGAGTGGGACACACCCTACACCTATAACTTCAACTTAAATCTGCAACGCTCCTTGCCGAGCAACATGGTGCTGACAATTGGCTACGTGGGCTCGCTGGGCAGAAAGCTTGACCGCGCCAGAGAAGGCGACCCAATTACGCAGCAGGGCCATGACGACTGCCTCAATGGCACTGGTTCGAGCACGCCCATCACCCTCTTTGTCGGTCAAGGAGCTCAGACATTCACTTGTCTGCAATTGGTGGGATCGCAATCGCTCTTATTCCCCGGAGAAAAGCTACAACCGGCAACGGTGCCCGGAACGAATATACCAGGCGTCTTTCCAAACGGACTGCCGTACTATCTCTCGATCGGCGGCATGCACACAAGCGGTTCGTCGAGCTATCACTCGCTACAGGTCTCGCTCCAAAAGGCATCAACCCATGGACTGTACTTCAATCTGGCCTACACATACAGTCACGCGCTCGACAATGCTTCGGGCCTTGAGGACTCGGTAGCAAACGGTTACGGAACTAACTATGTCCCCGGGTTTGAGCACATGAGTTACGGTGACTCGGTTTACGATGCGCGCCAGCGCCTCGTCGCTGTTTACAACTATGGAATCCCATTGCCCCAGAGCATGAGAGATCAAACTTATCTGCGCACGCTGCTTGGCGGATGGCATTTGTCGGGAATCACCACGCTGCAGGGCGGCTTTCCGGTGACGGTTTACGACGGAGGAGTTTTCAACTCGCTCTACTGCGATCAGTTCAGCTTTGTGAATTGCCCTGACGTTCCAGTTACCTCGACTTTCCATATCCATAGATTGAATCCCAGAAATGCCAATCACGTCTTGTTCGACACTTCAACCTTCTCACAGGAACCAATCGGAACGTTCGGTAACGTGAAGCGCAATTTCTTCCATGGCCCCGGATTCAACTATACGAACTTTGAAGTGTACAAGAACATTCCGTTGGGAGGAGCCGAAAGCCCTCGCTACGCGCAGCTTCGCCTGGAAGCTTACAACGCATTCAACCACGCAAACTTTGCAAACCCCAGCGGCAACTACGGGGCAGGGCCTACGGTATTCGGTGTGATCACCTCCGTCGATCAGCCGGTGAATGCCGGTGGCGACCCGCAGCCTGGGCGCGCCATTCAACTTGCCGGAAAGATCTATTTTTGACGCTCCGGCCGACCGGTTCGACTACTCCGCCTAAGAGGCGTCAGATAAACTCGCCCCAGCGTGGCCGCAATCAATGCGGAAACGTTGGGGTGCAATCGTATCCGCGGATCCAGTTCTGTTTTGAAAGATTGCGCTCGGTCGAATCAAATTAACTGGCGGAAGTGCGTGTGAGTCGAACACACCGTCGCCCGTTAAGAACGACCACCGGTTTTGAAGACCGGGAGGATCACCGGAACCTAAGCACTTCCCGAACGATCGCAGCGCATTCACAGAGCTGCGTTCTGCTATGTATGGTATCTGAAGATGGAGGATTCGATTGGCTGATTCCGCAGAAGTCCGGCTGACGCAAACTGTGAAGGCGGGTGGATGCGCAAGCAAACTTGCTCCAGGCCTGCTCGCTGGAGTGTTAGCCCGGCTACCAAAGCAGAACGATCCAAACGTGCTGGTAGGATTCGACACTTCAGACGACGCGGGGATCTACCGGATTTCCGCGAATCTTGCGCTGGTCCAGACTGTCGATTTTTTCACTCCGCTGGTTGATGATCCATATACCTTTGGTCAGATTGCAGCCACAAATGCACTCAGCGATGTCTATGCCATGGGGGGCGAGCCCGTGACCGCTCTCTCGATTGTGTGCTTCCCTCAGGATGGGAATTTGGACGTGCTGGAACAGATCATGCGCGGCGGTATGTCGAAGATGGCTGAAGCGGGCTGTGCCGTCGTGGGCGGACACAGCGTTCGCGATGCGGAAATCAAGTTTGGCTATGCGGTAACAGGCCTCATCGATCCGCAGCGCGTCCTGACCAATGCGAATGCGGTAGCGGGCGATGCACTGATCCTTACCAAGCCGATTGGCACTGGGGTAATCACGACTGCCATTAAGCAGAGAAAAGCTCACCCTGAATGGGTTGCCAAGGCAGTCGAATCAATGACGACGCTGAATCGTACAGCCTCGCGGCTAGTGGGTGCGCACGCCGGTGTCCACGCGATGACCGATGTTACAGGCTTTGGATTAATGGGCCATGGGCGTGAGCTAGCCCTTGGCAGCGGTATGCGGATCGATATCGTGGTGGAACAGGTTCCATTCATTGATGGTTCGCGGGATGCTGTTCACCTGGGCACTATCCCCGCGGGGCTGTTGGCGAATCGTGATTTTGCCGAATGCATCAGCGCGGACGCGCCTGGCTCTCAAATCCCGGATGACTTGCGCACACTGTTGTACGATCCGCAGACCGCTGGAGGTCTGTTAGTCTCAGTTGCAGCCGATTCCGCGGATGCGCTTCTTGGTGCGCTTCGCGGCGCCGGTCTGAACGCAGCCCGGATCGGATCAGTAATTGGTCCCTACACTCCAGGCACGGGTGAGCCGGCAATTCTGCTGAGATAGTTCAAAACATTGCAGCACATTCCCTGTAAGAGCGGTCGCCCTATGAAGAGTGTTGAACAAGCGAGCGAAAGCGACGAACAGGCCAGCCTCTACAGGCTGCTGCCTTCAGTCAACGATCTTCTGCTCACCCCTGAATTTATGGCCCTTCGCCAGATTCATTCACACAGTGCGACGACAGAAGCTACGCGAGCCGTACTTATTCGCATACGCGAAGAGATTGCCCAGGGACAACTGACGCGTGACAATCTGGTCAACTCTTTAAGCGCCCTCAATCATGCAGTCGCTGAAGAACTCAACGTCAATACGCGGTTTTCGCTGCGCCGTGTCATCAATGCAACCGGCGTAATACTCCACACCAATCTTGGACGCGCGCCCCTCAGCGCCTCCGCCATTGAGCACGTGGCCGAAATAGCGACGGGATACTGCAATCTTGAGTTCGATCTGGAAAGCGGTTCACGGAGTCGTCGCGACGTGCATGCAGAGGAACTCATCTTACGTTTGCTGCAAAGTAAAGCCGGCGGTTTAAGCGGGCGAGATCCAGATACCCCGGCCGCCGCGGTGGTGGTGAATAACTGCGCGGCAGCTACCTTCCTCGCACTCAATTCGCTGGCCGAGGGAGCTGAGGTTATAGTTTCCCGCGGTGAACTTGTCGAGATCGGCGGCGGGTTTCGCATTCCTGAGATTCTTGCCAAATCCGGCGCACGTATGAGGGAAGTTGGTACCACCAACCGCACACGGCTTGCCGACTACGAGAATGCTATTCAGCCTGATACGGCGCTGATTCTTCGCGTTCACCAGTCCAACTTCAGCATGGACGGTTTCACCGAACGGCCGACTCTCGATGAACTTGTGGCGCTGGGGAGAAGAACCAATATCCCGGTGTTCGAGGATCAGGGCACGGGCCTGTGCATTTCGCTTGAAGCTTTGGAAGCCGGTTCTCAACCAACTCTGCCTGGGAGCTTCCGCCTTGGTGCGGATCTGGTTGCCGCAAGTGGAGACAAGTTGCTTGGCGGCCCTCAGTGCGGCCTTCTCGCAGGTCGAGTAGACCTCATCGAGCGAATACGCAAGAACCCTCTCTTGCGAACCTTTCGCGTAGACAAGCTGACCTACGCAGCGCTGGAGGCAACGCTGATGGATTATCTGGCAGACAGAACGGACTCGATTCCGATCGTTAGAATGCTCCGGACTTCTTCTGAAGAAGTAATGAAAAGATGCGAGTGGATTGCCGCGCAGGTGAATAGCACCAATCTTGCCGCGGACGTCGTTCCCGCTCTTAGTCTTATTGGTGGCGGCGCCGCACCGTCGGCACGGCTGCCAAGTTCAGCCGTCGCCCTTCGCCACAGGGGGTTTCAACCACCGGCGCTGCTGCATTTTCTAAGACAACTCGATCCCGCCGTCATCGGCCGCGTCAGCGAAGACAGAGTGTTGCTGGACCTTCGCACGGTTGAATCCGAATTCGATGAAACGCTCGCGGCTCTGCTCAAGCAGACTGCGCAAAGCAATGCCGCCTTTCTTCCGGCTTCGCAAGGCCAGAAGTGAGCGCCGGAACATCGTCAGTGCCGCACCTGTACCCATGAGTATGCCGACCAAATCGATCGTCATCGGAACCGCCGGCCATATCGATCATGGCAAGACAGCACTGGTGCGCGCGCTCACCGGCGTTGACACAGATCGCCTGCCTGAGGAAAAACGTCGCGGCATCACCATCGACCTTGGTTTTGCATCTCTGGATGCGTTAGCCCCCGATAACTCCCCACTGCGAATCAGTTTCGTCGACGTCCCCGGGCACAAGCTCTTCATCCGGAACATGCTTGCAGGAGCCGGATGCATCGACGCGGTCTTGCTGGTGGTCTCCGCTGAAGAGGGCATCAAGCCGCAGACCGAAGAACATCTTTCCATATGTAATCTGCTCGGGGTTCGTCGAGGCCTGACGGTAATCACCAAAATTGATTCCGTCGATGCGGCCCAGCTCGAATCAGTCCGATCCGAGACCAACTCATTTCTTCGCGGAACATTTCTTGAAGGCGGCATCTTTCCGGTAAGTGCGCGTACCAGTGCGGGAATGGAAGCCCTTCGCCGCGAACTTCTTTCTTTGGCGATGCAGCCGGTTACTGGCGACCAGGATCATGTTTCGCGCTTGCCGATCGACCGATCATTTGTGATGAAGGGATTCGGCACAGTAGTCACTGGAACCCTCCTTTCCGGGGCAATCCAAGTCGGGGATGCCTTGTCGCTGGAGCCTGGAATCCGTGCAGTGCGCGTGAGAGGATTGCAAACTCATGGCCATCCAGAAGAGGTCGTTCAATCCGGCTCGCGTGTCGCTCTCAACCTTGCTGGCATTGATGTCTCCGAGGCGAGCAGGGGACAGACCCTCGTCTCCCCGGGAACTCTCACTGCCATGTCAATCATCGACGTTGAGGCTGTCCTGCTGCCCGGAGTCAGGAGTTTGAAACATCGCGCCCAGGTTCACTTTCACGCGTTCACCGCCGACACCCTTGCGACCGTTTCACTTTACGACTATCGGCCTGCCGAGGCTGGCACACGCCGGTTGATGCGGTTGAGACTCCATTCTCCACAAATACTCGTGCCCGGCGACCGGTTCGTGTTGCGGCAGTGTTCGCCGGCCTGCACTATTGGCGGCGGGGTCGTGATCGACTCTCATCCGCTTGCTAACCTGAGGAAGACGAAATGCCTGGCGTGGCTTGAAGTAATGCAGGGCGCGTCGCTGGAAAAGCAGCTGCAGTTGCGCATTGCCCGGCGCGGTGTCAACGGCCTCACATTGCGCGGGCTCGTAGCCGAGACCGGGTTCACGCCGGAAGCGCTGCGGCGATTCATCCGGTCCCAGATCAACCAGAATCAGATCGTTTACATCGGCGGCGATCTGCTGATCACAAGCGGATTTCTGGATTCGGCAATCGACAGCATTTCCGCCCGTGTAAAGACAGGTGCGACCTCTTTGGGTCTAAAGCGGGCCGAGCTGAGAAGTCAGGCCGGATTGTGCAAAGAGGTATTCGATTTTGTCATTGAGAAACTTGCGCGCGAGCAGAAACTGCGGTTGATTGGAGAACTCATCAACCCATGTGAATCGGATTCAAAGACCTCAGTCCCAGACCAACCCCAGTTAGCCGCGATTGCGGCAGCCTACAATGCTGCCGGGTTGGCCGCACCCCAGGCGGCTGAAGTTGCGGCGAAGCTGAACCTGTCAGAAGCCGAGATGCGCAGGTTCATGACTCTGCTTCTCCGCGACAGGACACTTATCAGGATGGGGGCCGACGCGTTGTATATTCACCAGAACGCGCTGGCGCAATTGAAGGCTCAAATCAGCCTACTGCGGGGTCAAACACTCGATGTCGCTCGCTTCAAGCAATTCACCGGTCTATCCAGGAAGTACGCCATACCACTCCTGGAGTATCTCGATCGCGAGAGAATTACGCGCAAAGTCGGAGGGGAGCGGCTTGTACTCTAACAATCGACTGCTTTGTGCTGCAGGAATCGGTATGCACAATTGCTTTGCAATAATGTGCTAATCTTTTCCGATACGTCGGCAACTGGAGAAACTGGGAGCACCTCAAATCTTCCAAGAACTGGCAGGGAAAATGAAATTAACCTGGACGATGAAGAAGAAAACGAAGCGCTGGTTGGGCGCCACGTTGGCAAGCCTCTTCTGCCTGTGGTTGGCATTCGTGGCCTATATCGACTGGGCCATGCGCCAGCCGCCTGAGGTCTTCGGCCATGTGATGGCGCGAATGCCCATGCCGGCTTACTTCCTCTTTCCATTCGAGACCATGTGGTCTGATGCTCGCAAGGGAACACTCAACCCTGGCGACTTGGCGCCTGATCTTACGGTCGAGACGCTCGATACCAAGACGCCTACTCAACTGGCGTCGCTGTGGGCAGAAAAGCCGGTCGTCCTGGTCTTCGGCAGTTATACTTGACCGCCTTTTCGGCGGGAGGTTCCCGCCCTGAACAAATTGTCAGAACAGTACAAGGATAAGGTCGATTTCCGCGCGGTCTATATCCTTGAGGCTCATCCTACAGACGTTTGGGAGATGGAGAGCAACGTAACCGACAAGGTGTTGTTCCGCAGCCCGCGCGATGAGGCGGAGCGCGCCGCGGTCGCCGGTACATGTGTAAGGAAACTGGGAATCAAGTTTCCTGCCCTTGTGGATAGCTTCGACAATAAGGTGGAGACTGCCTTTACGGGCTGGCCCGACCGCCTCTATCTGATCGCACCCCAAGGCCGCGTCCTCTATAAAAGCAAGCCCGGGCCGTTCGGCTTTCACCCAGACGATCTGGCTGCCGCCATTCAAAAAGCTGTGGGCAAACCCTGAGCGGCCTTCAGGCCCTTTTCAAGTTCGTGCTCGATTCGCACAAACAGGAGGTGCAGCAAATGTGGTGCGATACACAGGATTTGTTTGAATTAATTCCCATAAACGCCGATGGCGCCAGGAGAATGGTTGGGGGATATATCGAGTTTTGCGATAAGCGCTGGGGCGGCCAGGCTGTTTCTTAACCTATAGGTTTTGGAACGGCCGGATTGATGATTTCCGGCCGTTTGTTATGTGTGGTTTAGGAGGGGCGTTTTTCGAGGCCTTTTGGAACGGCGCCTTCAGGCCTTATGCAACCTGCTTTTTAGGGGCCGGCACGGCTTCGTGGACGACGCGGTGCACGGTGGCCCGTGAGATGCCGTGTTCTCTTGCGATCT
>Ga0302274_10004413_pt1 | contig 12252 bp, 8 predicted proteins | sample III_Bog_N2_1_FD_198755 | JGI IMG/M metagenome (GOLD analysis project Ga0302274, IMG submission 198755) | Peat permafrost microbial communities from Stordalen Mire near Abisko, Sweden - III_Bog_N2_1 | ecosystem: Environmental > Terrestrial > Soil > Wetlands > Peat | place: Sweden: Abisko...
GGGCAAAAATCTACCTCAAGCGCGAGGATTTGCTCCATACCGGCGCACATAAGATTAATAACGCCATCGGTCAGATCCTCCTTGCACGGCGTATGGGCAAACGCCGGATCATCGCGGAGACCGGTGCTGGCCAGCATGGGGTAGCCACAGCTACGGTTGCTGCCCGTTTCGGCTTCGAATGCTGTATCTACATGGGTGCGGTTGATATGGAACGCCAGGCTCTCAATGTAGCCAGGATGCGCTTTCTGGGAGCCAAGGTTGTCGGCGTAACCGCAGGCCAGGCAACTCTCAAGGAGGCGATCAACGAGGCGATGCGTGACTGGGTCACCAATGTGCGCGATACCCACTACATTCTTGGCTCGGCCCTTGGCGCCCATCCCTATCCGATGATTGTGCGTGATTTTCATCGCGTGATCGGGGACGAAGCACGCCAGCAGATTCTCCAGCGGGAGGAACGACTCCCCGATCATTTGATCGCCTGCGTCGGTGGGGGAAGCAATGCCATTGGACTCTTCTATGCCTTTCTCAAGGACGAAGGTGTCCGCATGACCGGCGTGGAGGCAGGTGGCTGTGGTATCATCCGGGGACAACATGCCGCCCGTTTTCAGGGGGGGAAGCTCGGTGTCCTTCAAGGCACAAAAACGTGGCTGCTGGCCGACAGCGATGGCCAGATTGAGCTGACACATTCCGTCTCCGCCGGACTTGATTATGCTGCAATCGGACCGGAACACAGCTTTCTTCGGGATGCGGGCCGCATCGATTATTCCTATGCCACCGATGAGGAGGCCCTGTCAGCCTTCCATGTACTCTCATGCACAGAGGGTATCATTCCCGCGCTGGAATCTGCCCACGCGATCTCCGAGGTGATCAAGGTAGCCCCAACGATGGAACCGGATCAGATCATCATTGCCAATCTTTCAGGTCGCGGCGACAAGGATGTCCATCAGGTGATGGAGTTGGAGTCGCAGAAAGGTTAAAGAAAGCCATTCCCACAACTCCCTCTAGTCTTCCTCGAGTGTAATTTAAGCAACTCTTACCAGAAACTTCTGGGCACAGAGACTTTGTCTCCAGGCTGAAGAGTGGGATCAGGCACCTGATTCTCGCGGACTTTTTTGAGATTCACCAAGGTACGCGTCCCGTTTCTAAGGATTTCAATCTTTGTCTGATCAGCATAATCGGTGAGACCACCCGTCGCCGCGATTGCCCCCAATAGGGTCAGGTCAGGCGTATAATGCACGCGTTGTGGCACACGCACATCACCTTCCACATCCACCAACCGGTCAAACTGCACTGAAATGGTGATCACCGGGGTGGTGTAAATTCCTCCCGTCTTATAAGCCGTTTCGATGCTTTGCTGTACATCAGCCTGTTTCAGGCCCCCGGCATGAACCTTGCCAATGTAGGGCATGTTGATATCCCCCTTTCCGTCCACGGTGTAGATTCCCGAGACTGCATTGATCTCATCCACAGGCACTCCCCCGAGACGAATCGTCAACGAATCCCCTGTGCGCAGGGCGACATCATCTGCTCGGCAATTGAGGCTCCCGGCAGCCAAGGAGGTCACGATCCCGATGATACATAGAATTTTTTTCATGAAAAAACGGCTTAGTATTCTCCGGATGGAGTATTGGAGGCAACAACCTCTGCTTTTTTGGATGGAGATCCCGTGGGCTTGGAGGAGATGTTTGTCGATTTCTCGGTGCTGTAATACTGATAATAGCTCGTGTAATATTCATAATACTCGTCATGACGGGTATCGGTGTTGTTGAGCACGCAACCGATGATATTGGCGCCGACATTCACGAGCGCATATTTGACGCGCTGGAGCATGGAACGGGGGAATCGACGGTGTTGCACAACCACGATGGTCATGTCAACAGCACTGGCTATCACGGAGGCATCACTGACGCCCAGAATCGGCGGAGAATCGAAGAAGACAATATCATAGCTGCTTTTGACCTGCTCCATCAGATCAATCATGCGTTGGGAGTTCAGGATACCTACGGCATCAACCGGCAACCGGCCGCTGGGCATGAAATAGAGGTTTTCAACATCCGTCTTGAAGACAAGATCATCAAGGGGAATGTCCGTCGTAAGATAATCACTCAGACCTCGCTCGTTGCTAATGTCAAAGAACCTGTGCTGCGAGGGACGGCGCAAATCGGCATCCACAATCAGGGTGCGGTATCCGCCTGCAGCGAAGGTGAATGCCAGATTGTTGAGAGTCGTTGATTTCCCCTCGCCCGCTCCACCGCTGACCATCGTCAGCGTTTTCACATCCGGGGACTTGCGGTTGAATTCGATATTCGTGCGCATGATGCGATATCCCTCCGCATCAAGACAATCGGAAGGAGCATCCTTAAGAACAGGCACATCCTTCGGAATCACCGCCAGCACGGGAACTCCGAGTGCGGCCTCGACATCCTGCATGGTCTTGACACTCGTATCCAGATACTCGATCAGGAAGGCAAGTCCGACACCAAGCGCTAGCCCCACCACCACGGCGATGAGCATGTTCTGTCCCACCTTGGGCTTGGCTGGATAATCGGATATTTCAGCTTTTTCCCAAATGGTTGCGGGACTCTGCGGCATGGAACGCTGCATGGCCTCGGTGGAGTAGCGGGTTTCCGCCGATTCCAGAATGCGCTTGGCTTTGAGATATTCATTCTTGGCCTGCTGATACCCCATTTCCATTGTGTGGGCACCTTGCTGATCCTTACGTGCTTCATCCAGTTTGGTTTCCATCGCTTCAAGCCCCTTTTGGGAAATTTCCAGATTGGAATCAAGGGACTTTCTCAGGTTGGTGATCTCGTCCTGCAATTGCTTTGCATAGACATCTTTTCTGGCACGAAGTGACTGAACGGTGGGATGGTTTGTGCCGAGTCCAGAAGCGAGTAGGTGAGCCTCATCGGAAACAGCCGTCTCGTATTCGGGAAGGATTTGCGAGATCGTCGAATCATCCATCTCGAATGTTCTCAGACTTCTCATGATCTGATCGTCGGTCATGGCCTTGATCTGCTCTTGTTTGGAACGAAGGGTGGCGACCTTGATCCTCATGTCACTCACCTGGCTCTCCGTACTAATAAGCAACTGATCCTCGACAGGTTTAGTCTCCTCGATCGTCTCTGGATCGGTGTCATTAATATTCGCGTCAATACGGATTTTCGTCATGGCATCACGCAATTCTTCCGTTTTTTCACGTTGCTTGGTCACCTCGTCGTCGAGTTGCACAAGCGAGCGCGCCACCCAACTCTGCTGTTCGTCAATGCGCTTTTTCTGATATTCTACAGCAATGGTATTGGCCAGATCGGCCGCCTCCTGCCTGTCTTTATCGAGCACAGAAATCTGGATTAGGTCCGTGTTACGCACTTCGGAAACCGTCATCATAGAGAGCAGCTTTTGATAAGTGAGTTCCCTGGAGCGCATCTCCCATTTCTGCATGAGTTTCAGCGCGTCGATGACGGGATAGAGAATCTCCTTGCGCTGGATGATCTGAAATTGGGTAGTGGTGAAACGGGGATCCAAGCGCTCCCCATCTTCCGATTCACCATTGAAAATATGCATCTTGTTGTCCTCTTTGACCTGCATGGTCACTGAGGAAAGATACTGTCGAGGTGTCAGATAAGTACCGATGCCAGCAGTGATGACAATCAAAAGAAAAACCAGGATAATGAGCGGAAGTCGAACCCGGATGACACGCCAGTAATCGAGAAGGTGAAGCTTGATTTCTCCGGAACCAGCTTCTGAAAAATTTTGTGAGGTCTGCATGAAAATAGCTTGAAGGGTGAGAATGTAGCCGAGATGGGTAAAAAGGCAAACTGGTTATAAGCTTTCCTTCTATAAGTTCGGGTTATGAAAAATAAGGTTTGCGGGGTTACAATCCAGCGCTGACCTGAAGGTAGGTGATGCCCCTGTTATACTCTTGACCAAGGGGGGAGGCAGAGGAGGATGTGAGGTATTGGTAGCCTAGGGAGAGATTGATGATCCGGTTCAGGATGTAGGAAAGACTGACGTTGGCCTGAATATTTGTCTGGCTGTAGGAGGGAATTGGCGCAGATCCAGAAACACTCGGATACTGGCTCAGCAGATAGAAAATTCCGACATTAAAGGTTAACTTTGTGAAAATCCCCTGTGAGTAGTTCAACCCGGAATTGAGGGTTGTAGAATAGCTTGCATTATTCTGGCCCGAAGGCTGAGTGCCGTAATGGGCCGTCCAACTGATGCTGGAGCGTTTTGCAAAGGCCCAGCTGAAGTTACTATCCAGGGAGGGACCGAAGTAAGGCGCGGTGTCTTGGGACTGTCTCGTTTCTCCGCCAAGCCGGAAATTCCAAAACCATTTGGGATTGAAAATGTGGTCAAAGCCGATAAGCAGCGACTGTCCGGTACTGTTGTTGGCACTGTTCTGATACTCGTAATAATTGGCATTGTAATCAATGATTGCTGTCGTGGTCGGCTTCACCAGATAACGGAACGATTGGGTGAATCCAGGGTTACTGAATCCCTGTCCGGTCTGATCAGGATAATAACTCCCCGTGAGCCCCAAGCGTGTCACAGTTGTGAAGAGATCGGACCACTGATAGGCAGCGGCGAAACTGTTGGCCGAATAATAGTAGGGATTGTAGCCCGAGTTGTTGGCTGTTCCGATCAGGGTAATGTTGGGTTGCTGCTGGTAGGAACTGGAACTGTTGAATGTGAAAACCAAACGGGGATTGAATCGATACTCGACGTCCATTCCCAGCCCCATGGTTCCCTGAAGCGGTTTTGTAATGTCGGGGTTAAGATAACGGGTCACTCCGCCAGTCAGATCGAGATTGATATTCAACCTCGGAGCACCAAAACGGTAACTCACCCCTCCGTTGAGATTTACATAAGGACTGGAAATTGGCGCGGTTCCCGTTACCTGCTGTGTAACCTTGTTGGTTTGCAACACCACGTTGACATTATTAGTCACTAGCACTGGGTTGGTCACTGTGACAAGGCTGGTGCCGCCGGCACTGTTTACATTGTTGTCGGTACCGACGCGCACCGCTGTCTCGAAGCGGAGTTTTTTTGCCCAATCGAACATTCCAGCCAATGCCCCCGGCCCCGAGGAATCATCGTCCAGCTTCATGTTCGGCATTCCCACGGATGCGGGTGCAAAGTCGGGATTTCCAGCCGGTTGGGCACTCTGGAGATTGAGGCTCTGGGCTGAGGGTGGATTAAAAACCGGCGTGGGCTGAGGAGTTGCGGATTGCTCCGCCGAGGGGGTGGGAGCGGCCTCAGGAAGTGAATTGGTTGGAGGTGGAAGATCTGGCGTCGGCAGAACAACAGAGGGCGGCGTCACCTGCATGGAAGAGCTTGCATCCGGCGTGGCGGCGGGAAGCGGCAAATGACCCGGCGATTGGGATTGCCCAGAGTCGCTCGGTGATGAAGAAGTAGCGGAAGAAGAGGATGATCCCTGACTGGCCCCCTGTGAAGAGCCTTGAGACGAAGAGGAATCACCTCCACCGCCATCCTGGGCAACAACAATCCCTCCGGTCATCAACACCAGAATCGAGAGAAGAAAAAGTGAGCGTAAATTAAAATCGCGCGATCGCACAAAGAGGGACGGTAAATGAACTTTTTTTACGAAGGCCACCTTGTATGGCAGCATCTTCATGATGAATCAATGAGTTACCGAATCAAAAATCCGGGAATTCATACATCAAAACAAACGCCTATGACAGAAGTCTCACTGAAGAAAACCCTCTTTCCCTTGAATAGAGAACACACTGCAGGTTACCCTGTCCGACTACTTTTATGAGCAAAAGCATTTTGGATCCAGCCCGCTCGTCAGGCATTGAACTGAGCAACGATGAAATCGCCCGTTACTCGCGGCATCTCATCATGCCCGAAGTGACCCTTGAGGGACAGAAGCGCCTGAAAGCTGCAAGCATCCTCTGCATCGGCACTGGCGGACTCGGCTCGCCCATCGCCCTCTATCTGGCTGCCGCTGGCATCGGGCGCATCGGCCTTGTTGATTTCGACACCGTTGATTTCTCAAATCTCCAACGTCAGATCCTGCATGGCACCCGTGACGTCGGACGCAAAAAAATCAATAGCGCGAGAGACACCATCAAGGAAATCAATCCTAATGTGCAGGTTGATCTCCACGACTGCTTCTTTACCTCGGAGAATGCGGCGGAAATCGTTGCTCCCTATGACATCGTCATTGATGGCACCGACAACTTTCCGACCCGCTACCTTTCCAATGATGTCTGCGTCTTCCAGAAGAAGCCCAACATCTATGGCTCCATCTTCCGATTCGACGGACAGTGTACCGTCTTTGCCCCGCACCTTGGTGGCCCGTGTTACCGATGCCTTTATCCCGAACCACCGCCTCCAGGCATGGTTCCAAGCTGCGCTGAGGGCGGTGTCCTAGGCGTCCTCCCCGGTATCATCGGCGTCATGCAGGCCATTGAGGCGATCAAGCTGATTGTCGGCATCGGCGATCCTCTGATTGGCCGATTGGTCCACTTTGATGCGCTCAAGATGAAGTTCCGAGAGTTTAAAATCCGTAAAGATCCAAAATGCCCTGTCTGTGGCGAGAACCCGACTGTCACCGAACTCATTGACTACGAAGTCTTCTGCGGTATTCCCCAAGCTGCTGCCGCCGAGGAGGCGGAGGTGCCGGTTCCCGAAGTCACCGTTGAGGAACTTCATACCAAACTCCAGAGCGGGGAAAAAATTACCCTGATCGATGTGCGCGAACAGTTTGAATGGGATATCGCCCGCATTCCAGGCGCGAAGCTCATCCCGCTCGGCGACCTCCACAGCCGCATGAGCGAACTCGACAGCGCCGACACGATTTATCTCCAATGCAAATCCGGAGTCCGTTCGACCAATGCCCTGCGCGAACTTCAGAAGGCTGGATTCTCCAAGCTCTTCAATGTGAAGGGAGGCATCCTTGCCTGGGCTGACCGTATCGATTCCTCGATGGCAAAATACTAAGGAACCGCTGATTTCATTCGATGCCGGATATCATCCAGAAATTGGAGACCCTCTCCCTCCTCCTGCGTTGTCCCGTGACGGGGCAGCAACTGCATATTGCAACCCCGGAGGAGCTTCGCGCCCTTTCTGGAAATTCCGGAGACGGCTTCCTCGTCCGCGAGGACAGGACCGCAGCCTTTCCTGTCGTGAACTGCATTCCCTCACTTCTTCCCGAATCCCTGATAGCTCTCAACCTCTGATCTAAAAGCATTCGGACTTCAGTCTAAAACTCTTTTTACCTCTCCAAATGACCGAACTCGAAACCATCCGGCACTCTGCGGCACACGTGCTGGCCAATGCCATTCTCCGCATCTGGCCCGAAGCCCAATTTGCCGCCGGTCCTCCTGTGGAAAACGGCTTCTACTATGATGTTGATGTTCCTCATCGCATCAGCCCGGAAGACTTCGAAAAACTTGAAAAAGAAATGGCCGCCATCGTTGCCGAGGCCCAGCCCTTCCAACGCGAAGTCATCACCAGAGAGGAAGCACTGGCCATGGGGAAACGCGGCGAACTCGCCGGTCTCACTCCCCGTCCGTCACCGAGCAAATTCAAACTGGATATCATCACCCGTATTCCCGAAGGCGAGGAAATCACCCTCTACCGTAACGGGGCCTTCACTGACCTCTGTGCGGGCCCGCATGTCCCCGATACCTCCAAGATCGGGGCGTTCCGACTCACTCATGTAGCCAGCGCTTTCTACCAAGGCGACGAGCGCAACCCCCAACTCCAGCGCATCTACGGCACCGCCTTCGCCACACAGGAAGACCTTGACCAATGGTTCAGACTTCTTGAAGAGGCAAAAAAACGCGACCACCGTAAGCTCGGAAAGGAACTCGGTCTCTTTCATATCGACGATGCCGTCGGTCAGGGACTTATTCTCTGGACGCCAAAGGGTGCGATTATCCGCCAGGAGCTACAAAACTTCATCAGCGGAGAATTGGCGAAGCAGGGTTATTCGCAGGTCTTCACCCCACATATCGGAAAAATCGGCCTCTACAAGACCTCCGGTCACTTCCCCTATTACAAGGAGTCGCAGTTCCCCGCGATCCCCGAGCCGGATCAACTCACACGCATCACAACCGAAGGATGTGGATGCGCCGAAATGACCGCGCGACTGGAAGCAGTCTCCGAGTCCTTTGCCGCCTCACTCAATGCCCGGGCAGGAAAGGAAATTGTTTCTCCGGAGCGTGTCATGGATCCGACGCAACTCCTCGACGGCTTCATGCTCAAGCCGATGAACTGCCCTCATCACATCAAAATCTTCGCATCCCAACCACACAGCTACCGGGATCTGCCTGTGCGACTTGCCGAATTCGGGACCGTCTACCGATGGGAACAATCCGGAGAACTGAATGGCATGACCCGAGTCAGAGGGTTCACCCAGGATGACGCCCACCTTTTTGTCACCGAGGAACAGGTGGCCGCCGAGGTCCTTGGCTGCCTCGATCTCGTCAAAACCGTCCTCACAACCCTCGGCATGTCGGACTATCGCGTGCGTGTCGGACTGCGCGATCCTGACAGCAACAAATTCACTGGTAATCCCGCACAGTGGGATGTAGCTGAACAGGCCTGCCGCGATGCAGCGGCGTCGCTCGGCGTTCCTTTCACGGAAGAGCCCGGAGAGGCTGCTTTCTACGGCCCAAAGATCGATTTCGTCGTCAAGGATGTCCTTGGTCGCGAGTGGCAGCTCGGCACCGTCCAAGTTGATTACGTGCTGCCCGTGCGGTTCGATCTCTCCTACATTGGAGCCAATGGCAGGTCTCATGTCCCCGTGATGATTCACCGGGCTCCTTTCGGATCGCTTGAACGTTTTACCGGCGTGCTGATCGAGCACTTTGCCGGAGACTTCCCCGTCTGGCTTGCCCCTGAACAGGCGCGCATCCTTCCCGTCTCTGAAAAAGTCACCGATTATGCCCAAAAAATCGTCTCCGAAATGAAATCAAAGGGCATCCGTGCAACTGCGGATCTCTCCCCGGAAAAGCTCGGTGCCAAGATTCGTCTTGCCCAGCTCGAGAAGGTTCCCTACATGATCGTAGTCGGACCCAAGGAAGAGGCCTCCGGCCAACTCTCCATTCGAAGCAGAAAACTCGGCGACGAAGGGTCCCTTGCATCAGATGCATTCATCCACCGCCTCGAATCCGAAATCCGCGACCGCACGCTCACCGTATGAGCGGGCCTCTTTTTCCGTTGCTTGATTCCCTTGATGATTTCGCAGGCAGTTTCCTATTCACCGGTGGTTGCGCTCTGCGTGACTGCCATCACCATTGCGCGCTGACAGGCGCACGGAGGCACCATTAATCCAGCATTCATTCGTATCAACGACCGCATTCGCTCCCGCGAAGTGCGCGTCATTATCGGCTCCACCGGCCAGCAACTCGGCATTCTAAAAACCGAAGAGGCGATCCGCCGCGCCAGATCCTACGGCCTCGACCTTATCGAGGTCGCGCCGACGGCAAACCCTCCTGTTTGCCGCATCGCGGATTTTGGCAAGTTCAAGTACGAGCTCACCAAGAAGGAAAAGGAGAGCAAGCACAGCGCGACCAAGGTCAAGGAGATCAAGTTCCGGGTGAAGATCGGAGCCCACGATTATGAAACGAAGCTGCGTCACGCCGAGGAATTCCTCGACAAGGGGAACAAGCTAAAGATCCAGCTCCAGTTCCGCGGCCGTGAGAACGCCCACAAGGATCTCGGCATGGTGATGATGGAGAAGATCAAGAAGGATCTCGAAACCATGGCCATCGTTGACATGCCGCCGAAGCTTGTGGGACGTGCCGTTGGAATGACAATGAGTCCCCTTCCCTCCAACAAACGCAAGCGCCGTTTTGCCAAGATCGACACCGAGTATGTCGAGGATTCCGACGATGAGGAGGATGGTGATGAAGCGGAGAGCGCAGAGATCCAGCCCCCCGAGTCACCAGCAGACGCAGAAGAGAGTCAGCCGCATTGAATGGACACCGCTTCCAACAGCTTGAAGCGGCTCTATCTCTTCGATATTGACGGCACCCTGATCACTTCGGGTGGTGCCGGAGAGGCTTCCCTGAAGCAGGCAACCAAGGATTTTTGCGGGAAGGAAATCGACTTTTCACCCGTGACGATTGCCGGAAACACCGACACGGGAATTGCCAGACACCTTCTCTCCCTCGCGGGAATGGAAGCCACGGATCACAATATCATGGGCCTCCTTGATTGTTACCTCTCCCGGCTCGCAGAACGCATCCATCAGCATGATGGGCGGTTGTTGCCAGGCATCATCCCGCTGCTTGAGCGGATGGAACAACGTCCCGACTGCCTACTAGCGCTGCTCACAGGAAACCTTCTCCGCGGTGCCGAGGTTAAGCTCGGACACTATGGAGTCTGGCACTATTTCGCCTTCGGCGCCTTTGCCGATGACCATCATGTCCGCAATGAACTCGGTCCCATTGCTCAGGCCCGTGCCGTCACCTTGCATGGAGAGTCTATCCCTCCAGAACGAATTTATGTGATCGGAGATACTCCGCGCGACATCGAGTGCGGGAAAATCTTCGGTGCCGTCACCGTGGCAGTGGCCACAGGTCACTACTCTCGGGAGCAACTCGCTTCGCACCATCCTGACTTTCTTTTCGATGACCTCTCGGATGCCGAAGTTGTTCTGGATGCGATCGCGCCCTAAAGAACCGCTGACACCGGGATTGCCAAGCCAAGAGGGAAATTACGATTCTTGCAGTAGATAGGACAATTTTTCCGCAAGCTTCTCTTTTTTATACGGCTTCGTCAGCACATCGGTCATTCCTGCCTCAAGGCATCGTTGACGATCCTCTGGCAAGACATTCGCGGTGAGGGCCAGGATTGGCACTCCCCCTCCCTTCGAAGGCTCGATTTGGCGTATCTTCCTGGTTGCTTCGATTCCATCCATAACCGGCATTTGCATATCCATGAGGATGGTAGCGTATTTTCCCGGTTCATAAGCAGCTACCGCCTCTGCTCCGTTTAAGGCAAAATCAACTGAGAAGCCGAGTTGATTCAAGAGTAGTCCCGCAATAGTTCTGGAGATTTTATCATCGTCGACAACGAGGATCAGTTGATTTGAATCAGTCACTGTTTTCTCTGGAGTGCTTCCGGTTACTTCCACCTCTGTTTGCGAAGCAGCGCAGGCAAGGGGCAAACTGAAAGTAAAAACACTCCCCTTACCCGGCGTGGAATTCACCGTGATGGTGCCTCCCATGATTGAGGAGAGACGCTTGACGATCGCAAGACCGAGCCCCGTCCCTTCGAACCTGCGATGCAATGTTGAGTCACCTTGGGTGAAGGGTTTAAAGAGCTTGGAGAGAATTTCAGGCTCGATTCCCGGCCCTGAATCCCCAACGGAAACGGTCAGTAAAAGTTTTCCTTCGACTAGGCGGGTATCAACTTTCACCCGTATAAATCCCACTTCGGTAAATTTGACAGCATTTCCTATGAGATTAATAAGAATCTGCCGTATCCGACGTTCATCTCCCGTGATGACCGAGGGTACTGTTGGTGAAATCTCTGAAAGGACTTTCAATCCTTTTTCCTCCGCCGCCTTCCTAATCGTAAGAAGTGTCGATTCAATGAGTTCCGCAACCTGAATGGAGTCGCTCTCCAGCATCATGGTGCCCTTATCGATACTCGAGAAATCGAGGATGTCATTTACCACCTCCAGCAGATGCTGCCCACTTCTGGCAATGATCTTGGAATACTCCTTTTGCTCCTCAGTCAACTCCGTCAGGGAGAGGAGTTCAGCAATTCCAAGAACACCATGCAACGGCGTACGGAGCTCATGGCTCATGGTGGCAAGAAATTCGGTCTTTGAGCGGGCAGCAGCCTCAGCCTTATCAGCCAGTTCTTCCGTTCGCTGGAGTGTCTCCAGGAGTTCTAGATTTGTTAACCTAAGTTTCTCCGATTGCTCTTTCATCAATATCTCTTCTTCCTTGCGTTTGGTGATATCACGTGCCGCAACTATTGATCCAACAATTTTACCATTTTCATCTCGAATAGGCCCGAAGCTATAACTCCCCACCCAAGTTTCACCCGTATCAGTACGACGGATGGTGTATTCTTCATGATGAGTGGTTTCGCCGCGCAGGGCTCTTGGAACCGCCCACATCTCCACTGGTGCCAATTGCCCATCCTCCATGAACGCCTCAAACAATTCGGGGTAATCGGAAAGCTTCCCTCTGCATTCTTCCTTATTCTTGAATCGATGAAAAATGGCAAACTCCTCGTTGAACTCGATAAGATTCCCGC
>Ga0302274_10004415_pt1 | contig 12250 bp, 13 predicted proteins | sample III_Bog_N2_1_FD_198755 | JGI IMG/M metagenome (GOLD analysis project Ga0302274, IMG submission 198755) | Peat permafrost microbial communities from Stordalen Mire near Abisko, Sweden - III_Bog_N2_1 | ecosystem: Environmental > Terrestrial > Soil > Wetlands > Peat | place: Sweden: Abisko...
CCCCGGGCGTTGGCTCAAGCCGGCAATGTTTTCTCCATCGGCCCATTGGATGTTTTCCAACGGGGCGGCGTCGGAAATACAGGTCAACTGGTTGGTGCCATCGGCATGAGGGTTAAACCGCCAGACCGATTCGCGGCCATGATCATTTCGGCGCAGCAGGAATTGACCGGTGGCCTGGGACCAGCTAAAGCCGGTCAGTCCAGTCAGCTTTGGGGCCGCCCAAACCAAGGGATGGCATTGAAATCCCAGCCATTTAGCGCTCAAATAATCCTCCACCTGCTGGCGCTCGTCGTTGCTCAAAACCCGGGAGTAGATCAACAGTTCAGCAAAATCACCGTCCGAACCGATGGCATCCTTGCCGGTGCGCAGGCCGATTTCCACCTCCTTGTCCACCGTGTTGAGCTTAAATGCGGAGGTTTTTTTGAGCGCACCATTGACGTAGCCGGCCTGGCTGGTGCCATTGTAAACCACCTCCAAGAGATTCCAGTTGGCAGACGAAGGTGGCACATTGTTATCCAGCCAGTCCCAACCGCCGGGCAGATACAGGCCAACCTCATGGTCGTAAACTCCGAAATAAGTGCCGTGACCACCGGTTTGACCGATGCTGACCGCCATCATTGGATGCCCGGCATCCCGCCGCAACACGGCAAAGACGGTGCGGGGCATGGTGTGGGTCAGTCCCAGCCGCCGGCTGGTTTTCAAGCCGGTGGCGTTGGTGATTGAGTTGGCGGAATTGAAGTGGATTGTTCCTTTTCCCAACAAGGCACGACTGTTGGACGGGGCGTTGTAGAGGGGCGGATTTTGATTGGGAACGGCATCGTTTTTATTCGGGCTCAAATCCGCCAGGTTGGTTACCGGAGTTTGGTTGGCCTGTGACAAGGTTGCGGCATCCAGCCACAATGCCAGACCATTGGTCGGCGGCAAGACTGCGGCATCCGAGGCCAAAGTTGATACAACAAATGGATCGTTGGTGCTGGCCAGCGCCTTGTCCAAGTTGAGCCGGTAAATCAAGCCATCTTGTAACCAAGCAATCGTGGTGGAGGAAATCGTGGTCAGGGTGGAAATGCCGTCCCGATGGGGCAATTGGCGAATTTTCCACTGGCCATCCGTCATCTTTTGAGCGCAGCCAATGGTTCCCCATTTCAAAAATGCAAACTCACTTGGATTGAGCCAGACCACATCTGACAGACCATTGGGATCCATGCTCCACGACGGGGAGGATGGTTTGGCATCGGTCGAACGCACCAGCAATCGGCCATGCAGATAATAAATAAAGGCGCTGTCATCTGGCGCCAATGGCCCGGCGTGAAAATCAAGGTTCGCTTCCCAGCCAGCCGTATCGCTTTCGACCAGCTTTTGCCTTTTGCCGGTCTGGGTGTTGGCAAGAAAGATGGCACACCTTTTTTCGGCGGAAGCCACATAAAGGATCTGGCTGCCATCGTAGTTTAATTGCGGCGCCCCAAAGAAAAGCCGGGAAGAACCGAAGGCATCCGTAATTTCCGCCTGATGAGCCGGGCGTTCGGCTTGCAGCCATGACAATCGCCCACCGACCAGGGCCAGCACGACCATGATGATCCAGACGCCCGGTGGAACGACACACAGCCACCGCAACCGCCCGGCACTTGATGCCCGAAAGGCGGTTTGGGTTTTGGCGAGCCAGATTTCCAGCATGGTCAATTTCCCTTTTTCATGATCCAAATTCCGCCGGTGCCGTCCCATGATCCTGTTTGGAGCCGGGACAGCAATTCCACATGGCCATCCACCATGAGGTAGTTAAACTTGCCATGATGGAAGTTAACCCCGCCATCCTTAAAGAATTGCCGCTGCTGGGAGGGGCCAATTACGGTGGTCTGCCGAAGGCTGCCCAGGTTGTTATTGGGATCAATGAATTCGGTCAGCAAAACCGTATCAGCAGGACGAGGGATGTCCGACAATTTCACGACGGGCAATTGCTCGACTTTTTGCCCGGTTAAATCTTTCAGCAATGGCGAAATGGTGCGCGCGTCCCACCACAGCCCCACCCCGGTGGCACTATCCCGACCGGGCGGCCAATGGTCGGGCGACATATCGTTGCCCCCCATCGCATAGCTGCGGGGCGTGGCATAATGGTTGGCTGGATCCGACGGGCAGAAAAAAAAGCGCGGCAGGGTGGCAAAAACCTGTTCGCTGTTGGCTTTGCCCGCCGATAGATACGGACGCAGCTTCATGTCCCAACTGATTTGGTTTTTTCCCCAGTCAATGCCCGCCGCCGGCAACGCTCCTTGATTCTGATCGGCGTAGGTTTGCATCGCCCGCCCCAAGGTGGAAAGATTCCGGGTGCATTGGGCAATGCGCCCGTTTTCGCCGGTATAGGCCAAGGCCAGCCAGCCGCCAACAAACAGGAGAACAACGATGACGGCCATCAAATCAATCCGCGTAAATGCGCGGTCCGTTTCCGTCTGGAACGGGATTTCGCCGGGTTTCCTTGGTGGCAAATTCATGGGTTGTTCACCGTCGGATAATGGGTGGCCACCCAATACAAATCTTCCGTTCCGTTTTGCGGATCGTTGGCCGTTTGCGAGACATAATCCCCGGCCTTGTTCTGATCCAGACTTTTTGCAAAAAAAAGCGTCGAGGCATTCACCCACTTGTGCGCCTCGGCATGGCCGTCGGCAAAATTAAACGTGCTGGTGACACCATGAAACGCCGCCGGCGAATCCACCCAGCTTGGTTTTTCCGTCTGAAAATTATCCTGCGGCGTGCCGGGATTGAAAAACCATGATCCCAAGTTGTCGCCCCGCCCGTCACACTCCTCCACCCACAGCATCCGGTCGGACGGATGCATGATCTGGTTGGATTTCAAAATGTTGTTCGTATAAGGGCTGCCATTGGGATTGGCTTCGCCATTGATGCCTCGCACGCCGGAATAGCTGTCCCAAGCAAAGCCGCTGCTCGGGGCCAGTTGCACCCGCATGTCGCCGGGACAATGAATCACATGGGGATTGGGCGCATATTGATACAGGGGGCCATTGATGGTTTTGGCCACTGTTTTCATGGGCTGCTGGAAACCGGCCTCGGTTGCTTGGATAATCGCCTGATCGCTGGTTTGGGGGACGGCAGGCAGCACATACCGGACATCCGTGCGCCAATCCATCGGGTCAGGCGGCGTGGTTCCCGGAATTCCATTTGTTGGGAAAGTGCTGAAACCCACGGCTCGGCCACCATTTTCATTGACATACATTTCCCAAGCCAGCGCCAGTTGTTTCTGGTTGCTCAAGCAGACTATTTGCGTGGCTTTTTGTTTACCCCGGCCAAGAACCGGCAGCAGCAAGCTGGCAAGAATTCCGATGATGGCGATGACGACCAGAAGTTCAATGAGCGTAAAACCCGTGGAAATTGCCGATTTACGATTACCGGTTGCTGATTTCAAATGGTTGATTGTTAGTTTCATGCTGCTTTCAGGTCATTATCTATCTTCAACCATCCATCCTCTTTCCCTGCCCTTGCAGATCCCAACTCCAGCAGCACCCAAAACACTGCCGCCGTGGGCAGATCAAACAGCCCGCCATCAAACCAAAACGCCACGAGCAAGACCGCCGCCCCCGCGCGGCAAACGGTCGGGAGTGACGAGTGACAAGTGACAAGTGGCGTGGATTGCTGTGCGACGACCGATGTTTCTCCCTCTCCGCGTTTGACAGGGGCGGAATGATCAAATGGGGAGAGGGACGGGGTGAGGTGCCTCTGCTTCGTCCTAAAACACAACGCGACATACCCGACAAAACAAAGCAACCCCGGCAAACCCAGTTCCGTGCCCAGCATCAAATAGCTGTTCATGGTGAGCGCCGCCGCGCCACCTTCCGGGGGCGAATAATTTTTATCATAAACGCTCACCGCGTTGTTCCAGCCCACGCCCAGCGGATGATCCCACATCATTTGAACGGCACCGCGCCACGCGGACACCCGGTGCTGCGCCGATGGCCGGCTCAAATCTAGCCGCTTGAGATACCACTGGTCTGTGTCCGCCGTGGAATGCCAGAAAAAACATATCACCGCCGCGACAACCAGAATTACCGGCAAAACACACCGCCATTTAAATTTTCCATGCGCCTTTGCCAAGTATAATAACCCCACTGCCGTCCCCACCCACGCGCCACGGCTGTAGCTGAAAAACAGCCCCACCGCCATCATCCCAACCGCGACAAGAAGAATTGCCGCAAAAAGAAGTTTCCGCTTTCCGCTTTCCACTTTCCGCTTTTCCCCCGAATTCTGCATTCTGCATTCTGCATTCTTCATTTCAGCGAGCAATCCGATTGCCAGCGTTAGCCCCGCCCCCATCAACATTCCATAAATGTTGGGATTATCCCAAAGCCCCATCCAACGCGGCCCACGATATGCATCCATCGGCTCCAAATGCCACCACGACGCAAAAGCCACCAGCCCGACGAAACCAACCAAGAAAGTGGCGAGTGACGGGTGACGAGTGACGAGAGTTGAAACATTTTCGACTTCTGCATTCTTCTTTCTTACTTCTTCATTCAGCGTAAAACGCGCCCCACGTCCCAGCGTCACACCCGCCAAAAGAATGAGAGCACCCACTGCTCGAGAAGATGCTACCTCGCGGATGAAATACATAGCTATAGCGATGAGCAGCAGGCCAATCAGCGGCAAATCTTTCCGGTTAAACGTCAGGAAAAGAAAAGAGCCGCACCAGACGGCAATGAAGACCAGCAGCATCCATTGAAGCGATAGCACTGCTGGTTCAAACTCACGAAATATGTCGCAATAGCGATTCAACGCCTGCCCCAATAAACACAAGACTATGATTTCCAACAACAGTGCGAACGTTATACTGTCATGCCATTTCATTGCGCGGCAAGGATGTAGTAATTGCCTTTTTACGCTGACACCAAAGCCAGAACAAAGTGGCGTAGCTGCCGATGAGCAAATAGGCCAGAATGATTTTCATGACCGTATTAGCGGTTTGTGGCGGAATGTGAAGCGCATCTGTGAGATTGCCCAGACAACTGCACGGTTTGTGATATCCGACCAAAAATAGCCCAAGCCTATAGATTAAAAAATTGGTAGCCAACCATGCTATCAGCCCAGCCTGCAATCCAACTCGATTGCTAAAGAAACAAACCGCCGTGACGATTAATTCAAATACACCAACAATCACAAATACATGGCCAAACGAAATAGATAGAATGGGATCTATATTTTGCAAGATACGCGCGCTTCCATTGGCACTGACAAGCTTGGCAATAGATGTAGTCAACAACAAAAGACCTGCTGAATAAATGAAAATCCTGATTAGCTTGTGTTGCATATTATTTCTTATATTAGCCAACTCACCAAGCGATAATGACATCGCTTGGTGAGCGTTGCTAAATATGGCAAATCAAGCTTATCCTTGACACGGACTTTCCGGATTTGGGCTTTTCCCATCTGGAAAGGTCGACCATTCTTCGTTGGATTGAGTTACGTAATCCCAACTTCCGTCGCATTGTTCAGTAATGTCCTGCCATGTGCAAGTTGCCATTTGTGCTCCTGAAGGGTTATCGCACAATAAAGCACCATGATTGAATGCATAAGCACAGTCCGGCTTAAATCCATCAGTATCCACGTAACCCAACGGTGTTATTGTTGGCACTGATACAATAAAACAAGGCCAATCCCATGGTGGAAAACAACGTCTTTCTATCGTCCAGCAGGTTTGATATGAGGATCCAGCGCCAGTGCCGTTATGACACAGACTCGGCACGGTCCCAGCACAATTTCCGCCATATGCGCGGATTGCCAAAAGGCTTGTTAGCAGACAGTTTAGTATTATTTTTTTCATTTGATTTTCATTGTTGTTTTGTTTTTGTTGTTTGTTTCCAGACCAAAATAAAAATGGGCACAATCGTCATTAGCAACATAATGCAAAGCACCGCAAACCTATTGCCCCTTGCGTGTTTCGCTGTTGCTGATTGCAGTGGTAAAGATAGCATTTTCCCATCAATTCTTGCAAAAGCCATGTGGTTAGAGTAAACGATATTCAGAGCCGGTTTATCGTCACTCCTTTTGAATTTCTCCAAAGAAAACTCTGATTCAGGAAGAGTAGCAGCAGAGGTTTTAAAATTTAAAATGAAATACTCCTTGTAAGGTTTCAATTGAACATAATCTGCATAAGGGCCAATATCGCCAAACGCTAAACTCATTTTAGAAGGAATCGAATTAGAATTAGCTCCGACAGAATATTCGTAGTTAACTTGATATGTCATTTTGTTGCTTTCTCGTGTATAGACAATACGGTTTGGATACCCCTTGTCATCCACTATCAGACGACCTGTTATTTGGCCTCCATCTACATCTTCAGATGCAAAATTATTCCCCTCCCATTTGAAAGTTTTATAATTTGCAAAGAGAATCCCCATTTTCAGAGGCTCTGAAAGAATTTTTTCTCCTACATCCTCATATAGACTCATTTGATCAACTCTTCTCAAATGTGTGATCTTGACAAGTGGATCCCCGCTTGATAACAGAAAATTATTTTGAAAAACCGAGCTTTTCATGCCATAGCGGGCTACAATTATTTTTCGCGGGTCTTGGTCTACACCATCAACTTCGTCCGTAGTGTTTACCTCTCTAAAATACATAGCATTAGCCTGCCATTTGCCAGTGAACATTTTTGTTTTCTTGTTTCCAATATCCACTCGTTTAAAAGTTAGTTCTGCAATGTTGGGAGGGTTGACGAGAAATGACTTAAAATATTCTACCACTGGAGAGGAAGCCATCACAGATTTCGTGATGCTCTTGCTGGATGGTGTTTGAGCGGCCTCTTGCGGAGCAACTTCACTCATATTTTGAATTTCCTTAAAATCATGGGGGATAATAAATTTGTTGCCATCCTCGACTTCATCTTTCCAATTCTGAAAAATGATTGTAGCTTTTTGTTTTTGACCCGATAAATCATCGGTTTCCATCTCAATTTTTGATGGCAATGAAGATTGATTTGTGGGCTGCCACATATAGGCCTCTTCTTTGATGTTGCCACCCAGATCAAACATCATTTTATACTTATTGCACATTACGCCATTTACGTCCTCTTCAGAAATAATGGTTTTATGCACATTGAGATTATCGCCATAGAATAATAATTGATCTTTTGGAGGCGTTTTTTTGAGAAAAACTCTTAATTCTGGCCACAATGTAAAACACATTTTGGATGTTTTCTGGAATATCATTATTGGTTTGTCAGCTTTGAATGGGGATAGGCGTTTTGCCATTTCTTGTGTGAATGGCGAACCGTTTGCTAAATCTACATCAAACCGGCATCCATCAGCAGCATTCAAATATGCCAATTTGAATACAATTGGGGTTTTAAGCCCATCATATTCCATAGCATAATCCGCCTGACACGAAATGTTTTTCCCACCGATAATTTGGTTGAGAACGGCTTGCACACCAACGGGAAAGACCTGCGCATTTATCCCAAAGTATCCGTAACAAGTTAAAAGAACAACAATGCCAATAGTCAAATGATATTGGGATAATTTTAAGTAAGTGTATTGTTTTTTGTGCATTTCTTTTTCGATTAAATATGATGGCGAAACTATGTTTTTACTTCTTCAGATAGAATAGTTCCCGAATATCTCGCCGAGCTAAAACATAATGAATCCAGCCACATAAACTTGCATAAATAGCGATTGTAATAGCAAAGAGTGCATAGTGCTCTTGCAGCTTTAAGTCATGTGTGTTAGTAAAGACAACTATCTTATTTGGAATAATCATTGATAAAACAATAATTATTAAGCCTATAGCAAATAAGGCATTCAATGCTAATGCGCATACACGCCACATGTTTCGAAGACAAAGCAGTCCATTGCCAACCAACAGAAACAAAAGTCCCACCAAATCATACAAAGGAAGGAAATGCAGTGTAATTAAAGTAGATAGTAAATTCCATATAATGAAAACGCCCGACAATAGAAAAATAAATGCTACTATTCTTAATGAAAATGGGCGTTTCATCAGAGTCTTGAAGTAAAAATTATCTCACGACCGGGATGCTGACAACATCACTCCATTGGCCGACGCGCTGGTCGGCTTGGAGGAAAATGCCTTTGTATTTCCAGAGCGCGCTCTGGCCGGCGAGTGGCATGGCGACGCTGCCGGTGCAATCATAATTCCCCGCACCATTGCGCGGTTGACAGGTTGACAGGTTGATTGGCTCGCTCTCATTTCTTATTTGTCTTAATTAAATCAGCAAACTCCCGCCTCGCGAAGCAATATTTCCATCGAAAATCAACAAAAACGCGACAGCATCCGCCAAAATCTACAAAAACGCGACAATTAGGGATTTTGCGCCCGCCTTTGAGACGCTTTATCCGTGGGACTATGTCCCCATTGCTTTACGAATGCATTGGTCAGATTGTTCTGATGCTTGTAATCAAGCAATTCCGCCGCTTCTTTGACCCTGGAACCATCCTGAATCAGTTCATTCGCCCGAAGCAACCGTTGTTTAGCAAGCCATTTCTTGGGACTTTTGCCCATTTCTTTCCGGAAATGCCGCTCCAACGTCCGCAAGGAGACGCCGCAGCCCTGCGCCAGTGTGGCCGCACACCACTTGGCCACCTGCGCCCGTTCGGGCCAGTCCTGAATTTGCCTCAGTTTATTATGGCTCATGGGTTCCTTTTACGCTTCTGATTTGAGTTGTCCTCACCATACCAATACGTTCCGAAAAGCCGAATCTTACAAACAATTTTCAAAAATCGACCGAAAACCTGAACTGGGATTGAACAGCCAGGTAGCGTAGCCACAAAAGCCAAGGCAGCCGGATAAAATCATTAACGATAATTCCACATCTTTATGGAATTTCACCCGGAAACGGCCACATTTATTAACTATTCTTCAAATGTCGGTAATCGAGTAGCATTGGTTCATGATCATGAGCCATTAGTCGGTCAGGGACAGAGAAACCGGAGGAAGAATGGGGCAAGACGGAATGCGAAGCCATTGTGTCGGTTGATCTATGGGACAACGTGAATCGCATCATTGAGGAATCGTTGAAGAACTGGAAGAAGCCGGGCAAGGTGCCGATGATGTGTATTGACATCAGAGCCTCAAGAAACGCATGATTTTATATGTTTATGCGCAGATTAGGCCCCGATTCGCATCTTGATGGTGCTCAATCACCAGGGTTGAAAGGATGTCCTGATATTTTTGAACTTGAATCAGGTGATTTTGCTATCATTGGAAAGGACATCACTAGCACAGCCATCGGACAGTTACCACCGGGCGCGAGCTGTGGTCCTGACGAAAAAATAGTCCTGATTCCGCGCAAGACGCTCGTCGCTGCCAAGGCGGATATTCCCGAAAACCATTAAGCAAACGAGGAGATGCTGCGGTTGAGCCTAGCATTTAATCAATGCGTCGGCGCAGCGTTAGCTTTCCGCTTTGTGATATCATACGTGGCAGAAAGCGATCGTTCGTTCACGATTTCATTCAGAATTTCAATTTTACGAGCCCTCACACGATTGTAACCAGAAATAGCCAGTTTCTGGATGAGGAGGCGGATTCGCTGCAGGAGCTTCTGTTCAACATCCTGATGCACCTCGCCAAAAAGGTTCCGAACCGGAGTTCGGAACAAAATCTCATATGCCAGCATCGTTTGCAAATTGGGCACTTGTCCCAATCGCTCGTGGCGACAGACATGGCCGCTTGTTTTGGAGCCCAAAAGGAACGCCACTTCCCTCTGTGTCAAATGGGCTCGTTTGCGATGGGTGCGTATGTAATTGTGTATTTTGGGAGATGTCATCGGATTGAAGTGATGACGCAACGTGACAAAAATGGGCGACCTTGATACAATGGGTAGGCAATGGGGATTAACGAATGGATTGGGCACAATTGGATTGCACTTATTCAAACAGTCGCGCTCGCCGGCGGGTTGCTTTTTACGGGTGTCGCGGTTCTGCTTGATGCCCGTGCCCGCCGGGTAGGAAATCTGATCCAATTGACGCAGCAGCACCGGGATCTATGGGAACGACTCTACATTCAACCCGAATTAGCAAGAATTCTCGACTCGGCCGCAAACCCCGCGCAATCCCCCGTAACAGCCGAGGAGGAGATGTTCGTCATCTTCCTCATCCTACATTTGAGCAACACCTACTACGCCATGAGATCTGGCTTCTTCCACAAGCTGCACGGCGTGCGCAAAGATATCGAACAATTCTTTTCCCTGCCCATTCCGCATGCCGTGTGGGAAAAAGTCAAAGACTTGCAAGACGAATCATTCGTTCACTTCGTGGAACAGAGTTTTGCTCCAAAAAACCAGGCTTCTGGCCCTAATTCGTCGGATCGTAACACCTAAGTTAGAAATGTTCAGATTAGGTTAATCAAATCACAGTTCTTCATGATTGTCAACGGGTTGGCTGATTTTGGATTCGATACGCTACCGCCAGCCCCACTGCATCAAAGATGTCCATTCGGGAATCCGCGCTATCCCACGGACGGCGTTTGGGCGGCAATCTGAACCCCAGTTCAATAGGAAAACGTTTTGCGAGCATTTCGGCCATATCCTGTTTTGTTCCACTCTCGCTGCCGAGAAGGATTTGTCGTAATTGCCGCCCAGAAATGACTTTGACCGCAAGCTTTCGCTTTTGGGCATACGCCTCCACTTCGCGGTGCAACTTTTTGATTCGCGGACGGCGCCCAGAGTCTTTAGCCAATACGTCTTGAACGATTAAAGCATCGGGCTCATAGAGTGAGACCAGCCTCCTCACTTTTCCAAGGCATATAGAATTCTTAAACCCGTTCCTAGCCGAGGTGTAACCGCTTTCAATCAGAAACCATTCCCCTTCAAGCACGGCATACCCAAAACCCCTGCTGGTAAGTGCCACCGCCAAGATACGAGACCGTTGTGGATGATGATAATTCATGTGTTTTATGGAAAAAGCGTGGCTCGCCAGCACCGGCGACGAGGCGTTCGCGGTGGAATTCGGCCTTGAACATGAGGTCATGCTGCCGCTCGCGACCGGCAAAATTGACCCCTTCATCGGCATCGTCGGCGCACTCTCCGAGTTGCAGCCCGGCGAGCTTGGTCTTTTTCAAGTCCTCTTTCAGCCGGTGCAACATCCCTGGGCGGAGAGCATCGTCAATTCCGTCACCCATGCGGATGGCAAAACGTTTTTCGTCAATTCACCGGAACTGGCCGGCGCAGCAGAGAACAAAGTCGCCAGCCCGCTGTATGCCGCCGTTGTCCGCATCATGGGGCGCACCGCTTCACGCGAGCGCCTGTATGAAATCGCCCGCGACCTTGCTGGGTCATTGCGCGTGTTCGGCAATCCCCAGGGCAACGCCCTCATTCCGCTGCACAATGAGGACTACCCTTTTGAAGAACATCTTGCGGACGTGATTGCCCGCCAATCACGTCGCAGCGGGATGATATTGAACAGCGACGAGCTGGTTGGCTTTGTGCATTTACCGTCGAGCGCCGTGCGTTCGGCGGCATTGTTGCGTGACACCGGCCGGACGAAGGCCGCGCCAGCCATTGTGCGAGAACCGCCCGGTGTCGTCATCGGCGACAACGAACACAACGGCGAGACAGTGCCTGTCTTTTTAACTGCCGACCAGCGGGTGCGTCACACCCATATCATCGGATCTTCCGGCTGCGGTAAATCTTCCCTGCTGCTGAATTTGATCCGGCAGGACATTGAGAATGGTGACGGCGTGGCCATCCTCGATCCCCATGGCGATTTGATTGACCAGATTTTAACCCTCATCCCCGCCGACCGGATTGACGACGTGGTATTGGTCAATCCGTCCGATGTTGATTTCCCCATCGGCTTCAATATTTTACAGGCGCATTCCGAAGAGGAAAAGAACCTATTGGCATCTGACTTGGTTTCCGTCTTTCGCCGGCTGTCAACGTCCTGGGGCGACCAGATGGACACGGTATTGCAAAATGCCATTTTGGTTTTCCTTGAAAGCAGCCGGGGCGGGACGCTCGCGGACTTGCGCCGCTTCCTGCTTGAGCCGCCGTTCCGCGCTGAATTTCTACAAACCGTCCAAGACCCGGAATTGATTTATTACTGGCAAAAAGTGTTTCCGCAGTTGGGCGGCGGCAAATCCATCGGTTCCATCTTGACCCGGTTGCAAGATTTTTTCAGCCGGAATCCACGGGCTGTGCGTGCCCGCCTCTAGGGCGACGGTGGCTTTAGGAAACTCCACGAGGAGCTGAGCCAAGGCCGGGCGGGTGTTGGGCAGCGCCGCCTCGCGGACGATATTGCCG
>Ga0302274_10004421_pt1 | contig 12238 bp, 10 predicted proteins | sample III_Bog_N2_1_FD_198755 | JGI IMG/M metagenome (GOLD analysis project Ga0302274, IMG submission 198755) | Peat permafrost microbial communities from Stordalen Mire near Abisko, Sweden - III_Bog_N2_1 | ecosystem: Environmental > Terrestrial > Soil > Wetlands > Peat | place: Sweden: Abisko...
TGCAGCTTTTAAAGGCCCCGCGCGCTATTCAGATAGGTTTTGCCAGGAGAGGCAACTTTTTAAGGCCCGCAAAATATCCCAATCGCGGAGTGCTTGCATCTATACTAGCATAGAGTTTTTCGAGGAAGTCCCCATGTTTTCCAGCATATTCAGCGGTCGAAACCGCGTTCTGCCATCCTTTCGCAACCGTCTGATTCAGCTCGCCTTCTGTCTTTTTTGGACCATCGCCGCGACCTTGCCGGGGCCTGCTCAAACCTCATCCCAGCCACCGTCTTCCAATCCGAATCAGCAAGACGCTCCCCCGGAGGCCGGCGGGCCGCAGAACGATATTGGCCCTTACGTCATTCCCAAGAAGAAAGAAGAACCGCCGCCGCCCGCTCCCGAGAAACCGAAAAAGATCGAGAACATGCCCGACTACTCGATCAAAGTCGATGTTCCCGTCGTCAATCTCGATGTCCTCGTCACCTCGAAAGACGGTCAAACCATCCCCGGACTCCGACAGGAGAATTTCAAGATTTTTGAGGATGGCACGGAACAGAAAATCGCCACGTTCAACCAGTCCAAAGCCCCGATCACCGCGGTTTTATTAGTCGAATTCGCCTCCACCAACTACGATTTCGAAATCGAGGCCTTGCGCGCCTCCTACGCTTTTGCCAATACCCTCCAGAAGGACGATTGGGTCTCTGTGATTTCCTACGACATGAAGCCCCAGATTCTGGTCGACTTTACTCAGGACAAACGCGAGGTTCAGGCCGCACTCAATCAATTACGCATGCCCGGCTTCTCGGAAACAAATCTGTTCGACGCGCTCTTTGACACCCTCGATCGCATCGACCGCATCGATGGCAAAAAGTACATCATCCTGGTGACGACCGGCGTCGACACGTTCAGTAAGCTCACCCTCGATAAAATCCTCAAGAAGGTCAAATCCACAAAAGATGTCACCATCTATCCCGTCAGTGTCGGATTTGCCGCCCGCGAATATTGCGAGGTTCACCACTGCCGCACCCGCGGCCTTATCCCTGTCAGTAACATGGACTACCTGCAAGCCGACAACGAAATGAAAACTTTCGCCAGCCTCACCGGAGGCCGCGCCTACTTCCCGCGTTTCCAGGGCGAACTCCCCGAAATGTTCAACGAGATTGGCGCCGACATCCGTAATCAGTACAGCATCAGCTATCACCCGACCAACGCCAAGTTCGACGGCACTTACCGCAAGTTGAAGGTCGAACTCCAGGCACCGGACGGCGGTCCCTTGAAAGTTCGTGATCAAAAGGGTAAAGATGTAAAGTACATCGTCTACGCTCGCGAAGGTTACACCGCAAAACATACCGTGGAATAAGACGTCGAACAATAATCGATCGCCGGGCGCCCTCGCCCCGGCCTCCTCAATTCAACATTCGAGCAATCACCGCGGTGCCCAAATCCAGGAACAAACCTCCCACGCGTCCCCACCGTAATTTACAATCCACTGTTCCCCCACAGGAGTCAGCAACGTGATCCCACGCTACACACGTCCCGAGATGGCCCGCATTTGGAGCGACGAGAATCGCTTCCGCACCTGGCTCGCAGTCGAAGTCGCCGCGACCGAAACCCTCGCCGCTGCCGGCATCGTGCCGAAAGACGCGGCGAAGGCGATTCGCGCGCGCGCCGACTTCAATGTTGAACGCATCTTTCAGATCGAAGCCGAAGTGAAACACGATGTTATCGCTTTCACCACGGCCGTCGCCGAAATCGTTGGCCCACATGCTCGTTGGTTCCACTACGGCCTCACCTCGAACGATGTGGTCGACACCGCTCAGGCGCTGCTCATCCAGCAAGCTTCGTCCCTCATTGCCGGAGATCTCGAACGTCTCGCCGACGTCCTCGAACGCCGCGCGTGGGAGTTCAAAGACACGCCGATGATCGGCCGCACTCACGGCGTTCACGCCGAACCCATCACCTTTGGATTCAAAATCGCCAACTGGTATTCCGAAACCCAGCGCAATATCGCACGCTTCAAGTCCGCTGCGGAAGACTTACGTGTCGGTAAGTTTTCCGGAGCAGTCGGAACCTTCGCCCACCTCACACCCGAACTCGAAGAGAAAATGTGCGCGCGCCTCGGACTGAAAGCCGCCGCCGTGTCGTCGCAGGTGATTCAGCGCGACCGCCACGCCTTCTACCTCGCAACCCTGGCCACCATCGCATCGACTCTCGATAAGATCGCCGTGGAAATCCGTCATCTTCAGCGCACCGAAGTTCGCGAGGCGGAAGAATTTTTTAGCGAAAAGCAAAAGGGATCGTCCGCCATGCCGCACAAGCGCAATCCCGTTAACAGCGAGCAAATCTCGGGGCTCGCCCGCGTTGTCCGCTCGAACGCTCAAGCCGGATTCGAAAATGTTGCTCTGTGGCATGAGCGCGACATTTCGCATTCGTCCGCCGAGCGCGTCATCATCCCCGACTCGACTACGCTGTCCGATTATCTGCTCAATAAAACAGCTGTCTTAATCGAGACCATGTTCGTCTATCCCGCGCGCATGAAGGCCAATCTCGAAAGCACCCACGGCCTCGTCTTCAGCGGACAACTCTTGCTCGACCTCGTTGCAAGCGGCATCTCGCGAGAGGACGCTTACCGTCTCGTCCAGACTCACGCCATGCGCGCCTGGAAAGAAGATCTCAACTTCCACGAGTTGGTCTTGAACGACCCCGCAATCACCGGACGCGTGCCCCGCGCGAAAATCGAACACGCCTTCGATCTCAACCGCCAGTTAAAGAATATCGACAAGATATTTGCGAGGGTCTTTCCGAAGAAAGATACTCGCAAAAGGTCTGCCGCCGCTTCGGCGAAGAAAAATGCGAGCGGGGAAAAGAAGAAGAGAAAATAAAAGAAGAAAATAGAAGTAGAAACCACTTCTCCGCAATTCACGTCGCTCCAGTTCTCAGCGTCTCGGCGGTGAAACGCTCTTCCCGCTCCTCACCAACTCCAGCAACGCAATCAGTTGCTTCAGCTTCGTCTGTCCAACGTGCCGCAATAGCTCGCGCCCGCGCTTCTCGATCGGAGCATCCATCTCGCGCAAAAGCTTTATTCCGCCGGCCGTGATCTTTCCATAAATAACGCGGCGGTCTCGCTTATCGCGCGTACGCTCGACCAGGCCGCGATCTTCCAGCCGGTTGAGCAACCGCGTAATGTCTGGATCGTGCGTGATCATGCGCTCGCCAATTTCGCGGCATGGCAGACCGGCCACCCCAGCGCCACGCAGAATGCGCAACGCGTTGTACTGCGTTCCCGTAAGCTGGAACTCCTTCAGCGCCGCCTCTATTTGCGCCTGGAGCGCGTCCGCAGTTCGCAATAAAGAAAGATACGCTTCTTGTTCCCGGCTGGTGAAGGGAATATTTTGTTTGAGTTCAACCTGCAGACCACGTGCCATGGCCCCAGAATAGTCGTTATGACAACCATGCGTCAAATGCCTGTAAACATTGGTCAAGTATTACTTACTCGCACGTTGTAATAGTTTGTAAAGGCTGGCCGCTCGCGCATCCATCGCCTTCCTCTAGGCATCTATTTAACTAACCGGTTAACAAGTGGGAAACCGGAATTTCCAGTGAGGATGGCAACATGAAAAAGCAAGGACTGGCATTGAGTTTAATGATGGCGTTGCTCGTCCTGCTGAGTGTCACTGCAATGGCCGCAACCGGCCGATATGATCAGCAGATTCAGCAGACGGTCAGCGCAAAGCTTCACAGTGCGAAGCAATTGCAGGGCGTCAACTCAAGTGTCGAAGACGGAATCGTGACCTTGACCGGCACGGTCGATCTTTATCAGGACAAACTCGACGCCGCGAAAAAAATAAAGAAGGTTTCCGATGTCACCGGCGTTCGCAATGACATCACGGTCCAGGGTCAGACTGTCCCCGACGCGCAACTGCAAAAGAAATTGTCCAAGCAGTTGGCCTATGACCGGGTTGGCTATGGCGACAACACCTTCAACTACATCGCGACCGACGTAAAAGATGGTGTCGTGACCCTGACCGGCGATGCCGTGTGGAACGTGCCCATGGATTCCGCGATCGCGATCGTGGCCCGCACTCCCGGCGTCAAAGATGTCGTGAACAACGTTACGGTGCTGCCGGTTTCGAACTTTGACGATTCGATTCGAATCCGGACCGCTCGCGCCATCTATCGCGACTCCGAGCTCGGCCGCTATGCCAGCGATCCCGTGCATCCGATTCGCATCGTCGTCGACAACGGACACGTCACTCTATACGGAAACGTTGAAAGCACAATGGATAAAACTCTCGCCGGAATCCGAGCAAACTCGGTGCCCGGTTCATTCAGCGTCGACAACAAACTGGTCGTGGATTAAAGTAAGAAGTAAGAAGTAAGAAGTAAGAAGCAAGAACTAAGAATTAAAAAGAAGAAGTAAAGATTACGAAGTAAGAGAGAAGTAAGAGACTAGAAGCCATCTCATAAATTGTCCTGGGAAGGGCACGACTTCAGTCGTGCCGCCCAGAACCAATAGAAATGCGGGCTTTAGCCCCTGAGGAGTCTACAGTTTACTGCTTCGATTCATCGAGAGGGCTTCTGGCAAGTGCAGCAGCAAGCGCGGATTAGCGTGGCAAGGAGGAAACACCCAAAGGCAAACGATTCAAACTCAGCGGTAACTTTTTTCGTTTCTCTTTTGGGCGTGGCGCAGGCCGCGCCTTTTTTCTTGTGCATCAGACTCCACGAATCGTGCCCCCAGCCCTCACGCGTAAGCAACCTGCCGTCGCCTTCCGAGACACGCCGCCAGCAACAACCCCGCAGCCAGCGCCAAATACAATCCAGCCGAACTCGACGCTCGCGTCCCGCCCACAAAATCGAGCGAAGGCATTTGATGCAGCGGTCCCAGGTACCAGCACACCGTGTAAACTGCCTCAAAAAGTTTGCTCGATCCGCTCCACACACCCATCGCAAGCGCCATGCTCGGAATGAACAGTGCTCCCGCAAACCACGCGGCGAACATCCGCCCATTCGAACTTAGCAGCAAGCGGATCCCCGCACCCGCTCCCGTCACCAGCGCGATCGCTACTCCCGCCATCCACAGCGCCATTAACTGTCGATACACCACTCGCTCCGCCGAGAAGATCAGTGAATGCATACCGTACCGTGTCTCGCGGCAGCCCATCTGCGACCACACCAGCACCGGCCAGATCCACGCCGCGAGCAGCACGCCTTCCCGCGCCTGCACTGTGGGAGACACAAACTCCGCCACCAGCAATCCTGCAGCCACGACGTACCACCACCAACGCAGCCCTTTGGCCATCAGCGCCCACTCGGAAAGCGCCAGCCTCGCGAACCGGTTGTGTGCGCGACCATCGAGAGCCGTTAGCACCGTGTGCCCCAACCCCGTCGCCGCTGGTTCGTAGACCCGCGCCGCATGAGTTCCTATGCGAATTTCCCGCTCGCGGGGATCTTCCGCCGCATCCTCCACCACTCCGCCACTTTCTTTCTCAAATTTCTTTTTGCCGATCCTCTCCCGGGCCGGATCAAATCGATGAAAGAACACCGATGCCAACAGAGCTACTCCCAGCCCCACCACCACCCACAACAGGCGCGAGCCCACACCCCGCAGCGTCCAATCGACGCCATTCCACAAGAATGTTCGCGACGCCCGCTCGCCTCCAATCGTCAAGCTGAATCCGGAATTCGCCGCACTCCCCGGATTCACTCTCTCCATCGCCTGCCGCGTGCTTTTCTCCAGAACGCGAACTCCCGCCGGATCGTCGAAACCGCTCTGCACTCCCGCGGCAAGTGCAAACGTCCACAGAAAGAAATAAATCACGTTGCCCACGCCGCCGCGCAACACCGGCACGGTCTCGAAAAGCAACGCGACGCTGCCCGTTATGAACATTGCTGGCAGCGCAATCAGCAGGAACGGCGACCACAACTGCCATAATGAAATCGGCCTCACTTCGGGACGCACCCATTGCATCACCAGCGCCGCCGCCATCAACACCAGCACCATGCAGCCCAGCACCGCGAAGTTGCTCACCGTTTTTGCGATAGTGTAAAACTCCTTGCGCATGGGCGTCGCCGCCAGAATTCGCCCCACCCGCGTCGTCGAGTCCCGCTCCACGGAATTCTTCACCACATAAAATCCGCACAGCGACAAAAACGTCGAACAGCAGATCGCCATCAGCATCCCGATCCACGCCGAGTTGTACACTCCGCGGTAGCCGTCCCCAACCCGCACCCACACCTTCTCCGCGGCTATGCCGTACGCCATCCACAAGGCTCCCGCCAGGATGAGCAGAAAACTGTATCGACGCACCCGTTCCAGAAAATCCGCTTTCACCATGTGATACAGAACGCGCAAAGGATGCTTCATGCCGCGACTCCAGCACGCCGCTGTGAGAGATAGAAAAGGTAAGCGTCTTCCAGGTTGGGAACGGCCGGACTCGCTCCTGGCGGAGGTTGTGGCGCAAGCAGCCGGACGTGCACTCCATCGCTCCGCCGCGTCGTATTGCTGATCAGGTGCCGCTGGCGCGCCGCATTCAGTTCGGCACTCGGCACTACCCACTCCCAGACTTTTCCCTCGACTGCGCGCAGCAAATCTTCCGGCGCCGCATGTGCGACGAGCCTGCCCTCGGCGATCAACGCAATGTCAGTCGCAGTCGCTTCCACATCTGAAACAATGTGCGTCGACAGAATGACAATGCGGTCTCCCGAGAGATCCGATAGCAGGTTGCGAAATCGGACTCGCTCTTCGGGATCCAATCCCGCCGTCGGCTCATCGACAATCAGTAATTTCGGATCGTTCAACAGCGCCTGCGCTATGCCAATTCTCTGCCGCATTCCGCCCGAATACCCGCCCAAGGGACGCTTGCGCACATCATTAAGATTGACGAGATTCAGCAGTTCATCGATCCGCCGCGCCGCCCCTGCAGCATCCAGGCCTTTCACCGCCGCAAGATATTCGAGAAACTCAACCGCATTCAGATTGGGATACACTCCGAAATCCTGCGGCAAGTATCCCAGCACGCTGCGAATTGCATTCGGATCTCTGGCGAGATCCGTTCCATCCCATCGAATCGTTCCGCTGCTCGGCCGCGTAATCGTGGCCAAAATACTCATCAGCGTCGTCTTGCCCGCGCCGTTCGGACCCAAGAGTCCCAGAATACCCGGGCCCAGTTCCAGGCTGAAATCTTGCAGCGCCAGCGTCTTCGCGCCATAGCGCTTGCTGACATGATCAATCCAGAGTTTCAAGGCACCTCCACCGTACACGCGCTAGCTACAATACGCGCACTGCGGCGGCGGAGTTCCCTCACCCTCGCTAATTGCGGCTAAGTTGCTATTTCAAGCTCACCGTCTGCGTCAGCGGCAGGCTCTGCGACGACCCGCCCACCATGAATGCGTAATCTCCCGGAAGCAACTGCCATCCATCCTGCTTCACGTTAAAAATCGAGAGATACACGGGATCCACTTCCACCGTCACATCCTTGCTCTCGCCCGGATTCAAACTCACTCGACTGAAGCCCACCAGCCGCTTCGGAGGCTCGGCCGCCACCGCGGGCAACGCCGCATAAACTTCCGCCGTTTCAATTCCCGCGCGGCTCCCCGTGTTCGTCACCGTAAAATGCAACTGTGTCTTCGCTCCCGCAGCCGCCGGAGTAACCGTCAGACCCGAGTACCGGTAACTCGTATAAGAAAGCCCATACCCAAACGGAAACAGCACCGCTTTCTTCTCTGCGTCATACCACTTATAGCCGACCTTCACTCCTTCATCGTAGGTCGTCTGAAACGCCGGCAATCCCGCCGCAATCTTTTTCCACGCATCCGGCTCATCATGCGTCGTCGACGCATCTGGAGGTTTCACAATCTCGCGATGCGGCAGATCGGCGTCGCTGATCGGAAATGTAAGCGGCAGTTTGCCGCTCGGGTTCACTTCTCCGAACAACACGTTCGCCACTGCTTCCGCGCCCTGCGAACCGCCATACCACGCTTCCAGTATCCCGCTCACTTGATTCGCCCACGGCATTGTCACCGGACCGCCCGTCTCCAGCACCACAATCGTGTGCGGATTCGCCGCCGCCACCGCCGCAATCAACTCATCCTGATGCAACGGAAGCGACAAGCTGTCCAGATCCATCCCTTCGCTCTCCCACTGGTATGCATACACAATCGCCACATCCGACGCCTTCGCAAGCGCCGCAGCGGAGGCCGCATCCCCTCCCGAATTAAACTGCACCTTCGCTCCCGCCGCCTTCGCTCGAATCGTCTTCAGCGGCGACGTCGGAAACCAGATCTCCGTGTTCCATATCGATTGCCCTTTGCCCGGCGGCATGATCGCGTTTCCGCCCGGAGGATCCACTTGCGCCGACCCTCCACCCGAAATCATCCCCACATCCGCATGCGGACCAATCACCGCGATGCTATGAACACTGGCCGCATCCAGCGGCAACTGCCCTGACTGATTCTTCAGCAGTACGATGCTGTGCTCTTCAATCGTCCGCGATACGTCGAACCCACCCTGCACATCAACCACACTCTTTTCTGGCGGATCATCAATCACTCCATTCGCAAACAGCGAACGCACAATTCGCCGAACATGGTCGTCCACCTCCGCCATCGGCACTCGCCCCGACTTCACCGCCTCCTTCAACGCCGCGCCGTAGAAAATTTCCCCCGGCTCCTCATGATCCAATCCCGCCGCCGACGCCTTCGCCGTGCTATGCGTGCCCTGCCAATCAGACAAAACAAATCCCTTGAACTTCCAGTCTTTCTTCAACACATCCGTCAGCAGATATTTGTTCTCGCACGCATAATCCCCATTCACCCGGTTGTAGGAGCACATCACTCCACTCGGATTCCCATCGCGCACCCCAATTTCGAATGCCAGCAGATCGCTCTCCCGCATCGACCGTTCGTCGATATGAACGTTCACCGCGTTCCGTCCGCTCTCCTGATCGTTCATCGCATAGTGCTTGATGTCGCCCATCACGTGCTGCGCCTGCACCCCGCGAATCAACCCCGCAATCATGTTGCCGGCAAGCACCGGATCTTCTCCCATATACTCAAACGTCCGCCCATTGCGCGGTTCGCGAGCCAGGTCCACGCCGCCACCAATTGACATGTTGTAGCCCTGCGCCTTCACCTCGCGCCCAATCAGCGCTCCATATTCGAACGCCGCATTCACATCCCAACTCGCAGCAGCACCCACATTGCTAGGCAGCGCCGTCGAATATTTCCCGTTTTCGCCACTGCTGCGCACTCCGTAGGCGGAGTCCGCCATATTGATGTCCGGAATCCCCAGCCGCGGAACTCCCACCACATAGCCCGCCCCGCCATTCGATCGAACGGCCAGCGGGCTCATCGGACTCAACCCCTTCATGCCCGTCCCGTGCAAGAGCGAAATTTTCTCGTCGATCGTCATTTCCTTGACCACGAGCGCCGCCCGCTCATCCGCAGTAAGCGACGGATTCATCCAAGGACGACTTGCGGGACGATTTGCTCCCGATTCCGATTGTGCCAAGGCAGGCACCGATCCCAAGTCGACGATCAGCAGAAGGCCGGGAAAAAAAATGAGAAAACAGAGAGAGTGCAGAGCGTGAGAGCGGAGACTTCGAAAGAACGTCATGGTTCTCCTTGCCGAAAGTCTTGGCACAAAGTGTTACTAAATCAAAAGAAAATCGATTTTATAGATCATCACCATAAAGTCAAGCCTTGTCAACCACAACCTATGACCCATCTTTTAATAGGGAACTAGTTCGCCTTGCGGGAATGCACGAGCTTTAAACTGTCGCCTTGCAGAATGCGCTGGATCTGATGCCTCGCATGAACCGTCCAAGGCCCCGTCGTATCAAGTTTCACGTACGCGCGCCAGTGCTGCAGCGCCTTCCGCGGCTCACGCTTTTTCTCGTACGCCAGCGCAATATTGTAGTGCGCATCCGCATAAGTCGGCGCCAACTGGATCGCCGTTTTGTAAGTGCTGATCGCTTCCTCGACGCGTCCCGTTTCATCGAGCACGTTGCCTAAATCGAAATAAGCCAGCGCGTAACGCGGATCGATCTGAATCGCAGAACGGTAGTGCTTTTCCGCCAGCCCATATTCCTGCCGGTTATAGAACAGCGTACCCAGATTGATGTGCCCAGCCGCGTGCATCGGATCCATTTCGAGAACCTTCAGATAGACGGCAATCGCCTCACTCTGCGTCGAGGGATTCTCTTCCAGCGTGATTCCGCGCGCGAACAAGTCGGCCACATCCGTGACCACCAGCTCCGGCCCACTGCGCGGCGGACTGGTCACAACCTTGCTCTCATCGGATGAAAAATCGAACATGAATTGCCCGGCGATAGGCTCCACTAACCGGCCTTCATGCCGGAAAGCCACGCGCCGCCCGCTCTGATACGCCCCCGCTTCCAGCAGCGGATTTTCCATCCCCGCCACCTGCTTCTGCATGGCATCGAGCGACTGCCGTATCACCGCCGGACGAACCCGTTGCGCGCACAGATCGCGTACTTTTTTGATTTGCACCAGATCGAAAAAAGAATACTCTTCGGCGGCCGTAACCAATCCCGCCTTCTCCCAGGTCTGCAGCTGGCGAGGAACTAACCGTAAAATCCGCAACAACTCAGCGCGACTGTAGCGATACACGATATCGGCTCTTCCCCATCATTATCCGTAAGTTGTATAGCGGAATGCAAGTAGCAAGCCAGTGGAAGGTGTGGACAACCGGTCACAAATAGCACCAAAGTGGTGTTTGTCCCGGCTATCTCCCGCGCCTCCATTGTCCAAACGAAATTACGACGAAACTTAGTCCGCCTTCGCGAATCCCATCCGACGTGGCTTCCCCCTTTTGTGGGGTCCTGCTCAACAATTGTCGAGGGCGTCACGCGAGTTGTCGGGCATAATGTTGGCGAGTCTGATCGATCGAAATCATCATCACCCGATCGTTAGTCAGCCGAAGAAAGTCCAAACACGCAACCGCATTTGCCGTGAGGAACCGTGCCGGAGCGATTGATTTCGCTGGAACCCCCAGCCAACCAATCCGATTCCAAGTTCGACGAAGCGACGCTGCTCCGCCGCGTGCTCGCCGGAGAGAACGATCTCTTTTACCAGTTGATTCGTCCCTACGAAAGACGTGTCTACGCTGCCGCCTTCGCCATCTTGCGCAATGAAGCCGATGCCGAAGACGTCGCCCAGGAAGCCGTTTTAAAGGCCTTCAAACATATCCGGCAATTTCGCGCCGAAGCGAAGTTCAGTACCTGGCTCATCCAAATCACCGTCAATGAGGCGCGTATGCGTAGAAGAAAAGCGCACGCCAGTCTTATGGAGCCCCTCGTCGACCGGCCCGATGAGGAAGGCAACTACACTCCACGCGATTTCGCCGACTGGCGCGAAATTCCATCAGAAACTTTGGAGCGTAAGGAGGTCCGTCTGAAACTCGCCGAAGCGCTCGCTCAACTGGGACAGATCTATCGCGAAGTTTTTGTGCTCCGCGACATGCAACACCTCAGCATCGACGAAACCGCCCGAGCGCTCGGCATCTCCACCGCCTCCGTCAAGACCCGGCTCTTGCGCGCCCGCCTCATGCTGCGCGACCTGCTCGCTCCTGGCCTCGGCGGCGCTTGGAGCATGAGCGGCAATTTGTCTTTTGAAAAGGGGGCCAAGCCATGGTAGTCAACTGCGAACAAGTTTGGCAGGAAGTCTCGAACTATCTCGACGGCGAGGTCTCCCCCGGCCTCCGCGCAGCCATAGAAGCCCACGTAAGCGGCTGCCAGCAATGCGCCGCCGTGGTCAATGGAACTCGGAACGTTATCGAATTGTATGGCGACGAACGCATGCTTGAAGTCCCTCTCGGATTTAGCCAGCGCTTGCATCGCCGCCTCGACGCGAACCTGCCCGTCCGCAACCTCCAAAGCTCCGACCGCAGAAGTTTTCTCGGCTGGATGGTCGCCGCAGCCGCAGCCTGCCTCGTCCTCGGTAGCCTCGAAGTCGCTCGTTCCTCCGCCCTTCGACGCCCACCTCTGCGCTCCGCCATGGCGCAACCCGGAGGCGGCGTCCCGCCTGAGCTGGCCGTCGTTGTCTCGGAAAATGGAAAACTGTTCCATCTTGCCGGGTGCGGGTTCATCCACGAAAAAGATAAACTTCGCATCCTCACCGCCGCCGTAGCCCAACGCGAAGGCTACACCCCCTGCGTCCGCTGCCTCGGAAAGTACCTCGACACCGCTTGATCCACTGTCACCCCATCCTGTTTGTCATCCTCAGCGCAGCGAAGGAC
>Ga0302274_10004424_pt1 | contig 12234 bp, 10 predicted proteins | sample III_Bog_N2_1_FD_198755 | JGI IMG/M metagenome (GOLD analysis project Ga0302274, IMG submission 198755) | Peat permafrost microbial communities from Stordalen Mire near Abisko, Sweden - III_Bog_N2_1 | ecosystem: Environmental > Terrestrial > Soil > Wetlands > Peat | place: Sweden: Abisko...
GCGAGCTGCCTTTCGGTCGAGGCCGGACGCACATTGCTCTTCGATCGCGACGAGATTGTGAAACATGCCAACCAGGCCGGCATTGCAATTGTTGCCACGGCACGCTGATACTGAGGGCGTGGTTCGTGATTTCCGGCATACTGTATCCCAATTCCCCCAATCAAGGAGGTTCACCGTGAGTAAGAAGTTTCTGCTTTCGAGTTTGGCAGCGGCCCTGGTGGCTGCTTTTACCATGCTGCCCGCACATGCGGCCGACGACGCCGCGATGCCCGCCGCCGGGCAGGCCGCACCTGCCTTCACTCTTCTCTCGCAGGATGGCTCGCCCATTTCGCTCAGTCAGTACAAGGGCAAGTGGGTGGTGCTTTACTTCTACCCGAGAGACATGACTCCCGGCTGCACGATTGAGGCGCACAAGTTTCAGGACGCGCTGAGCCAGTTTGAGGCTAAGAACGCGGTGATTCTGGGCGTGAGCGTGGACTCGAGTGACAGCCACAAACAGTTTTGCGCCAAGGATGGGCTCACCTTCCACCTGTTGAGCGACACCAGCCACTCGGTGGTGAGCTCATACGGTTCGTTGGGCAGCTTTGGCAGCAACGTCATCGCCAACCGCAACACGTTCCTCATCGGCCCCGATGGAAACATCAAGCAGGTGTGGGTGAAGGTGAATCCGCCGGACTCGGCCAGCGAGGTATTGGCGGCGATTCCGTAGATTCGATTCGTGCTCGGTCGAGATCGGTAAGTCTAGATTTGTGGTATCCCAGGTCTCAAAATCGAGACCTGGGGCACCCAGCGTTCTTACAGGTCCAATTCATGAAAAGACTCAGAGTATGGCGACTCGATTAGCAGTCACATTTCGCAGCCATTTGGCCCAGATTCGCGAGACGCTTGGCGCGGTTCCGGCGGAGCTTGCAGGCTTGCCGTGGCGCGAGGGCGGCTGGACGCGCAAACAGGTGATGGGGCACATGCTTGACTCGGCCACGAACAATCGGCACCGCTTTGTGGGTGCGGCCATCGACGGCCACTATAAGGGACCCCAATACGATCAAAAACCATGGGTGAACGCCCACGGTTACGCCGAGCAGGATTGGGAGGCTCTGTTGCGCTGGTGGGATGTGGAGCACGAGATTCTGGCGTCGGTGGTTGAGCGGATTCCCGAGGAGCGGCTCGAGGCGATTTGCGCGGTCGGTGATGAAGCGCCGGTCACGCTGCGGTTTCTGATTGAGGATTATCTGCGGCATCAGCGGGGGCATGCGAAGCAACTGAGTAGTGACGCGAATCGTTGAAGAAATGAAGCTGCACGCGGGAAAAGCTGGCCTGAAAGTCTGACGCCTTGAGTGTCTGGATCGAGGGCCTGAAAGCCCCTGCTGCCTTCGGAATTCCCGCCGCGTTCTTGAAATGGAATTGTAACTTCAGCACAGAGACAAAGGAGAGTCACATGCAATTCACTTGGGAAGAAGTGCCTACCACCGGGAAAGTTCTTCATACGTCGAAGGTGTATCGATCGATGGTTCCAGGAGGCTGGCTGGTATTCGTCCAAAACGGCGTTGCGTCGGGCTTGAGCTTCTATCCCGACCCGGAACACACGTGGGAGGCAAAAGCAGACTAATCCACTCACCGCGGTTACGCCGGTTTGACGTTCCCACCCCCGCGACCCCTATAATTCGTCTAGTTCCTGGCGATGTAATCGTGTGCCCTGTCACCGCGCGTCGCAAGGCTTTTTGCGAGCCTGAAGGAATATCCATGCTGACGGTGAGTGTTCGATGCGCTCAAAACGCTCAAACGCAATCGGCCAGCGTGAGTGCGGTGGAACCCCGATGAACATTAAGGGGCAAGAGCCGCGACAAGAATTGAAGGAGTCGTTTAACCCGCATGAAGTATCTGCCATTCTCTGTTGTTTCAATCCTGTTGGGAACTGCCCTCGCCGCCGCACAAGCTCCCGCGACCCATACACCCGCTGCCGCATCGCTGGCAACAGCCGCTCCTGCGCAGGCCAAGGTTGCCGTAGTGGTGTTCCGCGCCGCGGTGAGCCAGACCAACGAGTTCCAGCGTGACTTTGCCGACCTGCAGAAGAAGTACGATCCGAAGCGCCAGCAGTTGCAGGCGCTGGCCGAGCAGATTGACACGTTGACCAAGCAACTGCAGGCCCAGGGCGCCACCCTGAGCGACACCGAGCGCGCAGCCAAGGCCCGCACCCTGGATGAGAAGAAGAAGGAAGCGGACCGTGACCAGCAGGATGCGCAGAGTGACTTCCAGACCGATATGCAGGAACTGGTGAATCGCATTGCGTCAAAGGTGGGCGACGTAATGACCGACTACGCGACCAAGCACGGCTACACGCTGGTGCTGGATGCGAGCCAGTCACAGGACAGCCCGACGGTTCTGTACGCGGTGCCATCGATCGACATCACCAAGGCCGTGATTGAGGCGTACAACGAGAAGTCGGGAGTGCCGGCGCCGCCGACGCAAAGCGCAGTGCCTGACGCGCCCGGACCGCAGTCAGCGCCCAAGAAGTAAATACGGGCTTGACCCGGCCACGAATACCCAAAGGCCCCGCGCGCGGGGCCTTTGCCTTGCCGTATCCTCGGCCGATTATGGAGTTTGCCCCTTTCCGGGCCTGAAGGCCTGCGTTTCTGAGAGCCCTGTTACAGAGACCTGGAGGCATCTGCTCCCTCCTGTTTGCGGAGGAATTCATGGTCATTGCCGTATAATCCTCACTAGTTCCTGCTGATGTCTCCGTCCGCATCTTTTTTCTGACTCCGGCCCGTCCGGGCTTGAGAATATCCGCAAAAAAAGATGGTGAGGTTTATCAGGAGGCACAGGCTCGCTCGTGCGTCTAATGAGTGAGCCATACAGGAATTTCGAAGGAGTTTCAGATTCAAATGAAGCGTTCGCTTGCAATCATCGTTATGCTGGCCTCAGGCATGGTCCTGGGCGCAGCCGCCCAAACGCCGGCCACCGCGGCATCCACATCGCCCGCCACCGCTCAACCCAGCAAGATCGCCGTGATTGCATTCCAGATGGCAGTCGCCCAAACCAACGAAGGCCAGCGTGACTTTGCCGACCTGGAAAAGAAGTTCCAGCCCCGTGAGGACCAGCTGAAGGCGTTGAACGACGAGATTGAGACGCTGACCAAGCAGCTGCAGGCGCAAGGAGCCACGCTGAGCGACGCGCAGCGCAATGAGAAGGCCGCTACCGTCGACACGAAGAAGAAGCAGCTCGACCGCGACGCCACAGATGCGAAGACCGACTTCCAGCAGCAGATGAACGATATTTATCAGGGGCTGGCGTCGAAGGTTTACGACTCGATGCAAGGTTATGCCGAGGCGCAGGGTTATACGCTGATTCTCGACATATCGGAACAGCAGTCGCCGGTGCTTTTCGCCACCCAGAGCACGAATATCACCAAGCCGGTTATAGAGGCCTACAACGTGAAGTCAGGCGTTCCGGCGCCTCCGCCACAAGCCAACGCACCGGCGCCCGGGCAGCAGGCTCCCAAGCTCGCACCCAAGGCGGGGACCAGCCACTAAACCGAACTCAGTTCCGCGACAAAAGCCCCGCCTGGCGGGGTTTTGTCTTTTAATGGGGCTGTCTTCACGCGGGATTGAAATTGGCGCGGACGGGATTGTTATCCCAGGTCCCGGAATCGGGACTTGAGAAAGCAGCGAGCCCTCAGAGCCAGCCTACGGCCGTCCCACTCCGGCCCGTTTGGGCGACCCTTGCGGCGCCGCGCGCAGATACTGCACGGGCCAGCTCACCGTCTCTCCAAGGGCTTGCGCAGCGTGCATCGGCCAATATGGATCGCGCAATTCAGCGCGCGCCAGTAACACCAGGTCCGCCTGGCCCTCCGCAATAATCGCGTTAGCCTGCTCCGCTTCGGTAATCAGGCCCACGGCGGCTGTCGCCAATCCGGCCTCACTGCGAATTCTGCCGGCAAAACTCACCTGGTAACCCGGCTCCAGTGGAATCTTCACCCCCGGAACCATACCGCCCGATGACACATCAACCAGATCGACTCCATGCGCGCGCATCAGCTTCGCCAATTCCACCGATTCGTCAGGATTCCAGCCGCCCTCAGCCCAGTCAGTCGCGGAGATGCGCACAAACAGCGGCAAATGCTCGGGCCATTCACGGCGCACCTCATCTACAACCTCAAGTGTGACCCGCACCCGATTCTCAAAGCTGCCGCCATATTGGTCGCTGCGCTGGTTGGCAAGCGGCGAAAGAAACTGGTGCAGCAGGTAGCCGTGAGCCGCGTGTATCTCAACAAAGTCGAAGCCAGCCTCTCGTGCCCGGCGCGCTGCCTGGCCGAACGCTGCAACCACTGCCATGATGCCCGCCCGATCGAGCGCCGTGGGTACAGCGTAGTCGGACGAAAAGGCGACTGCGCTGGGCCCTACCGGCTGCCAGCCACCCGCAGAAGCGGGCACCAGCGCCGGCCCTGGTTGAAACCCCGACGACGTGCTGGCCTTGCGTCCCGCGTGGGCCAGTTGCATGCCCGCGCGAGCCCCCTGGCTGTGCACAAACTCGGCAATGCGGCGCAGGTTGGCGATGTGCTCGTCTTTCCAGACGCCCAGATCTTCAGGCGAAATGCGGCCCTCGGCGGTAACGGCCGCAGCCTCAAGAATCACCAGCGCTGCGCCGCCCTGCGCGCGGCTGCCCAGGTGCACCAGGTGCCAGTCGTTGGCAAAGCCATCCACGCTTGAGTACTGGCACATGGGCGAAACGCCAATGCGGTTCGCGAACTCCACCGAACGAAGTTTGAAAGTAGAAAAAAGCGGAACTGTCATATCAAATCTGATGCTCGGCGGACGCAAACGAATCGCGATGGGGCCAAAGTCTAGTGATGCGCCTAGGGGATCAATTGGAAATATGGCAGCCGGCTCGCTCTTTTATCGAATGTCAGGGTGCCGTTGCAGCCCGCCCAGGCATTAAGAGAGCCGATCAAGGCATCCTCAAACTCTCCTGTGCCTCGCTTTAGAGCAAAAGCTGCATCAAAAACCTGCTGTTCATTCTGAACTTCAAGCGTCTCTGCCGCGAGCAGGTGCTCGATGTGAGCCGAAATCTGGAGCGGGTTTTGCTTCAGCAAGCTGCGCATCACCCAAACAATCTCCAACACAGCCACCAGCGAAATGAATCCCCGATTTTCAGGGCTCAACTGCTTGTCGATGATTTGATTTGCCCGCCGTGTCTGCCCGGGGTCATCCTGCAATAGATACCGCAAGATGACATTAGTATCGAGGCCGATCATCGTTGTATGCGCTCGGCCGCACCGGCTTCGATTGCGGCGTTCATCTCTTCAACTGAAACAGGCCGACCGAGTTTGGGCACGCTGCCTTTCAATTTCGAAACGCGAATTTTGGGAAGAATCACGACCGCGCCGTCAGGCTGCAGAAAGAACTTGAACCGGTCGCCTGGCTTGAGATTCAGGTATTGCCTTACCGGCTTAGGAATGGTGGCCTGATTCTTGCTGCTGAGCATAGCTTCCATGCATTTGCCCTCCCGCTTTACATTCTAGCAAAAGTAAAGCGAAGCGTTTCATGTCATGCAGAATACCGGTTAATATACTCGGCGACTGCCGGGCGCCCCAATCTAAACGCATTCTTTGCGACTAGTGTGGGATACCACCTCGCTCGCTCCCACCACAAGAACGGCGCTCCGGAAGCCGGAACGCCGTTCTTTGAATCTTCCGCTGCTGCCCAATCGCCTGGTCGGCATGGGCTTCAGCGGTGCGGCCTGATGCTACCTCTTCTTGCCCTTCTTGCCGCCCTTTTTAGCTTTCTTTCCGGCCTTTTTCTCAGCCTTCTTCCCAGCTTTCTTAGCCACCTTGGCTGCCTTTTTCCCAGCCTTCCTGGCAGCTTTTTTCGCGGGAGCTTTCTTGGCCGCCTTCTTTGCTGGAGCTTTCTTCGCAGCCTTCTTGGCCGGAGCCTTCTTGGCTGCTTTCTTTGCCGCCTTCTTGACCGCCTTTTTGGCAGGAGCTTTCTTGGCGGCCTTCTTTGCCGGAGCCTTCTTCGCCGGAGCTTTTTTCGCGGCCTTCCTGGCAGCGGGCTTGGGCGGTGCAGGAATTACGGTCTCAGTTATTGGCTCATCATCGTCTGACGAAGTGACTATTGCCACGATTTCTACTTCGTCATCCTCTTCACTCCCGTTAGGGTCAAATTCAGCCGGCTCCCCGGTTGGTTCGCCTGCACTCATTGCGTACATCTTGTACACGTCATCCATCCGATTGCCTCCAGCGGCTTGCCGCTGCCATATTCATTTATCCGCATAGCTGAATAAAGAATTCCGCGCGCGGAAGTATGAACAATCTTGCACGTAACGAATGCAAAAGACAAGAGAGTACTTCGTTGACTCGCGATTTTTCTATTTTTTTGATGAGCTCGTTGAAAGATGGGAGCGTTTGTGCGCTGCGCCGCCTGCGCTTTTTTCATGCGCGCTCTGCGGTGACTTGCTTCCATTGGCACTGGCGCCCGATGCGCTCGCATGGTGTCGCCTTGGCGAAGTGGCACGCGCCTGCACCACGGGCTCGGCCACATGCAGCCTGCGCCCCGCTTCAACCCTGGTGCCGCTTGTGCTGGTCAGATTGTTCCAGCGCCGCAGTTGCGCCAGCGATACTCCAAACCGGTCGGCAATGGTCACCAGCGTATCGCCTCTCCGGGTGGTGTACCAGGCCGTCCGCGCCGAAGGCGCCAGCACCGGGGCAACGGGCACAACCAGGGCGTCTTTGCCCTCAAGGCTGCCGCTCTCAGCAAGCTGGTTTGCTTCGGCCACCTCTGCCGGCCGCACGCGATACTCACTCGCCACCGACGCCACCGTGTCGCCCGCCACTGTCGCGTGGTATCGCCACGAATTGCGATGTGCCTCGGGAATCAGCTCGACCCGCTGGTTAAACAACTCGGCGGTTCCTGCCGGCAGGTGTAGATCAAACGATGATTCAGGGGGTGTGACCATGCGCAGCAGGCTAGGATTCAGCGCCTCCAGTTCATCCACTGGCGCGCCCACCAGGTCCGATACCAGCCGCAGATCAATCGAGTAATTCACCGTTACCGTATCCGTCAGCACCGGGGGATCGAGTGTCACTTCGTCAAAACCGTATTGCGTGGGGTGATTAGCGATGATGATCGCCGCCAGAATTTCAGGCACGTAGTTCGCAGTTTCGGTGGGCAGTTCGTGACGCTTGTAAAGCTCCCAGAAGTCAGCGTACCCGGTCTTCTGCACCTCGCGCTGAATGTTGCCGGCGCCATGATCGTAGGCCGCCATCGACAGGTACCAGTCGCCGAGCTGGTCGTAAATGTACTTCATGTACCGGGCATAGGCGTGCGTCGACTTCTCAGGATCGAAGCGCTCATCGACGTAGGCGTTGCGGGTGAGGCCGTAGTCGCCGGAGGGCATAAACTGCCACATGCCGCCGGCCCTGCCGCCCGACCTGGTTCTGGGACCAACGGCTCTAGGGTTGAATCCTGACTCGGCCACGGCCAGGTAAATCAAATCCTGCGGCACGCCTTCATCGGCCAGCACCCGCTGAATCATGGCGCGATAGCGGCCGCCCCGCTGAAACGAGTGCAGCAGCGTGTTGTGGCCCTTCTGCGTATAGGCGAAGAAGTTGATGTACGCCGCCACGTATTCGTTCATCATCATGGGCAAGTCCGACTTGGTGGTCGCCAGGTCGGCTCGCGCTTTGGCCACCAGGTTCGGATCAACCGCGAAGGTCACGTCGCTGGCCGCCTCGGCTGGGCTGATCTCTTCTTTGGGAACAAACCCGTTGCCTTGCTTCAGCGCATCCATCTCCAGGCCATTCACCTGGTCGACAATGTGATCGAATTCATCGCTCAGTTGCTGGTTGCCGCGGATGTCCATTCCGCTCGAAAGCATCAGGTCAACCGCGCGATCGAACTCCACCTTGGCCTCGGCAAGCATGCCCTTGCGGTAGTCCGCGTCGCCGCGTGCGTAGGCTGCCTCAACCTGCCCAATCAGGTCGTGGATGCGTTGTTGCTCACCGCTTGATGGCTGTGCGGGTGTGGCCGCGGTCTGGGTTGGTTGGGGAGCGGCTACAGGCGCAAGAATGGCCGGCGCCGTTGCCTGCTTGAGCTGAGTGCTGGACGCGCTCACTGGTTCCTCAGGTCCGCATCCTGCCACTGCAATCGCCAGCAGGGGCACAATAAGCAACGCACGACCTGGGGTCAACGAACGATTCCAACTCATATGCAGATAAAGACGCGAAAGTAAGCAAAGACGCGGCTCTCAGGCGCGCGTAACCGCTCGGAGGGCACTCTTCCGATGATAAGCTATGCCATGGAGGGGCTGTGCGCCGCAAGCGCTAAGTCCTTCATTTCGGCAAGCTTCCCATGGATGCACGTTTCATACGCAACTTCGCCATTATTGCCCACATCGACCACGGAAAGTCGACGTTAAGCGACCGTCTGCTTGAACTCACCGGCTCAGTGACCGCGCGCGAAATGCAGGCCCAAGTGTTGGACGCCATGGACCTCGAGCGCGAGCGCGGCATCACCATCAAAGCCCACGCCGTCCGCATGGCCTATACCGCCAAAGACGGCATCACCTACCAGCTCAACCTGATTGACACGCCCGGCCACGTGGACTTCAGTTATGAGGTTTCGCGCTCGCTGGCCAGTTGCGAAGGTGCGCTGCTGGTAGTCGACGCCAGCCAGGGCGTCGAGGCCCAAACCCTGGCCAATGCCTATCTGGCCATTAATCACGGCCTTGAAACCATTCCGATCATCAACAAAATCGATCTGCCCTCGGCCGACATCCTCCGCACTCAGGAGGCTATTGAGCAGGCCGTCGGCATCGACGCCACCGATGCCATCGCCGTCTCCGCAAAAACCGGCCAGGGAGTCGACGAAATACTCGAGGCGGTCGTTCACCGCCTGCCCGCCCCCACGGGCGACCCCAACGCGCCGCTACAGGCCCTCATCTTTGACTCATGGTTCGACGCCTATCGCGGCGTCATCGTGCTCGTCCGCGTGATGCAGGGCACCATGCGCAAGGGCCAGCGCATCCGGTTCATGGCGACTGGCACGTCATACGACATCGAATCCATGGGAGTGCTCTGCCCCAAGCCCGTCGAGATCGGCGAGCTATCCGCCGGCGAAGTTGGCTTTTTTGCCGCCACCATCAAGAACGTTGCCGACACGCGCATCGGCGATACCGTTACCCACGATGGCCGCCCCGCCGCCGCGGCACTGCCCGGCTTTGAAGACATCAAGCCAATGGTCTTCGCGGGGCTATACACCGTCGACTCGCACGAGCACACGCTGCTGCGCGACGCGCTTGAGAAACTCCGCCTCAACGACTCATCGTTTTTCTTCGAACCTGAGAGTTCGGTCGCACTCGGCTTCGGCTTCCGCTGCGGGTTTCTCGGCCTGCTGCATATGGAGATTATTCAGGAGCGGCTGGAGCGCGAGTACGAGCTCGACCTCATCACCACAGCTCCCGGCGTACGTTACCACATCACGCTCACTGACGGTACGGTGCTTGAAGTCGACAACCCCTCGCGCTGGCCCGATCCCAGCAACATCGAGGCCATCCGCGAGCCGGTCATCACCGCTAAGATTCTTACCAACGAAGAGTACGTGGGCGGCATTCTGAAACTCGTGGAAGAGAAGCGCGGCCGCCAAATCAATTTCGAATACGTCGCGCAGACACGGGTGATGATTACCTACGAGCTGCCGCTCAACGAGATCGTGCTCGATTTCTACGACCGGCTCAAGTCCATCTCGCGCGGCTACGCTTCACTCGACTACCAGCTCGCCGGCGAGTGGGTGTCGCCCATGGTCAAGCTCGATGTGCTGGTCTCAGGCGAGCCCGTCGATGCGCTCTCCATCATCATCCACCGCGACCACGCCTACGAGCGCGGCCGGGCGCTGGTTTCAAAGATGCGCGAGCTTATTCCCCGCCAGCAATTCGAAGTGGCTATTCAGGCCGCCATCGGCGCAAAAATCGTGGCCCGCGAAACCGTCACCGCCCTGCGCAAAAACGTAATCGCCAAGTGCTACGGCGGCGACATCAGCCGCAAGCGCAAGCTGCTTGAGAAGCAGAAAGAGGGTAAAAAGCGCATGAAGCGTATCGGCAAAGTCGATATTCCGCAGGAGGCGTTTCTCGCCGTGCTGCGCGTGGGCGAAGATCAACAGAAATAGCCCGCCCGCGGAAACGCCAAAAGCCCTTTTGTTACTTCACGTTCACAACAGATTGTGGAAACCTTTGGAATTGCGCGTGATCCGGCTCACATGGAGCCCGCGGGTCCCGCACAGAGTCGGCACTGTATTTGTGATTGAAAAATAAGGACTTACAGTGTTTATCAAAACCGGCGAACAGTTGGCAAGAGGAGAATTTGACTATTTTTCAGGGCGATACGGAGAGTATTCCACAAAGTTTTCCACAATTCTCACGGTGAAGTTTCCTCCACGCCCGGCCAGCAGCGCGCGCAATCTAAATCAGACATTAAACCGGCATGCAACTGGCCGGGGCTGGTTCGTTATACCAGGTCCCGGAATCGGGACCCGGGGCACCCAGTTTCCAGGTGGATTGAAGCACCAAAGAGCAAGGCCGCCCGGATGGGGCGGCCTTTTGCCTGTACAGTCGAATTCGCGCCACGAGCGTGCGCTTAGAACGTGGTCGAGATGGTGAAGCGGAAGGTCTTGCGAGGTTCGCGGAAGACATAGCGCGAACCGTATCCCTGAATCGCCTCTTCATAGGTGTAGTCGCCTGCGCCTCCGGATGGGAACATGGACCGGGTAATAAGCTCGGCCGAGCAACTGCCCTGCTTGCCGCCGACGAGCACGTCGTTGCAATAGGGCGTCTCATATAACCGCAGCGGGTTATAGGCGTAGTAAATGCGCACTGGGGCATTGAGGATGGGCATAAAGGCACCCAGTTCCGCACCGGTCGACATGCGTGGGACGAAGTTGGTGCCGCTGATGGGCCGGATGTTCTCTTTGAACCCGACGTCAGCGCCCGGAATGCCGCCCTGGCAGGAACCGTTGTTATAAACCGGGCAGCCATAGAGCGGCGCGGTAAGCGAGGCGAATCCTTCTGGGCTCTGCTTCAACTGGCTGTGGTTGACGGCGGCGTCGATGCCGAAATCGTCGAACAGCGAGAAGGTGAACGGGCCTACCACCGGGATTCGATACTCCACGTTGGTTGTCAGGTTGGTGTCGCCGCCGATAGACGCCACGCCGTAGATCGGGAGCGGCACCTGGATGCACTGGTTGTCTTCAGGGTTGGTGGGATCGCGGGGCACGCAGGTTCCGTCGGGATTGGTGAGCTGGAAGTTGACCCGCGTGGGCACATAGCCGTAAGGCGTGGCGCCGCGCACATCAAAGCCGCGCATCTCCATTTCGCCGCCGGCGTAGAAGCGGTTGTTGGGCGGAGCGACTTCGCCGCCGAATCCCTCAATGTATCCCAATTGCGCGCGCACGGCGAGCGTGTTGCGCCCGGTAGGGTTGGGGAGGAGGTAGTGCATGGGGATATAGCGCTTGTAGGCGACGACGGGCTCAATGTAACGAACATTACCCCACAGGCCCGAAGCCTGGAACGCGACCGAAATCTCTTTACCCGCATGCGGTTTGATGGGGTTACTAACCGTGTTGTAGACGTAGCTGAGCGAGAGGTAGCTGTTGATGATGCCGGCCAGAGCATTCGACGACTGTACGCCGGACCGGAATGCAATGGTCTGAAAGAAGGTTTGTGAAGCCGTGCTGAACGCCGTTATTGTGGAGCTCGTCCACGAATAAGTGGCGCCAATGCGCTGGAAGGAGTGGCGCTTGAGCGGGTACTGGATTGATACGTTTATACCCTTTGAAGCGGTGTTGTAATTCTGGGTCAGCGACTGCTGGGCAGCCGACAAGTTGGCTGAAAGTCCAGACGAGCTCACATTACTCTTGGAGGCGTTAAAGTCCTGCTTCTGGTTGAATATCTGGAAGCCCATGTTGATGGGCCGGTTGCGGAAGTAGGGCTCGGTGAAGCCGAAGAGGAACTGGCGGCTGATGGAGCCAAGGTTCGCCTGCAGGCTCAGCGTTTCTCCAAGGCCGAGGAAGTTGTTGGTTTGATAATTGAGGCCGACGAAGGCTCCGGAGAGACCGCTGATACCGCCGTTCATACCGATCGAGTTCTTGCCCTTCTCGTGCACCTTGAGCAAGAGATCAACGGTGTGGGCGTCAGGATCCTGATGGGCTTCAGAGTCCTGATCGACCTTAAGGGGATCAAAGTACTCGAGCT
>Ga0302274_10004429_pt1 | contig 12226 bp, 10 predicted proteins | sample III_Bog_N2_1_FD_198755 | JGI IMG/M metagenome (GOLD analysis project Ga0302274, IMG submission 198755) | Peat permafrost microbial communities from Stordalen Mire near Abisko, Sweden - III_Bog_N2_1 | ecosystem: Environmental > Terrestrial > Soil > Wetlands > Peat | place: Sweden: Abisko...
TCCAGTAGACGCCGAAAAAGCCGAAGGCGTGCTCCTGTACGAAAGTTAATCTTGCGTAGGTACGGGCGCATCTAAGCCGCCAGCGAAATCTGGCGGCCTTTGTTTTTACTCGTGTGGTGACGGGGCTGGCTCTGCCCCGTAGGGTTTGCGGGGGCAGTCGCCCTCATGTGTCCGATCCGAGCAAAGCTCTCCCCTCAGTAGCCCACCTATAGCCCTTCACGGATGCGCATAGTATCCCGTCCTTGTCCTCGCTGTCGCTCCCCCCTTATCAACTTTCACCTGCAATGCGTGATACTCGTCCTGCCGATCCGCCGGAGGGCTATCGAACGACAACACATAATAAGCATTCGCATCCGCCACGCAATTCGCAATCTCGCCCACCATGTCATTGGATAAATAGAAAACTCGGCCGCCACTCTGCACCGCCAGCACCTGCAAACCGAGGTCCCCTGGATACGCTTCGGTTTCCGACTTCACACCCTTCACGAACTCTTCATAGTGCGTTTCCCCAAACACACTGCCACCCTCCGTGCCTCCCGGATCCACGCTGTACAGCGTAATGCGGTCCTGCCGGAGTTCCGCCGAATCTGCCACGATCGACGAGAAGATCTGTTGCTGCTCTTTCTCGGTCATCGTAGTTCTCTGCGAGAACATCGGCCATCCCCGGCTGAACCAGATAATCAGCTTTCGACCCGGCTGCGTCTTCGCCTGCGCCACAAGTTCACCCAGCGCCTTGAGAGACATATCGAGGCGTTCTTGCGCGCCCCAGAAACCCTGCGACCGTGTGTTTGTTCGCAATCCGGTTTCGATTTGATCGAACAGCGCCGCCGTAGCATTTCCATCGCGAGTAAATCCGCCCTGAATCTTGGTTTCGCGATCGGAAAAAACCACAAGCGCCACGGGCCACGCCAGTTTGCCCCCGTTCTGCTGCAAAAACGTCTTCACCTGATCTCGTTCGTAAGCAACCGTCCCGAAGTTCGTGTTCACCGCATCCACAACCAGATAGATTTCTACCGGCTCAGCCGTTACAGAAGACGTCGCATCCACCGCGCGAAACGAAGCAATTTTCTTCGCCTGTTTGTCATCCAGAATGGTGAAATCCTGCTCTTGGAGTCCGCGTATCGGATTGCCCTTTTTGTCCGTCACCTGCACATCGAGGTTGATGCGCCGTTCCGGCCCCGGAGGCGCCGCCGGCTCAACGGGCCGAGGCTTAAGCTGCGGAGAAGGTTCTTGGGATTGCCCAAGAGAAAAAGACGCCAGTAGGAGAACGAGAAAAAACGTGAAAAAACTTCGCATACAAACTAACCTTCCTCTGCCTGTGGGGACGGGGGTTGTGCGGGGACCGGCATTCCTGCCCGTCCAAGCCGAGCTCGCCAGTGGCTTTTCCCAGCAACGCTGCCCTGCATGCTAGCAGACACAACCCCATTCCTGACGCCCCCACTCCGGTCCAATTGACCCGCCCCCAACATCTGTGCTCTACTCCATTCAATCGGGGCGGGCTCACCGCAGTCCTTGGACCAGCACCAACCGCTGTTCCAAACATTCCAGGGCGTGAGACCGAGGTGCAGTAATGAAGTACAGCAGTTACGTAGTTCTCGCAGCATCCCTTCTAGCTTTATCCTTGAGTGCCAGTGCGCGGGAAATGGTCCTGCCCGCCGGTACCCTTCTGCAATGCACCATGAATGAGCCCAATTTCTCTTCGGCGACCGCTGCGGTCGGCGATCCCGTTCTCTGTCACCTCCACTCGGTCACGGAATTCGGCCAGCAAACCTTCCCCCGCGGAGCCTATCTCGTCGGCCATCTTGAGTCCGCCAAAGATCCCGGACACTTCTGGGGTAAAGGCGACCTCAAGCTGATGTTCGATCGCATCGGCCTGCCGAACGGCGACATGCCGCTTGACGCCAAGGTCATCGCGACCCGCGGCTACAAAGTCGACAAGGAAGGCGACATCCGCGGCAAAGGCCACGCCACCCGCGACGTCGTCGAATGGATGCTCCCCCCGCTCTGGCCGTGGAAGATCATCACCCTGCCCGCTCGCGGTCCACGTCCCACCCTTAAAGGCGAGAGCACTCTCACGCTGCGCCTCATGGACGATGTCCAGATCCCGCAGGTCGCCTCCACCAATGGCCCCGACTGGCACTTCTTCGGACGTCCCGACGGCCGCAACAACATCCAGAACGACTCGTACTATCAGCAGCCCTATCAAGGTGCGAGCCTTCGCCAACCAAACAACGCGATTCCTCAACTCGCTGTACGTAACGTTAGCGTCACCTCCAGCGAGCCCCCGCGCGTCGAAGAAGTTCCGCAGGTCCAATACGCCAGCTATATCTCTAAAGATATGGTTGGCGGAGGAGCGGCCACTTCTCCCGGCGTCCCCGTCTTCGTCCTGAAATCCGGCATGCTTCTGGCAGTCGGCAACTACACTTACCAGGACGGTCGCATTAACTACGAACTAGCCAGCGGTGGCACCGGCGTCGTTAGCACCGACGAAGTCGACTGGACCACCACCACACGACTCAACGCCCAACGCGGAGTAAGAGTGACCCTCCGCGCAGGCCATCCAACCACCACCCCCGGCCTCTAACAAGCTCTCGTAGGGACGGGCGCATTCGCCCGTCCCCGCGAAGCCAGTGTGGCGACGGGCATTCCTGCCCGTCCAGCCGAGCAAAGCTCGGCAGGTTTTCTCGTCCGCCATCCCAAATCTGGCAGGCATCGATAAGCTACCCCGCACCCCAAATTTTCCTGCGACGCCCACCACTCCATCCTCATCCACTACCCATCATGCCCAAAGTCAACATCGCCGAAAAATTCTCCCTCATCCCCGACTTCTACAAGCCCCGAATCGCCGCCGAACTGAACGGACAACAAGTCAAACTCGTCAAATTCGACAGCCCCTTCGTCTTCCACCATCACGACCACGAAGACGAAATGTTTCTCGTCGTTAAAGGCCGCTTCCGCATGGAATTCCGCGACCACCACGAATGGATCGAAAGCGGCGAGTTTATCGTCATACCTCGCGGCATCGAGCACCGTCCCGTGGCCGAGCAGGAATGTTGGGTCGTCCTCTTCGAACCCGCCACCACCCTCAATACCGGCAATGTTGAAAACGAACGTACCGTCCGCCAACTCGAACACGTTTGACACAGGACTTGCGAACCTCGAAACTCAAGCTTATCTAGAACATTAAGAAAGCCTCAATCACTCCCATGGAAATCACCGTCTACTCCGCCTCCTGGTGTCCGGATTGCCGCGCCGCCAAGCGCTTCCTCGACGAGCACAAGCTCGCCTACATCGACATCAACATCGAAACCACTCCCGGAGCCGCCGAAGAAGTCATCAAACGCACCGGCAAACGCGCCATCCCTCAATTCGTCATCGATGGAGAGTGGGTTCAGCCCTATGTCCCCGGAGAAGGCTTCCTCTACGAAGAAATGGCCAAGCGCCTCGGCCTGGAAGAGTAACCCGGAAACCGCCGCCGAAAAGCGAACGACGAATCGCGATCCAGCGATTCGTGAAAAGCGAATGACGCCTAGCAACCAGCGCCTGTGGTTACCATTGGGCGCGTTCCAACGGACTTCTGTACCCTGTTCGCCCCGCCCCAAATGCCTCACGATAGTCCTACCCGGGCACTCCCTTCTGCCCGGCCCTCACATCCGCTCATGTTCAATACCGATCTAGGCGAAGACAATCGTGAAAGCGAACTGCTTGAGACCTGGCAGCGCTTTGTCCAGGGTTTGCTCGGCGTCCTCGCTTTAGTCGGTGCCGGAGTCATGGCCCATTACTACGCTCCGCCCGAAACCTCTGGACTCGAACAGCAGGTTCATCAACTTTCACGCCAGGTCGCCACGCTCGAGCAGCAGCAGTCTTTTTCTTCCGCCGCCGTCGACGACGCCCGCAGCTCAGTCGCCTACATTTACGGGATCTACCATGTATCTGGACACGCGCAAAGCTTTCGAGCCCGCGTCGCCGGAACCGGCTTCGTCGTCGCTCCTGGCCTGCTCGCCACCAACCGCCACGTCGCCGAACCCTGGTATGGAGATCGCGAAGTCACCGAAGCCTTGCGCCACGGTGGATCGCCTGTCCTCGAAAAACTGGTCGCCTATTTTCCCGGCTCGCCGCTTCCCGTAAATCTTGAGACAGCCGTCGTCGCCACTCACGGCGACCTCGCCGTTCTGCGCATCGAGACCACTACTTTTACCCGGACGCTGCGCCCACTCCCTCTCTGCCCGACGCCTGCGCGTGTCGGAGAATCCATCAGCGTCCTCGCCTATCCCATGGGAGTCACCGGCATGGTCGCGAAGTCGCCCGCCGTCGTCTATGACCGTTTATCGTCCCATCCCGACGACGCCGAAACTGCCGGAGAACTCGCCGCCCTCTCGCTCATCCGCCCCTCCGCCACCTTCGGCCATATCGGAGACGTAACCGGCGACAAACTCATCTACGACGCCCCCACCGCCCGTGGCGGCAGCGGAGGGCCCGTCCTCAATCAACAAGGCGAAGTCGTAGGCATCAACTCCGCCTACATCGACGGCTTCTCCGGAGGCACATTAGGCATCACCGCCGGAGAACTCCGTCCCTTGATGGAAACCGCCAAACACGCCACCCTCGAAACCGCCGCCATAGTCCACTAGACTCGTTCCTGTGAGGATATGTCCTGTGCGGAGACGGTCCCTGTGCGGAGACGGTCCCTGTGTGGCGACGAGCCATGTGTGGGGACGGGCATTCCTGCCCGTCCAGCCGAGCGCAGCTCGGCCCTGCTGACACCGCCCTAATCTCTTGCTTCAAATCACTGCAAAAATCCCCGCCAATCGCCCCACCCACGTAGCGACGGACGCATTCGTCCGTCCGCCCGTCAACCCCTCATCCCGCAGAAAAATTCTGACGTGCCCTCCCGAAAGTCGCAATTCCTTGCGCACCCGTCACGCCCCCCCGCTCTTCGAAACACCGAACTCTGCGACAAAGTGCCCTGCTTTCAGGTACATTTGTAACCTGCTGATTCAACAAACAAATTGGCCCTAAGGCTGCTCGTTAGACCGGGATAAGTCCCCATTCGGCAAGCTCCGGTTCCCGTGTTCAACTTTCCGGACGCTCGCCGGGACACAAATCCCTGCGCGGATGTTAAAACAATTTTTGTTTCGAAAGATGTTCATCATGATGAAAAAGTGTCTGCTCGCAATCGGTTTGCTGAGCCTCGCATTCGCCGTCAGCTGCGCCAAAGGCGGTAACGGAGTCGTCCCCGAAATTTCAGTGAACATCACTAATCCCACCGATGTCGTTCCTAACCAAATCTACCCGGGCCAGCCCGTCACGGTCACCGCCACTGTGTCTGGCACGTCGACGATGTCCGTCAACTGGACTGTCACCGGAGGAGGCACACTCTCGAATCCCACTGCACTAACAGTTGTCTATACCGCTCCATCAACACCAACCTCCGGCGTCACGATCACAGCGACCCTGACGTCCGACTCCTCAGTGACAAGCAATCTGCTGATAACCGTGGTCGACGTGACCACCCAGGTCACTCCCGCTGCGCCAGCCATCGGCACCGGGCTGCAGCAACAGTTCACGGCCATCGCACTTCCCGACGACGCGCCTCAGACTTTTACCTGGACGTGTATGGCCAATGGCAACCCGTGCAAGACTTTCAGCCAGGATCCCAACATCTCTGGATTGGCCTACTACACCGCCGCTGATAGTTGCACTGGCAGTTGCATTCAAATTTCCGCGATCACACCCCTCGATCCGACCGGTTGCACGACGACTCCGAAGAACTGCTCCATCGGAAAAGCCGCCATCGTCACTTCCCGTTTGAACGGCACCTACGCCTTCCAATTCTCCGGATACGACACCAGCAACAACGCCGTCGCTGTGGCCGGAACCTTCATCGCTGTCAACGGCACCATCACCAGCGGCACCGAAGACGAACTGACATCCGGCGGCCACGCCGCGCACACCATCAGCGGCGGCACCTACACCCCGATTACTGCCTCCAATCCGAATTCGAACAACGCCGGCACTCTCGCCCTCACCAGCGGAGCTTCTCCCAACAAGTTCCAGGTCGCGCTCGACAGCGCGGGAGACCTTTCGATGATCGAGATCGACGGTCACGGCACCGGCTCTGGCATCGCACGCATCGCTGCCGCTTCATCCACCTTTGCCGGTGACCAGACTTTCGCCTTCGGCTTTACCGGAGTTGATTCCAGCAATCAGCGTGTCGGATACGTTGGCGTCCTTGCCATGGATGGCAACGGCAACATCACCACTGGTCAGATCGATGTGAACGACAATGGTGCGAGCTCCGGCATCTGCACCGCCTCTCCCTGCACCGTGACCGGAACCTACACCGCGACCCAAACCGCGCCCGGCTCGATGGTCATCACCTCCGGATCCGTAAGCCAGCATTTCGATTTCTTCATCTCTACGGGGACGAAAACCGGCAAGGCGACTCCTCTCACCTTCTACGCCATCTCCACCGACCTCATCGATTCCACACATCCCGCCGTCGCCGGCACAATGGTGCTCCAGGATTCCACTCAGACTTACAACAACGCAGCCCTCAAAGGCTATTCCGTTTCCGCGTTGACCGGAATCGGAACGAGCGGCGGCACCAACGTCTCCCTTACGCTCGGCAACACCGACGGCAACGGAAACTTTACCGGACAATTCGATCAGAACAACGGCGGCACGATCGTCACTGTGCCCTCGTCCACATCCGCTGCCTCCTTCGCCTACACCTATGCAGCCGGCAGCACAACCAACGGCCGCTACACTTTCCAGATGCTCGGCAACCCCGATGCCAGCCCAGTGGTAGCGCCCGTTCCCTTTGTTTTTTATGCCAGTGGAGTGAACCGTGGATTCCTACAGGAGAGCGATCAGGCCACGTCGGTCATAACAGGCACCATGAGTCCGCAAGGCGCGGGTAACGGAGCGTTCGATCCGACGGAATTGCCCGGCACTTACGCCGCCACGACCAGCAGCGCAATCGCCGCCGCCGACCCCATCGCCGCCAACTTGCTTCTCAACTCCACCGGCGGCAGCACGGGTTACAGCGTTTCCGGGACCGAATATCAGGACCAGGGCAGTGCCACCGTGACTGGCACTTATGCCTTAGCCAACGACTTGGGCACAGGGACGATCAGTCTGACCGCACCCGCTGCCCTGAGTTACGTAATCTATGTCGTCGACAGTTCCGGCTGCGGCAAGTCGAGCTTGGTTTGCACCATCGACGACTTCTACATGATCGATACGACCAGCGGAGACAAGAATCCCGCGACCATCTTCGCGCAACAATAGGTCACAGATCCTTCGCCACCACTTACCTCTCGCACGTCCTTTACAGTTTGTGGGAAAACTCCCATTCGCACCGGTTCGGGGAAGGGCCCAAGTTCCAGAGGTTGCGGAAAAACTCCATTTGCGCGGTTTTGGGAAGGGCACGAGTTCCAGAGCTTGGAAAAACTCTACTTCGCGCGTTTTGGGAAGGGCACGAGTTCCACTCGTGCCGTAACTACCACGGAATCAATGGCGGCTTCCAGCCGCTGGGGGAACGCCGCGCACGATTACCTTCGCTGTCGCCAAATTATCGAACCGGTCATAGGCCCTCACCACCACCACATGGTCGTCGGCTACGCTCTCCGTCATCGACGCAGGCGCCGCGTCGACGCGCGACACACTCACGCCAAAGTCATACTCCTCCGTCTTCGCATCCGACAGCTGGCCCACTGGTTCCACGAACTGCCAGTCGCCGCCATCCAGCGAATACTCCGCTCGCTTGATCGGAGAGTACGAATCGCCCGCGCGAAAATGGACATGAATCCGCGCCCCCGTCTTCGCTCCCGAACTCTTGCCCTCTGCACTTCCCTCCAACCCCGCCGTCAAATTCTCAATCACCGGAGGCGTGCTATCCACCTCAAAGCGCGCACTCACTCGCTCCGCATAAAGCGCTTCTCCCGGAGAATGCGACGGAGCATCGGACGCAATGACTTTCACCGTATATCCGCCATCCGGCAACAAGCTCGCATCGAACGAATAATATCGATCGCTCAGGCCACTCTTCAGCAACAGCCATCGCGCTTCCCCATCGCCCCTGTAATACACCGTATAGACCAGCTGATCGTCGTTATCGTCGTGCGCCGACCATCGAATCCCAATCGAATCCTTATCGCGCACCGTCGGAGGCGGCGGATCGAAACGCGGCTGCCCAGGCGCCGGTGCATCATTCCCGATCCCCGTTACATGCGGAATCGGCGAATAGTGATACCCCGGCTGCACCGTAATCTCGTCCACTTCGGGCGCAACGTTCTTCGGCAAATAATTCAGCAACACATCGTCAATTCGCGGCGCAGGATTCCCCGCATGCAGCACCGCTTTCCACTGCACAAACCGCGCCGCCGGAATCTTCAGTTCAGAATTGCCCGCAAGGTCCACGCGCGTCCATGGACTCCAGTTGCGATCGGGATTATCGACGTTCCCGCTGCGCGCGTAAAATTCAATGCCGCTCTTTGCACCAGACTTAGTCGAAGGATTGCCCTCCGCGCGAACACTGGCGCGACCCCACAGCGAAAAAATGTGTGCATCGAACACATCGCTCTGGTAGGTTCCTTCCGGCTCGGACGCCGCGCCCAGCAGAAAAACTTTCCCCAGATTACTGCTCGAGGCGTACAGTCCTCCACCCGGCGCGGCGGCAAACGCGGTAATCTGCGTGGCGCTGGCTTTGATCAAATCGGTGAAGTCATCCACGCCGTCGTTCGTTCCGTTGTTGATCCCGCTGTTCGTCTCGTCCTTCACGCCATTGTTCACGCCGTTGTTCACTCCGTTGTTCACGCCATTGATCGCGTCATTGTTCGCGTCATTGATCGCGAAAATGTGCCCGCGGTTGCCCGTGCCCGCAATCAGGCGTCCGCGTCGATCGAAAGCCAGCGCGTAGACCAGATCTTCGTGTGAGGTCCACAACCGTGAAGGCGCTCCGTCAGGAGAAATCTTGTAAATCTCAGAACCTCCGCTCGCACTCGATACCGGGGAAGGGAACGCGGCCGTCGGCGCCGAGCCTGCCGCGCTTAGCGTCAGGTTGCCCGGAGCGGATAATCCCCCTGCCGGCGCTGCCAGCGAAATACTGATCCCCGGTGCCGCGCTGTCCGGACGTTTCTCCCCCGCGCCAGCGGCATAAATGTTCCCTGCGCTATCGATCGCCAGCGCCGTGATTTCTTTTTTCGGAGCGCTGTACAGCACGAACGCATCGCCATTGGGCGCAATGCGATAAATCAGCCCGCTCCCGTCCGACCCCGCAATCAGATTGCCCTTCGGATCAAGCGCCAGCACGCGAATGTGAATCTCATCGCTCTTGAAGAAAAGTGAGTGCTGTCCATTGGCGCTCACTTTATAGATTTCGCCATGGTCGCCGGTCGCCACGTAAAGATTCCCTGCACCGTCCAGAACCAAATCCCAAATGTACTTCGATCCCGGATCGAAATAGGGCGTCGCACTCCATGCGCTCTTCGCGAAATTTTTCCCGCCCGAACCAGCAGAAACATCCTTCGCCGGTTCCAGCCGATACACCTTCCCGTCAGGAGCAGTCGCCGCGTAGACGATGCCTTTCCCGCCAACATGTTCGTCAACTACGAGCGCCTGCACCTGTAATTCCTGCGGTTCGAAGATGGTCGCCACTTGCCCGTCCGGCGTAATCCGATAGACGCGCGCCGGCGACCCCGCCGCAGCGTATACATTTCCCGCCGAATCCGACGCGATCGACCAGATATACGTCGATGGCGTGGTCGCCAGCGCCTTGAATGCCGGAGCGAGTTCCAGTCCCCCTTCACTGCGCAACGCGATGCCGTTCGCGGTCCCTTTGATCAGTTCCTCAAATTTCGATTGTTCCCATGTGCGCGTTCCTTCTGCGAAAGCGTATGTGGAAAGAAGAATTGCCAACATCGCAACAGGTGTCTTACGAGACAAAGGCATACCTCGGTTCAAATTGTTTGGGTTGGTAAATATTGACAAGAAAATCTGGTTCCTGAACAGAGCCCTTCACCAAAAACAACCGAAAAACGATTGTCATCCTGAGCGAAGTAGAACGGAGAGCGAAGCGACCCGTTCTACGTAGTCGAAGGACCCCTACCCTTCCACCACCGATAGGCAAACAATCGGGACATGAAAGAGTCACAACCTCTGAACAAAACGAAGGATCCCTATCACTTGTCGACGCCGATCGTTCCAACCTACTTCACGTTGATCGTCAGCATCTGCGCGCCTGATACTACATAGTCGAGCGATTCGGTCGAAGCCTCGCTCACCGACGATTCTCCGAGCACCACCATATCCTGCGTGCCGCGCATATTTTCCATCACGTTCATTACGGATAACGGCAGCGTCGGCATCACTTTGTCCGCGACCATCGCCTCCGGATCCGACTCGATCAACGAAACGTAGACGCGATCGTTGGCCCGCTCCCGGTTCAGCAGCGCGATCGTCGGCGCCAGTCCCAACCCGCGATTCATCATCGGAGTTCCCCGATGCAAACGATCGAGCGTCTCGCCATCGCTCACCAGAATGCGCAGCGTTCCCTGGGCCGTAGAAGTCGGAATCTTGATTGGAATCTGCCGCACCAGCCGTTCGCCACGGTACGGTCGCAACACGGTTTCGACCACAATTTGATCGCCTGGACGAGCCTCCGTCAAATCCGTGCGCGATGCTTCCAGTCGCGCCGAACGCCGTTCATGTACAAGGTCGAAATCAAGTTTCACGCCCTGAATGTCTGGAGTATCGAACGAGTTCGTATAAATTCGCCCGAACCGGTCGCCAATGCTGGCCGCAGCCAGAGCCGCTGCCGGCTGCCCATTATCCTGCGGAGCGAACATATTGCGCAGCGTCACGTCGGCGTAGCCCTTCACGCTGAGCGTCCCGTTCATGCGATAGGTAATGTCTTCGCCGTATTCATTGGTGCCGTGCAACGCATTAAAAACCGTCGCCATCATGGCCAGCGGACTGAGCTTCGCATTGTTCAGTATCTCGTAATGAAATTCTTTGGTGGCCGCTCCCGGCCCCATATGCATCGCGACCGTCACCGGAATCATCTTCGACTCCTGCCCCGGCACCCCCATAATTCCGTTCTGTCGATCCTGCACAAACGCGCCCACCGTCTCCGTCGTGTTCACGATCTTGAACGCATTCATCGGCGAAGGCAAAGTCGCAAGCACCGTGGCCTTCGTCATCGGCAGATCCACTTCACCAAACTGCAGCAACGGATGTCCGCAGGCCAGCAGTCGCTGCGGATCGACATACGTCACCGTGCACGTCGCCGCAATATCCATGTCGCCGCGCACCAGCACCGCGCTCACCGCCGATCCAGCCTCAATCGCCTCCGGCTGCTTTTGCTCGCTCGACGACCCGATCCCCATCACCGGAACAATCCCAGCCGCCGCAAACTGCGATGCGTAACGCTGCAACGTGTCGTTTGAAAACCCGTTGAAGACCAGCGGAGTTTCAATCGGCCTCAAATAATTCCCGTAATTTTGAATTGGCAATTCAGACAAATCGCCGGGACTTGCGCTCTGCGTAGCGCTACCATCCCTCGTCGCATCGCCACTCGCCCGCATCGTCCCCGACGCCGGACGACGATCCAACGCGTTGATCTCCAGCATCTCTTCGATCGGAGTCACGCCCGCAATCGGCTCCTTCGAAAACTCACCTATGCGAAAGGCCAGCGCGCCCGCCAGTTTCCCCTCGAAATAAACCGGACTCCCGCTCATGCCCGCCACAACGCCCGTATATTCCGGCTTCGTCCCGTGCAAACGCACCAGTATAATGTCACCCTTGGGACCGTTGACATTGTGCATCACGCCCAGAACTTCCACGTCCATCGACTCGGGCTTCACCCCCTGGAACACCGTGAGCGCCGTACCTCGCATGCCTTCATGGATCTGGTTGAGCGGAATAATTGACGGAGATCCCCCCGCCGCGTCAACCTTGCCCGGCAACGATAGCGGCAGCGCCGGCTGTTTCTGCCCAACAACCCAAAGACAAAACGAGGACCAGAAACACAAACCAACGGCCAGTGCGCGCACAACTTTTCCCATGGATGAACCCCGGAGGTCAGAATCATGACCGTGCAGCTTTTAAAGGCCCCGCGCGCTATTCAGATAGGTTTTGCCAGGAGAGGCAACTTTTTAAGGCCCGCAAAATATCCCAATCGCGGAGTGCTTGCATCTATACTAGCATAGAGTTTTTCGAGGAA
>Ga0302274_10004430_pt1 | contig 12226 bp, 8 predicted proteins | sample III_Bog_N2_1_FD_198755 | JGI IMG/M metagenome (GOLD analysis project Ga0302274, IMG submission 198755) | Peat permafrost microbial communities from Stordalen Mire near Abisko, Sweden - III_Bog_N2_1 | ecosystem: Environmental > Terrestrial > Soil > Wetlands > Peat | place: Sweden: Abisko...
AATATCGTGCCCTCTTTTTTGGGATTCCGATTTGGCTCGGTCGATTGCTCCGGCTGACAGGTCCGATGCAGTTACGCGGTAGCCATTTGAAGCGAGCGCAATTGCCTGGGTGCCAATGCCGCAGGAGACATCGAGAATAGTGGAAGCATGTGGCCAATGGTCGCGAATGATCGAAGTGAGATTGCGGCCTTGCCGGACAATGCCCGCGTCCCAGTCCTCAAACAAGAGGTGATAAAGCGGCGCGAGGTCATCGTAGAAATCTTCCATTTCTCACAACGATAACATCAAGAAAGAGTCACGTTACACCACGAACACGGGTTCTTCAACCTTCGCGTGTTCCAACAAAAGCTGGGGGTAGTACGCGTTGCGGTTGTACTGCTTCACCATGCGATTGGTGTTGAAGTACGAGCCGTTGAAGGCCAGCGTGGTGCTCATCAGGCGCGCCCACTTTTCGGGTGGGTCAAGATAGAGCGGAACCACGGCAGACTCGAGCTTGCGATAAAGCGATTCGGCTTCTTCCTGATCGTCGGCGCCGTCTTCAATCGCCCATCCGGTTACGCCTTCGATGTGCCCCTCGATCCACCATCCATCCAGAATCGACAGGCTTGGCACGCCGTTGAGCGCGGCCTTCATGCCGCTGGTTCCTGAGGCTTCGTAGGGCCGGCGCGGAGTATTCACCCACACGTCAACGCCCGCTGTGAGCTTGGCGCCCAGGCCCCAATCGTAATTTTCAAGATAAAGAATGCGAAGCGTATCGTCGGAGAGACGCGCGGCTTCTTCAACAACTTGCTGGATGATGGCCTTGCCCGGCCCATCGTGCGGGTGAGCCTTGCCGGCAAACAGAATCTGCAAGCCGCCGGCGGCCTTGGCGATGGCCGCGAGCCGCTCGGTATCGGTGAACATGAGCGAAGCGCGCTTATAGGTGGCGGCGCGCCGTGCAAAGCCGAGCGTGAGCACCTTGGGGCTGAGCACCACACCGGTACGCGAGCCCACTTCCGCCAGCAGTTCTTCTTTGGAGCTGGCGTGAGCCGCCAGAATTTTTGCTTCAGGCAAGTCGATGGCGTTGCGCAGATAAAGATTGTCGCGCTGCCAGGCGGGAATGTGCTCGTCGAGCATCTGCTGCACCGGCTCTGAAATCCATGTGGGCGCATGCACGCCATTGGTGATGGTATCGATGGCGTAATTGGGGAACATGGGCCGTGAAACTTTGCCGTGTTGCATTGCGACCGCATTGGCGTAGCGCGAGAAACGCAAGGCAAGCAGCGTCATGTTGAACATGCCGTCACGGAAGCAGCCTAGCTGCTGCAGCCTGGCGGTGCGCTCGCCGCCAAGAATGCGTATGGATTGCTCCGTCGAAAAGCGGTCGTGACCGGCAGGCACCGGCGTGTGCGTGGTGAAAACGCATTGCCGGCGGACGTGCTCAATATCAGTCTCAGTGGCAGCGCGCAACGGGCCGCCGCAAAGCTGCCGCTCAAGCAAGGCAAGCGTAAGCAGCGAGGCGTGGCCCTCGTTCATGTGGTAGACGTTTACACGCATTCCGAGCGCATTGGCCATGCGCACGCCGCCCATGCCCAGCACAATCTCTTGCTGCATGCGGTAGTTTTCGTCGCCACCGTAAAGGTGATCGGTCAGGCCGCGATCCCAGCCGGTATTCAGCTCAAGATCGGTATCGAGCAGGTAGACGGGAACAATGTGGCCGAAGCGGCCTTCAATGTCGTAGCGCCAGGCGCGCGCGGTCACAATGCGATCTTCAATCAGCACCGTGACGCGGGCCGGCTCTTCCACGCAGAAATCCGCGGGGTTCCAGGGCTGCACCGTTTCGGTCTGCACGCCGTCTGGCGCAAGATGCTGCTGGAAGTATCCCTTGCGATGCAACAGGGTGAAGGCAACCAGGGGAATGCCCATATCGGCAGCGGAGCGCAGTGTGTCGCCCGCCAGCATACCCAGGCCGCCCGAATAGGTGGGCATCGCCGGATTGATGGCGATCTCCATTGAGAAGTAAGCTACGTGACCTGCGTTGGGGAAAATTTCGTATGAGGACGGTTTTTGTGACATCGGTTGCATAGTTTATGACTCTCCGCCGCGTGCGGGACCCGGCCGTTTACTGTGTTGCCAAAGGAACGGAACGAAAATTATCCGGTCCTCCCAGTCCCTCATCGGAGGAAACACCAAACAAGTTTAACAAGTGGCGCGGGCGGTTTGTCCCTTGCTCCAAAGTGTTAGGGAATACGATTTCCTGTGGATGCAGATAATCCTTCTGATTCTCCCGATTGAGGAAAATTCTGCCTGCCAAACTTCGTTTTCTATTTATGCCGTTAATCGAGCCGGTGAGCACCATCTGACGCGTGGCAGATGTGTATCTGGGGTTCGATGCCTATTTTTGCGGTATAGCGGTCCGCGAGCGCTTTCGCGAAATCGGCGGAATTTACCTGCTCGACCAGATTTACAGTGCAACCGCCAAAGCCGCCGCCGGTCAACCGCGCACCAATCAGTCCGGGCAGATCCTGCGCAAGTTCCACCATCGCATCCGCTTCGGGACAACTGGCCTCAAAGTCCTGACTGTAGCTGCGATGGGCCTCGGCCATCAGCCGGCCAAGCTCTTTGAGATTGCCGCTGAGCAGCGCATCGGCCGCAGCCACGGTGCGAAGGTTCTCGCTGATGATGTGTTTGGCGCGGAGATACGATTTTGGCTCCATCTCGTTGCCCCACTTTTCAAGGTCTTCAAGCGTGCAGTCGCGCAGAAAAGTCACACCGGGCCGGTGGCTGGCGATGATGGCACAGGCTGCTTCAGCCTCGCCACGCCGGGTTTTGTAGTCGCCGCCGGCAATGGAATGCTTCACCATGGTGTTGGCGATGACCAGGGCAACGTGTGCCGGGATGGGAGCGAGTTTGTAGCTCAGATCGCGGCAATCGAGCAGAATGGCGTGATTTTCTTTGCCGTTGACACTGATGAACTGATCCATAATGCCGCAGCTCGCGCCCACAAACTCGTTTTCGGCGCGCTGGCAGAGGCGAGCGAGCGCCGGGCCCGGGTAGGATGCGCCGATGAGAGACAGAACCGCAAGCGCCGTGGCTACTTCAAGGGCCGCTGAGCTTGAGAGTCCCGAGCCCAGGGGCACATCGCCCCAGAGACTCAAGCTGAAAGCTGGAATCGTGTGACCTTCGCCGGCGAGGATCTTCACCACGCCGATGGGATAATCGCTCCAGCGATGGCAGGCTGAGGCTGGCAGATCATCGGGATTGAAAACCGCCTCCTCACTGAAGTTCTCAGCGTAGATAACGATTTTGCCGTCGTCGCGCGCAGAGATGGCGGCCAGCGTGGCGAAATTGATGGCGGCGGGCATGACGAATCCTTCGGCGTAATCAGTATGTTCGCCTATAAGGTTCACGCGGCCAGGGGCAACAAAAAGAGCGGGTTCCGCATTGAAGCGGGTTTTATGTAACGAACGAAGAATTGCGGGATCGTGCATTGGGTCGGTTCTTCCCCCAGAGGTGGCCCGAATTTCGGCCGATTGGCCTGATCGGGATAATTTGGGCTTCGGGTACAGAAAGTTTGATTGGCAACGTTTACTCGGGTAGCCCCGCAGCCCCTACCAATATTACTCTTTTGCCGCCTCGCTCAGACGGTCCCAGATTCGGCTAAGCCACGCTTCATGTTCTGGTTTCATCAATACTGAGCGCAGGCAGGTTGTGGTGCCAGGGGGGCCATCGAGATGCTGTTGGGTTTCAAACCAGAAACTGGGTAATTTCACCAGCGCCAGGTGCAGATCGCGCGCGGCGGCGCGGTCGAAGACTTTTTGTGCCAGTTCCGATGCTTCCTGCGCGTTACGCGCTTTCAGCGCCCAGACTACGATGTCCAGCTCCGGCGGACCCGCGGCGAGGGGCAGGAAGCGGGCGTCGTCGCGCAAACGGCGGTCTAGTTCCAGGGCCGCGCGGCGTCCGGAGGCAAGGCCGCTCGCAAATTCGCCTTGGGACTTGAGCGGCAGCAACTGCTGCGTCGCCCACAGGGCCACGGCAGCGGCACCGGCGCGGGAGCACTCAAGGCTGATTTCGCCGAGGTGTAACTCTTTCGACGTGAAGTAGGTGTATGGCGAATCGTGTTTGTAGAACCGTCCCACGCTCGGGTCGCGGAACAAGATGCATCCGCAACCGTAGGGCTGCAACCCATGCTTGTGAGGGTCGATCACAATGGAATCGGCGTGGTGCATATTGAAGAATTCTCGTCGAGCTGGCTGGTCGAGTTCACGCAAGATCAGGCGGAAATATCCGCCGTAGGCCGCATCCACATGAATCCGAAAACCGTATTTGGCCCGAAGCGCCATAATGTCGCGCATGGGATCTGTTGCACCGATCGCGGTAGTGCCCAGCGTGACCACCACGGTGCCCACGTCTCCTTTGCGCAGTTCGTCTTCCAGCGCATCAAGTCGCATCCGGCCCCGACCGTCCGCCGCGACGCTCGCAAACTCGAGCTTTAAGACATTGCTGATCCGTCTGTGCGTGTAATGCGCCTGCTCCGAGGCCACAATCCTCTGCCCTGGCCGCAACTGCCCGGCCATCCATAGCGCTTCAAGGTTGGCAAAGGTGCCGCTCGAGGTCAGGTGGCCGAGAAACTCCCTCCAACCGAACATGGCTGCGATCTCGCGCACCGCTTCGATTTCCATGGCGGAGCTGGCGCGGCCGCCGTCGAGCGCGTGGTTGTTGGGATTGATCTTCATGGCCAGGGCGTAGGCAGCGCGCGCCACCGGATGCGGTGGCTTGAGCATTTGCCCGGCGAAGAGCGGATGGAAGTAGGGGAAGTTGTCGCCGAGGCGGCGGGCCGTGGCCTCAAGCACCCGCGCAATTGCCGGCTCGTCGATGGCGGATTCGGCCGGCGGAAGGCCGGCAAACTCATCTTCGAGCGCCGAAAAGGCATTCACAAGCAGGCGCGGAATGGGATCGTTGGCCATGACGACCTCTCACAGTAACACAGCAAGGGGAGGCTTCAGTAAATCCCAAAATAGGACGAATTTCAAGCAAAGAAGGGGGTTGCGGGCCAATTGGTAAAGAATCGGTGCGCGAAGATTTGACATGGATGGTATACTTTGGTCAGCGTTAGATTCGAACCGGGCGTGAGCAGTAACTCGCCCAACCAAGCAAGATTCTGCCAGTGGTCGCTCCGATTCCTCCAGCGCAATTCAAATCCAGGAAATACGAACAAGATGGAACAAGGTACTGTGAAGTGGTTCAATGATGCGAAGGGCTTCGGCTTTATCTCGCGTCAGAACGGCGAAGACGTATTCGTGCATTACTCTGCGATCAACTCAAGTGGATTCAAGAGCCTGCAAGAAGGTCAAGCCGTGCAATTCAACGTTGTGAAGGGTCCCAAGGGCTGGCAAGCGGCAGACGTTCAACCGCTATAATCCCCTGGCGGCCGGATTCCGGCAGAGTCCAGTAAAAACGCGAACGATTCAACACGAGGGCCGGGACACAATCCCGGCCTTTGTGGTATCTGGCGCGCGGCTGCTTCAAATGCTCACGGAAGCACGCAGGTTAGTTACGGCGTGCGTGAGTTTTGGGGCAACCTGACCGGATATTGCGTTCGAGCAGCTTCCATTCTTGCGCAGGCTGCACCAAACGCCCAGCTTCGGCGAAAGTGCTGTCGCTGCAGGCGTAATTTGTTGCGCCCAAACACTTCCTCCAGCACCCAAGACCCTGTTGCGATCGTGCATACGGGGAACATCCGCCCTGCCCCCTATCAAACAGAAGCGTTATTTCTTAAAGCCATGGTGAGCGGCTATTCTTTACCCGTCACTGCTCTCTCAACATATGCCTCCTCTTGTTTCCGCGCCTGACCCTGCGAACATCTCATCCGGTTCACCTGAACCAGGTTCCGCTGCGGCGCCTGGCTCCGAGTTCGGCGCCGGCAGGGCAATTATTGTTGGGGCGGGACCGGCGGGCCTAACTGCGGCTATCGAACTGCTTCGCCACACCGGAGTGAAGCCGGTGGTTCTGGAGGCGAGCCACGAAATCGGAGGCATCTCTCGCACGGTTCGCTACAAGGGCAACCGCATGGACATCGGCGGGCATCGCTTCTTCTCAAAATCGAACCGCGTAATGAACTGGTGGCTGGAGATGATGCCGGTGGCCGCGGGCGGCGGGGCTGATAACGCCGGAAAAGGTGTACTGCAATACCAGGGGAAGCGGCGCGACGTTCCCGAATCTGAGCTGTCCCGCGATGCCGAAACCGAAGACCTGGTGATGCTGGTGCGCCAGCGCAAAAGCCGCATTTATTTTCTGCGCCGGTTTTTTGACTATCCGATCAAGATGAGCGCGGACACTTTCCGCAACCTTGGACTGGTGCGCACCATGCGCTGCGGCTTCAGCTACCTGCGCACAACGGTGATGCCCAAGCGCGAAGAAAAAACGCTTGAGGACTTTATCATCAACCGCTTTGGCCGCGAACTCTACCTCACGTTCTTCAAGTCGTACACCGAAAAGGTGTGGGGCGTCCCCTGCGACCAGATCAGTGCCGAGTGGGGCGCGCAGCGCATCAAGGGGCTCTCGCTTAAAGGTGTGGTCACACATTTTCTCAAGAAGACCTTCGTACCCAAACCGGCGGGCGACCTGGCGCAGAAGCAGACTGAGACATCGCTGATTGAGAGGTTTTTGTATCCGAAGTTTGGGCCGGGCCAACTTTGGGAGCACGCAGCAGAATTGGTTAAGACCGGCGGCGGCGAAATCCACATGGGGATTCGCGTAGAGCGCGTCATTGTGGAAGGCAATCGCGTGGTTGCCGTTGAGGGCCTGAACGACGCAGGCGAGCGCGTGCGCTTTGCGGGTGAGTATTTCTTTTCGACCATGCCAGTGCGCGACCTGGTGCGGGCCATCGCTGCAGTTGATGGACAGGCGGTTCCCGCTGAAGTGAATGAAGTATCTGAAGGCCTGATGTACCGCGACTTTATTACCGTGGGACTGCTTGCACGCAAGCTTGCTGTAAAAGAAAAGGACGGCGCCAGGCTCAAAGACAACTGGATCTATATCCAGGAGCCGGATGTGACTGTGGGCCGGCTGCAGATTTTCAACAACTGGAGCCCATACCTGGTGCAGGACGAGGAAAAGACCTGGATCGGACTGGAGTACTTTTGCAACGAGACTGATCCTTTGTGGAAGCTGTCTGACGATGAGATGACGCGCTATGCAATCGAAGAGATTGCCAGGATTGGGATTTTGAAAGCGGAAGATGTTGAGGATGCGCACGTGGTGCGTGTGCCCAAGACCTATCCCGCATACTTCGGAAGCTACGACCGCTTCGATGTGATTCGCGGTTACGTCGACGGCTTCGAGAACCTATTCCTGGTGGGCCGCAACGGCATGCACAAATACAACAACCAGGATCACTCGATGTTGACCGCGATGACAGCCGTTGAGAATATTGCGAGCGGCGTAAAAACCAAAGACAATCTCTGGGCCATCAATACCGAGATGGAATACCACGAAGAAAAAGCGGAAAAGGCAGCCAATAGTAAGTAGCCACTAGCCCTCCCCTGACAGAAGATAATCAAAGAGCCTATGGCTGAGACCAGCGATCATCGCATCGGAGCGGGAAGCCGCATTGTTGCGCACGTGCGCATGATGCGGCTCGATCACAGCATCAAGCAGATGTTTGTGGCTCCGGGCATTGTGCTGGCCGTCTCGCTTGGCGGAGTTCATCTCACTGCCTCGATTTGGCTGCGCATCGTGATTGGCCTTGTTGCAGCCACGCTGATCGCGTCAAGCAATTACGTGCTGAACGAGCTGCTCGACGCGCCATTCGATCGTCTGCACCCATCAAAGAAATCGCGCCCCGCGGCGAGCGGCCTCGCCCACCAAGGCTGGGGTTATGCGCAGTGGGTAGTGCTTATGCTGGCCGGCATGGCGCTGGCCGTTCAGCTTGGATTGGGGTTTGCGTTAAGCGCCGTCGGCTTGTGGATCATGGGATGCATTTACAACATCCCGCCGGTTCGCAGCAAAGATGTGGCGTATCTCGATGTTCTGACCGAGTCCATCAACAATCCGCTGCGCTTTTGCCTGGGCTGGTACTCGGTGGTCACGGTTCTGCTTCCGCCCACGTCGCTGCTTATCTCGTACTGGATGCTGGGCTGCTTCTTCATGGTTCTCAAGCGTTTCTCAGAGTACCGGCAGATTGCCGACCACGAGCGGGCAGCGAGTTATCGCAGATCGTTCAAGCACTACTCTGAGGAGAAACTGCTCAACTCCGCCACATTCTATGCGGCCTCGTCGATGCTGTTCTTCGGCGCGTTCATCATGCGATACCGCATTGAGCTCATTCTCTCGTTTCCGGTGATCGCATGGCTGATGGCGGTTTATTTCAGCCTATCGTTCAGGCCCGACAGCCCGGTACAGCACCCCGAGTTGCTGTACAAGGAGCCGAGGCTGATGGTTCCGCTGTGTATTTGCATCGCGCTTATGGTGGTGCTGTTGTTTGTGAACGTGCCTTGGCTTGGCTCGACGTTTCCGAGGTCGGCGCCGTAAGGGATTTAGCCGCGATGATCAGTTCAGCCGCCAGAAACCTGCATTCAGTATGGATGCAAAGGTGACCCACGCCCAGTAAGGCAACATGAGACAGGCAGCGGTGGGCGAAACTCGCGTGAAGGCAAGCGTTGTTGCGCCGATGGCTGCCCAAAGGACGGCAACCTCACCGAGTGCAGGGCCGATGGCGTGCCTGCGAAAGAAGATCCACGACCATGCGAGATTGAGCGCCAATTGCATGAGAAACAGGCCAAGCGCTAAGGTACGGATTGGGGAGGGCGCCTGGGTCCAGGTCTGCCACGCCGCGATCGCCATAAGCGCGTAGAGGAGGGTCCACACCGGCCCAAAGATCCAGTTGGGCGGAGCGAAAGAGGGCCTGACGAGCGTTCGATACCAACCCGGAATCTCAGTGGCCGTCCACCTGCCGCCGACGGCTGCCACGCTAAAACATAGCACCAGCCAGAACAACAATCCCGCCCATCGCATACGTCCACTTCCTGATTGCGCAGCCTTGAGACAATAGTTTATCGAGCTGCCTCAGAGGTGATTTGGCGCTTGTTGATGCTGTGGAAGTTGGGCTATGTTTCTCTCGTGAGATGAACAGCAATTCGAACGTGGATCATTTGGCTGGCGCCGAACCTGACTGATTCTCAAACAGCTCGAGATTCTGGCTCTTCCACACCATTGCGGAGTGAATGCGGTTGTAGCCGCTGGGGTGGTCAAAGAAGATGAATTCCTCGACGGGGCCGGGGTGCATCTTGCGGTACTCGCCAAGGTGGATTGCGGCCTGCGCGAAGCCGTCGGGCTGGCGCGAGGCGTTGAGGCCGAACATATCGGCTTCTTTTTCCTGCACGCGCGTCACAGTGTTCAAGACGGGAGTGAGCACAAAGGCGAGAATGCCAATGCCGAACACGACCAACGGAAAGATGGCGGGATCGCCGATGCCGCGAATCTGCCATCGCTCGCCCCAAAGGCCCAACGCCCAGTCAAGGCCGTAGCGAAGATATGCAAAGGAAACCACGATAACCACGGCAATGAAAAAGATGAACTTGTAAATGTGGTTCATCACGTAGTGGCCCATCTCGTGGCCCATCACGGCCTGGATCTCCTCAGGCGATCCGCGTTTAAGCAGGTTGTCGTTGAGCGTAATGCGCATGGTGCCTGCAAAGCCGCTGACATTGGCGCTCATCCGGGTGGTCTGGCGGCTGGCGTCGATCTCGTACACGTCGTTGGTGGGGATGCCGTTGGCGTGGGCCATGCGCAGAATTGGCACGGTGACCTTGGGGTCATTGAGCTTGTTGATGGTGTTGAAGAGGGGTTGGATGTACACCGGCCCCATCGCGATGGCGACAGTGGCAAAGACGATAGTGGCGATTGCGCCCCATATCCACCAGGTGCGCTGGAGCCGGCGGACTATGGCAAAAAGGCCTACGAACGCGATGGCGCCGAGAACCAGCGTTACCAAGAACGACTTGAACTCGTCGCCCATCCAGGGGCCGAAGGTTTGCGTGGCCATTCCATACTGGTGCTCGCGCGCATAGTTCTCGTAATACTCCATGGGGAAACCGAGAATGGTGGCGATGACCAGGTACTGGGCCCAGTAAAGAAATGTCTGCACGGGCTTGAAGCGGGTGATTTTTTCAGCCCGGTTGCGCATGCGCGCAGACCAGCGCAGCTCAAGCAGAAGGAGCGCGATCGCCGAGGAAACGAGAAAATCCCAGAGGATGAGCCAGTAACCGCCTTCGAAATACGCATTGGAGCGGGCGATTGCCGCCGGCGGCATCATGTCAAGATAAGCCCGCGTTGCTGCATCGGCATCAAAATGGTCTGAAGGCTGCGCGGCCGCGGGAACCTTGGTGATATCGACCGTGGGCTGGACCGCCGGCTGGGCATGCGCGGCGATCAAACCTGTAGTTGCAATTGCTAAGACCAGAAACAGACCCGCGAAAAATCTGCGCATCGTTCCCCTCATTTCCGATTTGAATCAGTGCACTTGCAAACTGGCTTTTGTGACGGCAGGCCGTTCAAAGCACATTACTATTTTGAAGCTGAGTTCCCTTACGCAGCCGCGGACAGAATAGTTCACTCGCCGCACGTTATATCCTTAGAAGTAACGGAAATATGGGGAAAATGTTTCCTCAACGAACGGGATAGTAGAGACAAATTATGAGCACGCAAAACATTGCCGTACACCTTCCTGACGGGTCAATCAAAGAAGTACCTCAGGGCACAACGCCTCTCGATATCGCCAACGGGATCTCGCCGCGGCTGGCCGCGGTGAGCGTGGTGGCGCGCTTGACTCCGGTGAACGCGGCGACAATCGCTACGGAGAGCCAGTCGCCGGAGGGCCATTCGGAGGCGGGGATGTATGCCGCGCAGGATGCCGCGGCGCCGCGCCTGGTGGACCTGAGCACTCCGCTGATGGAAGACACGAAGCTCGAACTGGTGACCGAGAGGGACCCCGACGCGCTGAAGGTGGTGCGCCACTCGGCCGCGCACGTGCTGGCGACGGCGGTGCTGGAGCTCTTCCCTGAGACCAAGCTGGGGCATGGGCCGGCTACCGATGCCGGATTTTTCTACGATTTTTATCGCGAGAAGCCGTTCACGCCTGAAGATCTGGCCGCGATCGAAAAGAAGATGGCTGAGGTGGTTGGACGCGACGAGAAATTTGTGCGCGAGTACGAACCGCGTGAAGAGGCGCTGGCGGAATTTGAGCGCGATGGCGACTTCATGAAGACTCACTTCGTGACCAAATTTACTGAGCCGGGCTCTGAAGTGAGCTTCTATCGCAACGGCAAGTTTCAAGACTTTTGCCGTGGCCCACATGTGCCTTCAACCGGGCGGGTGAAGGCAGTTCGCGTGATGAGCATATCGGGCGCGTACTGGCTGGGCAATGAGAAGAATCCGCAATTGCAGCGGATCTACGGGACGGCCTTCTTCTCAAAGAAAGATCTGGATGAGTATCTGGAAAGGATTGAGGACGCCAAGCGCCGCGATCATCGCCGCCTTGGCAAAGAGCTGGAGTTGTTTACCGTAAGCGAAGACGTGGGCGCCGGCCTGCCGCTCTGGCTGCCGAAGGGCGCGACGATTCGCAGGCTTCTTGAGGAGTACATTCTCGAACTGGAGCGGCGCAAAGGATATCAGCATGTTCACACGCCCGATCTGGCCAAGGTCGATCTTTATAAACGGTCCGGCCACTGGGCGCACTACCAGGACAGCATGTTTCCGCCGATGCAGCTTGAGAATGAACAGATGGTTCTGCGGCCCATGAACTGCCCGCATCACATTCTGATCTACGAATCGAAGATGCGCAGCTATCGCGATCTGCCGGTGCGGCTTGCTGAGCTCGGCACCATGTATCGCTACGAACTGTCGGGCGCGCTGAGCGGACTGAGCCGCGTGCGCTGCATGACGCTCAACGACGCGCACATCTTCTGCACTCCCGACCAGATAAAAGAAGAGTTCTCAAGTGTGATGAAGCTGGTGGAGCAGGCGTACCGCGACCTTGGCATCACGAAATACAGCTACCGGCTGTCTCTCCGCGACCCCGCCAACAAGGAAAAATATGTTGATAACGACGCCATGTGGGAGCTGGGCGAAAACGTGCTGCGCGAGGCCATGGACGGGCTAGGGTTGAAATACAAAGAGGCCAAAGGCGAGGCTGCGTTCTACGGGCCGAAGGTCGACATCCAGCTTGCCGACGTTATGGGCCACGAGG
>Ga0302274_10004434_pt1 | contig 12217 bp, 5 predicted proteins | sample III_Bog_N2_1_FD_198755 | JGI IMG/M metagenome (GOLD analysis project Ga0302274, IMG submission 198755) | Peat permafrost microbial communities from Stordalen Mire near Abisko, Sweden - III_Bog_N2_1 | ecosystem: Environmental > Terrestrial > Soil > Wetlands > Peat | place: Sweden: Abisko...
GAGGGTCGGAATCGAACACGGAAGCTTTACTGCTCCGAGCCTAACACACTCTGTTTCAAGGCCTATTCTAGCTTGATTTTACAGGGGTTCAAGCCATTTTTTTGACCGCCCAGTCAACGACCGCTCATTGCACCGTCACCGCCCGTTTATTGCTCGGCAGGTGAATTTTTAGGTGAAACTTGATTCTTGAGTTTGGATTCTATGATTCGATAAACGACACGATTTTATAGAAAGAGAGTCGAATTTTTTTTGGGATAAAAAACGCCGACTATTTAGTTCTAAAACTTCCAAGATTGAGTAAAATAAGCTCACTCCACAAGTTTATGAAAAAGCACTTGCTCAACGGTCTTTCCAACTCTCCTATCTTTTGGCGCGACATTTCAAGTATTGGGTGGGCGGTGTTGCTTTTTTTCTCCGGCAGCCTTGCTCAAACGACAAACGCCCGCGATGTTCTCGGCCCCAGCAGCCGGACGACGCCCATCGCGTTTTCGGAAATCATGTATAAGCCCGCGCCGCGCATGGACGGCAAAAATCTGGAGTTCGTCGAAATTTACAATTCCAATCCCTGGTTTCAGGACATCAGCGGTTATCAAGTCACCTGTGCCGACATGAATTATGCGTTTCCAGCGGGCACGACCATTGCCTCCAACAGTTTCATCGTGCTGGCGGCGGCACCGGCGGATGTTCAAAGTGTTTATGGCATCACCAATATCATGGGGCCTTACACCGGCAGCCTGAAAAAAGCCGAGTCGCTGCAATTACTCGATGAGCGGACCAATGTGCTGCTCACCGTTCCGTATTCGAATATCTATCCGTGGCCGGTGGCGGCGGATGGCACCGGCCATTCGCTCGTGCTCGCCAATTCGACTTACGGCGAAGGCGATCCGCGCGCGTGGGCCATCAGCGATGTCACCGGCGGCTCGGCCGGACAGGCGGATATATTCACGCCGGGCGCGCTGCGCAACGTGGTGATCAACGAAATTCTGCCGCACTCGGAAAATCCCACCGTGCCGCAGTTCATCGAACTTTACAATCACGGCACGAGCAGCGCGGATGTGTCGGGCTGCATTTTGACCGATGATCCGACGACCAACAAATTTGTCATTCCCAACGGCACGGTCCTTGGCCCGGGCGGATTCGTTTCATTTACACAATCGCAATTCGGCTTTACGCTCAACGGCGCGGGTGAAACGCTTTATTTCATCCAGACCAACAATGTGCGGGTCCTCGACGCCGTGCAGTTTGGGGCGCAGGCCGACGGCGTTTCCTACGGCCGCTGGCCGGACGGCGCGAATGATTTCTACGCCTTCACCAGCCGCACGCCGGGGACGAATAATAGTGCTATCTGGATTGGCGACATCGTGATCAACGAACTGATGTATAACCCGATCAGCGGCAACGACGACGACCAATATATTGAACTTTACAACAAAGGCACGAATACCGTGAACCTGGCCGGCTGGCAATTCACTTCCGGCGTTACGTTCACATTTCCCAGTGTCACGATCGCGCCGAATGCTTATCTCGTCGTTGCACGCAACCTGACTAATTTGTTTGCCAAATATGCGAATTTGAACACCGCCAACACCGTGGGCGAATACAGCGGCAAGCTGTCGCACGGCGGAGAACTGGTGGCGCTGGCGATGCCGCAAATGCTTTACGCGACGAACTCGATTTACGTCGAGCAGGACGAAGTGACCTATGGCACGGGTGGCCGTTGGGGCGAATGGTCTGGTGGCGGTGGCAGTAGTCTGGAACTGATTGATCCCCATTCCAATCACCGGCTGGCGGCAAACTGGACGGACAGTAATGATACTTCAAAGTCGGTCTGGACCAACATCACCTATACCGGCGTGCTCGACAACGGCGCCAACTACGAGTCCAGCATTGCCCATGCGCAAATCGGCCTGTTGGACGATGGCGAATGCCTGGTGGACAACATCCAGGCAAACTACAACGGCACGAACTACGTTTCCAATGGGACATTTGAAGGTGGCTTGGGTTTGACCAACTGGTCGTTACAGGGGTGCATGGTTCGTTCCAGCCTGGAAAGCACCGGCTATCAGAGTGGTTATTCTCTGCATATCCGGTCCAGTGACAAGATTTGGACGGGGGACAATTCCTGCCAGGTTGCTTTGAACACTAACAAGCTGACGGCGGGACAAACCGTGACCTTGAGCTTTGAAGCGCGTTGGCTGCATGGTTGGCCGGAAGCGCTGCTTCGACTAAATGGCAACTGGCTGGAAGCGACCGGACCTTTGCCGGTGCCGAGCAACCTAGGCAGCCCCGGAATGCCCAACAGCACCTATATCACCAATGCTGGTCCGGCAATTTATAACGTCACGCATACTCCATCGCTGCCGGCGGCCAACCAACCGGTGGTGGTCACGGCCAATGTGAGCGATCCGGACGGTGTAACTAACCTCACTCTATTTTACCGGATTGATCCGGCGACCAGCTACACTGCCGTGCCGATGCTGGATAATGGCACGGGCGGCGACGCGGTTCCCGGTGACGGAGTTTTCAGTGCGACTATTCCCGGCCAGACGGCAAACCAAATCGTTGCGTTTTACATCTCGGCCACGGACAGCCTAGGGGCGGCGACGCGCTTTCCGGCCTTGCGGCCTAATGACAACGAACCGGTGCGCGAATGCGTGGTCATGTTCGGGGATGGCATTCCCGGCGGCAGTTTTGGCGCGTATCATTTGTGGTTGACTCAAACGAACGCGAATCGTTGGTCTAATCTGGCCGCCTTGAGCAACGAAAGGATTGATTGCACCTTTGTCAATGGCTCCCGCGTGATCTACAACATGGGGGCACGATGGGCTGGCAGTCCTTACATACAGGATTTTAACACGCCCAATGGTAATTTGTGCCACTATGATTTCACCTTTAATGATGATGACATGTTACTGGGCACGACAGATTTTGACAAAATTCACCAGCCGGGTAACAGCCCTGGTGATGACGCCAGCCTCCAACGGGAACAACTGGCCAACACCTTCCTGCGTGCGCTCGGGGTGCCCTGGCTCTACAAACGCTATGTAGCGGTCTATGTCAACGGCAATCGGCGCAATGGCAATTTAATGGAAGACACCCAACTGCCGAACGGCGATGTTGTGAAGGAACATTTCCCAAATGATGACGGCGGCTATCTCTATAAAATGCAACCTTGGTTTGAGATGGGGCCTTTTCCTTCGGGCGACTCTATCAGCTTTGCCAATGAAGCCTGGTGCAATCTCATGCCTTACACGACGATGGGCGGCTTGAAAAAAGTGGCGCGCTACCGCTGGAATTTTGAGATCCGGCGCACGCCCGATTCCTACAGTGACTACACCAATGTTTTCTCGCTCATCGATGCGGCCAACTCGTCCAGTTCGCCCAATTTTGTGGCAAACATGGAAAACATGGCGGACATGGAGAACTGGATGCGCGTGTTCGCCGCCAATCATGCGGCGGGCAATTGGGATTCGTTTGGCGCACAAAACTCACAAAATCTATACGGCTACATTGGCACCCAAGGCACGAAGTATACGCTGCTGATGTGGGACTATAACATTGTGATCGGCAACAGCGGTTCTTGGGGGCCGGGAGCAAATCTGTTCACGCTGAACTCGCAAGACACCAACATGACGGCCATTTACAACAACCCCACGTTTCGACGCATGTATTGGCGCGCGTTGAGCGAACTCGTCAACGGGCCCCTGAACGTTACCAACAGCGGGCCGTTGCTCATGGCCAAATACGCCGCGTTCACCGCCAGTGGATTGAATGTGGAAAATCCCACAGCCAACATCGAACCGTGGCTGACCTCGGCAAAAACCAGCATTGCCTCGCAACTGGCGGCGGTGAACGCCACGAATTTTTCCGTAAACGCCAACATCACGATCACCAACAATCTCGCGTATGTGACCGGCACGGCTCCCGTGAACGTGGCGACGGTCTGGCTCAACGGCGCGGCGTATCCGGTGACGTGGATCAACTTGACCAACTGGGCGGTCAAAGTGCCGCTGCAAACCGGCACCAACCAGTTCGTCGTCACGGGCATTGACCATAATGGCCTGTTCCTGGCCGGCGATTCCAACAGCGTCAGTCTGGTTTATGCCGGAACCAATGCCTCGCCGGTCGGAAAAATTGTTCTCAACGAGATCATGTATGCGCCGCTGGTCGCCAACGCAGAGTATGTGGAACTTTACAACAGCTCGACGAACACGAGCTTTGATTTGTCGGGCTGGCAGTTTCAAGGCTTGGGCTACACATTTCCCAACGGTTCCATTCTTGCGCCGACAAATTATTTGGTCTTGGCGGCAAATGGCGCTGCCTTTGCCGGCGCTTTTGGCGCGACAAATCCGGTATTTGACAGCTACAGCGGAACACTGTCTCCGAACGGCGAAACGCTCACGTTGAACACTTCGAGCAACGTGATAGTGACGAAAGTGAAATATGACATCCAGTTGCCTTGGCCCACCAACGCCAACGGCAGCGGCGCATCGCTGCAATTGCTGGACCCGAGCCAGGATAACTGGCGCGTCGGCAACTGGCTGGCCACCGCAGGCGTCGCCACGCCTTCCAAGCGCAACAGTGTGGCCACGACCTTGACGCCGTTTCCGACTTTGTGGATCAACGAACTCCAGGCGAACAATCTCACTGGCATCACCAACAGCGCCGGACAACACACATCCTGGCTGGAACTGTTCAATCCGGGCACGAACAATGTTTCGTTGAGCGGTCTCTATCTGGCCAACAATTATACCAACCTTTTGCAATGGTCATTTCCCACCAATGCGAGTATCAACGCTGGCCAGTTCAAAGTCATTTTTGCCGACGCGCTAACCAATCTTTCAACCACCAACGAACTGCACACTAGCTTTGTCCTGACCAGCCAATCCGGTTCACTGGCCCTGACTCGGCTTGCCACCAACGGCCAGCAACAGGTGCTCGACTATTTGGATTATCAAAACATCGCGCTCAACGATGCCTACGGTTCATATCCCGACGGCCAAAGTTTTTACCGGCAGGAATTTTTCGCGGCGACGCCTGGCGCAAGCAACAACGCCACCGCCACTGCACCGCCGTCGTTTATCGCCTACACCACGCCCGCCGCGATTTACACACAGAATTTTGACGCGCTCCCCGATCCGGGTGCGGCTTCGGTCAATGCCGCCGATCCCGTGACCATCAACGGCTTGACTTATTCCCTTGCCAATCCCTACGACTTTGCCTATCCAGCCCTGACCAGCGGCAGCGGCGGGTTGGGCATTTCGGCGCTTGCCGGTTGGTATGGCTCCGCAGTGACGAGTTCCAAATTTGGCGCGACTGACGGCGACCAGACTACGGGTGGCCAGATTAGCTTCGGGCCGGCCAACGGCTCCAACCGCGCCTTAGGCTTGCTCGCGACCAGTTCCACGGGCGGCACAGCGTTCGGCGCAAGGTTCCTGAATGGCACCGGCATAACTTTGACGCGGATGAATCTTCAATTCACCGGGGAAGTTTGGCGGCAATCAAACCTGCCCAAGACCCTACAAGCTTATTATTACGTGGACTTGACGGGCACCAACACGTTTACGCCAAATACGACGGCATTCCTGCCGGCGCTGAATGTAAATTTGCCAACCGTCGCGGCGGACACCGGCGGCGTGGCGGTGGACGGCACTTCGGCACTGAACCAAACCAACTTGAGCGTGCTGAATCAGGTAATCACGAACTGGCCGCCGGGCGCGGCATTGTGGCTGGTGTGGCAGATGACGGACTCGACCGGCAAGGCCCAAGGGCTTGGCATAGACAATTTGAGTTTCTCGGCCAGCGTGCCGGTGCCGGTGCCCATGACGATTCAGCCAGCGGGCACGAATCTGCTTGTAACATGGCCAGGCGTGGCCGGACAGACCTATCAACTCGAATATAAAGATGACCTGACCGCGCCGACATGGACGCCACTGGGCAGTCCGGTGACCGGCAGCGGCGGCACACTGACCACAACCAATAACTTTGGCACTTCAGCCCAACGCTACTTCCGCCTACAACTCGTGAACTGAGAACCAGCAAAGAATTTTTCTGCCGGACGCCGAATGCCTGCTTTTTCGACGACGCCCAGGTTGGCGGTCGGATGCCAGCGGGGCATTGACGGGCGGCACTTACTCACTCATCGGCGGTTATTAGGCGCTCATCATCAACATCACCCCGCCGACGGGTAATTTGTTCTTCTGCTTGAAACAGTGATTGATTTTGATCATTTGTTAACTATGAAATGACGAGGACAAGGTAGATGGACACCTCTGACGCTTGTGTCGCCAGAATCTGGCAACGTCTTATGTGGCCTTATGCAGCCAATCTGGATCAGTCGCGAGCCGAATCATTTCGACGGCAGCAAACTACTTCGGCTCGTTTGGAGCCGGATCGCCGAGCGGCGTCAGCTTGCTATTGTCATCAAAACTTAAATATTTTACACCGCAAAGCCAAGCTGTAGGCTGAGACCTAACGTCAGCCTGGCGAAGAAACCAAGCGCCATTTTAGGAATTGCCGAAAATCACCTTGGGTTCCACGCGAAGGCGCGGTCGATCAATAGTGGGTTGGCGCTCGCGCTTGTTCCGCCAGTATTTCGCGACCTCTTTCGTGGACTTGTGAAGCCAGTCTTGATTAGTCGCTAATCGGATCATCTCGACGGCGGCAAACCATTTTGGCGCATTCGGTGCCGGATCGCCGAGCGGCGTCAACTTACCCGATCGCATCAAAATTTGAATGTCATTTACAGCAAAGCCGAGCAGTTTCGCGCTCGCCTCGACATCAAGGCGCGCGGGTAAATTCCTGGTCGCCCAAATCGTCATCGCAGTTTGCAATTCGTCGCTATTCATAAAATCATTTGCCCCGGCCTTCGGAATTCCGATTTGACCGGCGGCGTGATTAGACTAGCACGGAATTTTACGTGAAATGACCAATTGAAAGGCGACTTGCGAATACACGTGAATACACCGACCTTTGCAACGAACCGGGGTGAAGAAAATTCCCTGAAATAATGTTGACGCGAATCCAGAAAACCTCGCCCATGCCGCACTGAAGTTCAAAAAAAAGCCGTGAAGACGACTCAACCGGCGAATCAGGTGAAACTAAAAGCCAACTGAGCAGCGCCATGCCAACTCCACAGCAAGCCGCGAAAACGAAATGGAATCGGTATTTTTGCATGACGCTCGATGCTGCCTAACGTAGAAAGCTGAGCCACCGCCGACTCGGGGCGTGAACCGCGACAGCGGAACTGACAGCGCCAACGGCGGTTGGCTCCGGCGACTGGTTAGGCGGCGTCATGCTTAACTCTCTCTCGTCTTTTCAAAATCCTAATCGGCAACAAAAATCCTAAATAAACCTGCATCAGAACCCAAATAACTCCAATGCCGCTGACAAGCACCACTCGTAAAAAACTGCGATGCTCGACCAATGCCCGCACTTGCTCGAATTGGAGCAACCAATGAGATAGCGCAATGCAGCTAATCGTCGTAAGAAATGTAACAAGCGTCAACCAAACGCAAAAAAGCCCAAACCACAATGTGAACTTCGCGAGAATATGTCTGGTGTCAAGTGTCATAGTGGCAAGCCGCCTAACGAAAAAAGCTGAGCCACCGCCGACGCGCGGCGTGAACCGCGATAGCGGAACTGACAGCGCCATCGGCGGTTGGCTCCGGCGACTGGTTAGGCATCAACGGCATACCAATGGTCATAATCGGATTTAAGATCATCTGACTCTGGATCAAGTGGAACAAATAGCCTATAGCCGTCAGGGAAAACAAGAGTAACCTCGCCACTCTCGGCTTCCTTAAAATCTAGGAGTGTTGTCTCCCGCAATGCGCCAAAAAGACTGCACCACTGCTTGAACGCATCTTTGGTATCTTCGGAATACTTATATGAAGTCGTAATCTCCTGCGTATCGCGCAAAAATACCCAAGGATGGTCAATCCAAAGATAATGGTGTCCTTCCTTCTTTTCTCTATCGTCAAAACGGAATCTAATCGCATTCATATGAAGCGATGCAAAACAACGCCGCCCCTTGAATCCAATCAAGGTGGCTCTGTTTTGCTTGATGTCTCTTTGCGACATACGCGGCTTGATGCCTAACGAAAAAAGCTGAGCCACCGCCGACTCGCGGCGTGGATTGCAACCGCAGCGGCAACGGCGGTTGGCTCCGGCGACTGGTTAGGCCACATCATCGTGAACCTCTATCTAAAACCCACTTCTTCATGTGCTCATGCAACTCGGTGAAAATCGCTGGTAAATTAGCTGCCTGCTCCGGTGTAATCGAACCATGTCCCATTCCGGGTATCTTCGATGACATCACCCGACTAAACTCTTGCCAGCAGAGTTTGCAAATAGCTCTCGTCCTGTGACCGCCAGCAAGAGCAGCAGGCAAATCAGGACAAGCGCAGAAAGGCTCGCCGCCACAATAGCAACAACCAGCCTGTAGCTCGGTGGCTAAGTCGCGAGCAGCCGGACTGGAAGCCTCAAAGCACTCACTGCACAAATCGCTGGTCGTAGGAGGGTCGTCAGACCCGCTCGTGACGTTTGTTATATGGCAAGTTGCCTCGCGTTGTTGGCATTTCTCGCAGAGCATACGCAATGTGGCCTAACGTAGAAAGCTGAGCCACGCGGGAACTGCGACGTGGCGCGTCTGAAACCTTCTCGGACAAAATGAAGGCGTAGCCCGCGTTGGCTCCGGCGACTTGTTAGGCCACATATCTCTTCCTCAATACAAAAAATAAATCAACAACTCCAGCCCAAAACAAACCAGAAATGAGCAACAAAAGTAAAAAGACAACCGCTGGCGGATCGCCGTGAAGAAAAAAACAGCAGACCATAAGCGGCCACATGGCAATCACCAAGAAAATGAAACAAACGCTGCCTAAAACCGAAGGTGTGTCCAAGTCGGTAAATAAACACATGAACATATAAACGCCAAAAATCGCGAGCAGCGAACAAAAGGTCGCCGCTATGAATCTCCTGACTCTAAATGGAAGTGGCGCGGTCATGTGGCCTAACGTAAAAAGCTGAGCCACCGCCGACTCGCGGCGTGAACCGCGACAGCGGAACTGCAAGCGCCAACGGCGGTTGGCTCCGGCGACTTGTTAGGCATCGTGGTCATACTTCTGAATCAAACTCCGGCAAGCTGCAAATGCTCGCTCGCGAACTCTGGCCTCATAATCTGCCAGCTCTGCATCCTTGGCAAGTAATGCGTCTGGATTCCAACGCTGCCGAGCCTCTCCGAGCGGCAAATGGTCTGTCTCTGAAACTATGCCGACGAAAAGGTTAAAATCTGGGTCTCCCTTCACGCCAACCTGATGCGCTAAACTGAATAACTGAAGTGCGCCAGCAACAACGCCAAGCTCACCAGAAAGAATGCTCTGCGCCGCCGCAACAACCTTGCGACTCAAAAACTGCCGATGCTCTTCATTGTAGATTTGCGAAGTCATAGGCGCGAACGATGCCTAACGACCAAAGCTGAGCCACCGCCGACTCGCGACGTGAACCGCGATAGCGGAACTGCAAGCGCCAACGGCGGTTGGCTCCGGCGACTGGTTAGGCGACTGGTCTACGCAAACTAATAACATAACCTAAAAGGTCTTTACGCAAATGATTGAGAACATCAACGGCGCAAGCACTGGCGAGAGCGCAAATAACAACGTCCTGCTTTGTGGCTGGGGAGCGGTCAAATACGAGTGGTGAAATGAAAAACCAAACTAAATAAACCAAAAATAAAGAATCGAATATGACAGGAACTATCATCCAATGCCTCTTGAGAATCACTACAGCGACAGCCTTGAGTGTGGCTGCCGCCGTCTTGCTCTGCCTAATAATAAAACCGACAAGCTCTCTCGCACAAACCGCGATAACGGCTGTGACTGCGGTTTTTATTAGCTCGCTTTTGTCCATACGCGCGAAGTCGCCTAACGAAAAAAGCTGAGCCACCGCCGACTCGTGGCTCCCGAAAAACAAAAGCAGCGGGCGACGGCGGTTGGCTCCGGCGACTGGTTAGGCGGACGGCTCATAATCTAATTCGAGACAATGGCTAAAATGTTGGTGTCTGGCTGAGCTATTTGCTCCACGGCGTTCTTGTCTGACACATAAATCAAATTCACCAACTTTGAGACAAAGGGTGGATCAAGGATAACGCCATACGCAACCGGAGAACCTGGCCCCTCATGTGATGGTGCCCATACAGTCTTCTCAAATCTGATGCGTGTCCCGACTGGCAAATCGCCATCCAAGAATGGCCCCGGATACATGTGATCTGCGACGTAATAGTTGCTTGGGATATACTTATCTCCAACATCCGATAAATTGAAATGGGCAAGCTGCATCGGCTTCAACAAACGATAAACTCCGCCAACAGTGTATCCGCTGTAATGTGTGTGCGTCTCATCCTGCCACGCGAAATGACAACCGGTGACAAATAACACGGCTAAAAGGATGAAGCAAATGTAACGTGTCATATTTCAAAACGCGTAGTCCGCCTAACGAAAAAAGCTGAGCCACGTGGGAACGGTGATGTGGCGAATCCCAACGCTCAAGCGCAAAACGGATGCGCCCACCCACGTTGGCTCCGGCGACTGGTTAGGCGGCTGGCTTCTGGCAATGCTCATGCAAATATCTCTCCCAATCGGCTCGGTCTGTAACATACGTCTTGCCTTTTGGTGGGCCGGATGTCCAACCATGCCCGTCTCGACCAGTGCGGACATAAAGACAACGCGCGCCAACTGTGGCAATCGTGCCGCCATAATCTAAACATCGCAGCATATCGTCAATCGTAACAGTAATGTCATGCTCGCAAACCTGCATCAGACTGTGTGCCGCGATAACTGTCGTGGCGGTGTGCTCAATCTTCGGAGCGTGAAGGATGCGCTGCGCTTCTGCCACCGTGTAATACTTTGTGTCCATACGCTCGAAGCCGCCTAACGAAAAAAGCTGAGCCACCGCCGACTCGCGACGTGAACCGCGATAGCGGAACGGACAGCGCCAACGGCGGTTGGCTCCGGCGACTGGTTAGGCATCGTGGTCAATCTTGCCTTTCTTGGCCAGCTCAAAGGCGGTGACAATAAGAATCAACAAGCTCATCGCGCCGGTGTATGCGAGAGTGAGTATAATGCCGCTTGCGTGTGCGTCGCCTCGGAGGGTGATAGCGCTCGCAACGATGGCTGATCCCCAAAGGATGGCGTGCGCAATTATCAACACAGACATAATTGTCTGGGCTGACGTTTTTGATTTGGTGGGTGTGTTCATAGTTTTGTATTTGTGATGGTGTGCGAACGATGCCTAACGAAAAAAGCTGAGCCACCGCCGACTCGCGACGTGAACCGCGACAGCGGAACTGACAGCGGCAACGGCGGTTGGCTCCGGCGACTGGTTAGGCTGCATTCGTGTTCTCATCTAAATGTCGTGAAAATATCGTGCTGCTCCATCGGCGTCCGCAAAACCTCGGCGCGCACTCCGCCAAACTTGCAGCCGTTGTCTGAACTACCGAGAGTCTTGCCCGCTTCTGAAACCGAGATGGAAATTTGACCGTCAGCGTCGGTCTTCTTAAATGAGCAGACAAACTCGTGGCCGGTCGCGCTGAACGTGCCGTGACCTGTGCCGCCCAACTGCACCGGATGACCGTCAGAAACAATCGTGCCGGTGAATCTCATGCTCGGATCGCTGCACGTCACAGACACGGTGATGTCTGTCGCTGGCAGGCCCGTGAAATCACGGTGCGGTGAAGTCGTGCTGCAACCAACGAGAATGGTCGCCGCGATAACTGCGAGTAATGATGCGATGGTTTTCATAATGGTGTGGTCTTGCTGCCTAACGACCAAAGCTGAGCCACGTGGGAACTGCGGCGTGGTAAAACCCAACGGCCTTGGGTGGACTGAATGCGCTCGTCCACGTTGGCTCCGGCGACTGGTTAGGCCACATCAACGTGTCTCTCCCAAACCAATATTGGCGAATCAAAACGCTCATAAATCCAAAGCTCAAAATCTGCTCGCGGCGTAAAATCGGCGCGAGCTAAAACCAAACTCACTGCCGAAATCTGACGCATCTCAAGTCTGCGAACTAACGCTGACTCCGCAACGAAACCGGCTCCATCAAAATCCAAAAGCACGATGTGGCCTAACGTAGAAAGCTGAGCCACCGCCGACTCGCGACGTGAACCGCGACAGCGGAACTGCAAGCGCCAACGGCGGTTGGCTCCGGCGACTTGTTA
>Ga0302274_10004435_pt1 | contig 12217 bp, 9 predicted proteins | sample III_Bog_N2_1_FD_198755 | JGI IMG/M metagenome (GOLD analysis project Ga0302274, IMG submission 198755) | Peat permafrost microbial communities from Stordalen Mire near Abisko, Sweden - III_Bog_N2_1 | ecosystem: Environmental > Terrestrial > Soil > Wetlands > Peat | place: Sweden: Abisko...
ACATCTCAGCACGGCCACCCAGTTCGTCAATGAAAGCCGCGTCAAGCCAGGGTTTGTAGACCTTGAGGTCGGGATTGGCGAGCAGGCCGTAGCGGTAGAAGCGCTCGATGTCATTGCCTTTGAAGGTAGAGCCGTCGCCCCAGATGTGGACGTCGTCCTCCTTCATGGCGGCGACCAGCATGGTGCCGGTGACAGCGCGGCCAATCGGCGTGGTGTTGAAGTACGGCACTCCCGCAGTCGTGATGTGGAATGCGCCGGCCTGCAGCGCGGCAATGCCTTCGCGCACCAGCTGGCTGCGGCAGTCGATGAGTCGGGCCTTCTCTGCGCCGTATTCGAGGGCCTTGCGCGGAATCTCGTCGTAGTCGGTTTCGTCGGGCTGGCCCAGGTTCGCCGTGTAGGCGTAGGGAAGGGCTCCCTTCAGTTTCATCCAGTGCAGGGCGGCGGAAGTGTCGAGCCCGCCGGAGAAAGCAATGCCGACTTTCTGGCCGACAGGCAAGGATTCGAGAATGACGGACATGATTGCGAAACCTCAAAAAGAACTCAACGTTAACTTCAGATTAGGAGCTTGGGGACTGCTCGATCATCTCGAAATCCCATTTATCTTTGAAGGGTGCCAGCAATTCCAACTCGCGATCCAACAGTTTCTGTCGGTCTGGAGTTCGCGCTTTCGTCGGATAGAAACTAAACCAGACTTTGCCGGGCTTATGGTCCGATCCGTCGTGCTTTTTCATCCTAAACAACGCGAGATTAGTCTGGGCGGCAGTTTCAGCAACTCCTATAGGAAGGACGACGCACTGATAATCCTTTGGAGTCTTGACGCACACGAGGACGACGATGTCTGCATGAAATGATCCTGCACGTCTATTGAAGAACGGAGCATCACAGTTGTGTATATGCTCCTCGGTACAAAAGCCGTAACCGAACCACCAACCATTTCGTTCGTGGGTGGCGTCGTACGTACATCCCTTAACCTGGATTTGCCACATCTGGCCATTTTTCCCGGCGAGTAAATCGACATTTGCGGCCAATCCCTCCAAGTTCAAATCACGAACCAAAAACCCGTGAGCTTCGAGTTCATTAGCAACAATGCGCTCGGCAATTCTGCCTACGTTCATTCTGTCTATCTGAGGAAGGCCCATCTGAGGTTTTCCTTTCCTTCGGGGGCTGAAGCCGGGTGCCCCAGGTCTCGCTTTTGAGACCTGGGAAAGCATGAACTCAAAACGCAATATCATGCTCTCCCAACTGCCTAATTTCTGAACCCGTCAACGTTGGCCAACCCGCCCAGCAGCAGCAGCAGCAATGCCTTCTGCGCGTGCAGGCGGTTTTCGGCCTGATCGAAGACGATGGACTGCGGCCCGTCCAAAACCTCATCGGTTACTTCAGCATTGCGGCGCGCGGGCAGGCAGTGCATGAACACCGCGTGCGGCTTGGCTTTCTGCATCAGCGCTTCGTTCACCTGGAAGGGCCGGAAGATGGGCTCGCGCTTGGTGGACTCGTGCTCGAAGCCCATGCTCACGCACACGTCGGTGTAGACCGCATCGGCGTTTTCGACGGCGGCCTGCGGGTCCTGCAACAGGCGAATCTCGCAGCCGTTGGCCTGGGCGATGTCCCGCGCCAGGGTGACGATCTCGATGTCCGGCGAGTAGCCGCGCGGCGTGGCAATGGTCACGTTCGAGCCCAATTGTGCGCCGGTCAGCATCAGTGAGTGGCACACATTGTTGCCGTCGCCCACGTAAGTGAAGTTGAGCCCGGCCGCGGTGCCGAAGTGCTCTTCGAGGGTCATGAAATCGGCCAGCGCCTGGCAGGGATGCTCGAAGTCGGAAAGCGCATTGATGACCGGCACGCGTGCGTTGGCGGCCATTTCCGTGATGGTGTCGTGCGCATAGGTGCGCAGCACGATCACGTCCACCCAGCGCTCCACGTTGCGCGCCACGTCGGCAATGGACTCGCGCTCGCCCAGCGGCGAACTGGTCTGATCCACAAAGATTGCGTTGCCGCCCATGGTGTTGATGCCGGCCTCGAAACTCAGCCGCGTGCGCAGGCTGGCCTTCTCAAACATCAGCACCATCTGCCTGGCGTCCAGGGCATGGCGGTACTCGCGCGGATTGCGCTTCACGTCGTGGCCCAGCTTGAGGATGGCGCGCACCTCAGCGCTCGATAGATCGGCGATGGAGCACAGGTCCTCGCCAGCCAGCCGCGCTGCCGCGGCAAGAATATCGGGATCTTTTTGCACGGGAATGGAGGCCTCCGGGCGTTCGATGGTTGCTTTGCTAGCCATTGTGATGTCCTCCTGCGGTGTGAGCTACGGCGTGTTCGGTAAAGATTTCGTCCAATGCCTGGATGGCGGTGTCCACATGGGTGCGCTCCAGAATGTACGGGGGCAGGAAACGCAGCACCGTTTCGCTGGTGCAGTTGATGAGGATGTGGCGCTTGAGCATCTCGGCCACGGTGAGCTTGGCCAGTTCGGCCGAGTCCAGTTCGGCCGCGACCATCAAACCCTTGCCGCGCACATCCACGATTGTTTTGTGCCGCGCGGCCAGGGAGCGCAACTGCGCCTGGAAGTAATCGCCAACTTCAGTTGCGTGCGCCAGCAGATTCTCTCTTTCCATGTAATCGATGACCGCGATGGCCACGGCACAGGCCAGCGGGCCGCCGCCAAACGTGGTGCCGTGCATTCCGGGGTGAAACGAGCGCGCAACCTCTTCCGTGCAGAGCACCGCGCCCATGGGAATGCCGCCAGCCAGCGGCTTGGCCAGCGTGGTCACGTCGGGCTGAACGCCGTAGTGCTGATAAGCGCACCACTTGCCGGTGCGGCCCATGCCGGCTTGAATCTCATCCACAATCAGCAACGCGCCCGTCGAGGTGGCCAGCGCGCGGGCTTCGTCCATGAACTCCTGGGTCATCGGGCGCACGCCGCCTTCGCCCTGGATTGCCTCTACCAAAATGGCGCAGACCTCATTGGAAAACTTGGCGCGCAGATCGGCCACATCGTTGAAGGCAACAAACTCCACGCCGGGAACGACCGGGGCAAATGGCTCGCGGTACTTGTCCTTGTACGTGGTAGACATGGCGCCGAAGGTGCGCCCGTGAAAGCTCTGCTCCAGGGCCAGGAACTTGGTGCCGATGTTCACGCCTTCGTTGCGCAGCAGTCCCGCATGAGCGCGCGCCAGCTTCATGGCGCACTCCCAGGCTTCGGTGCCGGTGTTGGCAAAGAAGGCGCGGTCCAAACCGGTGCGCTCAGTCAGGCGCAGCGCCAGTTCCGCCTGCCCCTCGTGGAAGTAGAGGTTCGAGGTGTGGATCAGCGCGCGGCTCTGCTTGGCGATGGCTTCTTCAATCACCGGGTGGCCGTAGCCGAGAGCATTGACGCCGATGCCGCTGAGCAGGTCGAGATAGCGCTCGCCCTGTTTGTCGATAATGTGCACGCCTTCCCCGCCCACAAACAGCAGCGGGTTGCGTTCGTAGGTGGAAACCAGCAGCCGCGCTTCAGCAGCGCGAATTTCTTCCATGTTCATTCTCAAAATCTCCTTAGGCAACCATCACTTCGGTGCCGTGGGCTACGCGGGAACTGCACAGGTCCGGCAACGAGCCGGCCGCTTCCGCGGGCAAAATCCGTACGCGCTTGACGCCGTTCAAAAGAGCTTCGCGGCAGGCGCTCAACTTGGGTAACATGCCGCCGGAGATGACGGCGTTCTTGGCCATCTCGGCAATCTGATCGATGCTGAGCCATCGGAGTACCTGGCCGTTGGCGCCCTTCACTCCGGGCACATCGGTGAGGAAAACCAGGGCGTCGGCGTGGCAGGCAACGGCGCAGGCCGCGGCCATTTCGTCGGCGTTGATGTTGTAATACTCGCCGTCGAAACCCAAGGCCATGGAGCAGATCACGGGCACACCGTTCAACTGCCAAATGGCTTCAAGCCAGCGCGGATCGCTGGCGGCGATTTCGCCCACAAAGCCAAGGTCGGGCGCGGTGCGCTTCTTGCGCGCGCGGAACAGCAGTCCATCGCCGCCGGAAAGGCCGACAGCGGGCTGGCCGAGGGCGCCGAGAGCTGCCACCAGGCCCTTGTTCACCTTGCCGGCAAAGACCATCAAGGCAATGTCGCGCGTTTCCGCATCGGTCACCCGCAGCCCGTCGATGAACTCGCTCTGCTTGCCCAGGGCCTTCAACATGCGCGTCAACTGCACGCCGCCGCCATGCACCACGGCCACCTGATGGCCGTCGCGCACCAGTTCCGCAATGGCGCGGGTGCAGCCTTCAAGAAGCGTAGGCGATTCCAGGCCCGCTCCGCCGAGTTTGACGACATACTTCATTCAAGCCCCTCCGCCTCACCCCAACCGAGCATGACGTTCAAGTTCTGCACGGCCTGGCCGGACGCGCCCTTCAACAAATTATCGAGACAACTGACGATCACCGCGCGCCGTCCATCGGCGGCAAGCTGGAAGCCGATGTCCGCATAATTGGTTCGCACCGAGTACTGAATCTGCGGCAACCCTTTTTCGTAGAGCCGGACCATCGGACTGCCGGCGAAGAAATCGCGGTACACGCGGATCACGCTGGCGTGGGTCTGCGGCTCGCTGAAGCGCACGTAGAGGGTGGAGAGAATCCCGCGGGGTATCGGCAGGAGGTGCGGGGTGAAGACGATCTGCTCCGAGCCCAGGCCAATCTGCTCCAGCAACTCGCCCGTATGGCGATGGGTAAAGGCGCCGTACGCCGAGAGATTGTCGGCGGCATACATAAAGTGCGTCTTGGCGGTGGGAGACTTGCCCGCTCCGCTTACCCCGCTTTTGGAATCCGCAACGATGCCGTGCTCCAGGTCGACGATCCCCGCGGCCACCAGAGGGCGCAGCGGCAAAATGACCGAAGTCGCATAGCAGCCGGGGTTGGCAATGAGCCGCGCGCCGCGAATCTGCTGGCGATGCAGCTCGGGCATGCCATAAACGGCCTGCGCCTGGATGGCTGCGGCCCGCTCGCTGCCGTCGTCGGCAAAGGCATAAACGGCTCTGTTCGCCGCATGGACGAGCCGCCATGCTCCGCTCAGGTCGATCACCCGCAGTCCCCGCGCCAGCGCCTCGGGCACCCACTCCCGCGATTGCTCGTGGGGCGTTGCCAGGAACAGCACATCCACTCCGCGGCTGGCCAGCAGTTCCCAGGAGAATGGATCGAGTTTGAGGTTGCCGCTGCCCGCGCTGTCGGCCAGGTGGGGATGAATCTCGCCCAGGGGAATGCCGCCCCGGGCCGCGTCCTTTTCGTCCACCCGTCCGGCAAAAACCGGGGGCTTGCCTTGCAGGCGCGGATGCCGCAACAGCAGGCGCGCCAACTCCGCACCCGCATAGCCGGTGACTCCTGCAACTGCTGTTTGTATGGTGTCGGTCATGATTCCAGCATCGCCCTCAGCCGGGCTTCTGCTTCGCCTGCCCGCGGCGGGTCGGGACAAATGATCAGAACGATGTCGTCTCCGGCAACCGTGCCAACCACCTCCGGCCATTCTTCGTAGTCCAGAGATCTGGCCAACGGTTGGGCTCCGCCCGCCACCGTCCGCACGATTACCTGGTTCATTGCCTTTTGTACCCGCAGGCCGAAACTCTCAATCATTTCAGCCACGGAAGGCGGGCTGTCGTCTTCCTCTGTACCGCCCGCGCCCTTGCCGTTGGGCAGGGAGTAGCCGCCGGGTCCCTTGGAGAGGCGCAACTCGTGAATATCGCGCGACAAAGTGGCCTGCGTCACCTCAAACCCATGCTGGTGAAGCTTGCGCCGCAACTCGTCCTGATTGGCGATGGCGGAGTTGGCCACCAGTTCCCGTATCGCGTTGTGTCTTTGGTACTTCATCGTTTTTCCGTGCACATCGATCGCGCTTTCAGGCCAATCGAAAGCGCGGCTCGCAAGGCTGCGGCCGCGCTTGCATAAATATACAACTAGAACGCATAAGTATGCAACAGGGCCCCGCCGCATTTCACGGAATATTGAAGCAATACACGGAATTGCGCCTGCTGGCAATCGGCCGTCCGGAGCCTCGGGACAAAGCAGCCAGCGAATGACCCGACTCTTCCTGGAATTTCAGCCCAAATCCGGGGGGCTCTCGTGACGGTCAAAAGTCGGCGAGAAATGTGCGCCATTCAGTTCAATCTCGCACAAAGTGCGCTATATCACACCCGCGCGGAGTGAATCAATCTTGTGTTACTCGTCACAGACGATCATTTCATTCGCGTACCAAAATATAGCTGTGTCGCAACGCTGTTCGGAAATCCACCAGCCGCGAGCCCTTCCCGGTCCGTGAAGGCAGGCGCGGAAGCACGAGGAGATCATGACAAATTTCGAGGCATTTCTTACCGCCAACCAAGCGCAAAGGCATCCAGTCGCCACCAAGGAAGAACTGGACGCCCTTGTGGAACGCGTCAAAGCCGCCCAACAGAAATTCGCCAGCTTCTCGCAGAAGCAGGTTGACTTCATCTTCCGCAGCGCCGCTCTGGCTGCCGCCGATGCCCGCATCCCTCTGGCCGAACTGGCTGTAGAAGAAACCGGGATGGGCGTTCTGGAAGACAAGGTCATCAAGAACCACTTCGCCTCCGAATACATCTACAACAGCTACAAGGACGAGAAGACCTGCGGCATCCTCAGCCAGGACGACGAGGCCGGCACCATCACCATCGCCGAGCCGGTGGGCCTCATCTGCGGCATCATTCCGACTACCAATCCAACTTCTACCGCTATTTTCAAGACACTCATCAGCCTCAAGACGCGCAACGGCATCATCATCAGCCCCCACCCGCGCGCCCGCAAGTGCACCTGCATCGCTGCCCGCCTGGTGCTCGAAGCCGCCGTTGCCGCAGGCGCTCCCGAGGACATTATCGGCTGGATCGACGAGCCCACCGTGGAGCTTTCCAACCAGCTCATGCGCCACCCGGCGGTCAAGCTGATCCTGGCCACTGGCGGTCCGGGCATGGTCCATGCCGCGTACTCTTCCGGCACGCCCGCCATCGGCGTCGGCGCCGGCAACACGCCGGTGGTGATCGACGAGACAGCCGATCAGACCCGCGCCGTGGCTTCCATTCTGATGTCGAAGACCTTCGATAACGGCGTGATCTGCGCTTCCGAGCAGGCGGTCATTGCCGTCGATGCCATCTACGACTCCATCCGCGACCGCTTCTCGCGTCACGGCGGCTACATCCTCAACAAGAAGGAAACTGAAGCGGTTCGCGCCATCATCCTGGTCAATGGCGGCGTGAATGCCAAGATCGTGGGCCAGGCTGCGCCCAGGATTGCCGAGTTGGCAGGCATCAGCGTTCCCGCCACAACCAAGGTGCTCATCGGCGAAGTGACCGACGCCACCGTGGCCGAACCGTTTGCGCACGAGAAGCTCTCCACCATCCTCGGCCTCTATCGCGCCAAGGACTTCAAGGACGCTGTCGTAATCGCCGGCAAGCTGGTGACCCTGGGCGGCATCGGACATACCTCGGTGCTCTATACCGACCAGGATCAGCAGAAGGAGCGCGTGGAATACTTCGGCGCGCAGATGAAGACCTCCCGCATCCTCATCAACACCCCGTCGTCGCACGGCGGCATCGGAGATCTTTACAACTTCAGCCTGTCCCCGAGCCTGACGCTGGGTTGCGGAAGCTGGGGCGGAAATTCCGTGTCAGAGAATGTGGGGCCAAAACATTTGCTGAATAAGAAGATCGTTGCCAAGCGCGCAGAGAATATGTTGTGGCACAAGCTGCCCAGTTCCATCTACTTCCGTCGCGGCTGCGTGCCGGAAGCGCTGAAGGAGATCGCCGGCAAAAAGCGCGCCCTCATTGTGACAGACGACTTCCTCTTCCGCAACGGATATGCCGACGACTTGATCGATGCGCTCAAGAAGCTGGGACTGGAAGTGGACACCTTCTCGCAGGTCAAGGCCGATCCGAACCTGTCCACCGTGCGCAAATGCGTCGAGGTCATGAATCGCTTCCAGCCGGACGTGATCGTTGCCCTGGGCGGCGGCTCGCCCATGGACGCGGCCAAGATTGCCTGGGTGATGTACGAGCATCCGGAAGTCGATTTCGAGGACCTGGCCATGCGCTTCATGGATATCCGCAAGCGCATCTACAAGTTCCCCACCATGGGCATCAAGGCCAAGATGATTGCCATCCCCACCACCTCCGGCACCGGTTCCGAAGTGACTCCGTTCGCGGTGGTTACCGACGACGCCACCGGCAAGAAGTATCCCATCGCCGATTATCAGTTGACGCCGAATATCGCCATCATCGACGCCAACCTGGTGATGAATCTTCCCAAGCCGCTCACCGCTGCCGGCGGCATCGATGCGGTGGTCCACGCTCTGGAAGCGTATGTGTCCATCATGGCCAGCGAGTACACCGACGGCCAGGCCCTGCAAGCGCTGAAGCTGCTCAAGCAGTACCTGCCCTCCGCCTACAAGAACGGCGCCAAGGACCCGGTGGCGCGGGAGAAGGTGCACAACGCCGCAACCCTGGCGGGCGTGGCCTTTGCCAACGCGTTCCTGGGCGCCTGCCACTCCACAAGATCGGCGCCGCCTTCCACCTGCCCCACGGCCTGGCCAATGCGCTGCTCATCAGCAACGTGATCCGCTACAACGCCAACGACAATCCCACCAAGCAGGCGGCCTTCTCGCAGTATGACCGGCCCAAGGCCAAGTGCCGCTATGCCGAGGTTGCCGATCATCTCGGGCTGGGCGGAACCACCAAGGATGAGAAGGTCGCGAACCTGATTCAGTGGGTGGACGATCTGAAGAAGCAGTTGGACATACCGCCATCCATTCAGGAAGCCGGCGTCAGCGAGGCCGATTTCCTGGCCAAGTTGAAGGATGTGTCCATCGACGCCTTTGACGACCAGTGCACCGGCGCCAATCCACGCTACCCGCTCATCGCCGAATTGCGGGCGATTCTGCTCGACAGCTTCTACGGTCGGCCCTTCGTGGAACTGACGGAGCGCATCGATCTGGAAGTCCCGGCGGAGAAGCCGGCCCACAAGGCAAAGGCTGCGGATGCCAGGCTCGCCTCCAAAGCGGAAGCGAAGCTGGAAGAAGCGCTGCTTTCCAAGTAGGAATCCGCCGGGAAGGGGAGAACGGCAGTTTTTGCGGCTTCTCCCCCTCCCGGCGTAATTTTTTCGCCTTTCGAGATTTGGGACACCATCCTGCAATGTGGTGTAAATGACCGTGCGTTTGGGTCCTGATGCTCGGACAATTGCGGGTTTTTCGACATTGCAGCTTCAAATGGAATTCCGATTTCAATCGGGAAATCCGATGCATCGCCAGCAAGAAGCTGCGAGCCAAGGCCGGTAAGTCTCTGCAAACAGGCGGACATGCAAAACGCTTTCACGCGCATCGCACCATGAGCAGCGTTCCGGGGAGGGACGATGAGATTCACATCTGAAGCATTGGTTCTGTTTGCCTTGCTTCCACTTCTGGTCGGCGTCGTGCTGCAGCTTCTTGCGGCGCGCCTGCTTTCCTCCCGCGCCAAGGGCGTGCTGGCGCTGGCCTCCTGCCTGCCCAGCCTTCTGGCGGTGGTGGCCACCTTTGTGCGCGTCAACAACAGCGGGCCCATCGACTTCACGGCTCTCGCTTGGGACGGGCCTCTGGCGCTGGCCTTTCACGTCGATGCATTGAGCCTCATGTTCGCCCTGATGGCCACGGCCCTGGGCGCGGTGGTGCTGCTCTACTCCATTGGCTACATGGCCCACGAGCGCTCCGCCACGCGCTTTTACGCCTTCATGCTCACCTTCATCTGCGCCATGGTCGGCCTTGTTTATAGCGCCAATCTCTTCTTCGTCTATCTCTGCTGGGAAGCGATGGGGCTCTGCTCCTTCAGCCTGGTGGGCTTCTGGTACGAGAAAAAGGAAGCGGTTGCGGGCGCACGCAAAGTGCTGCTGATGACTCACTTGGCTGGCTACGGATTGCTGGCCGCCATTCTGCTGCTCTTTGCGCGCACCGGCAGCGCGCTGTGGACCGACCCCAGGGTGGCCCAGGCTTTCACCGGCGGCGTCTTCACCCTCATGCTGGTGGCTCTCCTGGCCAAGTCAGTGCAGTTTCCCCTGCATACCTGGATTCCCGAGGCCATGAGCGCGCCCACGCCGGTGAGCGCGCTGCTCCATGCCGCCTGTTACGTCAAGGCCGGTGTTTACCTGGCTGCCCGCATGCATTGCTTCAACCAGTGGCCCGGCTCCTGGGGCGCGGTGATGATGTGGACGGGCACGGTCACCATGGTGGTGGGCGTGGTCTATGCCATGGTGCAGCACGACCTGAAGCGCATGTTGGCCTTCCATACCGTCAGCCAGATCGGTTACATCGTTACCGGGCTCGGCATCGGCACGCCGCTGGGCATCGCCGCGGCTCTGCTGCATTGCCTGAATCACAGCCTCTTCAAGGGCGGCCTGTTCCTGGCGGCCGGCTCCGTGCAGCACGCTACCGGAACCCGCGACATGAATCAGCTGGGCGGCCTGGCGCGCCGCATGCCGCGTACCTCCATCGTGTGGCTGATCAGCGTGGGCAGCATGATGGGCGTGCCCTTCATGAGCGGCTTCGCCAGCAAGTGGCTGCTCTATACCGCCGCGCTGCAAGCCGGGCAAGTGGTCCCGGCGCTGGCTGCCTGGGTGGTCAGCGTGGGCACCGTCTTCTCCTGCGTCAAGGCCACCAGTTCCGTGTTCCTGGGCCCCACAACCCCGCAGACTGAAGGTGCGCATGAGTCGCCGCCCACCATGGTCTGGGCGCTCGGCTTGTTTGGCCTGGGCAGCGTGGTCTTGGGCCTGGCGCCGCAACTGGCCGTCAATTACATCGTCAATCCCATCCTGCCGGTTCTGGGCATGGCGGCCTGTTGCTGGCCGTGGTGTCCGCGGGCGTGGGCGCGCTGGTCTACGCCCTGGCTGGCATGTCCAGAACGCGTGCACTGGCCGTCGAAGGCGGCGGCGTGGTGCTTGTGGGCGGGTCCACCGGCGGTGGCGGCGCCAGCGTTTTCACCGGCGGTGAATCCATCTCCGGCCCTGGCCGTCTTCCCGCGGGCGAGTTTTCGGTGATTCTGAAAAAACACTGGGCGCCGTTCTACCGCAATACCGACGTGGATCGCCTCTATTTGAGCGTCTGGGCCGGCTTGCAGGCTCTCTCCGCCACGCTGGGCCGTGCCCTGGCCTGGGCAGAGAAGCACATCATCGCCTGGCTTGCAGTTTTGACCCTGGCGCTGGTGTGCGGGCTGCGCTGGCTTGCTCCCGCGGTTGGCCAGGCGCATGGAATCGAAACCGCAGTGGGGATGCCGCTCCTGCTCGGAGTCGGATGCGCTATCGCGCTTATTGCAATGCTCGTGGCCGCCGGCGCACAAAAGGTCTGGTGCGCGCTGCTGCCTTTGATGGCGCTCAGTGGGGCATTCGCCGTGGCTGCCACATGGACGGTGGAACCAATCCAGCGCATGGCACTTCTGGAGATTGCCAGCGCGTTGGTCCTCGTGCTGGTGTGGCGCATCGCTGCGCGCCGCGTGGCATGGATCTATTCCGTGGTGGTGGCTCTCTCGGCCGCCAGCCTGGTTGCCGGTCAGGCCGCATTCTCCATGGGACATACGGCCTGGGCGCGTTCGCTCCTGCTGGGCGGTTTCGTCCTGAAGTTGGGAATTGTGCCTCTCTTCCTGTGGCTTCCCGCGGTGGCAGAGGCGCTGCCCGCGCTGGCCATGGGTGTGATCGTCGCCGTGGTGGATATAGCCGCTTTCGGCGAACTCTACCTGCTGGCCCTCGCGCATCCTGAGCTTCTGTCGCCGCACGCAGTCTGGATTGCCGCGGCGGTGGCCTCTTCGCTGCTGGCTTCTCTGCTGATGCTCACCGAGCGCAATCTCAAGCGGCTGCTCGCTCTCTCCACCATCGAGGATATGGGCTTCCTGCTGCTGGGCGTCGCATCGGCCAGCGAACTGGGCCTGCAAGGCGCACTGTTCGCCGCCACGGTCCATGCGCTGGCCAAGGCGCTGCTTTTCATCTGCTTGAGCGCGCCGGAAGCCGATGGCGCGCTGACCAACCATGCGCGCGGACTGGCCTCGCGTTACCCGGTCAGCGCGGCGGGCTTTCTGGTTGGCATGTTGGCCATGCTGGGCATACCGCCAACGCTGGGCTTTGCAGGACGCTGGCGCCTCTACCAGACGGCCGCGGGAATGAACCACGCGCTCCTGGCGGTCCTCATTCTCTCCTCGATGTTTGCGCTGCTGGCCTACGTCCTGTGCCTCACCCGCTGCTGGT
>Ga0302274_10004445_pt1 | contig 12205 bp, 9 predicted proteins | sample III_Bog_N2_1_FD_198755 | JGI IMG/M metagenome (GOLD analysis project Ga0302274, IMG submission 198755) | Peat permafrost microbial communities from Stordalen Mire near Abisko, Sweden - III_Bog_N2_1 | ecosystem: Environmental > Terrestrial > Soil > Wetlands > Peat | place: Sweden: Abisko...
TGCGCATTCGAGGGGAAAACTGGGCGCTGGAATTAACCGACAAGCGTGTGCGCTGCGCGATCAATCAGGAAGTAGCTGCCCTGTCCGACCCCATTCATGAACAAGATGAAATAGCCGTGTTTTCCTCTATTTCAGGTGGTTAAGGTGAATATCTCGATACAGGATGAAGATTTTGAACTCGCCGCTGAACTTGCTGCTTTGCGCGCAAGCAGCGCAAAAGTGGGCGCGCTAGTTAGCTTCGTCGGCTTGGTGCGTGATTTCAGCGGCGGTGAAAAAATCGAAAACATCTACCTCGAACACTACCCTGGCATGAGCGAAAAGGCGCTGGAAAAAATAATCGCTGAGGCGAACGCGCGCTGGCGCCTGCTCGGTGTACGTGTCATTCACCGCGTCGGCATGCTGCTGCCGAACGAGCAGATCGTGCTGGTGGCAACCGCATCCGAACACCGTGGCGATGCTTTCGCCGCCTGCGAGTTCATCATAGACTACCTGAAGACCGCCGCACCGTTCTGGAAACGCGAACAAACGTCGCGTGGCACTGCATGGTTGGAAACCAAGGACTCGGACGTGCAGCGCATGGAGCGCTGGCATAGTGAGAAATCTTGAAGATTTTTCGCTGGGCCAAGAATTTTTACTGCGCTCGACATATCAAAGAATAAGGAAAAACAACATGAGCTATCCCCTCACCCACTTCGACCAGAACGGCCAAGCCCACATGGTCGATGTTGCCGACAAGAACGAGACCAAGCGTATCGCCCGCGCCGCAGGCTGCATAAAAATGAACCCCGGCACGCTCGATCTCATCGCCTCCGGCACCGCCAACAAGGGCGATGTGCTAGGCGTGGCGCGTATCGCCGCAATCCAAGCCAGCAAACGCACCGCCGAACTGATCCCGCTGTGCCATCCGCTTGCGCTGACCCGCGCCGAAGTGGAATTCAAACTCGACCATGAAAACAGCACGGTGGAATGCATTGTCACCACCGAGATCGTTGGCAGAACCGGCGTCGAAATGGAAGCCCTGACCGCTGTCAGTGTTGCCCTGCTCACCATCTACGACATGTGCAAAGCAGTGGATCGCGGGATGGTTCTCGGCGACATTCGGCTGCTGGAAAAACAGGGCGGGCGCTCCGGAAATTTTATAAGAAAATGATTTGGAAAGATTATTTAATTTGATGCGATCTGCCGTACGTCAGCATCAGTTCTGACCATTCCCGACTACTTTGATCGTTGTGCCGACTTGGGACGGAATGCCGCGATGACTTCCGGGTGGGTTTCGATGTAAGGGCCGCCGATCAGGTCAATACAGTAAGGCACTGCGGCAAATACGCCATCCAGCGTTTCCTTGATCGCCTTCGGCTGCCCCGGCAAATTCACAATCAAGCATTGTCCGCGCACTACGCCGACCTGACGCGACAGGATGGCGGTAGGCACGTAACGCAGGCTGACTGCGCGCATCTGCTCGCCGAAGCCGGGCAGTACCTTGTGCGCTACGGCCAGCGTGGCTTCCGGCGTGACATCGCGCACTGCGGGGCCGGTGCCGCCGGTAGTAAGGATGAGGTGGCAGCCTTCGACATCCGCCAATTCGATCAGGGTGGCTTCGATCAGCGCCTGTTCGTCCGCTATCAGGCGCGTGGTGCTTTGCCACGGACTGCTCAACGCTTGCGTGAACCACTCCTGCAATGCAGGCAAGCCCGCATCCTGATATACGCCGCTACTGGCGCGGTCGCTGATGGAAACCAGGCCAATTTTGAGTGTGTTGTTCATGGCTTGTGTGTTTGATTGGCTGCGGCCAATTCTTCCGAAGAGTTGATGTTGATGAATGCGGCAGCGTCGTCGAACACGACTTCGCTCACCTGCAGCGTATCGAGCCAGCCGCCCACTTTGCGCGCACCCGAGTCGAGATAGTCATCCAGCTTGGGTAATACGTTCTTGCGATACAGGGCGATGGTGGGTTGTCGCCTGCCTTCCACCACCGCAACGGCAGCTTCTGCGGAAGCCTTGTTTATTGCCGCATACAACCGGGCGAGTAAATCGGTGGGCAGAAATGGGGTATCGCACGGCACGCTGGCAACACTATTATTGCGTGCGCAACGCAGGCCGGATTGCAAACCGGCCAGCGGCCCTGCCCAACCGGGCGTCTGGTCGGCAATAATCGGGCAACCGAGATACGCATATTCATCACGCCCACTATTCGCGCTGACCAGCACTTCATCGCTTTGGCTGCGGATTGCATCAAGCACCCAAGCAATCAATGGCCGCTCATGCAGGCATCGCAGCCCTTTGTCGCCGCCGATGCGGGTGCCTTGCCCGCCCGCGAGTATCACTGTGGTTATGGGTTGCCACATCATCCGCCGGTACGCGACATGAAGCGCACGATGCGTGACGCGGGCTGCGACAAATCGAACTCATGCGCCAGCGGTTTGTCGACTACGGCTTGCAGGATCAAGTCGCGCAAACCTGCCTCGTCACCTGCGCGCACGGCGGGCAGCAAGTCCACCATGCCTTCGTTGCCCAAGCAGGGAAACAGTTCACCGCGCGCCGTGACGCGCATCCGATTGCAACTGGCGCAGAAATTCTGCGTATGCGGCGAGATGAAACCGATGCGCGCTTCGTGGCCGGGAATGCGCCAATATCGCGCCGGGCCGCCGCTGTTTTCCACGCTGGGGATCAATTCATCGCGCTGCTTGAGGTGCGCCAGTGCGTCCGCACTGCTGTAAAACGAGTCCGCATGGTGATGCCCCGTTTCGCCCAGCGGCATCTGTTCGATGAAGCTGATGTCTACCTTACGCGCCAGCGCAAACTCAAGCATGGCGGGCAGTTCGTCGTGATTCATGCCGCGCAGCATGACGGTGTTCAGTTTGATGCGTGTGCTGCCGAAAGCGTCTATCGCGGCATCTAAGCCCGCCAGCACTTGGTACAGATCACCGCCGCGCGTGATGCGCTGGAACACTTCTGGATCGAGGCTGTCCAGGCTGATATTGATGCGGTCAACGCCCGCTGCCGCCAAGGGCGCTGCGAACTGCGCCAGTTGCGAGCCGTTGCTGGTCAGCACCAATTCGCGCAGACCATCGAGTTCGCGGATACGCGCCGCCAGCCAAGGGAAATTCTTCCTGACCAGCGGTTCGCCACCGGTCAGACGTATCTTGTCCACGCCCAAGCTGACAAAGATTTTGGCGATGAAAAGGCATTCTTCCAGCGAGAGGATTTCTTCGCGCGGCACAAAATGCATCTTCTCCGCCATGCAATAAATACAACGGAAATCGCAGCGATCAGTCACCGACAGGCGCAGGTAGCTGATATGCCTGCCGTAGCCATCCTGTAACATACTATTCATGCGAAGCGTCATGGACGGGGAAGATATTGGTTAGAAAATACCGATTCATTTCAGATAGCATTATCCGCCTAGCCGTGACGGACAGCAATGAAATCCTGCTTAATCCACTTGCATGAAATATCTGGCTAGAGTTTCAAAAAAACGTGTCCACCCACCACCTTGCTATCAACTTTTCTCGCGCAACCTACGTCCGGTGCCACAGCCTGACCGTCTTCCAAGCCGATGTTCCAGCCGTGCAAAGGGCACGTCACTTTCTTGCCATGCACAATGCCTTGCGACAGCGGCCCGCCCTTGTGCGGGCACTGGTCGTACAGGGCGAACACCTCGCTTTCCCCGGTGCGGAACAGTGCAATATCACCTTGCTCTGTCACCACTACGCGCGATCCAAGCAAGGGAATGTCTTCCAAGGTTGTGACTTGATGCCAGTTGTCCATGATGGTTTCCTTTTTTTCAGACAGTCAGCGTTTCAAATTCGCGCTGATTGATGTTTTCTTTCGCCCATGGGTCTTTCTCGTCCTGTAGCGCAAACTGCAAACGCCCATATAACTCCTTACGGTTGGCCGCATCTTCGACCACGCGCTGTTTGACGTAATCCAGCCCGACGCGTTCGACGTAATGCACGGTACGGTCCAGATAGCGTGCTTCCTCGCGATAAAGCTGGAGAAAGGCACCGGCGTATTCCAACACCTCTGCACTGGTCTTTACCTTGACCATGAATTGCGCGACCTCGGTTTTGATGCCGCCGTTGCCCGCCACATAGATTTCCCAGCCGGATTCCACGCCGATCACGCCGACATCCTTGATGCCGGATTCGGCGCAATTGCGCGGGCAACCGGAGACAGCGATTTTCACCTTGTGCGGCGCGTACATTTTCCACAGCGCTTCCTCCAGAGCAATGCCCAGCTGCGTCGAGTCCTGCACACCGAAGCGGCACCATTCACTACCTACACAGGTTTTGACAGTGCGCAACGCCTTGGCATAAGCGTGGCCGGATGGCATATCCAGATCACCCCATACTTTGGGCAAGTCCTCTTTCTTGATGCCCAACAAATCGATGCGTTGCCCGCCGGTCACCTTGATTGCGGAGATGTTGTACTTGTCCGCCACATCTGCGATCCGGCGCAGTTGCGCGGCGGTCGTCGTCCCGCCCCACATGCGCGGTATAACAGAAAATGTACCATCTTTCTGGATATTGCCGTGCGCCCGTTCGTTGATGAAGCGTGACTGCGGATCGTCCCGCGCCACGCGCGGATGTGCGCACAGCACGTAGTAGTTGAGCGCCGGGCGGCAGCTTGCGCAGCCGTTGGGAGTCGTCCAGCTCAAGAACTGCATTACTTGCGGAATTGAAAGAAGCTTTTCTTGGCTTATTGCCTTGCGCACTTCTTCGTGTGTCAGTTCGGTGCAGCCGCACATCGGCTTGGTTGCATTCAGTTGCGGCGTGTAGGCGCCGCCCACGGTGGAGGCGAGTATCTGTTCGACCAGCCCGGTGCAGGAGCCGCAGGAAGCGGAAGCCTTGGTGTGCTTGCGCACCTCTTCCAGCGTGAACAGACCCTGCGCTTTGATCGCCTTGACGATGCTGCCCTTGCATACACCGTTGCAGCCGCATACCTCCATTTCGTCCGGCATCGCCGCCGCACTGCTCTGCCCCTGATGGCCAGTATTGCCCAGATGGGATTGGCCGAACAGCAGATGGTCGCGGATTTCCGCAACATTTTTGCCGTCGCGTATCATCTGGAAATACCACGAACCATCCTTGGTATCACCATACATCACCGCACCGACCAGCTTGTCATTCTGCAACACCAGCTTCTTGTAAACACCACCAGCGGCATCATGCAGCACGATCTCTTCAGTTTTTTCGTTGCCGGTAAAGTCGCCGGCAGAAAATAAATCGATGCCGGTCACCTTGAGCTTGGTGGAGGTCACGGAACCCTGATAACGCGCGATGCCCATACGCGCAAGATGGTTTGCGCACACCTTACCCATGTCGAACAGCGGCGCCACCAGCCCGTATGCCGTGCCGCGATGCGACACGCACTCGCCCACCGCATAGATGCTGGGATCATAAGTCTGCATGGTGTCGTTCACCACGATGCCGCGATTGCAATAGATTCCGGCGGATTCAGCCAGAGCGGTATTCGGACGGATGCCTACCGCCATCACTACCAGGTCGGCGGGAATTTCGCTACCGTCTTTAAAACGGATCGCAGTGACACGTCCATCCGCGCCACCAACAAGTTCCTGCGTCTGTTTCTCCAGCAGGAATTTAAGTCCCTTGGTTTCCAGTGAGGCTTGCAACATCCCGGCAGAATCCTTGTCGAGCTGGCGTTCCATCAGCCACGGCATGATGTGCACCACGGTGACATCCATACCCCTGAGAGCTAACCCGTTGGCCGCTTCCAGACCGAGCAGGCCGCCACCAATGACTACCGCATGTTTATATTTTTCCGCCGCATCTATCATCGCGTTGGTGTCGTGGATGTCGCGATAACCGATCACGCCCTCCAATTCTTTGCCCGGCACCGGTAGAATAAAAGGATTGGAACCCGTGGTCAGCAGCAGCCGGTCATATTCCGCCATCGTTCCGTCTTCGGCATATACCAGTTTGTTGCGGCGGTCGATGCGCACCACTTTCTTGCCCAAGTGCAGCGTGATGTTGTGCTGGGCATACCAGTCCAGGTCGTTCAGGATGATATCTTGTATCTCCTGCTCGCCAGCCAGCACCGGCGACAGCATGATGCGGTTGTAGTTGGGATAGGGCTCGGCGCCAAACACGGTGATGTCGTACATATCCGGCGTCAGCTTCAGCATCTCCTCAAGCGTGCGCACTCCAGCCATGCCGTTGCCAACCATTACCAGTTTCATTTTCTTCATGTCATCGCTCCTGAATTTCAATTCACCATTAATCCGATATGGCCATCATCTTCGTCGGCAGGTTTTGGCAGCACATGTGCAATGCTTCCAAGTCGTAGAGCACAAAACAAAAAAAGCGCCCATTCGCAAGAGAAACTTCTCCTGCAAATGGACGCCTTTGTCCTTTTTCCAGCCATCCTTGACCGGAATCACTTCATAAAACTCGACCCGCCATTGGGTCGCTGTTAACTACTGAGCAATTAATATGCCACACATGCTAATTAACCCTCTGTCGCAATGCATCAGGCCTTTAAACGTCCATCAACAAAATATAAATAGCACGCAGCCGCCAAGAGAAATGCACCAACGCATGGCGAAAACCAAGCTGTTTGCACCAAACCAGTGAAGTCATAACTGGTGAATAGCTTCTTCATTGCTTGGCACTCATAACCTCAGTTGTTGCCAGTCGCTTTAATTCTGGCAGACAGGAACCGCACTGCGTGCCGCATTTCAGCTTGGCCTGGATGGTGGATATATCCAGCCCGTTTTTAATTTCATGCAAAATTTCCTGTTCGGAAACATCAAGGCAATTGCACACGATGCGTCCGCGCTGCGTCTGTCCGGTGGGCGGCGCGCTCAACGGTGCGAGCAGCCACGGTCGCAAGGCTTGTGCATCGGCGCCCCGCGCAATGATTTCCTTCAGCCAGTCGCGTGCCGCTGTTTCTCCGGTCAGGCGCACACCGAGCAACAAACCGCCGTCCATCAGCGCGCGTTTGGAGATGCCGCGCCGCGCATCGCGGTAATTCATCACCCGCGCCTCTTCATCCAGGCCGAGGATGGCGTCAATCTCCGCCAGCAACTCGTCCGGCACGGCAGAAGCATGGGCGGCGCGCAGCACCACCAGCTCTTCGTCGCGCCCGTACAACCCCAGTGCGGCATAATCGAAACTCGCCAGCAAAGGTTGCAGCCGCGCCATGCGCTTCAGCACATCGCCCTTGCGCATAGCGACCATCTGCCAGGGCAAGTCGAGTTTCTCTACTTGCACGGCGGCATGCTTGAGTTCCGGCTGTTTGGACTGTGGATCGAATGCGGCGATGGTCAGCGCATTTGCACCCAAGCCGCTCATGAATTGGCTGCCCCAGTGCATCGGCAGGAACACCTGCCCCGTGCGCATTTCGTTTGATGCGGCGATACGCACATTGAGTTGTCCACGCCTACTGCTGGTTCTGGCAATGTCGCCATCAACCAGGCCGCGCCGCGTCATGTCGTCGGCATGCATTGCCAGCAACGGCTCTTCGACATGACTGAACAAGCGCCCAACATTTCCGGTACGGCTCATGCCGTGCCACTGATCGCGCAGTCGTCCAGTGTTCAGGTGCAGTGGGTAGCGTGCATTGGTATCTTCGGCGACTGGCGTATAGACGGTATTGACGAAATGCGCCTTGCCGCTGGGAGTGGGGAAAATGCCGTCTTCATATAGCCGCTTCTTGCCTTGCGTGGTGCCTAGCGGTAGCGGCCATTGCTGCGGGCCTGCGCTTTCCAGCAAGGCATAACTTAAACCGCCAATGTCCAAATCGCGGCCTATGGTGGTTGCACGGTGCTCGTTGAAGATGGCTTCGGTATCGGCGTAATCGAGCAGCGACGGTTTGCGCAACCGCTGTGCCAGCCGTTGCGCAAAATCTACCGCAATCTGCCAGTCGTGACGCGCTGCGCCGGGCGGCGGTAGCGCCGGCCATACACGAGAAATGCAACGCTCTGAATTGGTGACCGTACCCTCCTTTTCGCCCCAAGTGGTCGCGGGCAGCAACACATCGGCGTACTGCACGGTATCGGTGTTGCGGAAGGACTCCTGCACCACGACGAATTCAGCGACTGCGAGCGCCTCTCTGACAACATTGAGGTCGGGCATGGATTGTGCCGGATTGGTGCAGGCTATCCACAGCGCCTTGATCTCGCCGCGCCGCACCGCCTCGAACATTTCCACGGCAGTCTTGCCCGGTTGCGCCGGCACATCGGGTAGACCCCACAATGCGGCGACCTCCGCGCGATGCACCGGATTCGCCAGATCGCGGTGACCCGATAACAGGTTCGCCATGCCGCCCACTTCGCGCCCCCCCATCGCATTCGGCTGACCGGTTAGCGAGAGTGGCGCGGCGCCCGGTTTGCCGATCTGTCCGGTAGCGAGGTGCAGGTTAATCAGCGCGGCATTTTTCTGCGTGCCCTGTATGGATTGATTCAAGCCTTGGCAATACAACGACAGCGTCGGCCCTTGGGAAAACCAGCGCGCGGCTTGCACAATTTCTTCTGGCGTAATGCCGCAAACTGCCGCCGCATGTTGCGGCGTATATACACTTACCGTGGCCTTGAGTTGCTCAAAACCTTCGGTATATGCGGCGATGTAGGCCTTATCGCACCAACCTTCCCACAGCACCACATGCAGTATGGCATTGAACAGCGCGACATCGGTTCCCGGCAAAATAGCCAGATGCAAATCCGCCGCGCTCGCTGTGTCAGTACGGCGCGGGTCTACAACAATTAACTTGAGTTCAGGATTTTTTTGACGTGCCTCCTCGATGCGCCGGAACACGATGGGATGCGCGTAAGCCGTGTTCGATCCGGCGATAAAAATGCATTGCGCGTGATCTATGTCTTCATAACATCCTGGCGGCGCATCCATTCCCAGCGTGGCCTTGTAGCCCGCCACCGCCGAAGACATGCACAGGCGCGAATTGGTATCCATGTTGTTGGTGCCTATCAGTCCTTTGACCAGCTTGTTGAAGACGTAATAGTCCTCGGTCAGCATCTGCCCGGAAAGATAGAAGCCAACAGCATCCGGCCCGTGCTGCCGGATGACTGCGGCAAATTTGTCCGCCACCGCATCCAGCGCGGCATCCCAGCTCACGCGCTGCCGCTCTTCGCCGCGTGAAGCGCGCAGTTCCGGATATAAGGCACGCATTTCATCGCGGGCGGTGAGATGCAGGGTCGCACCCTTGCTGCACAAGCGCCCGAAGTTGGCCGGATGCTCCGGATCACCGCGCACGCCGGTGATGTGGCTACCATCGCTTTCGATGATGACGCCGCAGCCCACGCCACAGTAGCAACAGGTTGACCGGGTTTCTTGCATCATCTCGCCCATAGTAGATAGAACAACAACAAATTGATCAGCACCGAAATCACCATAGCCAACTGCCACAAGCGCAATGGGTCACGTTCAGCCAAGGGTGCGCGCTGATTGGGAAGCGATAAGGCGTGTTCACCCTTCTTCAGGGTGATTACCCATTCCTCCGCAGTTTCAAAGCGCTTTGTGGGATTCTTCGCCACCGCTTTCATTAGAATACTCTCCAGCCATTGCGGGACATCAGGACGATAGCGTGTCGGAGGCACCGGCTCGGTGAAGCGCGGATGTTGAAAGGGTTCAATCTCACCATAGGGATATTTGCGCGTCAGCAAGTAATACAAAGTGACGCCCACAGCATAGAGGTCGCTTTGACAGGAAGCCTGCCCGCCGGCAAATAATTCCGGCGCGATAAAGCTGGGTGTACCCGGCGTGCCTTGCGACCGCATCGTAGCCGGATTCAGGGCCACGCCTAAATCAAGCAGACGCAACTTTCCTTCTGTGTCCAAATGAATGTTGTCCGGCTTGATATCGCGATGAAGGATATTCATGCGATGTAATACGCCTACTGCCTTGCCCAGGCGGATGCCGATTTGTATCGCTTCGGCAATGGAAAAGTGTCGGCCATGTTCCAGATGTTGTTGCAGCGTTGCCCCTTCGTGGAAGGACATCACATAATAAAGGTAATGGCGCCCTTCCCGTGAAATCGGCAGCACCTGCGGGAAATGGTGTGAAATAAGCGTCTTCGCCAGCCATTCTTCGACCAACAATCCTTCGCGGCTGGGCAAATCATCTTGCAAGCTTTGCGGCAAAGTCTTGAGCACCAGCATCTGCTGCGTGGTGACATGCTTCACCTGATAGAGTACAGAATCCTTGGACTCATGCAGCAAGCGCAGGACTTCAAATTCATCTAGTATCTGCCCCGGTTTCAGACGCTCTGGCAGTGCCAGATTCTTTGCCTCCTTCACCGCGTAATGACGATTTGTTTCGCCGACCTGATCGACTCTCACCACCATAGCGCTGGCGTTATCGGCCCCCTTGCGGGCTAATGCCTGACGCACCAGGGCATCGGCTGCGTCCTGTGGTTCATGATATAAAATCAGATATTCCTGTATGGCTTTGTCGCCCAACGCCTCCCATACTCCATCGGATGCCAGCAGAAAAATATCGCCATTGCGCAGTGCATCATCGGTGTAATCCACAACCAAGTGCTGATCCAGCCCCATGGCGCGCTTGAGCACATGTTGCATACCGGGTTGATCCCATACATGGTCAACAGTCAATGCGCGCAATTGCCGGTCTCGCCACAAATAGATGCGGCTGTCTCCCACATGTCCGATCACATAACGATCGCCGTGCAGCACCAAAACACTGAGCGTGCTTACCAAGCGTCGGGTATCGTACTGTGAAAAACTCTGCGCCAACAGCCAGCGGTTGATGGCCCGCAATACCCTGTCGAGCGCGTAAGGAATCGCCCAAGTATCCGGCGTGGCGTAATAGTCGACCAGCAATCCGCGCACGCTGTATTCGGCAGCCTCACGTCCGCCCCCGCTGCTTCCCACTCCATCGGCCAACGCAGCAACCACACCTTTTACTTCCAGCAAGTTACCTTCCGGCATAAAAAGGCCGCAAAAGTCCTCATTGGAGGCCCTTGCGCCTGTTGCGCTTGCATAGCCACTGCTTGCTTTGAGTGTCATGAAATCAATCGTATGGATAGTTGCTTGTTTAAATCCTGGCCGTAGTTAAATGCGATGCTCCCCAAGTAGTGCGCCAACGCGTTTTGACACCCGACAGACCGAGCAAAGCGAGTATCGCCAAACTGGCAAAAATCAGGAAGCCGATTTGGTAATGCCCGGTCAGTTGCTTGGCATAGCCCAGGCTCGAAGCCAGGTAAAATCCACCTATGCCTCCCGCCATACCGACCAAGCCAGTCATTACGCCGATTTCTTTGTGAAAACGTTGCGGCACTAATTGAAACACCGCGCCGTTGCCCATCCCAAGAGCCAGCATAGCGGCAATGAAGGCCATCAACGCCATCCACGCCTGCGGCAATCCTACACTCACGGTCGCCAGAAAAACAGCAGCCAGCACATACATCACGGACAGCGAACGGATGCCACCGATGCGATCTGCCACCATGCCGCCGATTGGGCGCACCATGGAGCCAGCGAACACACAGGCAGCGGTGAAATAACCCGCAATCACCGGGCTCAACCCATACTGGTCATTGAAATAAATTGTCAGCGATGCCGCTAAGCCGACGAAGCCGCCGAAAGTCACGCTATAGAAAAACATGAACCACCAAGCATCCTTGTCTTTTAATATTTTAAAATAGTCGCTGACCGACTTTGCCGGGGGGCAGTTAGGACTGTCTTTGGCCAGCAGCAAGTACACAAAAAATACGATTACCAAAGGGATCACGGCCATCCCCAGTACATTCTGCCAACCGTAATGCGATGCCAGCAACGGTGCAAACAAAGCAGCCAGCACAGTACCCGAATTGCCAGCCCCCGCAATGCCAAGCGCGGTGCCCTGATGCTCCGGTGGATACCAGCGTGAAGCCAACGGCAACGCCACCGCAAAGGACGCTCCGGCCAAACCAAGAAACACGCCCAGCACCAGCACTTGCTGAAAACTGTTGACGCCATGCCACCAGGAAAACAGCAGCGCCGCGATTACGATCACTTGACCGATTGCTCCGGCAAGTTTCGGCTTCAAGTGATCAACCAGGATGCCCATGACTATGCGCAACAACGCTCCGGACAGCACTGGCGTCGCCACCATCAGTCCTTTTTGCGCTGCGGTAAGTACCAAATCATGAGCAATTTGCACGCCCAGCGGACCCAGTATCACCCACACCATGAAGCTCAAGTCGAAATATAAAAAGGCTGCGAACAATGTCG
>Ga0302274_10004448_pt1 | contig 12201 bp, 18 predicted proteins | sample III_Bog_N2_1_FD_198755 | JGI IMG/M metagenome (GOLD analysis project Ga0302274, IMG submission 198755) | Peat permafrost microbial communities from Stordalen Mire near Abisko, Sweden - III_Bog_N2_1 | ecosystem: Environmental > Terrestrial > Soil > Wetlands > Peat | place: Sweden: Abisko...
GCCAGCCAGCTTGAGCAGTTTTTTCAAGAACTCAGACCGGGTCAGTTTCTGGAGGCGCTCTTTGAAGCGGTTCCCAACGCTCATCTTTTCGTCAAGGACAACCAGGGGCGTTTTGTCGCGGCAAGCGAGGGCTTTGCCCGCCAAATGGGAGCGGGAAGGATCAGTGAAATTCTGGGGAAAACCGATCACGATTTTACGCCTCAATTCATTGCCGACGCCTTCGTGAAAGACGATCAGCAGGTACTCAAAACCGGACAGGCGATCCTTCAAAAAGTGGAGTTGGTCCCCGCGCAGAATTCCCTCGACTGGCTCACAACCACAAAAATCCCGCTTTATGGAAGGCACGGGAAAATCATCGGCTTGGCGGGCATCATCCGCAAAACCGAGGACTCGGACGAACTCTATCGGGAAAATCCCGTCCTTCACCGGATTGTCGATCACATTGGTGCCTCCTATGGGAAAAAAATTCCCGTGCAAGAAATGGCTGCGCGCGTCGGCATCTCCGCGAGCACGGTGGAAAGGCTTTTCCGGAGCACCTTCGGCATCTCCCCTCTCAAGTATGTCAAAAAAGTGCGGCTGCATGCCGCCTGCAAGATGCTGCGCAGCACCAAAAAGTCACTTGCAACCATTGCCGAGGAGTGCGGCTTCACCGATCCCACCAGCATGAGCCGGGACTTTCGCCAGGAACTGAAAATCAATCCTCGCGCTTACAGGAATTCATTCGGTGAAAAAAAGCGCTCCGCTGGTCGCAGACCCCTTCCTAAAAATTGAAACCATTTCAGCGGATCTTCGAGAAATACCGGGCGATTTTTTCCATTGGCCTGCAAAACACCTTTGTTTACCGCTGGAATTTTCTCTTCCGTTCCCTGTTTGCCCTGATCCCCCTTTTCGGCACGGTCTTTGTCTGGCGCTCCATCTTTGGCAGTTCCTCGGGTATCATCGCGGGTTACAACTTCGGCGAGATGGTCTTCTATTTTCTTGTCGTGCTGCTGGTCGATAATCTCATCACGCCATCGGAGGATGAATGGCAGATCGCAGCCGAGATTCGTGAAGGGCAACTCAGCTCCTTCCTGCTGAAACCCTTTGATTTCCTGGCTTACCGCTCCTGCATCTTCATCGCCTCCCGGCTGCTCTACACGACCGTGACACTGCTTCCGGTGATTGCCGTCTTCTGGTGGTTCCGCCAGTACCTTCAGTGGCCTGCTCATGCCGCAACCTGGGGCTATTTTTTGATCAGCCTTTTGATGGCGGGAGCCATTCAGTTCCTGATTGCTTACGCGCTTGCGATGCTCGCCTTTTGGATTCTGGAAATTTCGACCGTGGTGTTCATCCTCTTTTCCTTTGAATATTTTCTCAGTGGAAAACTCTTCCCTCTCGACGCCGTGCCGGGAATGGCGGGCACCATTCTCCGGCTTCTTCCCTTTCCCTACGAACTCTATTTTCCGGTGGCAATTCTCATGGAAAAGATCCGGGGGCCGCAGCTCTGGAATGGCCTGATCATTCAAGCGACCTGGGTGCTGCTCTGTTTCCTGCTCGCCCGCAGTCTCTGGACATCCGGCGTGAAACGCTACGAGGCCGTCGGAATTTGAGTTGCGATCCCCTACCCCCGCTGATTCGGCTCGGGTGGCGCAGTCAACACATCAAGGTATTTTTTGATCGAGAACGGTTCCTTCACCGGAAGATGGTCTGCAATGATCCGCACGGAGGCCCCTGTCCCGACCCGGTCGCAGAGAACCGCCACATCGGCCGAGCGCATCCGGATGCATCCGAAGCTGGCGGGATGTCCGAGCTGTTGTTCCTGGGGAGTCCCATGAATGTAGATGCCCCGTTTGAAAGCATTCTGATTCCCCTGTTCCACTCCCTCCAACCAGAGAATCCGGGTTACGATGGGATCCCGGCCCGGAGCATTCGGATGGAGTACCTCACCGGTGGGTGTGCGTGAATGAAAGACCTCTCCAAGCGGCTGGCCCATCCCGATTTTCATCCGGACAAAAAATCTTCCCACAGGCGTGGTGTAACTTCCCAGCCGGTCACCGATTCCGAAACGGGAGGTGGAGACGGGATAAAAGGCCACCGGCTTTCCATCGGTCTTCAGCAGGAGCTTCTGATCCTTCACGCTGACAATAATCTCGTGATGGGGATCGCCCGGGGCACCTTTCAGGGGGGCGACCGGGGTATTTACCTCTGTCGCGCCAAGGAAGCTGGCCGAAAAGGCCGTGGAAACCATGAAGGCCAGGATCAGAAGTGGAGTGGAAAAGCGACTTCTTAAAATCAAGAGACCATTTTCGCTCCAATTCCCTCTTTCGTCAACCCTGAACGATTAGAAAATCTTATCGTCCGTGAAAGGCAAGCGGCTCGTCGATAATCTCCACACGGGCTCCATAGCCGACCAGATCATAGAGGCTTAAAACATCCCGCGAACTCATCCGGATGCAGCCGTAACTTACCGGCGTGCCGAGCAGGAACTCCTGGGGGGTTCCGTGAATATAAATGCAGCGGCTGAAAGCATTCCGGTTATGCGCCTCCAGACCATCGAGCCAGAGTATCCGCGTCACGATGGGATCCCGTCCCGGAGCGTTTGGTGGAAGTACTTCCCCGGTGGGCTTGCGCGAGTGGAAGACCGCGCCAAGCGGCGCACCGTCCCCGATTTTGTTCTTTACGCAGAAGCGCCCGAGTGGCGTGGCATAGCTCCCCACGCGGTCACCGGTGCCATATTTCGAGGTAGAGACCTTGTACACTGCCACGGGCCTCCCGTCCGTAAGCACCAGCATCCGCTGATCCGGCACGCTCACAATCATCCGGTGATGGGTATCGGCGCATCCTGCGAACAGCAAAAGCAATCCTCCGGCTGCCCCGGCAAAAAAGACCGCAATCAGCCTTCTCATTACCTAGGCAATGTCGCCGCCACTTCGGCTGCAAAGTAAGTCAGGATCATGTCGGCTCCGGCCCGCTTGATCGCAAGCAGCGACTCATCCCGTGTCGCCTCGTAATCCAGCCAGCCGAGTCGGGCGGCGGCATGAACCTGGGCATATTCGCCGGAGACCTGATAGGCGGCGAGTGGCAGATGGGTCGATTCCCTCACCGCGCGAATCACATCCAGATACGGCCCTGCGGGCTTCACCATCACGATGTCGGCCCCCTCCTCCTCATCGAGCTTCACTTCGTGCAGGGCCTCACGGAGATTGGCCGGATCCATTTGATAGCCCCGTTTATCAAGCGGTTTTCCTGCTCCGCTCTTCACCGCATCGCGGAAAGGCCCGTAATACGCGGAAGCATACTTTGCGGCGTACGCCAAAATCCCGGTTTGCAGGAAACCGGCTGCGTCCAGGGCCAGGCGGATCGCCCTGACCCGTCCATCCATCATGTCGGAGGGAGCAACGATATCTGCTCCCGACTCGGACTGGGCCAAGGCCAGCCGAGAGAGCGCCTCGACCGTGGAATCATTCTCAACCTCGCCCCGCTCATCAAGCAGGCCGTCATGACCGTGACTCGTGTAGGGATCGAGCGCCACATCGGCTATGATGGCCAGGCCCGGACACGCTGACTTCACCCTTCGAATGGCATCATAAAGGACATTTTCCGGATCGCAGGCATGGGAGCCCAGGGGATCCTTCCTTGTCGTTTCAATACAGGGAAAAAGCGCGATCGCGTGAATTCCTAGATCGGCAATGCGGCGACACTCCTCCGTCAGGGAGGAAACCGTGTGACGGACAACTCCCGGCATCGACTCCACCGGCTCAGGCTCCCCACCTCCCGCTCGCACGAAGAGCGGCTGGATCAGAGCCTCTCTTCTCAGCGTCGTCTCCCTCACAAGGGAACGAACGGCGGGAGTCGAGCGGTTCCGCCGCATCCTGCGGAGGAGATCATAACCGCTTTGATTGATACTCATGCCGGTATTTTCCTTGATGAACTCTGGTAGTCAAGAAATGTGCCTCACATCAATTCCGTTTCATCCGGACAGAAGGAAGAAATTGGCGATACATCTTGAACCCCGGCGGCTCTTGCTGAATACTCCCCTCTCCCTTGACCCTATCGTCCAGTGGCCTAGGACACTCCCCTTTCACGGGAGTAACACGGGTTCGAATCCCGTTAGGGTCGCCAGCTTTGCTGGCGAGTCCGAAGGACGTGAGAACCCGTAGGGTTTGAGCCGAGGTCGTTGGAACGACCGAGTCAGATCATGCCCAACATGACCCCGCAGGGGTGAGAGCACTGGGAAGTGCGATCATCAATCCCGTTAGGGTCGCCAATTCCATTGGCGATTGTCGAAGACAAATTCGAATACCGTTCGACTGCCATGCCGCGATCAGTGGCATTTTCTTTTCCGCAGGGAAATTGAAGAGCCTGCCATCGGCAGGATCATCCCGCTGTCGGAAGTCACCCAGATACCTGCAAAGTCGTCTCAGCCAGGGAAAGCTCGTCTATGCTCTGGACAGGAAATTCCTTTTCCTGTGATCCTCGCAGCGTCCATTTTATCAGATGAAAACTGCCTTTCTGCGGCTGCGTCGGTGCATGACATGCGTGCTATGGATTCACCTTCTCTGCAATTTGCATGCCGGCCAGGAATATTTTCCTCTCGAAAAAGGGAACTTCTGGATTTATCGCGGCGAAACCAAGTTCTTGGAAAGAAAACCAGACACCGGGAAAAACGAACCGAAGAACGAGGTGTTGACCTGGAAGATGGAAGTCACTGACACAGCAACCCGCGATGGACTCTTTGCGGCTCTGATCAAAGGGGCTCCCTTCGACCTAAGCTGGTATGAGCCCGATAAGGAACGGGGGGACTATCTGATCGTCCGCGTTGGAACTGCAGGCTATTATCTCTTTAGTGGGGAGAGAGCCAAGAACGCATGGGCGAAGATTAAGGACGTCTCCCAATCGCTTGCCGATCTCGACAAGGAAGGAGAATTGCTGATCGACTCTCCGCTTATCGAAGGGAAGGTCTATGGCGGCGATCTGGGCAATATGGCAAACGGTCGCTACTGCTGGCTTGTTCAAGGTGAGCGCGAATTCACCCCGGAGCACTTCCCGGCTACGGGAAAACTCGTCAACCCGCACGATTTCACCCTTGTCTATAGAACATCACCCGACCACCAGATCCTCGACTTCGTTCCCGGACTCGGGATCGTGGGTTACCAATACGTCCACCATGGAACGCTTTCAGAAACTGATCTGGGGCTGATCGAGTTTGGGAAAGCCAAGGTTGCAGCACCACTAGCCCACTGAAACGCCGATCGGGTAGGTGCGCTCGGACCGCAGAGAATCATGATCCTTCATTTTTTGAAATCCTGACTGCATTTCTTTTGGCAGCTGCAGACATGAAGAGTGATCCCATTTTTCGTGAGAGCGTGTTTTCAAGAGCGCCCCTTTCTGCTGCGGAACCCACTGCCGTTACAGTACCATTTCTTCCTGTGATTGGTATGTAATGCTACTTCGCAGAAAAGACAATCGGTTCGGGCGCCGTCTCGGGATTACATTGCCATGAATCGGTTCAGCGAGGAGCGGTCAACCAAGCGTGAGATCGCGTGTTGCAGAGCGGGAGTGGCTGTGTCCTGGATGTCTATTAAGATCATGGCTTGATTCCCTCCGCGTGAGATGTCACTTTGACTTTATGAAGAAGCCGCTTCATCAGCCCCCCACCGAGTTGCGGGAAGCCCTTACCTTGGCTCCCGAAGAAAGGAGCCAGCGGCGCAACTTCCATGGTCGCGGCGGTTCCTACTACGGAGATCTGAAGGGACAGTTGACAGATCATTTGTCTCCCTCCGCAGGACTTAAAGTTAAAGTCAAAGTTCGCTCCTTTAGATCTCGCTGAACCTTTTTAAGGCTCAATCGCACTCCCTGCTTGAGGAGCCATTCACTCTCGGTAACGACAGGAGGGGTGCTCTCTTTCCGAACCTCTCCGGCAAAACGCCTCACGAGCGGAGAGAGATTTTTGAAGGCCTGAGTGTCAGGTTCCGGTGCAACGATGAGTACACTCCAGCCAGCGCTGCCAGAGGGATTTCTTTTTTGGGGCTGCGTGGTCGAGACGGGGGTTCTCGTCATTCATTGCTCAAACACTCAGCCACAAAATGGAGTGCACAGCAATAGTGCCTGAAGAATTGATCAGGAAAGGGTGAGGGATAAACTTAAGGGATGAAACCTGAAACTTGCTGCAACGGATGCGAAGCAACGGACGGGCCATCAAACTTGAGTAAGGAAGGTGTCAGGCTTTGCTCAGTGTTTCCAATTCGCCAATTCAAACTGAACTTTCACCTCTCTTAAGAATTCGTTGATCTTTTATGCGCCCCCCTCATACGGATCTCTCTTGAATCCGTTAGGCCGAAAGACATCATCAAATTATGGACATCACACGAAACGGCACACAACCTTCCAGCAAAGGCCCGACTGACTGGTTTACCGGAACGGTACGCATTGACCCATTGTTTCAGGCAAACGCACCGGCACGTGCGGTTGCAGCCAGTGTGACATTCGAGCCTGGGGCGCGAACCGCGTGGCATACTCATCCTTTGGGTCAGAAGCTGATTGTCACGGCGGGCAGAGGCTTGGCACAGCACTGGGGTAGCCCGATAGAGGAAATTCGCCCAGGCGATGTGATCTGGTTTCCACCGGGAGAAAAACATTGGCACGGGGCATCGGCAACAACAGCAATGACACACATAGCCATTCAGGAACAACTCGACGGTAACGTGGTTGATTGGATGGAGAAAGTCACCGATGAACAATATGGGGCCTAACCACTGGAGAGAATCCCAAGAGTTATCCAAGGCCAGCCTATTTCATCCATCCTTCAGTTCTGCTTCGGAGTTTCAAATCTGCTCTTTGTGCTGGAGCAAGGAACTCCAGTAGACCCACCAGATAAAGACGAGTTGGAAGGGAAGGCGCAGCCACAGAATCCACGGTGATAGATTGACTCCGGGCCAGCCGTGAAGGGCGACATTGAGATTTGCTGGAAACACAGCAACCAAAAGCGCAATCAAACCCCATGCCGCCAAAACCCTTGTCCGAGGATCAATCAGCCCGATCCCACCCAGGATCTCGGCAACTCCGCTCACCCAAATCAACCCACAGGGCCACGGAAGATAGGAGGGCATCATCGAGAGATACGGGCCAGGATTTAGAAAATGATTCGCGCCTGCCAGGATGAAAAACGCTGAAAGGATCCAGCGGGACCGTGATTGGGGAGATATTCTCATCAGGCCCTATGATATTCAGGCTGCAGGCCGGCTCTGGATCAATCTGTGAGGGTGCAAGAGCGCGGTAATATTTACTTTGGTTGCCGTGTAGTGAAGGTCAACATTCGGCTCATTCATTGGAGCTGGTAAATGGCTAACCGTCTCGAACTGAGGGATCCGAGACCAAGGCATTCGGGGCAGCACGGCTTGGTCATGCGAGCCGCAAGGCGAGCAGTCCCCGGAGAAGCAGCTTAGGCGATGCCTGAGCCGGGAGGCTCTGCGGACAACAGAACCGTCATCCGCGTATGCGGAAAAGCCTGCACCACCGAGGATTTTCTCCAAGTATTGGTTAGGGAGCACGGTTTTATCAAGAATCATACTTGATTGAAATGTGTATCCTTGAACGCTGTATCATACTTGAGTCCGTAACCTAAAAGGCGGTCGAAGGCAATGTGGGCTATCCAGATCAATAGAAGCCAAGTATAAGAGGTCTGCCCTGTAAACCAAAGAACCACATAAATAATCAGCGGTACAGAATATGTATGGAATACATTGTAGATAGTCGCTCCTAGTTTTTTGTCTGTAACATAACCAAGCATTGAAAAATCAGGAGTAAGAAAGAGCAATGCAAACCAGCCCCAACTTGCGTGTGATTGATGGTAAAGAATACAGGATGTCAGCAAAACTACTGCGCCCTCAATGTGTAGTAATAATTTCGGCTTTGTCATGAGGGTGTGCGTAGTGCTCCCTAACGCCTGGAACTGAGCGACACCATGCACGGCACACCCATGCAAATCGGGCGACCTAATGGTGTTCGTTTCAGTGATTAGTTAGGAGGAGAAACAGCCATTGCAAATCATTTGGTGAAATATCTCTTCAGGGCTGCGCCCTTCCACATCCATAAACCAGATAGTGCTACCACCGGTATGAATACGGACTTCACTAACAAAGCAACCATCGTTGTCTGAGCAAATGGCGCGTATATATAAAAAATAATCGGCGCGCTAATCAGGATATGAATCCAGCGGAAGATGGAGCGTGATGTGACAGCATTCATGTGGTGTTGTTAATTCATTTTGAAGTAATCGCAAGCCGCCTAGACTTTATGGACGCCGCGTTTTGGCGTGAGAGACCAAAGGATTAGGAAAGAGCTGGCGACGTTTAGCGTTCGCTCCAGTGATTGGTTAGCCCATGCGCTCATCTGTGTAGAAGATAAAGGAATGGAATCAGCATCGCAGAAATACCGCAACCAGCTACAGAAAGAATAATGCCCCATCTGTAGAGCCATAAATGAGAGGAAGGTATGCCTGAGCCTAGCGTGAAGAACTGTCTCTGCCGATATAGAGGAAGCTTTGATAGGAGAAGGAAAGCGGCTCCGAATAAGGCAACTGATATAAAAATAATAATGAACGCAGAAGTATGCTCAAAGATGACCGATGTGAACAGAGCGATGAAGATGATCGGTATACCAGACAGGATGAATATATTCGCGGGAAAATTCCGGAACGATATAGGATCGGTTTTCATGTGGGCTAACGGACTCAAGCTCAGCGACAGAGGCTGGCCAAGTCAAGGCAGGAACTCGGAACCAGCCCCACGGCCAGCCTCTGTTCGCTGGAGCGCGTGGTTAGGCCCGTGCCTACAGAGCGGTCGAAGTAGGTCTGGCTTAGGAAGAACAGAGATCGCGTCCAATACCAGAGAGCGGCATTCGAGCGATAGTCTATATAAGGCAGACCTTGGTCAATACCAGATGCCTTCGACTTCACGATGTACGCTGGGGTGCTCGAGCTCTTGGAATAGTCGCAGTGCCACGTCGCCGGGGTGGATCGTTCGCATCCCGCCAGGAAAAAACTTGCAGCGTTTAAAGACCCCCTTCGCGGGACCGTCCCTGATCCAAGGACAACCCACAAGAAACCAGTCCAGACTCGATGCACGCACGATAGCGATGGCACCGTCGTGGTCACGGATAGCATGTCCAACCGGCGTTCGCTGCAGAACGAAGGTGGCGATTTGGCCGAACACAGTCTTGTCCATCTCCGCCGTGCCGGTGATACCTAGGTAGCGGGTTACGCCGTGCTTCACGGCGAGAGGCACCAGCGCTGCCGCTGTGTCTGTTACCAGCTTCGAAGGCTTCAGTGGATCAGCTCCGACCACGTTCACAACGGCATCCCAGCGACCGCCCGAGAATGCATCGGCAATGCTGACATTATTGAGAACGTCACCCTTCACGACCGCAAGAAGCGGATTTGTGGCGCTCATCCGTGCCGAGTCCCTAACAACAGCAGTGACGGAATAACCCGCACCGAGCGCACGCTCTACGAAAGCTTGTCCTACTCGGCCCGTTGCGCCAAATACAATCACTTTCATCAAGGGGCCTCACGTAATCGGCAAGCAATGTAGGCTAACCAGTAGCGCACGAAAATGGCAAAGAACCGCCAAATCGTCTGGTTAGCCGACGCTGTCATTTCGGAGCGAGGTCGCCATACCAATAAGCTGCTGTGACTCCGCCATCCATGAGAAAATCGCTGCCAGTGATAAACGCGCCGTCTGCTCCCATAAGAAGAGCGCCAACAGTTCCGACCTCGTCTGGCGTTGCAGCGCGACCAACGGGGCAAAGTTCTATCATGCGCCGATAACCTTCGCCTCGCGGGCCGGACAACTCATCCTTGGCAAGTGGCGTGATGACAATGCCGGGGCTTATCGTGTTGACCCGCGCTCCGCGGTTGCCCCACTTTACGGCTTCGGCCATCACCCGCAGCGAGTTTCCACGCTTGGAAAGTTGATAAGCGTGAAGAGAGTCTTTGATCTGATCAAGTTGAAGCATCGGAAGGGCCAGCAGTTCTTCAGCGGGCGTTGTGGCGAGTCCCTTGTTCTGCTCAGCCGTCAATGCCCCGAGACGATGGCCTGATTGTGATGCGATGACAACAGCGGAACCGCCAGGTGCAATAACACTGCCAAATTCCTCCAGTACGAGCGCAGTGCCATAGAGATCGACCTTCAGGATCGTTTCAGGCGAAGCTTGCGAAGGAGAAACACCCGCAGCGTGTATGACACCGGTAATTTCTCCGAGCATCGTTGCTGTCTGAACAAGTGCGTGGACTGAATCGCGTGAGGAAACGTCCACCACAGCAGTGCTGATCTCAAATCCTGCGTCGCCAAGGACCTTTGCCGCGGCGGCAGCGTTATCCTCGCTTAGGTCAGCCAATAGGATGTGCTTGCCCGAACTGACACGCCGGGCAATCGCCTGACCGATCGAACCGGCACCGATGATCACAATAATGTTGGGCACAGCAGGATTATTTGGCTTGGTTCACAGAAGATGGGTAGCGACGGCTACCGTATAAGATCAGCGACGACCGAAGGACGTTCGCTGCATCGCCTGGTTGGGTCTATTTTTCGTAGTGGTATCTCAACTGAACAATTTCAAGGTTCTGGCCCTTGATGCGATAAACTAATCGATGCTCATCCGTGATGCGCCGCGACCAGAAACCTGCCAAAGCATGCCTGAGAGGTTCCGGCTTGCCAATACCTTCGTAGGGGCTACGGACGATGTCCTTAAGCAGATCATTGATGCGTCTGATGAGCTTCTTGTCGGCTTGCTGCCAGTAAAGATAGTCTTCCCACGCCTGAGGCGAGAACAGGAGGTTCAAGCAGCCTCCAAATTCTTGAGAGATCTCTTCGTTCCCTTTCCGGCATCCAAGCTCTGGATAGCAGACATCAGTCTTTTGGCATTCGCGGGTGAACGAAGAAGATACGCTGTTTCCTGTAGTGCTTCGTAGTCATCAAGTGAGATCATGATGACTGACTGATCACGATTCCGAGTGATAATGACGGGATCGTGATCTTCGCAGACCCGATCCATCGTGGAAGCAAGATTCTCCCTAGCGGCAGTGTAGGTAATGGCATTCATATGGACAGAATAATGTCCAATTCTCCTTCGGTGTCAACGGAGATTTTGACCCAACGTCTGGAACTGAGCAACGCGTATATGGGCTCCCGCATAGCAGGGTTGGCTACGCTTAGCGTTCGCTACGGTGATTGGTTAGGTTCCTTCCTATTGGAAGCGGCCAATGAGCCTATCGTATTCACTGTGATGACCGATCCAGAACCATATAATATCAGATCCGTCTTCAACTGCTGTGGCTCGATAATGGATGCCAATTCTGGCTGACCATATCCTTCCGACTTTTTTGAAATGCAGAGACGGATGTCGAGAATCGTTTTTGAGAAGATTGTGGTTCTCGTCAGCAAGTTTCTGAATCTCCTTGGGAAGTCGTTCATAGAACGCCCAGAACTTTGGACTTGCCCGATGTCTCACAAATCCGTGCAGCGTCCTTCACGCAGATCACAGATGGCCTCATCAGCCAGATCATTGAGACGCCCGGCAGCCACATCCTCCTCAAACTGTTTGTCCCACACGATGGCATCAAACCCGAGAAACCAATCCCGAAAGGAGGTTAACTCGGCTCGAGAGAGCTTCTGAACTGCATTTTCAATTTCCATGATGGCGCTCATATTTTGACAATACAGAGGGAGGGCTTTTAGGGCAAGGGCAGAAGAGCCTAACAGAGGCGAGTTGAGCTGCACCCGCGCGTGGTTGGAGGGCACGCAGTGCCCGACGAACGTATAAGATCAGCGACGACCGAAGGGCGTTCGCTGGATCGATTGGTTCGGCTTTTTCAGTTTAGTCTCAATTAGGAATTGCACACAAGACGGATGAAGCAAAAACGATAAACGCCAGCATTATCGCGCCTATTGAACTAAAACGGAGAATACGAGAAGACGGATGTCTCCATGCTCTACTTAGTGAGGAGAGGGCGATTATAAAAAGAGTAATCCAAACACCTGACATGACAGCACAATATAGAAGAAAGGCTGAGGAAGGACTGGTAATATCAAATCCAAGCAATGCGGTTAGAAGAAAAGCTATCACGGAAAAACCTAAGAGTATTGCAGCACGATTAAAGCACTGATCTCCGGGAAAACTAATTGATGGGAAGGTTTTCATTTTCTGCCTAACGTCTGGAACTGA
>Ga0302274_10004450_pt1 | contig 12199 bp, 10 predicted proteins | sample III_Bog_N2_1_FD_198755 | JGI IMG/M metagenome (GOLD analysis project Ga0302274, IMG submission 198755) | Peat permafrost microbial communities from Stordalen Mire near Abisko, Sweden - III_Bog_N2_1 | ecosystem: Environmental > Terrestrial > Soil > Wetlands > Peat | place: Sweden: Abisko...
GCCTGGTCCTGGGCCTTGCCGCCACCTGGCTTGGCGCCATATTGGCCGAATCGATCTCCTGAGTGTAGAATCCTCACTTGCCCGCGGAGACCAAAAATGCTGCAACCCGGAAAAGCCGTCAAAGTCACCATCTACCTGAGCGATGGAGCTACCCATCACGGAGCGCCGCTCTACTCCAGCATCCTCGACTTCCTCTTCTATCGCGGTGTTGCCGGAGCCACCGTGACCAAAGGCATCGCCGGATTCGGCGCAGATCACCACATGCACGCGGCACATGTGGTCGAGATCTCAGACCGCTTGCCGATCAAGATCGAGTTCATCGAGAGCCGCGAAAAGGTCGAGTCGCTGCTGGGCAAGCTGGAAGAACTGGCCGGAAGCGGGCTGATCGAGATGCAGGAGACTACGGTCGCCAAACCCGCCCAGCCTTCCAAGCCCAATACTCCCCTCACACCGGAGCACCTCAAGATCGAAGGGAAGGCGCAGATGATGCGCATCTTTGTCAGCGAAGAGGACCGCTGGAAGTCCAAGCCTCTCCACGAGGCCCTTGTCGAAGCCATGCGCGCCAACGACCTCGCCGGCGTCACCGTCTATCGCGGTATCCTGGGCTACGGAGCGCATCGCCGGCTTCACAAGGACAAGCCGCTCGTCTCATCGCATCACGGCTCCATCATGCTCTCGGCCATCGATACCGCCGATAAGCTGCGCGCCTTCCTGCCCATCGTCGATCAGATGGTCGCAGAGGGTTTGGTGGTCTTCTCCGACGTGGACATCGTCAAATATGCTTATCGCGCCCTCGAAACCGAGAAAGAAACGGCGCCGATCACGCCGATTCAGAATTAAGCGGAGGCAAGCCCCGTGAAAGAACAGTTCACCGCCCGCATGTTGCGCGTCCACTTCGGCGAAGACGACCGCTGGCACGGCAAGCCCCTGCATGAGGCCATTCTGTCTAAATGTATGGAACTGGGCATCGCTGAGGCGGTCGTCTTTCGCGGCATCGAGGGCTACGGCTCGGCCAGCCGGATTCGCCACGCCACCCATTGGCCGCTCAGCAAGGACGCGCCGATCCAGATGAGCATCATCGACACGGTGGAGCAGATCGGCAAGCTGACCCCCTGGCTCGACTCCATGGTCGAGGAGGGCCTTGTCGCTGCTTCCGCGGTAGAGGTCATCCGCTACTCGCAGAAGCAATAGCGGAGTTGGCGGTGTTAGCGGAGTCAGCGGAGTTAGCCTTGCCGGACCATAAGCTTTCCAACTCCGCTAACTCCGCTCTGAAATTGCATCCCGGCCACCCACAGTCACACCGGCTACTTCTCCGATGTGAACGGAGAGGCCGGCAGCCCCTCGCCATTGAAGAGATTGCATAACGGGCTGTTCGTCCAGCCGTAGCGCACATTCACAGGCTCGGCCACCGACGGGCTGCTGACCACCACCGTTGCGCCATCAATGCTGGCCGTGGCAGGCGAGAACTGCCCGTCTCTGCCCGCGACCTCGAAGCCGGTCAAATCGCCCCCCTTGGCCATCAATCCCTTGGCATGATCGAACCAGACTCGAATTGCGCCGCCCTCCGGTGTAGCCTGGCGGTAGAGCGGCCCGGAGAACTCGATGGCCTCGCCGTAGCTGATCGCCCGAGCGGCCCGCGCCAGCCTCAGCCCTACATCCAGCTTGTCCGTAGGATGCACGTTGTCCGGATTGCCGATGTCGATGGTCACGGCCATGGCCGTATTGCGCAGCTCCAGGGTCTTCAACTGCCCCTCGCGGATCGCCGCCCAATCCTCTTGCGGTCCTGATTTGAAGTTCGCGATCTGCACATAGAGGAACGGAAAATCCCCCTCGCCCCACTGCTTGCGCCAGTCTTCGATCATGGTGCGGAAGAGGCTGTGATAGAGGGTGGGAACTCTCTCGACCATGCTGTTGCTCTCGCCCTGATACCAGATCGCCCCACGGATGGGAAACTGCGTGAGCGGCGCTATCATGCCATTCCACAACAGGCCTGGCGCCCACATGGAAAGTTCCGGATGCCATGGAAACTGCGGAATCGGCTTGCCCTGCGCCTTGGCCTCTTCAATCTGTTTCTGACGGTCCTTGTCTTCCAGTTGCGCGTCAGCTTCGCGGTCGGTCATCCGGCCACGCGAAATGAAGACCTGCGCCAGCGAGGCGTCTTCGCCCAGCGCTCTTAGCCTCGTCCACGACTCAACCATCGTCCCGCCAAAGCTCGAGTCGATCACCCCTACAGGCACCTTCTCGCGCGTTTCGATATCGCGGGCAAAGTACCAGGAGGCAGCCGAAAAGTCCTTGGCGGTCTCCGGCGAAGAAGCGGCCCAGCCTGTCGTGTCGATATCGTCCTGAGCATACTCCGCGGCGTGGCGCTTCACCGTCAGTAATCGAATGTGCGGGTTGGCTGCGTTGGGCAGATCATCAGCGGCTGTGGCCGCCTTGCGCATCTCGAACTCCATATTCGATTGCCCTGAAGCCACCCACACGTCACCCACCAGCACATCGTCGAGCGTGATGCTCTGGGGGACAACAGCATTGGCGCCATCAGGCACGGGGGTGCCTTGGACGGTCATTTGAAACGGCCCGCCCGCCGCACCGGGCTTGAGGTAGACGCTCCACCGGCCCAACCGCCCGGCGGTGGTTGTCCGGGTCTCGCCGCGAAAGCCCACGGTCACTCCTTCTCCTGGAGTCGCCATGCCCCAAACATGCACCGGCAGATCGCGCTGGACCACCATGTGGTCGGCCAGAATCCTGGGTAAAGTCACTTGCGCGCATACCCTCGCGCCGGGCAGCAAAGCAAGCAAAAGCAGATTTCGCAGTTTCAAGAGGAGCCTCACGAGAATCAGAGTACCGGAAGATCCACGCCGTTTGAGGCGGCGGAGGTCGCCGGAATGGGAGCGTTACCAGAGTAAACGATCTCCCGGCGGAATGCGCAGCTCTGCAATTGACAGCAGCGGCCCGCGCCGTGCAGAATCCCGAAAGCGCAGGTCTTCAGGCCTCCAGCGCCGCTGACGCTGGCTCTGCTGAAACAGACGACGCCGAGACAGCCAACTCCAGCCTGAAAGAAATCAAGGTGGTGCATGAGTAAATCTTCCGAGCAGAATTTCAAAAGCCATGGCCGGCTCGATCCGCCCTACCACTTCGTGCTACTCCTCGTGCTGCTTGCCAACCTGGTCTTCGCTATTTTCCACATGGTGCGCCACTGGGAGGAGTCCTACATCGCGGGTCCTTGGATCGTGGTGCTTTCATTAACGGCATTCCTCGCTGCTTATAAGCTGCGCGCCTATCCGATGAGGGTGCAGGATCGCGTGATCCGCCTCGAGGAGCGGCTGCGCCTACAGTCGCTGGCTCCGGCGGAGTGGCACACCCAGATCTATCGCCTCACAGAGGACCAGATGATCGGCCTGCGCTTCGCCGCCGATGACGAGGTCTTGGCACTGGCCAAGCAGGCTCTGGAAGAGAATCTGAACCGGAAGCAGATCAAGCAGCGCATCAAGAGCTGGCGCCCCGACTACTGGCGAGTTTAGAGTAGCGCTTAACCCTCTTCCGCCTCGCGCAGCTTGGCGATCACGGTGAAGTCTTCAAGCGTCGTGGTGTCGCCCTTGATCTCGCCATGCGTGGCGAGCTCCCTCAGCAGCCGCCGCATGATCTTGCCCGAGCGCGTCTTCGGAAGAGCCTCAGTAAAGCGGATATCGTCGGGACGGGCGAGGGAACCGATCTCCTTCGAGACCCACTTGCGCAGTTCGTCTTTTAGCGCCTCACTCGGCTGGTTGCCGCTCTCCAGCGAAACAAAGGCCGAGATCGCCTGCCCCTTCAGCTCATCGGGCCGGCCCACCACGGCGGCCTCGGCCACCTTGGGGTGAGCTACGAGGGCCGACTCGACCTCCATCGTTCCCAGCCGATGCCCGCTGACGTTGATCACGTCGTCCACCCGGCCCATCAGCCAGAAGTAGCCGTCGGCGTCCTGACGCGCGCCGTCGCCGGTAAAGTAGCAACCCTCCACATCGCTCCAATAGGTCTTCTGGTAGCGCTCTGGGTCGCCGTAAACGGTGCGGGCCATCGAGGGCCACGGTTTGCGAATCACCAGCAGGCCGCCGCTACCGGCCGGCACAGGCTCGCCCCGCTTGTTGACCACCTCGGGTTGAATTCCGAAAAACGGCCGTGTAGCTGAGCCGGGCTTGGCGGCCACTGCCCCAGGAATCGGAGCGATCATGATGGCGCCGGTCTCTGTCTGCCACCAGGTATCGACGATGGGGCAGCGGTTGTGGCCGATCTTCTCGCGGTACCACATCCAGGCCTCGGGGTTGATTGGCTCACCAACTGTACCAAGAAGTCGAAGCGAACTGAGATCATGCTTCTCGACGTGCTGGTTGCCCCACTTCATGAAGGCGCGGATGGCCGTTGGCGCGGTATAGAAAACCGAGACTTTGTGATCGTCGACAATCTTCCAGAATCTTGAGAAGTCCGGCCAATTCGGCGCGCCCTCGTACATCAGCACGGTGGCCCCGTTCTGCAATGGGCCGTAGACCACATAGGAGTGCCCTGTGACCCAGCCAATGTCAGCCGTACACCAGTAGATGTCATCGTCTCTCAGGTCAAAAATATATTTCGAAGTAATGTAGGTTTGCACTGCGTAGCCGCCGGTGGTGTGGACCAGGCCCTTGGGCTTGCCGGTCGTCCCGGAGGTATACAAGATGTACAAGGGATCTTCAGAATCCTGCTCCTCGGCAGGGCATTCGGGCGCGGCCTCGGCCATCAGTTCGTGCCACCAATGGTCGCGCCCCTCGACCATCTTCACCGGCGAACCCGTGCGCCGGAAGACGACCACATGCTTGACGGCATGGCAGGCGTTCATCGCCTCATCGACCGTTCGCTTGAGCTGAATCTCATTACCCCGGCGGTAGCTCGAATCCTGGGTGAGAATCGCCACGCAGGACGAGTCGTTGACCCGGTCGGCGATGGCGTTGGCGGCAAATCCGCCAAAGATCACCGAGTGAATGGCGCCGATCCGCGCGCAAGCCAGCAGGGCAATCGCCAGCTCTGGCGTCATGCCCATGTAGACAGCCACGCGGTCGCCCTTTTTGATGCCCAGCGTCTTCAGGGCATTGGCGAACTTCTGCACTTCGACGTGAAGCTCGGCATACGTCAGCCGACGCACCTCTCCCGGCTCGCCCTCCCAGATCAGCGCTGTCTTGTCGCGCCGAGCGCCCAGTGCATGACGATCCACGCAGTTGTAGCAGAGGTTGATCTTTCCGCCGACAAACCATTGAGCCAATGGGAGATTCCACTCAAGCACCTTCTCCCACGGCTTGAACCAATGCAGCTCCTGGGCGATGCCGGCCCAAAAGGCCTCCGGATCGTCGATGGACTGCCGGTAGAGCCGCTCGTAGTCGGCGAGGCTCTTGATGTGAGCCTTGGCGCTGAACTCGTCTGGCGGCGGGAAGACGCGGATCTCGCGCAGCGTGGAGTCGATGTCCTGACTGGCGGCAAGAACAGGTCTGGCGACAACGGAATCGGGCAGGGAAGACATGCGTACGTCCCTCGGGGAAAGAGATATTAGAACATTACACGGCCGGCCAAAGCGTGCGTTCACGCAAAGACACCGCGTGAAAGTCACTCTACCGAGACAAGGACACAAACGGCAAGTGGCCTCCGCCTGATTTCAGGGATGGGCCGGTCTACACCTGAAACTTAGCCTGAGGTGTATATTCCCGCAGGCCCGCAATGAATTCCTTACGACGTTGAGGGGTGGTCACGAAGTAGCTAAAGCCCGACTTTGAAGCGGGATCATCAAAATAGATCGACACTGTGCCATCCCAACGCATGCCAGGAATAAAGTTGCGAACAACGAGGACCTTGTCCCATCCAAGTAGAAGGTCTTTCTTGCTCCCGAAGTACGACTCGTGAATGCCCTCGGAGTCCAAATCCCAGTAGTTGAAGTAGCGGCCAAACGCTTGGTATGCGACCAACAGAACGAAGAGAATGAAGCTTCCAATGTCCAAGGGCCTTGGATGCAGCCCAGTCAGCCAGGAAAAGACCTCGTTGCACGCGCACCATGTCCAGATCCAGCCAAGCAGCCCAAAACTCCTGCGAAATCTCATGCCGACAGCATAACCCGAAGCCCTCGCAGTTACAAATGAGATAAGCCCAGTCTATCTTTGTCTGGCCGGAGATTGAGGCCGGCTAGACGCGGTACCGCTTCTGATGCCAGACCCACGCCGTCCGGACGATCTCGTCCAACTGCGTGTACTTCGGCTTCCAACCCAGCTCGCGCATAGCCTTCTCTGAGCTTGCCACCAGCACAGCAGGGTCGCCAGGCCGTCGCGGATGAACCACAGCAGGGATCGGATGGCCGGTGACACGCCGCGCCGATTCAATCACCTCTCGAACGCTGAAGCCGCGTCCGTTGCCCAGATTGAAGATCAGCCGCTTCTCGGCGGCAGCCGGAGTCTCCAGCGCCTCAAGCGCCAGCAGGTGAGCATCGGCCAGGTCGGAGACATGAATGTAGTCGCGGATGCAAGTGCCGTCGGGCGTGGGATAGTCTTCGCCAAAGATCTTGATCGCCTCTCGCCGCCCCAACGCCACATCCAGAACCAGCGGGATCAGGTGCGACTCGGGGTCGTGCGCCTCGCCGCGGGTGACCCCCTTCGGCCCTTCCGCCGCTCCAGCCACGTTGAAGTAGCGCAGCGAAGCCGAACGAAGCCCATGAATGCGCTGGAACCAGCCCAGCATCTGCTCCACCATCAGCTTGGACTCGCCATAGGCGTTGGTCGGCTGCAGCCGTGCATGCTCTTTGATTGGAACTGCTTCCGGCTCACCGTACACGGCGGCCGTCGAAGAGAAGACCAGCCGGAGAGGTCCATGGGCCAGCATGGCTTCAAACAGGGCCAGAGCCGAGGCGGTGTTGTTGCGAAAGAAGATCTCAGGCCGCACCATCGATTCGCCGGCCTCGATCAGGGCGGCAAAATGCAGCACGCCGTCAAAGGGCTCTGCCTGGCCTTTGGCCGCAATGAAGATCTCCTCAAGTCGCAGCCGATCCTCCAGTTCTCCCTCGATGAACTCCACGCCAGCGGGCAAGAGGTCTCGCCGCCCATGGCTCAGATTGTCAAAGACGACCGCCTTATGGCCTTTTTCAGCCAGCAATCCTACGACTGTACCACCTATGTACCCCGCACCGCCGGTGACCAATATCTTCACAATCCCCCCTATACCTTCTCAAGCACTTTGGTGTACCCTAAAGTCTATTACAGAGGGCAAGTGGGATTGGCCTCGTGCCGCTCCCTTCAGACCGTCTCAAAAGACGGCAAGCCGTATTCGGTTTTTCTGTGCTGCCTTTGCCGGCGCAGAGCATGGCGGTTGTAAGCGCCGTGCTTGCGCAAGCCGGGATGCAGGTATCCCTCTGAAAGGTGAGGGATTGCAGATTTGTTCAGCGCCTTGGACCTGAATTGGGGTGTTCGAATGTCCGAGGTCCAGGTGACCAGCTATCTGTGTTTCACGGAGCTTCACAGAGTCCGCCCTGTTCACTATTGCATAGCTCCTGCCGCACGGCCTGCGATAAATATAGCTAGAGTGTTCTTCATTTCCAGATTTGAACGTGCGAAGGGGCGGTCTACGGCCTGCTCGCCAGCCGTTGGCGACTTGGCCCTGTCTTGCCTGTCTCGGAGCTGTCACACGCAGGCAATTGAGCCGCGATTTGCGATAGGGAATCGACAGTGTTCGGAGGTTGCAGAATCCCGACCCTCAGCCGATATATTTGAAGTATCGAGCAGGGCTTACGCGGGTGCTGGGAGTTCTTCACGCCTGATGGTGCCGCGATGCTCAGCTTCTGCGGACCCGCATACCAGGAATGCGAAGCTGTGCTGTCCAAACGCCAGCGAACGAGGATTGAGACTATGCCGGTGAAGCCAAATCCAGGACGCACCTTCGGTTTGCTCCCCGAGCCCGAGCGGAGCGCCGGTTCATTCATCACCAGTATTGTGATCAATGGGGTCATCCTCGCCATCATGCTCTACATCGGAGCGACGGCCAAGCAGGTGATCGATCAGCACAGGTACGAGGAGACGCTGCTGATTCTCCCTGCCAAGCAGCCGCCGCCACCGCCGAAGCCGAAGATGCCTCCTCCACCCAAGATAGAGCCGCCCAAGCCCGTGGAAGTCAAGTTTGAAGCGCCCAAGATCCACATGCCCAGGCCGGAGCCCAAGCCGGACATGAAACCGATCGTGGCCGAAGTCAAGCTGCCGACCCCAATTATCCAGACGCCCAAGCCGAACGTGATCGAAGCACCACAGCCCAAGTCAGCGTTAAGGCCGGCGGCCATGCCGGCGCAAGACAACAAAGTCAAGCCATCGACCGCTCCGGTGCATTTAGGCCAGACCTTCGGGGTCGTGCCCAATCCAAATGCCAAGGGGCCGGCGACAGTGGCCGCTATCGGCAACGAATACGGCAATATGAAGGGACCGGCCATCGCTCCCCATGGAGTGCCCGGCTCGACCGGCATCGGCGATGGAATCAAGTTTGGAAACAACGGCGGCAGGCCGGGCGGCAGGGTGGCCTCGGGCGCAAGCAATGTCGCCACAGCCCCATCCGGCATCAGGGGCAAGGTGGCTGCTGCCGGCATTCCCGCGGCTCCAACAGCGGTGCTGGCTGCTCCCAGGCCAGTCACCGGGCCGGCCGCCACCAGTTTGGAGGTTCTCTCCAAGCCTCAGCCTGAATACACCAGCGAAGCCAAGCAGCTCAGAGTGCAGGGCGACGTGATCCTGCGGGTTACGTTTACCGCCAGCGGTCAGGTGGTTGTCCAGGGGGTCGTACACGGTCTCGGCCATGGTTTGGATGAAGAGGCGCGGCGGGTGGCGCAGCAGATTCGTTTCCGTCCCGCCACGCGCAACGGCCAGGCCGTGGACATGACCACCAACATCACGATCACCTTTCAACTGGCGTAACATCGGAGTAGCACGGAAGTACAATGGCTGCGCTCAGTCGCGGGACGCCGGAACGGTGCAAGCGGCGAGAAGAAGACTTGTAAGAACTCAGTTTAGGAGCCTGACATGACGTTTCGGAAGATCTCCCTCGCCTTCCTGTTTATGATCCTCAGTGTCGCTTGCGCGCACGCAAAGAAGAAGGAACCCAATTACGCCCAGGCTCACCAGCTTACACAGGATCAGGCAGCGCTGGTGGAGAGAGCCATCGGCCGCGAAAAGGTGCTGATCAAGAACATTCAGCTACGTACCCCGCTGGTGGAGACCTACATACAAAACACCAAGCCGGACGTGAAGCTCTACCAGGTGCCGGTTTCGGACGAGTACATGCTCAGCCGCATCGATTTCGGCAAGGGATTCTTCGACAAGACCTTCGAGCCTAGAGAGTCTGCCAAGCATGGCTTCTTCAAGGGATCTCTTTCCGCCATCACTGACCTGAGCAGGGCGCTCGGGCTCGACAAGCACTTTACCTACAATCCGCTGGGGTTCACCGAGATGATGTTCATGGATCCCAAGAGCTTCGATACCCAGCACTATGTCTTCAGCTATGTGCGACGGGAATTCTTGGGCTCGGTGCGCACTTGGGTCTACGACGTGCATCCCAAGGCTGCCGGCATGGGCCGGTTCTTCGGGCGCATCTGGATCGAGGACCAGGATGGGAACATTGTCCGTTTCAACGGAACTTACACCGGGCCAAGGTCCGAGGACGACTCGCGCTACTACTTCCACTTCGACAGTTGGAGGATGAATGTGCAGCCGGGGATCTGGCTGCCGGTGGCAGTTTACGTCGAGGAGACCGAGCGCATCGAAGGCGAAAAGAAAGGCGGGCTGAAGGCCCAGACGCACTTCTGGGGCTACTCGCTCAAGCTGCCCTCGCGGGAGAGCGAGAACGTGAGCGTGAAGGTGGACGACGCGGTCGACAAGAGCGATGACTCGCAGGACGTGGGTCCGCTGCAGGCAACGCGCGCCTGGGTAACCCAGGCGGAAAACAATGTAATTGACCGGCTGGTGGAGGCAGGCCTGGTGGCGCCGCTTACCCCCGGCGGTTATGAAAACACCGTGCTGGACCAGATCGTGATTAACCTTCAGGTGCCCAACAACCTGGCCTTTACCGACCAGGTGCATACCCGGATTCTGCTCTCGACCACGGTCGAAACCACCACTGTCGGCAATACCATTCTGATCAGCAAAGGGCTCATCGACAGCCTGCCCAATGAGGAATCGATCGCCTCGGTGGTGGCCATGGAACTGGCCCACATCGTGATGGGCCACCACATTGATACACGCTATGCCTTCAACGACCGCCTGCTCTTTCCCGATGAGGCAACCTTCAAGCGCATCGACATGTACCACTCCGACCACGACAATGCGGAGGCTGCGAAGAAGGCGATGGAGTACATGCAGAACTCAATGTACAAGGACAGGTTGCCCTCGGCCGGCCTCTATTATGCGCAATTGGTTGATCGTGAAAAGGAACTGAAGGCACTGAACACACCCAAACTCGGAGACTCGCTGCTAGGGCCCGACGGAACGCCGTGGATGGCCGATCTCGAAAGGATGGCGCCCAAGCTGAATTGGGACGATCTTACCCAGCGTCCGGCCTTGCCTCTGGGCAGTTGGCTCAAAACCGATCCTTGGGATGACAAGGTGCACCAGCTCAACGCCAAGATCTACGCCTACATGAATCCCCGCGACAAGATGCCGCTGGAGCTGACGCCGGTCTTCTTCAAGCTGCAACGCTATGATGCGGCGCATCTGGTGGCCCCGGTTTCGCCTGCCGCCACGACTCCGCCCGCGGCAGCGACTCCGCAAACCTCTGAGCCCACAGCCCAGCCCGTTTCCCCCGCTTCCGTTCCGCCAGCCAATCCAGCCACTTCTCCGGCGGGTGAAGCGGCCCAGCAGCCTGCCGCTGCCTCTGGCGCTCCGGCTGCGGCGCCACCCGCTGCCGGTGATGGGTCCCAGCCCCCTCCGAATCCCCCGCAACAGTAGCATGGACCGGGAATCCCGGTCCTTTTTCGCCGCGTGCGCCTCCGTTCCGGAGATTCCAAACTGAGTTGTTTTTGAGTCTCTTCGGTAGTGAAGTTTCCCCCGGTTTGGACGACATTGTGCTTATGAAGCGATCTCTGTTGGTTCTCTCGTGCATCCTGCTTGCCGGCGCGACAATTGGCGCTCGTGCGCAGGTCGTTCCCTCAGCCAGCGCCCACGAGCTCTCGATCACCGCCGGCGGATTGGCCTCCATCTTTCAGCCGGATTATGAGTACGGCTGGTCCCTCGCGTCGAACGGCCTCTATTACCCCGTCGCGCAAGCGGGCAGTTATCCGCTGGTCGGCGTGGGCGCCTACGTAGATGTGAAATTCAGGCGCTGGGTACAGTTGGAGGCCGAAGGCCGCTGGCTGCGCTTCAACCGGTATCTGGATATTCACGAGGACAACTATCTGATCGGCCCCAGGGTTCCCGTCTACCGCTTCTGGAAGGCGACCCTTTATGGCAAGGCGCTCGGCGGTTTCTCGCGTATGGACCTGGGTTCCGGCCTCCACAGCACCTTCACCGACCTCGCCTTTGGCGGTGGCATAGACGTGAAGCTGACCAAGCGGATCAGCATCCGCGCTTTCGACGGCGAATACCAATACTGGCCGGCATGGGGCAATTCCACAATTTCGCCCTATGGAGCCAGCGCCGGCATCGGCTACAAGATCTTTTAGAGATAGAATCTGCTCATTCTTTGCCCGTCATTGCAATGATTTGCCCATTTGCGTCAACCTCGTTCAGCGGGAATTGGCCGTCTGAAGGCGCGACGAGATTCCCTCTTCCGGAGTACGCTGGCACGATCCGTTTCTCAAAATCGAAGGCGGCCACGCTGATCACGTAGTCCGTGGTCATGCCCAGCTTGGCAGGGCATGAGGTCTTTCCCGGCTCATTGCCCGCGGCCGCTGTGATCATTACACCAGCGATGGCAGCCTTCTTCGCGGCCAGACAAACCGGGCAGTCCCCGTTGCAATCCCAAATTCCCCACTTCTTGTGGTAGACGCCGAGGCTCATGTTGATGGCCGTCACGCCCTTTTCCACGGCGACTTCGATGCCCCGCACGAGGTTCTTCTCTTCGCCCCGCCCGTCGGCCCCCACGACTTTGATATTCACGAGCGTGGTATCCGGCGCTGTCAGCAGCAGCTTCATGGTCGTCGACGTGCCATGACCGTTCAGATCCTCCGCGCCCTCGCCTGTCAGGTCGA
>Ga0302274_10004451_pt1 | contig 12194 bp, 12 predicted proteins | sample III_Bog_N2_1_FD_198755 | JGI IMG/M metagenome (GOLD analysis project Ga0302274, IMG submission 198755) | Peat permafrost microbial communities from Stordalen Mire near Abisko, Sweden - III_Bog_N2_1 | ecosystem: Environmental > Terrestrial > Soil > Wetlands > Peat | place: Sweden: Abisko...
TATAACCAACGGGTATGACGAGGATGATTTTCATTCAACCCAAAATATTGAGCTCGATAAAAAATTCTCAATCGTATATATTGGAACACTTATAAGAGACCCCAAACCCTTTATTTTATGGCAGGCTCTGTCGGATTTGGTCAAAGAGGATAAGCAATTTGCCAACGATCTTGAAATTAAGCTTATTGGCAAAATTGATGCTTATGTCGTAAAGGATATTGAAGACAGTAATCTGAATAATTACCTTACCTTAATGGATTATGTACCTCACGAACAGGTAAGTAAATTGCAACAACAGGCACAAGTACTGCTTATGAAGGTTTATGACTCCGGTGTTGCAAAAGGCATTATAACCGGAAAACTCTTTGAATACCTTACTGCCAAACGCCCCATATTATTAATAGGCCCCGAAGATGGCGATGCCGCAAAAGTTATTAATACCACTAAAACAGGTGTTGTGAACAATTTTACCGATGTGGATGGATTGAAGAAAAAAATACTTGCATTTTACAATCAATACAAAACGGGTACATTAAAGGTAAATCCTGTAGGCATTGAACAATATTCCCGAAAAAACCTCACCAGAAAATTGGCTGAAGAACTTGATAAGCTAATTGATAAGCCAATAGGTTAATCTTTATAAATAGATAGAAATTGAGAGCCAATTTGTTGTTCAGAAACCTTGCCTGAAAAATTATCAGCAATACTTTTATTATCAAATTTAACGGATAATGCAGCAGATATTCCATTTACCCAATCCTGGGGGGTGTTGATACATAATATACCGTTAGTGGGCTGTTGTATCAATTCAGGTAATGCCCCCACATTTGAGGCTATTACAGGAGTACCTGTGCATAAAGCTTCTGCTACCACAACAGAAAATGTTTCTATTTGTGAGGCATGTAAAAAATAATCGGTGTTAAATAACTTTAAAGCAATTTGTTCTTTAGTTAACCGGCCCAAGAAATTGATCTTAAAATTTAAATTTAGAACCCTTCGTTTTATTTCTTCAGCTTGCGAGCCTTCGCCCACTAAATTCAATTCAAATTGCTGATTGGTTTTTAAGCTTACCTCATTCAACGCCTCTACAAAAAGAAAAGGGAGTTTAGGTAGTTCCCATGTGGCCACTGCTGTAAAATGTACTCTGTCAGTTTTTGTTTTTGGTTGAAAGTAAAAAGTAGCCGTGTTGACTACATTGGGTATGATGACAATTTTTCTATCAGCTGGTACATATTGACGCACCTTTTTTTCAAGAAAGCCTGAAACAACACTTATACCTTTTGCAGAGGCATAAGCTTGTTTGGCCGTGCCTGAAAAAATATTCAATTTCATGAACCGGTCTATTTTTGACCAATGTTCTGTTATAATCAAAGGAACGTTATATTTTTTACTAAGCCAATAACCTACGATACCACATGGTGCAATAATGTTAGCATGAATAATATTTGCCGTTTCTATAATTAATCTTTTCTTTTTGATATAACTATTAACTATAGAATATAATAGGGGAGGAAATGCATAAAGTTTTTTATGAATGGCTGATTCTATTGTAATCAGATGAGTGGGAATACCATTCTCATCAATAAATTCTTCATATTGTTTTTTTAATAAGCCACTGCCATGTTTAAGATTTAAAGCTACAACGGTAATATTGGCTCCGGCAAATTTAATGGCCTTGGCATGTTCTTTTACAAATATACCTTTGTAAGGTTCAGCGGTGCTGGGGTACCAAAATGTTAAGAATAGAATATTCATCAGGTTATATCAATAACAGCGCGTTGTATATTATGCAAAGTAATACTTATAACTACTTATTCATTATAGGGTGCCTGTTAAATGGTTTTGAGGCGTCAAATAATTTTCTGTAAGTAATGTAGCGGCGTACTAATTTACCGCCAACGGTATCTACCAAGTGTATCATTTTAGGATTAAAATCGCCTATCCAGTTCATTTCTAACTCATCATATTTTTTCATGGGCTGAATAACTTTGGCCGATGCCATTACAATGGCACCCTCAACACCTTTTGCCTGGTGATCGGGTGTCACGCCAAACAATACACCTATCATACGCCGTGTTTTGCCACTCCAGCGATAATAAACAAATTTTAATTTGCCTATAAGATCGAGCTTGCCATTAAGATGATTTATAATTGGGTTAATATCGGGTAGCATTAAAAAAAATGCCACAGGCTTTTTATCATAGTATCCAAACCACATCAGTTCTTCCTCTAAGATTGGTTTAATAACCTTCATCAAAGCTTTTGACTGATGTACTTCCATGGGAGGCACGTTATAAAATTTCGACCATGCTTCGTTATAGATATTTCTAAAATCTTCGGTGTATTTATCAATGTACTTTTTGTTCAAGTGCTCAAAAGTGTATTGAGGATTACGTGCAATACGTTCAGCCCTGTCTCTATACTTTTCAGGTATGGGGTCGCTTACATGGTAGTTATATACATACTGATTAAAGTATAATTGGAAGCCGTAGTTCTCAAAAAGTTGCTCATAATATTTTGGATTGTAATTCATGTTGTAAGTAGGCATGTTAAAGCCCTCTACTAATAAACCCCACCATTCATTTCGCTCGCCAAAATTTATTGGGCCATCCATAGCCTCCATTTGGCGTTCAGCGAGCCAGTTTTTACAAACGTCAAAAAGAGTATTGGCTGCTGTTTGGTCATTTATACAATCAAAAAAACCCATGCCACCTGTGGGTTGATCTTCACCAAATGCTTTTTTCTTATCAAGAAATGCAGCTACGCGGCCAATTAAATTACCCGAATCATTTTTCAATATCCATCGGGCAGCCTCGCCATGACGGAACAATTTATTGCGCTTTGGGTCGAATATTTTATTTATATCATCATCAATAGGGCGCACCCAATTGGGGTTACCCCTATTAATAAGAATAGGAACTTTTAAGAACTCCTTAGTAGTATTGGTATCATTAACAGGTATAAGCTGCATACTTTTATTTGATGCAAAAATAAAATAATACAGCTATATCGCTATTAAATTATCTCCAATGGCCACCCACCCATATATAGCCTCCTCTTACAGGACGCCAATGCCCAGGTACCCAAGCAGCACCCACACGGCGGGGCCTTACCCATTGGCCGTCAACAACAACATACCGGCCGGCTGCTCTATCCCAACGGTATTCGCCTGCTACCCAAACCGCACCTGCATAAGGTGGTGGGCCGGGAGCAACTCCTACTTGTATTTCAGGCCTTACAGTAATTACTTGCGCATTGCTTTGAGAGCATAAACCAATGCCTAAAACCAACGCTGTACTGAAAACAATGATCTTTAATTTTTTCATACTTTAAATTTTTACTGATAATAATTAATATTTAGTGCGGTAGTTTTTAATGCCAATGGCCGCGTTTCCATACATAACCGCCTTTTGCCGGTGCCCAACGCCCTGCTACCCATGCTCTGCCTGCACGAGGGCGTGACCAATGGCCACCCACTAACACATACCGGTGATTAACCCATCTGTATTCTCCGCCTATCCAAACTGCTCCCGCAAATGGAGGTGGCCCTTCAGCAATCACAACATCACCCGCCGGATAGGTTGCAACTACGCCCGCCGCACAACTTGCGAATAGCCCGATGGTAAGAGCAATTAGGATTCTATAAAAAACTGTTTCTACCTCTTTCATAGCATTGCTTTTACGATTATAAAATCAATCACTATGCCAATTTGACCAATTATACTTAAAGAGGTTTGCTTTATATCTAAAAAATAAATACTAATTTTCAGTCTGTATTCCCACTAATAAAACTATTATGGCAAAAAAAGTTGCTGTTATTAAACTCGACCGCAGAAATAAATTAATTATTTACAAAAAATTTGTGTTCACCAATGCACAGTTTATTGTAATAAGCAAGTGCAGGTATTTATTTTTATTTTGGATGAAAAGCAGCGTTGCTGCCGATGAGGTGAACAGTATTGGAGGCTTAGTGTTTTTTACTTTTAAAACCCTGGAAGCAGCCGAACAGTTTGCTGATAAAATAAAGGCATCGTATTAACGCCTCGATTTGCCTGTTTCTAATTCATATCCTTCATCAATTAATAGATCATGACCTGTAGCTGCGCCGCGGGCCAATTCATCGCAACGTTCATTTTCAAAATGTTCGTTATGGCCCTTTATCCACTTAAAGCGGATATGATGTTTTTTATTTAACTCCAGAAAACGCATCCACAGGTCAGGATTTTTTTTGTCTTTAAAATTTTTCTTCTCCCACCCAAATACCCATTTTTTTTCAACCGCCTCAACCACATATTTTGAATCGGAAGTAACCTCTATTGTTTGATTGTCATTTTTTAACGCTTCAAGACCCCTTATTACAGCCATTAGTTCCATACGGTTATTAGTGGTATAGCGATAACCCTCTGCGATTTCTTTTTGATAGGAACCCGAAACCAATATTACTCCTAAACCACCGGGACCGGGGTTGCCAAGTGATGAGCCATCGGTATACATTTTTATCATAAATCTAAATTTCACTCTAAACCCCTAAAGAAGATTTTAACCTTCAGTACATCTCAGAGTTGTATATTTTATAATTTGTTAAATATAATATTTATAATGTTATTGATTTATTACTAACCGAAACGCCCCTTAGGGGATTTAGGGGTAAAAATAGATTACTAATTTAAATTGGTGGGATAGTCAATGCTAACATTCTCACGTGCCTGAATCAGTATCTCAAAAACCATAGCGACATTTTTTATTTTGTCAAAACCCGGAATGGTCTCAGTAGAGGTATAAAACCTGCCCATCAGCCAACTGAACAGTGCGTTGTTTTCTCCAAATGAAATATAGCCTTCGTCATTCTTCTTATCAATTATCTGCATATTGGTGATAGCTTGTAAGGGTAGCGATTGAAACTTGCGTTTTTTTCTGCCATTTAACTCTAACACTAATACTCTTAAAGAAGTAATACAATAATAAGTTTGCTCACGTTTTCTTTTATCGACTATAAAACGGGGAAAGATTAGATATAGAGCCAGTAGGGTTATCATAAATCCAAAAAAAATAAAAATAAAATCGGCATGGTAATGTATGGCTTGTACATCCAGTACAGTACCAAAGCCCAGTAAAATAATGGTGACGGGAATAACGATCATATCTGCGTCTTTTAGCCGTATGCCGCCAATGGGTTGTCCCAGCCATCTTATAACTTCGCCTTCTTTAAGATAGCCCGTTAGTTCTTTTTCTATTGGTTGGCGCATTATTTGCAATTTATTAAAAGACAATGTTTAAAAATAAAATTAAGTTTGCATTATTACCTAAAATTCTTTTATGATGAAATTCCTTTATCTCATTAGACATGCAGAAGCAGAAGAATTTGCTAAGACCGGCAGCGATTTTGACCGCAAACTTACAGACAAAGGTGAGGCTGATGCCGAGCTGATAGGTGAGAAGTTGCAGGAGATGAATATTAAGCCGCAATATTTAATTACCAGCCCTGCTATGCGTGCCTTGCAAACGGCCAAAATAATAAGTGATGAACTATTGCAAAAAAAATCGGAACTGGTAAAAGACGATAGAATTTACAATGCCACAGCTGCTGATCTGCTTGAAGTAATTAATGAGCTGAACGAAGACTATAAATCAATAGCCTTATTCGGGCACAATCCCGGTTTTTACGAAATAGCCAATATGCTTGGCGATTCAGAAATTCATAAATTTCCTAAAACAGGTGTGGTAGCTTTTGCCTTTGCCATTCCGTGGAAAAAAATAACGCCTAATTCCGGAATGCTCCAGTTCTTTATTTCTCCCCGTCAATACACCTAAAACTTTATTGCACTATAAATGTGCCTTGCATTTTTTGCCAGTGGCCCGGGTAAGTACAAATATATTGGTACGTACCAATTGGTGGCGCTGCAAATGTTATTACAGTTAAGCTACCGGGTTTGGTAGCAGGTATGCCATAAAGCACATCTGCTGAAGGGGGGATATGGTTATCAATATTTATAGCGGCTGTGGCAACTGCTTCTGCGGTGCCATTCTTGACTAGTACAAAATTGTGCTGCATGGATTCGTCTTTGCCGTTATTTTTAAAATTGATTTTTACGGTTGAACCGGATTTAACAGTTAAAGTGGTCGGTGTATATTTCATATCAGCCATAGTATTGCCATCAGCTGAAAGATCAAGAGTTATAACAGGCGCTTTGGCATCAATAGCATTTGGATCGTATGGTGGTGCAGGAGGCGGGGTATAGATTTTAGTGGTATCAGTTGAAGCGGTATTAGTGTTTTGAGAACCGCCACAGCCGTTTAGTATGGCAGATGCAGCTAGGATAGCGATAGCTGCAGAATAAAAGGATATTTTTTTCATTGTAACTTTTTTGCAAAGGTAGCGTATACTAATTAGAATTTGTTCAAATAGTTTTTAGCATCAAGCAACATATTTGTGATAGTTAAAATAGGAGCAAATTATTTTTATTTTTTATGATAATTATTGAAACCTTCCTAAAGTATCATCGTATCATAGTACATAATTGAACGGAGCAGCATGAGACAACTAAAAATCACACATCAAATTACCAATCGCGACAGTGAGTCGCTGGAGCGTTATTTACAGGAAATAGGCAAGGTAGAGTTGCTTACTGCTGAACAAGAGGCTGATTTAGCTCAGAAGATAAGAACAGGCGACCAGGATGCCTTGGAAAAATTGACCAAAGCCAACCTGAGATTTGTGGTGTCTGTAGCTAAACAATATCAAAATCAAGGGCTTACCTTAAGTGACCTTATTAATGAAGGGAACGTAGGGCTTATAAAGGCAGCTAAACGATTTGATGAAACTAAGGGTTTTAAATTTATATCCTACGCTGTATGGTGGATTCGTCAATCTATTATGCAATCGTTAGTGGAGCAATCGCGTATGGTGCGTTTGCCGCTTAACAAAATAGGTTCCTATAATCGTTTGAGTAAAATGATTGCCAACTTTGAGCAGGAGTATGAGCGGGAGCCAACTACAGATGAATTGGCTGATATGCTTAACGTTTCTGAAAAAGAAGTAAAAGAAATGATGAAAGGCACTACTCGGCACTTAAGTATGGATGCACCCATTGGCGACTCTGAAGAAAACACTATGGTTGACTTGATGGAGGATGAAGGTGAGAATAAACCTGATCAAACTTTAATTACCGATTCATTACGAAGTGATATTATGCGCCTGATGTCTGTACTAAGCAAGCGCGATGGCGAAATTGTTGCCTGCTTCTTCGGTATAAATGGCCGCCCGCAAATGAACCTGGATGAGATAGGTGAAAAATTTGACCTTACACGCGAGCGTGTAAGACAGATAAAAGAAAAAGCCATAAGGCGGTTACGTAAAACACGTACCTGTGCCTCGCTTAAAACATATTTGCATTAGTTGTCTTTTTTTGATTCATAGGGTTTACTATCCCCGCAGTTGCTAGGCTGTGGGGATTTTTATATTTAATGCTTAGTAGATTTAAAGGTTAGAAAATTAGAAAGTTATATGGTTTGATTGATGCTGCCGTATCACATATTGGTAGAAAGATAATAGCACAGACCAAACGACTAGTTAGGAGTTGCACTACTCCACAGTCAAAATCTTCCTCAACCTAATATCTGCCGATGATGCCCCTATCATAATATCAAACAGCCCCGGCTCAACTACGTAGTTCATGTTTTCATCCCAAAGTGATAAGATACCGGGATTAATTTCAAATGATATTTCTTTTTCTTCGCCCGGCTCCAGGTGTACTTTTTTAAACCCTTTAAGTTGTATCACGGGTGTAGTAACAGTGGTTATAGAGTCTCTTATATACAGCTGAGGAGTTTCATCGCCGGCAATTTTTCCGGTGTTTTTTAGTTTGAATGTGACCATTGTTTTTTCATCTTTTCTAATCACAGGATTTGCAATTTTAATATCGCTATATGCAAATGTGGTATAGCTTAAACCATAGCCAAAAGGGTAAAGCGGGGTAGAATTTTCAAACACATAGCCTCCTACTGAGTTAGGATAAGCATGTTTTGACGTTGGTTTGCAATTATAATAATCGGGCAGTTGTTCTGCAGAGCGGGGAATAGTGATGGGCAACTTACCACCTGGATTATTATCGCCAAACAAAATATCGGCAATGGCAGTGCCTGTTTCCTGACCCATATACCAGCATTCAAAAATAGTTGGCACGTTTTCTTTGATATAACTAAAGCTTAATGGTGAGCCGTTGAATAAAAGCACAATAACCGGTTTGCCGGTGGCAACAACTGCTTTAACCAAATCATTTTGTGAACCCACCAAATCTAAATTTGCCCTGTCAAGGCTCTCTGCTGATAATTGCTCATTAGCCCCTATTGCCAAAATCACTACATCCGATTTTTTTGCTACCTGCACCGCATCATTTATCATCGGTTGATTTTCTTCTAATGGCACAATAGTATTTTCACCGGTTACTGTTTTATTTATTTTACACCCTTCGCTATAAAGTACATTTATTTTATTACCCACTTTAGTTTTTATGCCATCTAAAACAGTAATAAATTGTTTGGGCTTATAGCTATAACCACCCAGCAACGTACGATTGGCATTAGGGCCAATAACTGCAATAGTTTTTAGTTTATCGGCATTTAGCGGAGCAAGGGCGTTGTCGTTTTTCAATAATATAGGTGTTTCTAATGCGCATTGCAAAGCCAGTTTGCGGTTGGCATCGCAACCTACAAAAGCCTGTGCGCTATCGGGGTTAACATAAGTATTTTCAAATAGGCCCAATAAAAATTTCTGCCGTAAAACATGCGCCACTGCTGTATCTACAAGCGCAATACTTATAATATTACTATGCACCAATTGCTTAAGGGAGGGATAACATTCGCTGGTAACCAGGTCCATATCCACACCTGCAGTAATAGCTTCCCTGGCAGCATCAGTAAAACTTTTGGCAACAAACTGCACATTATACAAACGGCTTATCCCATAATAATCTGATAGGATAGAACCCTTGAAACCCCATTCACTTCTTAATACATGTTGCAATAGCCATTTATTTTCATGCGAAGGCACACCATCAATCTCATTATAAGATGGCATTATAGATTCAGCTTTGCCTTTTTGCACACATACCTGGAACGGGTAGAGAAACGTGCTTCTTAATTCCCGTTCGCCTATATTAAACGGAGCAGTATTTTTTCCACCTTCAGGCTGGCCATGTACAAAATGTTTTAATGTGGCAATGACGTGGTTAGAATCTATTATACCTGTATTGCCTCCCTGTAAACCTATAACAGCACTCAACCCCATTTGAGATACTAAGAACGGGTCCTCGCCAAACATTTCTTCTGTTCTGCCCCATCGTGGTTCTCTTCCTAAATCAACTAACGGGTCTAAAACAAGATGACTGCCGGCGCATCTTATTTCTTTAGCCGTCATGCTAAATAATTTTCTTGTGAGTGCGGTATCCCAGGTTGATGCCAACCCTTCAGGTATTGAAAAACTTGTACCGTTTATAACGCCATGCCCGTGCAAACCTTCTTCGTGCAATATGAGTGGTATGCCCAATCTTGTTTTTTCCTTCAAATACTTTTGTAAATTATTTGCCGCAATAGCAGAGATTCGTGGTGTGAAATCTAATGTCGGGTCAAGTTTAATATGGCCTAGGCCGTTTTTTAAAATGCTGTCGGCAGTTTTAGTATTTAAATTGCCCGATGAATCAAAAAGTGGTGTTTTTTTACTCTGATATATTTGGGTGCAGCATAGTTGGGCCACTTTTTCATCCAGCGTCATGCGCCCCAATAGATCTTTTACTCTTTCATTAATGGACAGTTTTGGGTTTTTGTAATCGGGTATAGCTGTTTGTTTGCACGATGCTATAGTTATTAGAATACAAAAGAAAAGAATGATGTGTTTTTTCATTAGTGCAGTAAAAGACTTGTTAAATATATAAAAATTCAATTACTTCATTATCAATAATCTAAGGCGCATTATGGATATTTAGTGAATGTTAACAATCCGAATTATGAAACCACCAAATCGTCAAATTATCAAATTAATCAACCTATATTTGGAGCATGAAACACCTTATTGCGCCCTCAATATTGTCTGCTGATTTTGGCAATTTATCAAGAGATATACAAATGCTTAATCAATCAGAGGCCGATTGGATACATTGCGATGTCATGGATGGCAGGTTCGTACCTAATATTTCTTTCGGGTTCCCCATCATATCAGCCGTAAAAAAAATTGCCACTAAGCCATTAGATGTACATTTAATGATATTAGAACCTGAAAAATATATTACTGAGTTTGCAAAGGCTGGCGCTAATATATTAACGGTTCATATTGAAGTAAGCCCCAATTTGCACCGTACCATTTTTGCTATAAAGCAAGCAGGCATGAAAGCTGGTGTGGCTATTAATCCGCATTCTCCTATTTCGCTCCTGCAAGATATTATACATGATATTGATGTGGTGTGTTTAATGTCGGTAAACCCGGGATATGGCGGACAAAAATTTATTGACCACTCCTTAGTTAAGATAAGAGAATTAAAAGATATGATAAACACTACTAATTCACCCACCTTAATTGAGGTTGATGGCGGTGTTGATCTTGTGAATGCGTCTACCTTGTTAAAAAAAGGGGCAGATGTGTTGGTAGCAGGCAATACCGTATTTAGCGCCAGCAACCCTTCAGAAGTAATTTCTCAATTAAAAAATATTGCTTTTGATAATAATAAAAGCTAACTGGCGTTCTCTCACTCTCGCAAACTACATGAGGAAATTCAGATTCATTACAGGCTTGTTTTTAATTGGCGCAACTGCAATATGCAAAGGACAAAATACCGCCACATTAAGCGGTTATATAAAGGATAGCAGTAGTACACCTATGCAAGCTGTAACCATTACAGCGAGTAAAGGCAATGCAGGAGCGTTTAGTGATGCTAAAGGTTATTATTCCATAATAATTCCGGCAGGTGATTCGGTTAGCATAAGGTTTTCTTATCTGGGCTATCTTACACAAACGATAACTGTATTTATGTTAAAGGGCGAAAACAGGCAGTATAGCATCAATCTTAAAAGGTCATCCGTTCATATGAAGGATGTTACGATAAGCGACCAACAATCACGTGAAGATGCCGGAATGCAGGTAATAAGTGAAGGGCAATTTGAAGCGATGCCTAATCCGACAGGCGGCATAGAAACAGCCATAAAATTAATATCAGGCGCATCAGCAAATAATGAACTGACCTCAAATTATTCAGTACGCGGAGGTAGCTATGATGAGAATTTAATTTATGTAAATGATTTTGAAATATACAGGCCATTGCTGTTAAGTAATGCGCAGCAGGAGGGGTTGAGTTTTATAAATCCTGATATGGTAAGCTCTGTATTGTTTAGTACCGGGGGTTTCCAGGCAAAATATGGCGACAAGATGTCAAGCGTATTAGATGTACATTATAAAAAACCCGATCATTTTGCGGCCTCTATTGAGGCCAGCCTGTTAGGTTTTAATTTACATGTAGAAGGAAGCTCTAAGAATCATAAGCTAACCTATATTGCCGGTGTGCGCGAAAAGCAGGACCAGTATTTATTAAACTCACTAAACACACAAGCCCAATACCAGCCATCATTTAGCGATGGGCAGGCATATATTACTTATAACTTTTCTGATAAACTTGAACTGGATGCGTTAGGTTATTTTTCTTACAACACCTATCGGTATATTCCAATAAGCCAAACCACAGCATTTGGTTTAGTGAATGAAGCCTTGCAGCTTGATGTGTTATTTAGCGGACAGGAACTGGATGAATATACTGATGCTATGGGGGGACTATCGCTCACTTACCAAGCAAGTAAAAAATTTACCTTAAAATTTTTAGCATCAGGATTTAACGACCAGGAAAATGAGACCAATGATATTACCGGTGAGTACCTTATTAATCAGTTAGGTACCAATTTAGGACAAAGCAATTTTGCTCAACCTGTTTATGCTTTGGGAGCAGGCGCCACACAGGATTTTACACGCGATTATCTTAATGCCCTTGTGCTTAGTACCGGTGTTAAGGCTACTTACACAGCGGGTAACCATTTTTTTATAGCCGGGTTGCAAGTTAAACGACAAACTATTTCTTACAATATTGATGAATGGGAATTTCAGGATTCAGCAGGGTATAGTTTACCATATAATACTAATGAGTTGGTGTTGAGTAATG
>Ga0302274_10004474_pt1 | contig 12159 bp, 5 predicted proteins | sample III_Bog_N2_1_FD_198755 | JGI IMG/M metagenome (GOLD analysis project Ga0302274, IMG submission 198755) | Peat permafrost microbial communities from Stordalen Mire near Abisko, Sweden - III_Bog_N2_1 | ecosystem: Environmental > Terrestrial > Soil > Wetlands > Peat | place: Sweden: Abisko...
GTCGGCCAGGTTGAGCGAAGCCTCGGTATTAAAGTCGAAGCTGGTTTTGTGCTGGCTGCGCCACTGGGCGAGGGCGATGCATAGTTCTTTGGCTCGGGCTTTGTTGCCGATGAAGTTGTCGTCGACGATGAACACGGCTTCGCGCCATCCGGCGGCGCGCAACTGGTCCAGCTCGGCAATGACCTGGGCCACGGCCTTGGTGCGGGGGCGGCGTCCGTAGATTTCAATGATGTCGCAAAACTCGCAGTTGAAGGGGCATCCGCGCGAGTATTGCACGGCCATGGTGGAGTAGCGGTGCATCTTGATGAGGCTGAGATCGGGCAGCGGGCTCAAGCTCATCTCAGGCCGTTCAGCGGCTTGGTAGACGGGTTGGGCGGCGCCCCGCTCAAGGTCGAGCGCGAGTGTGGCGATGAGGGCTTCGGCCTCGCCGATGACGACGTGGTCGGCCCTGAGGTCTGCCGGCGAGAGGCTGCTGGCGATGGGGCCACCGACGACGATGTGCAGTCCGCGCGCGTGGCATCGGTCGGCGATGGCGACCAGCGAATCGCGCTGGATGTGCATGCCGCTAATCAGCACCACGTCGGCCCAGGCCAGATCGCGGTCCCGGAGTCTCTCGACGTTGGTGTCGACAAGGCGCTTGTTCCAGGTTGCAGGAAGCAGGGCGGCTACGGTCATGAGTCCGAGGGGAGGTTGCGCGGCGCGCTTGCCCAGGAAGGCCAGCGCATGTTTGAAGCTCCAGTAGGTGTCAGGAAATTCCGGGTAGACGAGGAGGGCGTTCATTCAGTCTCTTTGAAGGCCGCATGATTCCCAGGCCTTAGTGGGAGAAGGAAGCGGGTGAGTTTGATGAGGAAGATCCCGGCCGTGTTCCCCTCCGGCGGAAACAAGTGGGGCCAGCTCGCGCAGGCGTCCTTCTCCCACTTTCATTCTGGCACCGGCGGGGAGAAAAACTGTTCAAAAGGGATCACCTCGGCCATGCCATACCCGGCGCATTCTTGATCTCTTCATGAAACTTCGCGTGGCGCCACTTCATCCAAGCGGGAGGAGAAAAGTACCCATATGCCTTCCGTATTTGGCCGTGCAGTGCAGGTTCCCGCCGCGGGCGGAGCTTTTGAATTGGTGGAGAAAGAATTCCCCGAGCCGGGACAGGGCCATGTGCGGGTCCGCGTGCAGGCTTGCGGAGTCTGCCACAGCGATGCAATTACCAAGTTTGGTGTGTTTCCGATCGCCTACCCGCGCGTGCCGGGGCATGAGGTTGCCGGGGTGGTGGATGCGGTGGGCGCCGGTGTGCCCCTATTCAAGGTTGGTAGCCGCGTAGGGCTGGGATGGCATGGCGGGCACTGCAACTACTGCACGCCCTGCCGGCGCGGCGACTTCATCCTCTGCGAGAATGGGCAGATTTCCGGCATCACTTTCGACGGCGGCTATGCGGACTATGTGATTGCTCCGGCGAATGCCCTGGCGCTGATTCCCGAAGATTTGTCGGACGTGGACGCCGCGCCATTGATGTGCGCGGGTGTGACGACCTTCAACAGCCTTCGGCACAGCGGGGCCAAGCCCGGCGATACGGTGGCGATTCTGGGCATTGGCGGCCTGGGGCATCTCGGAGTTCAATACGCGGCCAGGAGCGGCTATCGCACGGTGGCTATTGCGCGCGGAGCGGACAAGGCTCCGCTGGCCAAGGACCTGGGCGCGCACATCTACATTGACAGCACGACGCACGACTTCGCTGCGGAACTGCAAAAGCTGGGTGGCGCGTCGGTGATTCTTTCCACGCTGACCAATGCCGAAAGCCTGACGCAGGCTGTGAATGGACTTGGGCCAAACGGCAAACTAATCGTCGTTGGCTTACCGGAGAAGCCGTTCGAAGTGAGCGTATTTCCGCTGATTTCGGGCAACCGGTCGATTGCCGGATGGGCTTCGGGGACGGGGATGGACTCAGAAGACACGCTGAACTTCAGCGCGCTGGCGGATGTGAAGCCGATGGTCGAGACCTATCCGCTGGAGAAGGCGGCCGACGCGTTTGACCGTATGATGAGCGGAAAGGCGCGGTTCCGGGTGGTGTTGACTACGGGGAAATAATCAATCTGCATCGGCAGTATTTGATGGGCGCGTCAGTATCCACGCAAGGATCCTGGACAAAAAATCGGGGCGGCTGTCACCGGTCGACGCTTGAGCTTCCATCCGGCGTCTTTGAGTGAAGTGTGAGTCAATCGCGGTGAGAGGGCGGCCATCCACTTGTTGCAGATTCGCGCTCTCAGAGCCTTCCATAACTTCCTCCAAGTCGTGTCGGTCAATGACTTGGTTGGTGATGCGCTCGGTTTCGCTGGACATAACTGGGAGCCTCTGATGAGCCGTTCTCTGATGTTTTGTTTCATTTTGGTGGAAACAAAAACTGTATAAAATTGAACAATTCGGGGTTTGCTGGAAAAATAATCCAGTTCCGTTAACCAAACAATGCCTCCTCGCCGACGTTCGAGAGTACTTCCGCTGGAGAGGTCGGCCGACGCGTTTGACCGCACGATGAACGTGAAGGCGCGGTTCCGGGTGGTGCTGACGACCGTCTGCCACGCTATAATTCCCTTATGCAGACCGCATCACACCTCCGCGCCTTTGCCTTTTTGCGCTCTTTCAGCGCGGCGGCGGCGCATGCTGCGGCGGCAGCCGCCTAAATACCCGCTTTTCCCATCCCAAAACCCAGCACGCCGTTCCGAATCAGGTCCATCTGCGCCTGATTCCTGATACCCGACCCATTCAACTGCGCAGGCGCGGTTGATAATGAAGTCATCTGAAATTGGAGCCACAATGGAAGAGTTCAGTCGTATTCAGCGGCTCCCGCCGTATGTGTTCAACATTACGGGGGAGATGAAGATATCGGCTCGCCGCCATGGCGAGGACATTATCGACTTCGGCATGGGTAACCCCGATGGGGCGACGCCCAAACATATCGTAGACAAGCTGGTGGAGGCGGCCTTGAAGCCGGCGACGCACCGCTACTCGGTTTCGCGGGGGTTGCCGCGGCTGCGCCGGGCTATCGCCACCTGGTACAAGACGCGGTACAACGTGGACCTCGATCCCGAAACGGAGACGATCGTTACCATCGGGTCAAAAGAAGGGATCGCGCACTTGTGCCTGGCGATTCTGGATTCGCGGGACACGGTGCTGGTGCCGAATCCCAGCTATCCCATCCACATTTACGGGCCGGTGATTGCCGGGGCGCACGTGGTCAGCGTGCCGGTGCACGACCGCGGCCAGTTCCTGGCTCAGTTGGAAGACCTGATTCCGCGGATGGTGCCGCGGCCCAAAGCGCTGATTGTCAATTTCCCGTCGAACCCGACAACCGAGTGTGTGGACCTGCCGTTTCTGGCGCGGCTCGTGGAGCTGGCGCGCGAATACGGGTTCTACCTGATTCAGGACCTGGCCTACGCGGATATCGCTTTCGACGGATACAAGCCGCCGAGCGTGCTTGAGGTTCCGGGAGCGAAAGATGTGGCTGTCGAGTTCTTCACGCTCTCAAAGAGCTACAACATGCCGGGCTGGCGGGTCGGCTTCATGGTTGGCAACAAGGTTTTGGTATCCGCGCTGGCACGCCTGAAGAGCTATTTCGACTACGGAACGTTTACGCCGATCCAAGTGGCGTCGATTGCGGCACTGGAAGGGCCGCAGGACTGCGTGCACGAGATTTGCGAGACCTACCGAAGCCGTCGGAATGTGCTGGTGGAAGGGCTGAACAAGCTAGGGTGGCCGGTGGCGCTGCCCAAGGCGACCATGTTTGTGTGGGCGCAGATTCCGGAGCAATACCGCAAGCTGGGTTCGCTGGAGTTCTCAAAGCTGCTGCTGAACGAGGCCAAGGTCGCCGTGTCGCCAGGGATCGGGTTTGGGGATTATGGGGACGGGCATGTGCGCTTCTCGTTGATTGAGAACGAGGAGCGAACGCGGCAGGCGCTGAGGGGGATCAAGTCGATGCTGGCCAAGGACGTGAGGCAGATGGCAGTTGTCAGTGGTCATTGATCAGTCGTCAGCGGATTTGACACTGGGTGCTGCTTTTGCGAGACTCAGAGATGCTGCCGGTTTGGCGATGAGCGCTGAACCGATGTACCGTGCCGAAGTGGCGGAATTGGCAGACGCGCGTGGTTCAGGTCCACGTACTCGCAAGGGTGTGGGGGTTCGAGTCCCTTCTTCGGCACCAAGTGAATTCTTTATGCAAAGAATGAGCCGCCTACGGGTGGCTCTTGTTGTTTGGTCTTGTTCAATACAGGATATGGTGGGCCCGGAGGGATTCGAACCCCCAACCAAGGGATTATGAGTCCGTTCTTGGGTGTTCTGCACGGGGCTGCATTCCGATGCAAAAAAGAGAATAAAGCGATTATAATCAACAGATAATGAGATAGGCTTAGTTGCAATGCGCTGCAGTTATTCACAGAACAAACAGCCACCAAAACAGCCACTAAACCAATGTGATTGGGACGCGGATTTTGAGTCCGGTTTTAGCGATTCTGCAGCATGTTGCAGGAAGAAGCAGAATATTGAGTAAGTCATTTATTATCAATATATTATTGCCAGCAATGAACTTGCATCATGTTGCAGGGAAATGCGGGAAAGTCCGGTACAAAGTATCCCCAAAAGTATCACCGGACCCTGGGCATTTATAAGGACTGATTTCCGCTTTGCGGAACCATTCGCCCCAGCCGAACTCGTTGTCGGCAGAGTTGGTAGCCGCATGCCATCACAATTACCATCGGCTTCGAGGTTCCGCTCGCGATCAGGTTGTCGAGAATGAAATTGGCGTGACCCTGCTTGATCCAGCGCGTCTCATCTTCGCCGCCACCGTGGCGTTCGGAGCCTTGATACGGAACTCGGATCTGCCGTCGGCGTCAACGTGAGGGTATTCCGCGCCCCACACATTGGTGGAAGGAGGCTGGAAACCATCGGCGGTTTGTGAGTAACAGCAGTTCGAAAGCAAAAGTATCGCGACTGCAATTCTCTTCAACGAATCCTCTTCATTTTTTAATCCCGCCAACGGAACGCTCGGCTCAAAGACTCACCCCTCAGCCGAGTTCAATCGGAATCGGAGGCACTCGCGGGAATCGTTTTCCAGGCCACGCAGATTACGCCGCGGACGACCTCTTGTTTCGCCGAAAGCGGCATGGTACGCGATTGAGGTGGTCGAAGGAGAGTCTCTTTCTTTTCCTCCAGTATATCGATTTATTACACTTGCTTACTACCCGAGAGCTTGTGTATAGTCCGAATCCCAGAGAACGTTTACGCAAATCGATCTCCTATTCTGCGGTCGGCCACCCGGAGCAGCGAGGGTCGCTCGCAGCCGATCCACAGCGTTCCCCCGAGGAGTCGTCATGAAATTCCGTGCTGGTGTTACGTTCGTCGTTCGCATCATTTCTCTGCTGGTATCGTCTGTGACACTTCTGGCCGCACAGGGCGTCCATCTGTCCATTGACGCTTCCAAGACTGGAGCGAAAATCGACCGCAATGTTTTCGGCCAGTTTGCCGAGAACCTTGGGCACGGGCTGTACGAGGGCATCTGGGTAGGGCCGGATTCGCCGATCCCGAATACTCGCGGGATCCGCAACGACGTGGTCGGCGCTCTCCGGGAACTCAAGGTACCAAATGTGCGCTGGCCTGGCGGCTGCTTTGCGGACCAGTATCACTGGCGCAAGGGGATCGGGCCGCGCGACACGCGACCGGCGACCGTGAACTCGGCATGGGGCGACGTCATCGATACGAATGCCTTCGGCACCGATGAGTTCATGGATTTCATCCAGCAGATCGGCAGCACACCGTATGTGTCCATCAACTTGGGCTCAGGTACGCCGCAGGAGGCCGCCGAGTGGCTGGAATACATGACCGCGGGAGCGCCCACAACTCTTGCCAAAGAGCGTGCCGCCAACGGCCATATCGGACCCTACAAAGTAGGATTTCTGGGCATCGGCAACGAAAGCTGGGACTGCGGCGGCGCGATGACGGCCGACTACTACGTGAGCCAGATGAAGGTTTACAGCCGCTTTGTGCTCAACATGAATCCCGCGCAGCGGGGCCAGGACCAGATGCTGAAGATCGCAGTGGGTCCCGGCACGCCAGATACCGAATGGACTGAAGCAGTGATGAAAGCCTGGAAAAAGCATACCTGGGCATGGGACATTAACGGCGTTTCGGTGCATTGGTACACTGTTCCCGACGGCTGGCCGCCGTCAACGAATTCCGAGAAGTTCGGACTTGATGACTACAGCAAGTCTCTGAAGTCGACGCTCTTCATGGACGAGTTCCTGCGCAAGCAGGAAGCCGTGATGGACAAGTACGACCCGGAGAAAAAGGTGACCTTGAGCGTGGATGAGTGGGGCGCCTGGCATGCGCCGCTGGCCGGCTCCAACCCAGCTTTCCTCGTTCAGCAGAACAGCATCCGCGATGCCATCCTCGCCTCGCTCAATCTGAACATCTTCGCCCGTCACGCCGGTCGGGTCCGCATGGCCAATATCGCGCAGATGATCAACGTGTTGCAGGCGATGATTCTTACCGACAAAGAGAAGTTCGTTCTGACGCCGACCTATTACGTCTTCAAAATGTACGTTCCATTTCAAGACGCCACGTTTATACCCGTCACCTTCGACGCGGGAGCCTATACGCACAATGGCATATCGCTGCCGCGCGTCGACGTTATTGCCGCAAAAGGCACGGACGGAAAGCTGTTGGTTGAGATCACCAACCTTGACGCAGAAGACTCTGTCGCGATTGATGCGGACCTGGCCGGAGTAACGGCAAAGTCGGCCAAGGCGGAAACCTTAACAGCCCCAGCTGTCGATAGCATCAATACCTTCGAATCCCCGAAAACTGTTGTGCCGAGGCCAACGGAAGTGAAGATTCAGGGCAACAAGCTTTCACTGACAGTAGAACCGAGATCGGTCACAGTCATTTCGATTGAGCAGTAGACGCTGAGCTCTGCAGCCGGAGAAAACTAACTATGTTCTCGTTCAAAATGATCGAAACCCCGAAGCCATTCTCATGGATTCTCGGACTGCTTCTTGCTTCTCTGTTGGCCTCACCGGGGCCCGCTTTATCGCAGGCACCCACGGTCAGTGCCACCATCGACACCACTAGGACGGGTACGCCGATATCGAAATACATTTACGGCCAGTTTCTGGAGCACGGCGGAGATATTGTGAACACCGGCGTCTGGTCTGAGATGCTCGTCGATCGCAAGTTCTATTACCCGGTCGCCGCCAGCGCGCCGACGCCACCGCCGGTAATGGGGAACGCGGCAGGGAACCCGCGCTTCCGCCGTAATCCTACCCGGTGGTGGGCTCCCATTGGCGGCGACTTGGTAACCATGGACACGAAGGCGCCTTACACCGGAGAGCAGACGCCGCTGGTCAAACTGAACGCGAAAGAACCGCATGGCCTCAAGCAGTCTGGTATCGCGGTTCGCAAAGGGAAGGCATACGCAGGACGCATTGTGCTGGCTGGCTCTCCCGGCGCGGTAGTAAAGGTCACGCTCATCTGGGGCAAGGAAGCCGCGGACCGTCAGACCGTTACCATCGGCACATTGGGCGCTGCATACCATAAGTTTCCGCTTCGCTTTCCCGCTGCTGCCGACACCGATGACGCCACTCTCGAGATCACCGGCACGGGCACCGGCTCCTTCCATGTCGGCACAGTTTCGCTCATGCCCGCCGACAATATTGATGGCTTCCGCCCTGAGGTGATTGCCGCGCTGAAGCAGTTGCGCTTCGGCGTTCTCCGTTTTCCCGGCGGCAATTTCGTCTCCTCATATGAGTGGCGCTACGGGGTGGGCGACATAGACAAGCGGCCGCCGATCTTTGATCCCGTGTGGCACGCGGTGCAGCCCAACGATGTGGGCACAGATGAATTCCTCGCGCTCTGCCGGCTGCTTGGGGTTGACCCTTACATAACGGTAAACGCAGGCTTCGGAGATGCCTGGTCCGCGCGAGAACTGGTTGAATACACCAACGGCGCAGCCGCGACGCCGATGGGCAAATGGCGGGCCACTAACGGACATCCTCAGCCCTACAACGTGAAGCTTTGGGGCGTTGGCAACGAGCCGTGGGGCGACTACCAAATGGGCGCCATATCGCTTCCGCAATTCGAGTTGAAGCATAACCTTTTTGCCAGGGAGATGCGCAAGGTCGATCCATCCATCAAGCTGATCGCAGGCGGCGCCATGCCCGACGTGATGGAGGGTGCGGACCAGGCCAGGCGCATCAACGGCCAATATGTTCCCGACTATCTTTCCGCAGCCGACTGGACCGGTCAGATGCTTCTGAACTGCCTCGATAACATCGACATGGTGAGCGAACATTACTATGCATCCGGCACCCAACATACCGACATAAAACTGCAAAAGAAGGTGCCCATCGATCCTCCTCTGTCATTCATTGAGTGGCAGCGTGCGCCGGCGGTCCAGGTCCGCGCAAAATATGAGCACTACCAAGAATACTTGAAGCGGATCCCGGCTCTGCGTGCGAAGCCGGTTCCGATTGCCATCGATGAGTGGGCCTACTTCGGTGGCGGACCGAACTCCTACAAAACCGTACCTGCGTATGCATGGGCTTTCCACGAAATGTTCAGGCACTCGGACGTTTTTCAACTTGGAGCTCTCACGTTCGCGACCGCAACGATGAGTTCCAATCGCACTGAAGCGATACTGAACCCCACCGGAATGCTCTTCAAGATGTATCGCGATCACTTCGGCACCATTCCAGTTGAGGTGACTGGAAACTCGCCGCAGCCGAAGCCGACGTTTCCTGCGGGCGGCGACCAACCCGCGATCAATCCCGGCAGCGATACGTACCCGCTTGATCTGAGTGCAGCGCTAAGCGAAGACCGCAAGACCCTCACTATTGCTGTGCTCAATCCATCGGACTCGGAACAGAGCATCAAGATCGCAATCAACGGAGCGAAGATCGCCAGTGCAGGGAAGCTGTGGCGCATGGCTCCCGATTCCATCGACGCAACCGTGCAGGTGGACAAGAAGCCTGAAGTTCAGGTGGAAGAACAGACGCTTGGCGCACTGCCGGAGACAATCACGGTCCGGCCATTCAGTGTGAACATTTACTCATATCCGGTGGAATAGCCGGGCCTTCCCAATCCGAGGATGAAAATGACAATCAGAAAATTCCTTCTTGCTTTCACAATCGCGATGATCTCTTCGGCGACGTTCAGCCTCGCGGCGCAGGTGCAGACGATTGTTCCCGACCCTGTTCCGGGCGCAAAGCCCACCACCGTTGAGCACATCAAGATTCACGGCGCGGCGCTCGAGGGAAATCTCGAAGGCGAAGCCGTGGACCGCGACGCGATCGTGTTTCTGCCGCCCAGCTACTCGACAGACAAACATCGCCGCTATCCCGTGGTTTATGCGTTGCACGGCTACTCGATTGGCGCCGAACAGTGGTCGCACGAGATTCATGTGCCGCAGACGATCGAAGGCGCATTTGCCCAGGGCGCGAAAGAAATGATCGTCGTGCTGCCCGATTCCAAGACTATCTACAACGGTTCCATGTATTCGAGTTCGGTGACCACGGGCGACTTTGAAAACTACGTTGCGCGCGACGTGGTTGCCTACGTCGATGCACATTACCGCACCATCCCCGAACGAAACAGCCGCGGCCTGGCAGGCCACTCGATGGGTGGATACGGAGCCTCGCGCATCGGGATGAAGCACTCGGACGTGTTTGGAGCGCTCTACATCATGAGCCCGTGCTGCATGTCGCCGATGGGTGGCGGCGGCCCTGGTCCGTCGGACCGAATGAAAGAAATGGCGATCGCCAACGAGAAGAAGGTTGCCGCAGCCAAGTCTCCCGCCGATCTGGCAGCGCAATCGCCGGGATTCGGCGCCGCGCAATTTGCAACGGCAGCAGCATGGGCGCCTGACCCGAAGAACCCTCCGCTCTACTTCGATCTGCCGACCAAGGACGGAGTTCCGGTGCCGGAGGTACAAGCAAAATTCATTGCCAACGCGCCCCTGGTCTTCGTTCACCAGTACATCGGCAATCTCAAGCAGTATCGCGCGATTGCAATGGACGTTGGCGATCAGGACGGCTTGCGCATCGATGCTGGAAAGTTGCACGATATATTCGACAGTTACGGGATTGCGAACAGTTTTGAAATCTATTCGGGCACGCATACTAGCGCAGTGGCAGATCGATTTCAGAATCACGTAATGCCGTTCTTCAGCAAGAATCTCTGTTTTAAACCAGGTTGCCAGTGAACAAGATGTGGAGGTGCACCGCCATGAGGGATCGATCTCGCCGCAGCTTTCTCAAGACGTCTGTCGGCGCGGCCGGACTATCCATCTTTGGCTCCTCGGCAGCCGCTCGTGTTTTGTCTGCTGATGGGCTGGGGAACTTTTCGGGAAAGCTCGAACCATTTCCACTTGCTTCCGTTCGTTTGTCGCCGGGCATCTTTCGCGATCAGGAGGAAATCAACGCACGCTACCTCGACTCGCTTCCGGTCGACCGACTCGTGCACACGTTCAAGCTCACCGCCGGGACTAACTCCACCGCGACGCCATACAGAGGTTGGGAGGATCCGAGGTGCGAATTGCGCGGCCACTTCGCGGGCGGCCACTTTCTTTCGGCTGTGGCGCTGGCCTACGCAGGTTCAGCAAATACTGACCTGAAGAACCGGGGCGATCAGCTCGTCGCCGGGCTTGCTGCATGCCAGCAGAAGATCGGAACCGGCTACCTGAGCGCTTATCCTGGCGAGCTTTTCGAGCATCTTGCGCAAGGCAAGCCCGTGTGGGCGCCTTTCTACACCTATCACAAGATCATGGCCGGCCTTCTCGATATGTATGTCCTCACCGGGAATACTGACGCACTCAAAGTGACGGAGGGCATGGGCCAATGGGCGCAGAATTATTTCGTGGGAATCAGCGCCGATCAACGCCTCCGCATGTTGCGTACCGAGTACGGCGGCATGAATGAAGTGCTTGTGAATCTGGCTGCAGTCACGAAAAAGGATCGCTACATCGAAGCGGCTCACCTCTTCGAGCAGCCCGGCTTTCTTGATCCGCTCGCCTTGCGCCGCGATGAGCTCCAGGGCCTGCACGCAAACACGCACGTTCCCAAGATCATTGGCGCGGCCCGCATGTACGAGGTCACGGGCGACCGCCGTTATCGCGCGATTGCCGAATACTTCCTTACCGAAGTTCTCGCGGCACGCAACTACGCAATCGGCAATACCAGTCTCGACGAACACTGGACCACGGCCGCGGATCAGCTCAATGGGACATTGGCATGGACGAATGCGGAGTGTTGCGTCGCTTACAACTTGATGAAGCTCCAGCGCCACGTGTTCAGCTGGACCGCCGACGCGCGATGGATGGATGCGTACGAGCGAACTCTCTTCAACTGCAGACTCGGTACACAGAACGCGCAGGGCCTGAAGCAGTACTTCTTCCCGCTGGCTGCCGGCTACTGGCGCGCGTACAACTCGCCCGAAGAATCGTTCTGGTGTTGCACCGGGACAGGCGCAGAAGAATTCGCCAAGTTTGCTGACACGATTTATTTCCGTCGCGGCGGTGATCTTTACGTGAATCAGTTCATTGCCTCCAGGCTCGATTGGAAAGAAGAAGGTCTCGTCGTCGAGCAGATCACGCAGTTCCCGCACGAGCAGGGAACGACGCTCAAGATCAAGTCTTCGCGGCCGGCTCTGCGGACGATCCACGTACGCATTCCCCGCTGGACCACTGGAGAGGCACAGGTGAAAATCACCGGGCGCCCGGTCGAAGCGGTCGCCGATCCCGGATCGTACCTGGCGATCCGAAGGACGTGGCAAGACGGGGAAACGATTGCCATCAGCCTGCCAATGGAACTGCGCCAGGAGCCGTTGCCGGGCGATGACTCCATCACTGCTGCCTCCTACGGGCCGCTCGTACTTGCCGCCGATTTGGGCGCAGCACCAAGCGACGAATCCTACCGAATCATTCACAGCGGGGACACGGTGCCGAAGGAACTTCCAGCCGCGGAAGCACTGCCAACGGTTGCCACGGATACAGACGCAAAAACAGACCAGTGGATCGCCATCGACTCGAAAGAAGCCCTGCGTTTCACCGCATCAGGGGAGAGCGGAAAGCACCAACTGATGCCTATGTATGAAATCGGCGACCAGCGCTACTCCGTCTACTGGGCAATG